>Ga0187784_10001588_pt1 | contig 18045 bp, 20 predicted proteins | sample 1015_SJ02_MP15_2_FD_132964 | JGI IMG/M metagenome (GOLD analysis project Ga0187784, IMG submission 132964) | Tropical peat soil microbial communities from peatlands in Department of Meta, Colombia - 1015_SJ02_MP15_20_MG | ecosystem: Environmental > Terrestrial > Soil > Wetlands > Peat | place...
GCAATTATGAGATCGTTGATTGTGGTGCATTCTGTGAGGTCATTTTTTTCTGCATCTCACCCAAGAATCTGCCTGGGGACTTTTTCGACAGTCTCTCCTGTAATCGCCAATGTGGAATTTCCTGCCCATATTGAATGTTTCAACCAGATATCTTCAATTTGGATAAAGCGCGAATAGTGGCAAGATATTCTCCGTTTCCAATTCAAGGGGAGATCTTTTTCTGCGATGACTTCATCGGTGAAGTTGAAGCCATGGCTCCCGTGTCCTTTTCTTGTTAGGTGAGATGAGCGAATCCTTCGGCACTGTTTGTTTGTGGCAGGATGGATTTTGCCAAGGATTCATTTTGATTTGTCAAAAGGATCTGTGTTAAAAATACAATTACGAAAGATATAGGCACAAAAGGTCAGGAGGAAGAAAGGTGGCCGGTTATTTGAACACAGAGGAACTGGAGGCGATTCGCAAGTGGCCAACGTGCGCCGTTGCGAACGCCATCGAGCTATTCAACAATCGTCCGCGGAACCAGGGATTCATGCTCCCCAACATCGAGTGCATGTATCCTGACTTGGGCCCCATGATTGGCTACGCCGTCACGGCGATAATCACGGCCGAGTCTCCCGAGGGGTGCCGCGTGCAACCACCGGATTGGTGGAAAGAAATCCTCAAGGTCCCTGAGCCGCGGGTGGTTATAATTCACGACATCGATCGCCCTGTGCTTGGGTCCTTCTGGGGCGAGGTCAATGCCAGCATCCACAAGGCCCTCGGTTGCGTGGGGGCTGTGACTGATGGCTCCGTTCGCGATACAAGCGAGGTGAAAGAAGCGGGGTTTCACTTCTTCGCGAGTTGTGTGAGTGTCTCCCACGCTTATGTCCATCTGGTGGACGTCGGTGTTCCGGTGAGGGTCGGTGGTCTCGTGGTGAAGCCGGGTGATTTAATCATGGGCGATCTGCACGGCGTCCTTTCGATTCCCTTGGAGATTGCGAAAGATGTCCCCACGGCGGCTCAACTCGTGGAGGATTGGGAGCGTCCGATCATCAACTTTTGCAAATCGAAGACGTTCACAATGGAGGGTCTCAAGGAGCGTTATTTCTCGACCAGGCCGACATGGCCCCCCAGGAAGTAGTCAGAACGCAGAATGGTGACAGGCAAATACGGGGATTCTTGCCATGCTTAAACGGAGATCGAAAAAAAGGGCTGGTGAGTTCCAGTTTCTTGTCAAAGAGGCCAGGCGACTCGGGACAATCGAGGCTAAGATCGTCACCCCCGGCAAGCTTGCGGTTGAAGATCGTGTGGTACTGAAATGTAAATCCGGATGTCACATGTACGGCCATAAGTTTGTCTGCCCACCCCACACGCCGACCCCGCAAGAATTCAGAAAAATCCTGAAGGAGTACAGGGCAATCCTTGTCGTGAAATTTCCAGCAAAGGCAGAGGCGGATGAGGAGGTGGGGAGAACCCTCGTCAAGAACCTGTTTGCACCGGACACGCCTGCTGACCTTCGCGCCCGTACAAAGGAGTTCTGGGACACGTGGGGTAGGGATAAGAGGCGTATTCTGGTAGCCATGCTTGCGTTGGAGAAAGCAGCGTTTAATGAGGGCTACACCTTGGCGATCGCCCTGACAGCAGGATCCTGCACCCTTTGCGAGAAGTGCAATATGGAGGGAACCTGCACGCACCCTTCGATGGCGCGATATTCAGAACATGCCCTTGGGGTGAATGTGAAGAAAACGCTCCAGAATATCGGGATGTCGATCACATTTCCCTTTGAGAACCATCCCGAAGGCATAGGCATGTTGTTAATTGATTAGGAAATCAAGGCATTTTTGATGAGAGGGATACAGTCATGGCATCGAGAATTTTGGTTCCGTGGGCTCTTGTAGAAAGTGGGAGAGAGATTCTCAGGAGATCGAAGCTGGGCGTCACTTATCTTCATGGATCGGCCGGGGAGTTGCCAACATTGGAGGAACTGGTCAAGGCGGTAAAAGAGGCGGATGTGGTGCTTCCAAGGGGGACTCAACGTGTTCCTCGAGAAGTGTTGGTGGCAAATCCAGCTTTGAGGGGTGTTGCCAACTATGGGGTGGGATACGACAATATCGACGTGGGGTCGGCAACAGAGCTCGGGATCCCGGTGACAAACACCCCTGAAGTCTTGACGGAGACGACTGCCGACCTCGCCTGGGTGTTGCTGATGGCTGCGGCGCGGAAAGTTCCCCAGACCCACAACTTTACCGTTTCGGGCAGATTTACAGGGCCTGTCGGCCCCCCTTTCATGGGAATCGATATCGGCCCCGGAGGATCGAATCGCCCCAAAGTGCTTGGGATTATCGGCTTTGGAAGAATTGGGCGTGCGGTGATGAGAAGGAGTAGAGGCTTCAGGATGAAAGTCATCGCCTATGATCCTCCCCTAAGAGAAATGATTGAAAAGACACAGGGCGTTGAATATCGAGAGCTTCATGAGCTTCTCAAAGAAAGCGATTTTGTCACCATTCACTGTCCCCTGACAAAGGAGACACACCATCTCATCGGAAGAAGTGAATTGGAGCTACTGAAACCCACGGCCATCTTGATCAACACGTCTCGAGGCCCCGTGGTGGATGAGATGGTCCTCGTATCGGCGCTCAAGGAAAAAAGGATCTTTGGGGCGGGGCTCGATGTCTATGAAAAGGAACCGCAGCTGGCACCGGGCCTTGCCGAGTTGGAGAATGTGGTCCTCCTGCCTCACATTGGAAGCCTGACTCAGGATACGCGAAATCAGATGGCTATCGTGGCGGCCAAGAACGCTGTGGCCATGGCGAAGAAAAAGAAGCCGCGCAATCTTGTGAATCTCGAAGTTCTGGACCGACCGGAATATCTCCAGAAGATGTCGGGCTAGCGCCATCAGAGGCCGTCTATCGAAGACCTTCTTTTATCCGGAACTGAATTGTCCGATGGATTCTTATAACCGACCTTTCCGGATATACCACTATGTCGGAGAGGCTCGATCAATATACCAACTCTCCACTTAAAGGATCGAAAAATATTTTTCTCATGGCCAATCGAGAGAATCAGGAGGAACTATGACTTGGACAGGTTTGAGAAAGAGGATTCTGGCGGGAGAATATGTTTACGGAACGATGATTCGACAGGCCCGTGATCCGGGAGCACCATCTATCTATGCAGCAGCAGGTTTTGACTTCGTCTTTATCGATATGGAACATGGAAACTATTCCATGGAGACCGTGGCGGATCTGATCTGTGGTGCCAAGTCGGCAGGGATTGCACCCATGATTCGCGTTCCTCACTTGGAAACTCACTTCATCTCGAGGGTTCTCGATGCAGGAGCAGAAGGAATTATGGTTCCCATGACATCCAGGAGAGAACAGGCTGAGACAATTGTTCGCTACAGCAAATATACGCCGATTGGACAGAGAGGGTTTGGTGCCCAGACAGGGCAGACAGACTACAAACCCTCAAAGGCTCTTGAGTTCATGAAAGAGGCGAATGACCACACCGTCATCATTGCCCAGATCGAAACCCGAGAAGCCATTGAGAACATCGATGCAATTATCAGTGTAGAAGGAATCGATGTAGGGCTCATCGGTCCGAATGATCTTTCTATCTCCCTTGGGATTCCTGACCAGATGGGTTCAGATGTATTGGAGAAAGCTATTGACAAAGTAGTTGAGACGGCGAAAAAGAGAGGAAAGGCCACCGGCATTCACATTGGGAACATCGAAGCGATCAAGACGTGGCGGGCAAAGGGGATGACCGTTCTCGCCTACTCCACGGATATTAGTTTCCAATACAATGCCTCCAAATCAGCTCTCGAAGGATTAAAGAAATCCTGATCTGGGGAGTCAGAAATTTGTTTCCTAAAAAAGTCATTCCTGCGGAAGCAGGAATCCAGTAGAAGATAAATTCCTTCGCGATTCAGAACCACCGCTTCCTTTCCCAAAGCTTCTTCCTGTACTCGTGATTTTTGAAACCCTCGCCTGCACACAACATTTCAAACTGTAATCGTGAGATTACTTTCATGGCCGAGTAAACAGAGTGTCTCCGGTCTTCTAATTTCTCCCACTCGTTGGTGGTAACATGGAGCCTTTTTTCTCGCAATATACAGTCCCAACCTGAGCAAAATAAGGTCTTTCACCTATTCTCCAGTTCAATGCTTTTTGTTAGCGTTAAGGGGCAACAATCCAGTATCAATTTCATTCTCATATTGTCAGCAAATTGCATAAGGGGGACAAAATGAAGGAGCAAATAATTGCAGCAGTGATTGTGATCGTGAGCCTCGTGTTCTTCTTTACTGCTAACTCGAGCTACGCTCAGAAAGAATTGGCCGACCCACTAGGGGCTGCCGCCCTGAATTCGGCGGCGGCTACAGCAAACAATCCTGTGATTGTGACCGAAAGCGGGCGTCTGCAGGGAATCGTAGGCCCCGAGGTGATCGAGTACCTCGGGGTTCCCTATGCGGCGCCGCCCGTCGGGCCGTTACGCTGGATGCCGCCCCAGGATTTTGGGCGATGGAATGGAGTTTTCCAGGCTACCCAGTTCGGCAATGTGTGTCCGCAGATAGACGCCGGCAAGGAAGATTGTCTGTTCCTAAACGTCTACACTCCCCTCGGTAAGAATCGTGTAAAGCCTACCGATCGCCCGGTAATGGTCTGGATCCACGGCGGCGGGCTGACCAAGGGCGCCGGCAGCGACTTCGACCCTACGCCGTTGGTTGTGGGAGGCGACGTGATCGTTGTCACGATTAATTATCGGCTCGGGATGCTGGGCTTCTTTGCCCAGGAGGCGCTCGACAGCGAAGGCCATCTGGCGGGAAATTACGGCTTCATGAACCAGCAATTTGCGCTCGGCTGGGTGCAAAGAAACATTGCGGCTTTCGGCGGCGATCCCAGCCGCGTGACCATCTTCGGCGAATCCGCCGGCGGACTCAGCGTGTACTGCCAGCTTGCCTCACCGCTTGCCGCCGGCCTGTTACAGGGCGCCATCGCCCAGAGCGGAGCCTATGCGGGTTTTGCGCCGGATTATCGCGTCAATATCCTTCCCATCGCGACGGCGGAGACGACCGGTAACCCCTTTGTGGAGTCCGGCGCCGCTTTGGCTGACGCAGTCGGATGCACCGACCAGACCGCCGCATGCCTGCGCGCGGTAGACCCCGGGACGCTGGTCACGACGCCAAATGAGATTTTCCCCACTATCGACGGAACGCTGTTGACCCAAACCCCGGGGGACGCCTTTGCCAGCGGCAACTTTAACCGCGTGCCGGTCATCACCGGGAACAATCGAGACGAATACCGGTATTTCGTGGCAACCGACTTTACACTGCCGGTGACTAACGGCCAATACAATGGCGTTTTCGATGCCGTGTTCGGGTTGACGCTGGCGCCGAGCGTGGAGGGACAGTATCCACTGGGGATCAATTCGCCAGCCAACGAGACCGAACTCCAGCTTGCTGCCGCCGGCACCGACGGCATTTTTGTCTGCACCGCGCGACGCGCGACGCAGGCCCTCGCGAAATACGTGACCGTCTATGCCTACGAGTTCAACGACGAGAACGCGCCTGCGCCAGTGATTCCCAACCTGGACTTTCCGCTTGGCGCCTATCACGGCGCGGACGTGCAGTACATACTCAACCGCATTGGAGTACCGGCTCCTCAGTTCACTCCCGACCAAGTGCTGCTCTCGGATGCCATGATCAGCTACTGGACGCAGTTCGCAAAGAATGGTAATCCCAATTCGAAGGATCAACCGCACTGGGTGCCGTACCACTCCAAGGCTGACAACAGACAGTCCTTCGTGCCGCCGACGCCTATGGTCGAATCAGGTGCTGACTTCGACTCGTTTCATAAGTGCTCGTCATACTGGGACGGCCTGTGACGGGCCAGGGCAGCTCTGGCCTCGCCCAACCCTTTCGTCCCGCTCTGAACGGAAAAGGTCCCGTATGCCCTTTGGCGCGTAACTCTTTGATTCGCAAGGCATGGCGCATAGCAGCGGATTCGGCGAAGGGACGGACCGACGACCCCCCTGCGTGAGCGACTACGCCTGGGAAGATAAATTGAATTGAACCTCCCCAAGCTCTTGCCCTTTAGTAACGCAACTAAGTGGCAAGGAAAGGCATTTCGAATATTTAAGGAAGGGGAAAAGACTGAACCTCAAAGGCGGTTCAATCTTTACACGGAGCACAAACCTTGGGCATCAGATTGAATCACCCGAGTATCAATGCTGCGTCTGCTGCTTCACTCTTTCAATGGGTAATCACCAACTCTTAGCGTAGACCGATTTTCACTCTTTGTAGGTGAACTCCTCACCCCCTTTTTCTCGAAGACTGTTTCCTGTCTATTCCAGTCAAGTTTTCCTATCTTTTTAAGGATACTGTTTGATTTTTGTATAGAACAGGGGTAGGTTTTAAAATGACCATCGCATGAGTGAACCTGGCTCGTCCTGGAACGGTTTATCATCAACCTGCGGGATTTGAGAAGGTTGTCGGATGGAAATATAGGGTTTCTTATAAACCTCTTTAATGGGGCGGGAGGTTTATTAATAACTCTTGACCTAAGAACAAGTTAAGAACAGGGTTTTACTGACTTGACTTAGACTCTATAAACCTTTTATAATTCACACACTTATCTTGATACGGAAAAACAGGTAAGACATCTGGGCTGGATGGAAGAGGTACTGATCTAAGTTCCGTTATCCGACCTTCCAGATACTGTCATTCATTGTTGATTCTTCGGTACCGATTAACTTTGAGTTGGTGCATTGTCTGCCGAAACGAGGGAAATTGTTCGACTGACATTGGTGACTTTTCTTGATAAAGAGACAACCCATAACGGCTATTTTAAAAAAGCTAACCCTGCGGCAAGATTTTTTTGAGTGGGACTATGAAAAATTCTGTGATTAAGCCTGCGTGGATAATCCTGCCAATTGTTCTCTTCTTTTTGTTCTCATGTGCCTCAACGCAGCCCCAAAAAGACGAGTCGAAGGATGCTAAGTTCTACAACGACCGGGGGGTTGCTTACGGGGAGAAAGGTCAGCATGATCAAGCGATCATGGATTTCAACCAGGCCATTGAGATAAACCCGAGATATATTAAGGCTTACAACAATCGAGGAATAGTCTATAGGCTTAAAGGGCAATATGATCGGGCGATCTCGGATTTCAACAAGGCGATCAAGATGAATTCGCTGGATCCGGAGGCTTACAATAACCTGGCATGGCTCTTTGCAACGGCCAAGGCACCGGGTTTCCGTGACGGAAAAAGAGCTGTAGAACTTGCACTGAAGGCCTGCGAGTTGTCGGATTGGAAAATTGGGGAATACTTGGACACCCTTGCGGCTGCTTATGCGAGAAGGGGTGACTTTGACTATGCAGTGAAGTGGCAGGAGAAGGCTTTGGAACAATTTGAATCAGCCAGGCCGCCAGAGTTCCAGGAACGACTTCATCTTTATAGGGAGCGTAAACCTTGGCAGGCAGAATAGGTTGAAAGATCATGGCTTCCACAAAAGGCAAGGGATCTATGATTTCCACACAAAAATTGCAAATCATGGTTTACAATGAAATACTCATGATCTTAACCAAGATACCATCGATGTTTTTTTTCTGTTATGAATTCTTCGACCAACCATCCTTCATTCTCCATTCCCGTTCAGGGAGGCAAGTAGATACCATCCTGGCGGCCAACTCCTTTCAGAACGCGTATTTCTGAATTTTCCATAGGCATTTAACATGTTGAATGGGAGCAAGGCTTTCTGGTGCCACCTCTGCGGATGGATTATCCATGGGACACTAAGCTAGCCGAATGCGATTTCTGCTTCAAAAGTTTGCTTTCTCGCGAAGAGATGTTACAATTTTATGTATATGTTTGAAAAGGAGGTTTTAATGAAGTTGATTATTATTACCTTACTGTTGGCAGCTCTGAGCCTTTGTCCGGGGACGATGTTTGCTGCTTCCGGAAACAGAGCCAGTCACCTTTTCTTTATTGAACGAAGTAAGAACAAGAACCTTGTTCAGTATGACGTCCGGCTGACGGAAAATAGGGATCTTTCTGACCCAAGGCCTGTTAATGCTTATTGGATTTTAGAAAACGGCAGGCGTGAGGAGCTTAATTCGATTGAGAGAAAGTATGCCTACGGAATTGCTCGCCAAGAGAAAGTCAATCAGGACAGGTTCAAGGTCATTTTGGCCGCTTTTAAGGGTTTGGAGATCATCGTTGAAAGATTGAACGATTCTTTCAAAGCAGTGGTCTCCATCGATGGCAGAGAGAGTATCCTCCAGAAAATCTATGTAAAATCCGAAGAGACGCGGGTGGGGCTTCCGAGGGTTCTTTATGTCGAACTTTTCGGCCGAAGCAAGGAAACAGGCCTTCCCGTCAAGGAGCGAATTTCTCCCAGATAACTCGCAAGATGGGTCATCGCCAAGAAATCACTTCCTATCTCCTTCCTCATCGAGCCTCTCTTGAATACCGGGAGACGAAGACCCACCCATGGCTATAAAGGAGGTTGTCTTTCCGGTTCCCTCCAGGTTGGCGATGGTACGGATCCTCCTGTCAAATCCCTTCAATCGGGTGAGTTTTTTCTCCAAATCTTCAACCTTTGCGGAAAACAGTTGAATGTGGGATTGCTGCACCTGCGCCTCTTGACGAAGTTGATTCAGGAGAAAGGTCTTTTTCCTAACCTGGATGTAATCGCAAAAGAAGAACGTAATAGAGAGGATAAGAAACGCGAGAAGGTAAACGCCAATTTTAAAACTTTCCTTGCTTATTCTCAGGCGCCTGATCCCAAAGGTGCTGTGGCCCAAAATGAGAATATTGAAATAATCCTTGTCCATAAGTTACCCCGCAATGTTTTTCAAAACGCGATAGTAAGCCCCGGCCCTTTCTCAGGGGAAGGGGATATATTCATCTCTACGAGCAGGGGCTTGCTTTTCGCGCCAAAAGAAAAACGAAGTCCCATCAATATTTCGTTGAATATTTCTTCCCTCTTCAATTGGAGAAGTTTAAGTGTTGATCGGACATTCCCTTCTTCAACATATTTATCGCCATTTGGGTTTTGATAGAGGCCCAAAATCGGTTGGCTTAAATTTGAGGAATCGGTCTCGTTGATCTTCCTGGGACTTAAGACCCTGTCTTTCCAGGGATCATGAGAAAAGTCATAAGAACAAATCACCTTGTGCAGAGAGTCGGTCGGTTGGAGCTTCTTCGTTTCCTCCATGGTTTTTAAGAAGTTGATACGCAAGATGGCACCGCCCATGATCGTCCCATGGTCTACGGGCGAATAGGAATGAGTAGGTCGCGATCCAGCGATGAGTTTTTTGAAAGGACTGACGGGTTGTCTTGCCGGCGCCTTACTTTTCTGAAAGGGAATTCTATTTTCATCCATTTTTATTGTTGCCTCATGATTGAGCGTGTGTTCCATCGATTTGACATCGCCGGCCCCAGCAGGACGGACGATAACAAATATGAAAAAAGTTAACAAAATTGAAATTATTTTGACGTGCATTTTTCCTCGGATCTTAAAAGAACTCGACGGAACCTATGGAAAAATGGACTACTTTCCCATTTTTACGATTTTCGTGAAAAACCAAAGGTCACCAACCATGGGAAAATTCTGCAATTAAAATGCCAAAAATTCTTCATTGTGATAATGTGAAAAATGGAATAGAATTAATCAGTTCGATTGAAAGAGTGGTCGCCCCTTTTGAAAAGAAAGGTGGAGGCAAAGGTAACCATAAGTAATAGACCCGGCGGAGCAATCAAAACCTATGTGAAGAAAAACCCGTTCGGAGAGACCGCCACAGAATAAAGGAGAGGTCACATGGAGAAGAGAAGGTTGAAATTATCACGAATACTTTCTGTCGTTGTTCTTGTAACTCTCGTCATTTTTGTTGGGAGGGCTCTTTCTCAATCTCAGAAGTGTTTCTTGTGGAAAATTCAATCCAAAACAAGCACGGTCTATGTGTTAGGCTCAATACACCTTGCTAAGAAAGAGGTCTATCCGCTTCATCAGAAAATCGAAGATGCCTTTGTTCGATCTGACGCTTTGGTAGTCGAGGCGAATGTCAATGATATTAAAAATATAGATACGCAAAAGATAATGGAGAGCGCTTTTTATCCGGCGAATGATGCATTGGAAAAACACGTTTCACCAGAGACCTTCGAATGGGTCAAGAAAGAGACAGATGGGCTTGGTATTCCTCTTGAGCTCCTGAATAAACAAAAGCCATGGTTTCTCGCTATGACCCTAGTGGCATTGGAAAGCATCAAACTGGGGTTGGACCCAAACCTCGGGATCGATAAGTATTTTCTTTCAAAAGCCGAAGGGAAGAAAAAAATCATAGAACTCGAGAGCCTCGAATATCAAATCAGCCTTCTTTCGGGTTTCTCCGATAAAGACCAGGAGCTATTTCTCATCTATACGCTAAAAGATTTGCATGTCATGGAGCAAGAGGTGAACCCATTGATCCAGGCTTGGGTCTCGGGAGATACACAACGAATGGAATCCATTCTGACAAGGAGCGTCTCGGAAGATAAGAGGTTATCCGGAATTTTTGAAAAGCTGATTTTCGAAAGAAATAGAGAGATGGCATCAAAAATAGAGGATTTCTTGCGGACAAAGGAGACCTATTTTGTTATTGTCGGGGCAGGCCATCTCGTGGGTAGCCGAGGGGTCATCGGACTCCTCGGGGGAAAAGGATATCTAATAGAACAATTGTGAAGCATAAGATTTTCAATCGCCGATGCCCCCTGTCTCCTCGATCTTGCAGGAATTATTTTCAAAATATTGTTATAGACATAGGTGATAAATTTCTGTTATATAAGTGAAAATTTTTATTCCGTTTCGGAGAAAAATGGATGTTCCATATCGCAGACCCGAAGGAAATAAAGGAAGGGAAATTGACAGATATTTATTTTGTGAGAACGATGGAGGTTCTCAAGGCAAAGAAGATTGACAAATGGGTGAAAGCCGAATTGATTGCCAAACGGTTTCCCGAGGATTACGGATGGGGAGTATTCGCTGGACTCGAAGAAGCGGCCTCCCTTTTGAAAGACCTGAAAATCAGTGTCAGAGCGATGAAGGAGGGGACGATCTTTCGCGCCTTTGAGCCCGTCATGGAGATTGAAGGGATGTACACTGATTTTGGCCTGTACGAAACCTCACTTCTGGGGTTGATCTGCCAGGCCTCGGGCGTGGCCACGAAGGCTGCTCGCTGCAAAAAAGCAGCGGGGACCCGCAAGGTGATCAGTTTCGGTGCGAGGCGGATCCATCCGGTGGTGGCTCCTATGGTGGAAAGAAACGCCTTCATAGGGGGCTGTGACGGCGTGTCGGTCGTGAAGGATGCCGAGTTGATTGGCGAGGAACCCGCTGGCACCATGCCACATGCCTTGATCCTGATCATGGGCGACACGGTGGAGGCCACCAGGGCTTTTGACGAAGTCATCCATCCGAAAGTGAGGCGGGTTTCTCTCATCGATACCTTTAATGATGAAAAGATAGAAGCGATCAGAGTGGCCGAGGCGCTTGGCAAGAAGCTTTTTGGAATTCGGCTTGACACCCCCAGCTCAAGGCGCGGAGATTTTCAGAAGATCATGGAGGAGATTCGCTGGGAACTGAATTTGAGGGGATTCGGACACATTCAAATCTACGTCAGTGGTGGCTTGGATGAGAAACGAATCCTCGCTCTCAATTCTGTGGTGGATGCTTACGGGGTGGGGACTTCGATCACCAATGCGCGGGTGATCGATTTTGCCATGGACATCGTCGAGATCGATGGAAAACCTCTGGCGAAGAGAGGAAAAATGTCGGGATCGAAAAGTGTCCTCCGGTGCTCGAAATGCTTTCAAGACAAATTGGCCCCGTTGAAAGAGAACCGAGGGCGATCCAGTCCAGGCGCGGACCGATGTTCATGCGGTGGCCGGTTTAAAGAGCTTCTCATCCCGTTTGTCCAGGACAGAAAGATCCTTTGGAACCTTCCCAAACCGCAGGCCATACGAGAATATGTTCTTGGGCAGCTTCCTCACTACGATCTTTAAATACCCCGGTCGATACGAATGCAAACGGATTTTATAAATTGACACCCGTCCCCTCTCCTGCCGGCCCACCGGCAGGCCCTAAATCTAGCATGGTACAGGGAAGGCAGTCACTGGAGACAGGGAAAGAGGAGGGAGTAATCAGAGGCATAGAAAAAAGTATCACTGGGTTTATAGCCATCAGGGTGCAGCCTGTCCGGAAATAGGAAAGAGGATATGAAGGAAGCGATGCTTTACATTCCTTTAAAGGAAGGGAAAGTAGAATGCCACCTCTGCAACCATCGATGCATCATCCCACCTTCAAAAAGGGGAGTCTGTGGCGTGCGAGAGAACCGGGAAGGCAAGCTTTACACCCTCGTCTACGGTCGTGCGATCTCTCTGAATGTGGACCCAATCGAAAAGAAGCCGCTCTTTCACCTCTTTCCGGGGTCGAGTTCTTTCTCCATAGCCGCTGTGGGATGTAATTTCCGATGCCTCCAATGTCAGAATCATGAGATCTCTCAGATGCCGAGGGATCAGAAGGGTCGGATTGAAGGGTCGGAGGTCTCCCCGTCCAAAATTGTTTCGTTAACAAAGCAATACCAATGCCAATCCATCTCCTACACCTACACGGAGCCGACCATCTATCTCGAATACGCTTACGACGTCGCTCAACGAGCTCATCAGGAAGGATTTAAGAATATTTTTGTCACCAATGGCTACATGACTCAGGAAGCCCTCAAGACGATCCAGCCCTATTTGGATGCAGCCAACGTGGATTTGAAGAGTTTCAAAGAGAGATTTTACAAGGAAATCTGCGGGGCGAATTTGAAACCGGTTCTGGAAAATTTAAGACAGATGAGACAGATGGGAATCTGGGTGGAAATCACTACCCTCGTTATTCCCACTCTGAATGACTCGGATCAGGAGTTTGAGGAGATTGCCCGATTCATCGTCTCCTTGGGGCCAGAGGTGCCCTGGCATGTCTCGGCCTTCTATCCGACCTATAGGATGCTTAACCTTCCCAGGACGACCGCTGCGGCGCTTCATCGAGCGAGGAAGATCGGAATCAAAGCGGGACTTCGGTATGTCTACTGTGGAAACATTCCCGGCGAGGAAGGGGAAGATACTTTCTGCCCTCGCTGTGGTCGAAAGCTAGTGGAGCGGGTTGGATTTCGGGTGACCCAAAATGATGTGGTGAATGGGGCGTGCCGTCATTGCTGTACGAAGATTGATGGCGTCTGGAATTAGTCATCCCGTTCCTTCTTTGGTAAGGGGAGAGAACGAGGGTTCAGGATGGAACAAAATCAGAGTAGTCATCGGAAGATGATCTGGACCATCGGAGGGGGCAAGGGGGGAAGCGGGAAAAGTTTTATCGCCGCCAACATGGGTATCTGTCTCTCCAGGCTCGGTATTCGGGTTGTCCTCGTCGATGCTGATTTAGGGGGGGCAAACCTCCACACCTTTCTCGGGATTTCCCCTCCCGCTCTCTCCCTTTCTGACTTCATTAAAAAGAGGGTTTCCCATCTTCGAGAGGTTCTCATCCCAACAGCTATTCCTAACCTTGAACTCATGACCGGCGCACAGGACCTCTTGAATGCATTGGATGCAAAGAGCGTTCGGAAGCGAAAACTGGTCCGTTCCATTCAAAGTCTGGATAGCGACACGATCCTGGTAGATCTGGGAGCGGGCAATTCGTTGAGCGTCTTGGACTTCTTTCTGATGTCTGATGGAGGGATTCTGGTAGTCACTCCCGAACCCACTTCCAGAGGAAACGGATTATATGAGACTGCGGGTGATCGAAAAGGGGAAAATTTGGGTGATTCATGACGGGAATGGAATCACCTTCATGAAACCAGAGGATTATTGACGGACCGTCAAGAGGTCAACGCCTTTTGCTCACACTTAAAGGTATCTTAAGCCTTAGACCTATCTTAATTAATTGCCTATCCGTCATATTATTTGCCTTTGATATTGCCGTAACGGTTGTCTTGTATCTTCTCGCTATGGATGATAGGGTTTCGCCTTTACTAACACAATGATATACAAGACTCAATCTAGGAGAAATCTCAGTAGTTCTGACATGTGACACCTCTGGTATGCTGTTAAGTCTTGCAAACAGCACCTTTGACATTGCAAGTGGAATCCTGAGAGAATAGAAAGTTCGGGGTGTGACCTTTAGGCGAAGTTCGGGGTTAAGATCAGAGAGTAAAGCCTCTGAAATGCCTAATTCCTTTGCAATGGCGTCTAATCTCACCTGCTTCTCTATGGTTACTACCTCGAAGGAGAAAGGTTCTTCAGTCTCCCTTAAGTCAAAGCCATATTGTTCCGAGTTCTTAAGGATATGAAGTGTTGCCAGAAATCTTGGTACATAACGGGCAGTCTCAAGAGGAAGCCTTTCATAGAGATCCCAGAAGTTATCAAGGTAGTTTATCTTCTGTCCCCCTATAACCCTGAGTACATTTTCTTCACCACTGTTATAGGCCGCAAGGACAGTTGTCCAGTCACCAAGCATGCGATGGAGTTCCTGAAGGTAGGCAATTGCAGCCTTTGTTGATTTTTCAGGATCAAGCCTCTCATCAACCCAGTCATCCCTCTTAAGTCCAAATTTATATCCCGTGGATGCAATAAACTGCCACAGTCCAAGTGCCCTCGCAGGGGAAAATGCCCTTACTTTAAATCCGCTCTCAACAAGCGGCAGCCATGCAAGTTCTTCAGGAAGCCCTGCTTCTTTGAATCCTTTCACAATCTTATCAATGTATCTCCCTGACCGTTTATAGGAGTCTATAAAGAAGTCTCTTTCCACCGTCTGAAATTGTTTAATCTCGTATTCCACACGCTCGTTCATCGTCAAAGGAATAGCCTTATGATTTCCGTTGACCGCAGTATATCTTGATGCATATATCTCGATTAATCTCCTCGAGATCAGGATTCTCAAATCCTCTTTCTGCTGGATCACTGCAGGGTCACTATCGCCGTTCACATCAAGGATTAATGAGTAAGCCTGATCAAGAGCATTGATAGCCTCCTCAAGCTCGCCACGCGACCAGAGTTCTTGGGAGGCCTGATAAAAACCAAGTGCAGTATCAAGAAGGTTCTGTACAGTGAATTCTGCTGCGACAACCTCTTCAACAGAAAGCTTTTCCGTTGGTATCCCGTCTTGATTGCTGGCAACAAGGGTGTTGACTCCCACAGTACAGACAAAAAAATGGATAAACGAAATTAGATAGAAAAATTTACACCATCTTTTCATCTGAAAATACCGTGCACCCGTCATCCCGAGCAAAATAGAACTTGCTTTGGGATGGGTTAATTGTACAAAGGCGAGAGTACAATCCTCGGGGTTCTCTCTCTTTGGTATGGTGGATACCATCATTTCTATACTATTATTTCTTTCCTGAAGTACCAAATCGCACCACCAGCAATCAAGCAAACTACCGCTATACGCAGCAGAGTTCGCGGTATGTCCATTTGAGCCTGTGAATAGAAAGAAGAAGAACGGCTATCATGGAATCTTCTACCAGAATCTCTTTGAACGTAATAAGGTGCTGTAAAAAGAACGATAAGTATGGCAAGAATCCCCAAAATGATAACGGCCTTTTGATACTTATTCATGCGATTCACGTCCTTTATTTAGGATTACAAATAGGACAAGGGGTATATCCTTATTTTCAAAGCCTCATCCTCCCGAAAAGTTCCTCCTAGGTGAATACCATTTTCTCCACAAGCACTCTGGTATTCTTTTTGAGGTCCAACTCATCGGGCACAATAAAGATGGCATGCTTATCTCTCACTAATTTGCCAAACATCAATTTTGCCCATCTCGAAGCAGATTCAAGTCGGGTTTTTCCCCGTAAATCGTTTCTTCTCTCTGTCAAAACACCCACAAGTTCGACTTCTCTAAGATCATAGTTCTTACAAAAAACTTTATATATTATCATATTGCTAACACCTCTCCCGCAATTCATATCATTCTTAGCCTAACCCCTTTGCTCCCTAAGTCGATACGAAAGAAAGCTTCAGGCAAAACTTTCTCCCGTCATTTTCTCTATCATTTCCCGAATGGAAAAATAATCTGAACATCAGCATCTAAACCGTGTCCAGACTGAGTGACCAGACTGAGTAAAATGACCCAAAATAAAATTAATACTACAAATGCTAGAAGGGCCTTAAAGATGAAATTAGAGATGAAGCCCTGGGGGATTGTTGTTTTCATCCATCTTCTTGTATGCATACCTCTTCAATTTAAGCAATTCTCATACCTAAAAGTTTCAAAACCTTCATTCATGTCAAATGTTGAAACCGCACAATAATTCATGGCAACTCAAATAAAATTCCTAAAAATCCTATTGTCATTAAAGAAGGTTCAAAATGGAAGAGATTTTCCTAAGAGTTCTAAATTATTTCTCTAACAATTTGAATAGGGGTTTTCGCTTTTATTATTTGTATTCAAAAGGCTGTACCAGAAGGGAGGGTATTAAGTTCTAACTTTCATGAAGAAGTCAACAACAGACTTGCCAGTTTCTGAAAGGTCTTTTCAAGAGATGATGGAGAAGTTTCTTGAGGAGCATGCTTCTAAGAAAGCCTCTTATAACACGTTCATGGGACGCGTTGAAAACATGACGGGTTTCTTTGGGAACTGTTTTCTTTTCCAGACTACACCACGGCTCATCAATTCATCAATGACTATAAAAATAAACGTTGTTCCGATGGAGTTAAATCAGCTACAATCAACCGTGAACTGGCTACCTTAAAGAAAGCCTTCAACCTTGCCCTTAATAAATGGGAATGGATTGAATCTAACCTGGATATGCACACCATTGGCCAGACAGTTTAAGGCATGCCGTGGAGGTATTGGATAGCACAAAAACTGACACAGTCCAGAGGATAGCCGATGAAAGGAATTGAAAATACGAGCTTAAAGCCCATTAAGGACCAGACTTATTATGAGATCTTGGAAATCAGCCCGACCGCTACATCCAAAGAGATCCAGAGGGCCTATGAACACGCCAAAGAAACCTTTCATGCTGATTCAGTCGCTGTCTATTCTCTCTTTTCCGAGGAAGAGGTGAAAGAAATAGAGGACACCGTTGAAGAGGCGTATCGGGTTCTCATGGACGAAAAGTCACACAATAATTATAACCAATCTCATCTCCAAATGCTCCCAATGGCTGGGGGAGCGAATTGCCTCACATTAAATGTTACCCGTTTAGATTAGCGAGAGGTATCGTTGACTCATAATTCATGTTACCCGACAATTTCCCTTTTAAAGGGGATTTGTCATGAGTCCACGAGCCAGAATGGAATATCTTGAAAGCATCTATTTAAGATACAAAAAGGCGTCAGTAAAAGAAAAAACCCTCATCCTTAATGAATTCTGTTTAAACTGTGGCTACCACCGAAAACATGCAATCCGACTAATCAAGCATTTCAAGCGCTTCACAAAGCCTAAACCTAAACGCAGAGGCAAACCCTCAAAATATAATAAACCTTCGGTCCTAGAGCCCTTAAAGAAAATCTGGCTGGCAGCCAATTTGCCGTGCTCGAAGCGTCTGAAGGTAATTCTGCCTCTGTGGCTCCCCAGTTATGTCAAAGAATTTGGTAGCCTCTCCTTAGAGGTGGTCAAAGCGCTCGATCGGATCTCCCCGGCCACCCTGGATCGACTTTTAGAACCCACACGAGTCAAATACCGAGGCTGGGGAAGAACTACCACCAAACCGGGCACCCTCTTGAGAAAACAGATCCCCATTAAGACCAATCAATGGGATCAAACCAGACCAGGATTCTTGGAAGCCGATACCATCGCCCATTGCGGACAGACTCTCCTCGGCCAGTTCGTCTACACCATCGACACCGTCGATATTGCCACCGGCTGGACAGAGCAAAGGGCGCTCTGGGGCAAAGGCGAAACCGACGTCCTTAAGCAAATTCAGGATATCGAAGACTCCCTGCCGTTTCCTTTGCTTGGCTTTGACTGCGATAACGGTGGGGAGTTCTTGAATTGGCATCTGATGAAGCACTTTCACCAAAGAGACAAAACCGTTCAGTTTACTCGA
>Ga0187784_10001589_pt1 | contig 18043 bp, 14 predicted proteins | sample 1015_SJ02_MP15_2_FD_132964 | JGI IMG/M metagenome (GOLD analysis project Ga0187784, IMG submission 132964) | Tropical peat soil microbial communities from peatlands in Department of Meta, Colombia - 1015_SJ02_MP15_20_MG | ecosystem: Environmental > Terrestrial > Soil > Wetlands > Peat | place...
ATTTCGCTTCATCCGTCGTTGTCGCCTCCTCATTGGGTGCCAACCCAACTTCGTCGGCTCCGCCTCGGCTGAAGCGAAATCTGTCGCGGTCGCGGCCACGGGCATTACTCAGACAGGCTCCTAATACCCGGGGACTCTGGGCAGCTCTCGCTCTCATGAATATCGATTGACAGATCCATAAGAATCTCTATTCTTGTCCGCGGGCCATCCGCTCCCAACGGCGGACGCCCATCTGTAAGGATGGGAGTTGATATCGATGCCACGCATACCCCCGCCGGGCAAGCGCCCGGCTGACGCCCGATTCTCCTCGGGCCCGACCAAGAAGCGTCCCGGCTGGAATTTACAGGCTCTCGAGGGAGCTCTCCTCGGCCGCTCGCATCGCTCGAAACCCGGAAAAGCCAAGCTCAAGGAGGCGATCGACCGTACGCGCGCCCTTTTGGGTGTGCCCGCCGACTTCAAGATCGCGATCGTGCCCGCCTCCGACACGGGCGCAGTCGAAATGGCACTCTGGTCGCTTCTCGGGGCCCGCCCGGTCGATGTGTTCGCCTGGGAGAGCTTCGGCGAGGAATGGGTAACCGATGCGGTCGAGCAATTGAAGCTCCCCGAGTGCCGCATTCACGTTGCGCGCCCCTATGGCGCGCTACCGGATCTGTCGCTGGCCCGGCCGACCGCCGACCTCGTGTTCACGCAAAACGGCACCACCTCGGGGGTGAGGATTGCGGATTTCGAATGGATTGCCTCCGACCGCGAGGGCATCACGATCAACGATGCGACGAGCGCAGTGTTCGCGCAGCCGATCGACTGGCCGAAGTGCGACGTGGTGACCTTTTCCTGGCAGAAGGTGCTCGGCGGGGAAGGGGCCCATGGGATGCTGATTCTGTCTCCGCGGGCGGTCAGCCGTCTCGAGAGCTATACGCCCGCGCGGCCCTTGCCGAAGATCTTCCGCATGACCAAGAAGGGCAAGCTCGACCAGGATCTCTTCGAAGGGGCCACCATCAACACACCATCGCTTCTCGCCACCGAGGATTACCTCGATGCTTTGAAATGGGCCGAGCGCATCGGGGGTCTCGCAGCGCTGCATGCGCGCGCGAACGCCAACACCCGTGTGCTCGGTGAATGGGTGGCGAGGACGCCCTGGATCGACTTCCTCGCGGCCGATCCGGCAATTCGGAGCAATACCAGCGTGTGTCTCAAGGTGATCGACGACCGTGTGACTTCGCTCGCGCAGGGCGCTCAGGCCGAGTTTGCGAAGAATCTCGCCGCAATCCTCGAGCGGGAAGGAGTCGCGCTCGATGCCGCTTCGTATCGATCCGCGCCGCCGGGCCTGCGCATCTGGTGCGGCGCCACCATCGAGGAGGAGGATCTTAGATTGCTCACACCGTGGCTCGACTGGGCGTTCGCGAGCTGCCTCGCCGGGCTCGAGGATCGCGGGACGGGGAGCTCACATGCCTAAGGTGCTCATTGCCGATGAGTTGAGCCCCAAGGCCCTCGCGATCTTCGCGAGCCGCGGCGTGCAGGCGGAAGTGCGTACAGGGCTCAGCAAGGCCGATCTTGTGAGCATCATTGCGGGCTACGACGGCCTCGCGGTGCGTTCGGCCACGAAGGCGGACAGGGATGTGATTCTCGCCGCGAAGAATCTCAAGGTGATCGGGCGCGCAGGAATCGGGGTCGATAATATCGACATACCGGCGGCCACCGCGCGCGGCATCGTGGTGATGAATACCCCGTTCGGCAACTCGATCACGACCGCCGAGCACGCGCTCGCGCTGCTCTTTGCCGCGGCCCGGCAGATTGCCGCAGCCGACATTTCCACCCAGGCGGGGAAGTGGGAGAAGAGCCGCTTCATGGGCGTCGAGCTTTATGCCAAGACCTTGGGGCTCATCGGCTGCGGCAATATCGGCTCGCTGGTCGCCGAGCGGGCGATCGCACTCAAGATGAAAGTGCTCGCCTACGATCCCTTCCTCTCGCCCGAGCGAGCGGTGAAGCTCGGCGTCGAGAAGGTGGAGCTGGAGGATCTGCTGTCGCGCTCGGATGCGATCTCGCTGCACACTCCGCTCACCGACAAGACCAAGAACATCCTATCGGCGGAGGCCATCGCCAGGACCAGGCCCGGCGTCATCATCGTCAATGCCGCCCGCGGCGGGCTCGTCGATGAGCGGGCCCTGCGAGCGGCGCTCGAGAGCGGGCACGTCGCCGCCGCGGGCTTCGATGTGTTCGCGAGCGAGCCTGCTAGGGAGAACGTGCTTTTCGGGGCACCCAACTTCGTCGCGACCCCACATCTCGGCGCGAGCACCAACGAGGCGCAGGAGAATGTCGCTCTGCAGGTGGCCGAGCAGATCTCCGACTACCTGCTCTCCGGGGCCGTGACCAACGCGCTCAACATGGCATCGATCAGCGCCGAGGAAGCCTCCCGTCTCAAGCCCTTCATTGCGCTCATCGACAAGCTGGGCGCCTTCGCCGGTCAGATTGCCGACGACGGCCTCGAGGCGGTGCAGATCGAATACGAGGGGGATGTGGCGCAATTGAATACTCAGCCCCTGACGGCCACCGCGCTGGCCGCGTTGCTGCGGCCGCTGATGCCCGACGTCAACATGGTGTCCGCGCCGCTGGTGCTCAAGCAAAGAGGCACTCCGCTGACGGAGTCTAAGCGCGACACCTCCCCGATCTACGGATCCCTCATCCGGATCGGCGTGTTGACCGGAGGTCGCTGGCGCACGCTCGCCGGCGTGGTCAACCCCGGTGGCGCCAAGATCGTCGAGGTCAAAGGCATGGCTCTGGAAGCGGACTTCCATCCCGTCATGCTCCTCATCAACAATCTGGACAAGCCAGGCTTCGTCGGTGCCCTCGGCACGATGCTCGGTGAGGCCAACATCAATATCGCGACATTTCACTTGGGCCGCCAGGCCGAAGGTCAGGATGCCATCGCGATCGTGGGGGTCGATCAGGTCGTGCCGGAAGCGATTCAGCAGCGGCTGCGCAGGCTCCCCCACGTCCGCTACGTGAAGGTGCTGACGTTCTGACCCGGCCGGCACCGGCGCTGAGGCCGGCTGCCGACGGGTCCGGGTGCGGGCGAGTCGCCGCGCAGCCTCCTGCGCGCCTATGGCTCAGCGGCTATTATTCCCTCAGTCGGCCTTGAACCCCTCCACCTGAATGCGCAACAGCACGTCCTGCTTGAACCCATATTGCTGCCCATAGTTCACGCCGAAGTCCGCCCGGTTGAAGCTACCGCTCGCATCGGCGCCGCAGACCTGCTTCTTGAGCATGGGGTGCTGCATACACTTGAACGAGTTGACGGTGAGCGTGACGGGCTTGGTCACGCCGTGAAGCGTGAGAGTTCCGTCGATCGTCTTCGGGGCGCCGTTGTCGAAAGCGACGATCTTGCCCTTGTACTCGGCGGTCGGATACTTCGCCACGTCGAGCATCTCGGGGCTCGAGACATGCTCAATGAGCTTGTCGTTCGGCAGATAGATGCTCGCCGTATCGACGATCACATCGATCGTGCCGCTCTTCGCCGCGGTATCGAGATCGACCTTGCCGCTCGCCTTCTTGAAGGTCCCCCGCCAGGTGGAAAGGCCGCCGAGGTGATCGACCTCGAAGCTCGGATGCGTGTGGTCGGGATCGAGCGTGTAGGTGGTCGGCGCGCCGAACGCGCTCGCACCGGCGAGCGCGAATCCGAGTGACAGAGATGAGATCAGAAGCGGCCTGCGGCCATCGACAGGGCAGGCGTCAAATTTCTTCATATTCGAATGTCTCCTTAGAGTGCGTGGAACGGCGGCGATTGCCAAAAACTTCGCGCAGTGTCGCATTGCGTGAGCCGTCTGGGAAGACGCAATATTTCGATGAAATCTATTGAGTGAGGCGATAGGTCAGGCAGCCTCGGCCTGCGGCCGGCCCATCCCCAAGCGCGTCCGCTACTCAACCTCGATCTCGGCAGCGCCCTCGACCATTTTTCCGATGACGTGCGTGTGCAGGAATCCCCGCCGCGCAAACACGGCCTGCACCGTGCTCGCCTCGTCCGGATCACAGGCAACGAGCAAGCCACCGGAGGTTTGCGGGTCGGTGAGGAGTGTTTGCATCTCGAGGGCGAGGTGCGGCGCGAGACGCACCTCGCGACCGTAGGATTGCCAGTTGCGCGCCGAGGCGCCGGTTGCCACGCCGGATCGCGCGAGGGCGCGCGCCCCGGGCAAGAGCGCGATCCTCTCGCTCTGGAGGCGCGCGCCGAGCCGACTGCCGCGGCACACCTCGAGCAGATGCCCGAGGAGCCCGAAGCCGGTGATATCGGTCATCGCATGAACGCCACGAATGCGCGCCAACTCCTCGCCCGGCACATTGAGCTGGGTCGTTGTTTCGATCAAAGCGCGATAGCCGACCTCGTCCAGGAGGTCCTTCTTGAGCGCCGCGGAGAATATCCCGACACCCAGGGGCTTGCCGAGAATCAGCACGTCATCCGCGCGCGCGCGCGAGTTACGCTTCACGCAGTCGGGGTCCACCACACCGGTGACGGCGAGTCCGTAAATCGGCTCGACTGAATCGATGCTGTGCCCGCCTGCAATCGGAATCCCGGCCTCGCGGCACGCCGTCTCGCCGCCGCGCAGAATGTCGCGGATCGTCTGTTTCGACAGCGTATTGATCGGCATCGCGAGTAGCGCCAGCGCGAACAGCGGCCGCCCGCCCATGGCATAAATGTCGGAGAGAGCGTTGGTCGCGGCGATGCGCCCAAAATCGAAGGGGTCGTCGACGATCGGCATGAAGAAATCGGTCGTGGACACGATCGCTTGGCGCTCGTTCAACCGATAGACCGCGGCATCGTCCGAGGTGTCGCTGCCAACCAAGAGGTCGGCGTATCCCGCGCTCGGCGCGCATTCGGCGAGCAATTGCGCGAGCACTCCCGGCGCGATCTTGCAGCCGCACCCGCCCCCATGCGAGAGCGAGGTCAATCGAGGCTCCGGACTTCTCGACGGTGTGCTCATCGGTGCTGCATCATGGTTGGCGGAAGGTAGCAGGAGTCGAACCTACCGGGAAACGCTTGACGTTCCCCACCGGGTTTGAAGCCCGGCCGCACCACCGGATGCGCATGCCTTCCGAACTTCTCGCTCCGCCCGCCGGCCCGATGGAGCCACGCTCAGGCCCCGTCCTGCCAGCTGGAGTCCGTGCGCACGATCCGTGCGTCGAGCCTGCGTCGAGTATAGCCAACGCGATCGAAGAACTCCAAGATCTGAATCGTGCGCTTGCGCCCGAGGCGGATGGCGTCACGATAGCGCGCCGCCTCGACCGCCCCGTACCTCTCCCAGAGATCCTTCAGCACTCGCGCCAGCTCGCGCACACGCTCGCGGTCATAGAAGAGATCGCGCACGATCTGATACACCCGCCCCTCGACGGCGCACTTGCGCAGCACGCGCCTGACTTCCTCCTCCGGTGCGCGCGCCGCGGCCGCGAGATCGCGCACCCAGGGCGGATCGAAGCCGCCTCGAGCGATGCTGGAGCTGAGCCTGTCGGCAAGACGTTGCTCAGAATCGCTGAGAGCCACGCAATGCTCCGGTAGGTGAAGCCAGTGTTGGCTGCGGCTCACGCTCCTCTGCTCGATGAGATCGTCGACGAGCACGCGCCAGAGTCCTGCGCTCGCGCGGGGCATGCTCATACGCCGCCATCGACCGCGATCGATGCCCGGCTCATCGGGCGCCTCACGGTGGAATCGGCGCAGCGCCTCGAGGGCGCGCTCGCGAAGCGCCCGCCAATGCGCCTCGAGAATCACGAAGCGCTCGCCCTCGGCATCGATGCGACGCACCTCCTTCGGCAGCTCGATGCGTTCGGCCGCCCGCCCGCATATCCGGACCAGCTCGCTGAGGCTCATGCCCTCGGGTGCCTCCGCGAGGAGGGGGCCGATCCCCTCTCCCTTCAGGAACCGCTCGATCGAGCTCAGGAAGCGCAGCCGCTCGGGACTTTGGCGTCGACGCGCCGGAGCGGCGGGGTCGATCACGACGCCGCCGCCGAGGGTGTGCACGGCGCGCGCATCGCGCACGATGAACGCATCGCCCGGCGATGCGCAGATCGGCGCATCGAAAACCAGTTGCACCCGCGTCTCGGAACCCGCGCGCAGCTCGTCGCCCTCCAGCGCGAGTGCGTACGCCACGCGGTGTTCCGTGCCGAGGTGCACATGCACGGGCGTCCGTTTGGGAAGGTCCCCGCCCTGGGCGAGGCGGCGCAGTCGCACATCGATGCGCGTCGAGGCGACGAGTGCGCGCGGATCCGCCAGCCAATCGCCGCGCTTCAGCGCAGCTTGGTCGATGCCGGCAAGATTTACGGCGCAGCGCTGCCCTGCTCGCCCGACGGGGCTCACGCGATTTTGGGCGTGAATGTTGCGCACCCGCACGGTCATGCCCGACGGCATCAGAGCGAGCGTATCGCCCACCTCCACACAGCCGGCGCGTACGGTGCCCGTCGCGACCGTGCCGTGCCCGGGAAGCGTGAACACGCGGTCTACGGCCAATCGAAAGAGTCCCCCATCGGAGCGCCCGGGCCACTCTGCCGCCGCCGTCTCGAGATACGAGCGCAGCGATACGACACCGGGGTCGTCGGCCGCGGTCGCAACGAGCGCGAAGAGCGGCGCGCCGGAGAGGGGCGTCGAGCCGAGGAGCCTCGCTATCTGCGTCTCGACGGCGCTCCTGCGCGCCTCATCGACGCGGTCGATCTTCGTCAGGGCGACGGCAGCGCGATCGACTCCGAGCAGCTCCAGGATCGCGAGGTGCTCGCGCGTCTGGGGCATGATGCCGTCGTCCGCGGCAACCACCAGCAATGCGAAATCGATTCCGCCCACACCCGCGACCATCGTATGGATGAGCCGCTCGTGGCCCGGCACGTCAACGAATCCCAGCACCTCGCCGCCGCTCAGCGGCAGATACGCATATCCGAGCTCGATCGAGATGCCGCGCGCTTTTTCCTCCTTGAGCCGATCGGTGTCGACACCGGTCAACGCACGCACCAGGCTGGTCTTGCCATGATCGATGTGCCCGGCGGTACCGACGATCATCCGCCGAGCCCTTCCCACTGCGCAAGAAACTCCGGCTCATCGGCGCTTTCCAGGCAGCGCAGGTCGAGCCAGAGCGCCTTGTCGGCGCTGCGCCCGATGACGGGACGAGCGAGCTGCCGAAGCCGCGATTCCAGTCGCGAGAGGCTGCGGTGAGAGCCGCGAGAGGCGCGTATGCATAGGCCGAAGCTCGGCAGCTGATCAACGGGCAACGCACCGCTCCCGATTTGAGACATCATGGAGGCGGCGGTCACCCGATAGGCCTCGCCCAACGCCGCTCGAACGCGCGGCAGGAGGCGCTCGGCCTGCGCCGCAATGGCGCGGGCATCGCGGGTCAGCAAGCGCAAGGTCGGCAACCGATCGGCGAGCAGCTCCGGCGCGCGGTAGAGCGCCAGGACCGCTTCGAGTGCGGCCAGCGTGAGCTTCCCGACACGCAGCGCGCGCTTCAAAGGATTTTTCTTGAGGCGGCGCACGAGGTCGGTGCGGCCGACGATGATGCCGGCTTGCGGACCACCGAGGAGCTTATCGGCGCTGAATGTGACCAAGTCGGCGCCGGCCGCCACGATGTCGCGCACCACCGGCTCCTTGGGTAGCCCCCAGCGAGCGAGATCGATCAGGCTACCGCTCCCGAGATCGACCCCGAGCGGCAGTGCGCGCGTGCGTCCGATCTCGGCCAGCGCCGCCACCTCCACGCTCGCGGTGAATCCGCTGATGGCGTAGTTGCTGGTATGCACTTTCATGAGGAGCGCACTGCGTGCCGTCAAGGCATCGGCATAGTCGGCGCGGTGGGTGCGATTGGTGGTTCCCACTTCGATGAGCTTTGCGCCGGCGCTGCGCATCACATCGGGAATGCGAAAGGCGCCGCCGATCTCGACCAGCTCGCCGCGCGAGACGATCACCTCGCGCCGATAAGCCAAGGTGTTGATCATGAGGAGCACAGCGGCCGCGTTGTTATTGACGACCGTGGCGGCCTCGGCAACGGTGAGCTCGCAGAGCAGCGGCTCGATGAGATCGTCCCGATCGCCTCTGCCCCCCGATTCCAGGTCATACTCGAGGCTCACCGGAGCACGCAGCGCACGTATCACGGACTGCACCGCTGCATCCCCGGGAACCGCGCGCCCGAGATTGGTATGCAACACCGTGCCGGTGAGGTTGAACACGGTACGAAGGGTCGGACTCGATCGGCGAGCGAGATCCGCGCCTACCGCCGCCGCAAGTGTCCCCGCATCGAGCGCCTCGAGCACGAGCCGGCCCGCCAGGGCGAGCCCGCGCAGGCGCTCCAATTCACGGCGCAACGCGACGGTGACTTGCGTGTGCGCGTACTGCGCCAGCAAGGGGACGAAGGATGCGCTTTGCAGCAGCCGCTCGACCGAGGGAATGTCGGAGGCGCAGGCGGCAGGCGCCTCGGCTCGAGCAGTCACCGCATCCTCCGTCACGAGGGTCGATTTGCGTTCGTCAACCATAACAGCGGGTTGCCGCTCGCGCGGTGATAGCCTCGCTCCGCAAGCAAGAGATCGAGCGAGAGACTCGCCACATCATCCGCTACCGCATCGACGCCGCTGTCGCATTCCTCGTAGAGAATCTTGCGATAGGCGCGACACTCGTCACAGGTCTCCGCACGGACCGCCGCGCTCCCCACCTCCCGCAGGTCAGCCTCGGACCGATCGAGCGAGTGATAGGCGATAGGCGGCCCCGACGCGCCGCAATGGCTGCATTGCACGCGCACCATATGCCATTCGGTCGCGCAGAGCGCGCAGTGCAGATAACGGTAGCCCTGATACGGCGCGCAGGCGCACACCACGCTCGCGACGGGCAGCATGCCGCAAAGCGGACATTGTCCGGGAATAACGAGCGGCTTCACCGCCCCAGGCTCGAAACAGGCAGCCATGCCGACCCAGTGAACCTGAAGTGCCGCCATCAGCAACGGCGCAACCGATACATCGACCCTATCGCCCTCGCCCCGAAGGATCGACCGGGCCTGCGAGTCGACCCACGCCGGAGTGGCGCGGCCGATCGCCGCGACCGCCTTCTCGACTCCTGCGGGAAAATCGCGCTGCGATGCAATCGCGGCACAGAGTGCAGTCAGCGTATCGCGCCAGGCGGATGGCGGCGTCGCGCTCGCGGCAGCGATCGGCGGCGTGCGAGTCGAAAGGGCCCGAGGCGTAGCAGCGCAAGGCGCAGCTGCGGAAGGCGCGGCTGCGGGAGCGGGCGGCACGGGCGCGAGGCGGGCGAGCTCCCCGTGCTGCGACTCGGCGAGTACGGCGAGGAGCCGCAAGTAGTCCCCGATCGCGGCGCCGGCGGCGAGCTCGCGGAGCCGCGCCGCGCGGCGCGCGAACAGCTGCGAGCCAACGGGCAGGCGAACCCGCGGGATGGACGATTTGGCCAGCCTTTCGATTTGACCGGGCTCGAGGATTCGCTGCGCCATTGCGCTCTCGCGGCAAGGATTTTCCTTATCCTCGCCGCAACCACCCCCAAAGGTCCAGCGCTTTCGGCGCCGCGCCCTGCGCCCCCGCCCGCAAGCGCGCGCACCGCAGGCGCCACCTTCGGCGGCGCGCTATTTCGGAGGCGCCCCCCGCAGCGCCGCCGCGGCCTTCGTCACGTCCCGAAACCAGGCGCGGTGATGCTTCCAAGCCCATCCGGGCGTCACCCAGCCGCGAGTCATCGCACGCACGGAGCCCTTCACCCAGATTGCCGCATAGATGTGCACGATGATCGCGCAAATCATCACGAACGCGAAGAACGCATGCGACAGGGCGCCCAGGCGCACGAGTCTGACCGAAAAATACGCCGAGAAGTAGGCTCTCCAGATCGGGATGCCGGAGAGCAGCAAGCAGACAAGACACCCGACGAGGGTGAAGAACAAGAGCTTCTGGCCGGCGTTATAACGTCCCACCTCGGGCAGGTTTTCCTCGCGGTTACGGATCTCGTCGCCGCTCTTGCGCAGCCACTCCCAGTCGCGCTGCTGCATGAGGTTGTCCCGCCAGAACTGTGCGCCCAGCTTGGCAAACACGACGACGAGGAAGCAGCCGATAAAGGGATGCAAGATGCGCGTCCAGGGGCCGCCGCCGAAGAGATTCGTCAACCAGAACATCGCCGGATGAAAGAGCGCGAGGCCGGACAGCGCGAGCAGCACGAAGCTCACAGCGACGATCCAGTGAACGATGCGCACGCCGGGACTGTAGCGCTCGATCCGATCGATGCGCCGGAGGTCTCGCGCGCTCATGGCGCCTTCTCCAGCTCGCCTCGCGCGCGTTCCTCGTCGCGCTCGTCGACCTCGTTCGGGCCGATGCCGATGTAGTGCAGAAAGCCCAGGGCCGCGGTTGCGATCATGGCGAAGAGTGCGAGCGGCTTGGCGGCTCCCTTCCAGAGCCGTACCGCGGGACTGATCTTCGGGTTCTCCGGCAAATCGCTGTACAGTGCCGGTCGATCGGCGTGATGCAGCACGTACATCACGTGCGTGCCGCCGACGCCCACAGGATCGTACAGTCCGGCCTGGTCGAACCCGCGCGATTTCAAATCCTCGATACGCTCGGCCGCATGCTGCTTCATGTCCTCCTTGGAGCCGAAGACGATCGCCCCGGTGGGGCAGGTCTTCACGCAGGCGGGCTCGAGCCCGACGGCGACTCGGTCGGAGCACAGCGTGCATTTGTAAGCTTTCTTGTCCTTGCGCGAGATACGCGGAATGTCGAACGGGCATCCGGTCACGCAGTAGCCGCATCCGATGCAGTCCTCTTCGTGGAAATCGACGATCCCGTTGGCATACTGCACGATCGCGCCCGGCGAGGGACAGGCCTTGAGGCATCCCGGATCCTCACAGTGCATGCAGCCGTCCTTGCGGATCAGCCATTCGAGGTCGCCCTTCGGATTCTCGTACTCGGTGTAACGCATCAAGGTCCAGGTGTTCGCGCCGAGATCGTGCGGATTCTCGAATCGTCCGTCGCAGGCTCCGATGCTGCCCCGCAGATCGTTCCATTCCATGCAGGCGACCTGGCAAGCCTTGCACCCGATGCACTTCGTGGTGTCGATGAGTTTCGCCACCTGACCGGTGTAGGCGCCGCGCGCTTCGGGCTCGGGCAAGGTGGTTGCCGATCGGCGGACGATGTCCAAGGATTGCAGCGCCATCGACTCTCCTCAGGCCTTCTCGACCTTGACCAGGAACGCCTTGAACTCCGGGGTCTGCGAGTTCGCATCGCCGACCGACGGAGTCAATGTGTTGGCGAGGAACCCGGGCTTCGCGACGCCCATGAAACCCCAATGAATGGGGATCCCGACCACGTGCACGGACTTGCCTTCCACGGTGAGCGGTCGGATGCGCTTCGTCACCATCGCGATCGCGCGAATGTAGCCGCGGTTCGAGCTCACCTTGACGCGCTCCCCGGTGGCGATGCCGATTTCCTTGGCGAGCGCCTCGCCGATCTCGACGAACTGCTGCGGCTGAGTGACCGAGTTGATGCGCGTGTGCTTGGTCCAGTAGTGGAAATGCTCGGTGAGGCGGTAGGTCGTCGCCACGTGCGGAAACTCGGCTGCCTTTCCGAACGCCTCGCGGTCGTGCGGGAAGACGCGTGCCGCCGGATTGTTGGTTGCCTGCGGTTGATGCGGACTCAAGGGGTTGTACCCGAGCGGCGTCTCGAAGGGCTCGTAATGCTCCGGGAACGGACCGTCCGTCATCGAGGCGCGCGCGAAGAAGCGCGCGACCCCCTCGGGGTTCATGATGAAGGGACCCATCCCGCCATCGGGATTTTCGTCCGCCTTGAAATCGGGCACGTCGGCGCCGCCCCAGACCGTTCCGTTCCAGCTGATGAGCTTGCGATCAGGGTTGAACGGTTTGCCGTTGAGATCGCAGGAGGCACGGTTATAGAGGACGCGCCGGTTCGCGGGCCAGGACCACGCCCAGTTCAGCGTCTGTCCGATCCCGGTGGGATCGGAGTTGTCACGCCTCGCCATCAAGTTTCCGTTAGGGCCCCAGGCCCCGCAGAAAATCCAGCAGCCGCATTGCGTGCTGCCGTCATCGCGCAGCTCCGCAAAGCCCGCGAGCTGCTCGCCAGCCTTGCGTGTGATCTTGCTCGGATCCTTGGGGTCGGCGAGATCCTTGAGGGCGCTGCCGGAATATTCCTTGGCGAGCTCTTCGGGACTCGGACTTTCGACTTGCGCGTATTTCCAGGTCAGATTGACGATCGAATCCGGGAATGCGCCACCCTCCTTCGCATAGAGCGCGCGCAGGCGCGTGAACAGGCCGGCCATGATCTGCAGGTCGCTGCGAGCCTCGCCCGGCGGGCTCGCACCCTTCCAGTGCCACTGCAGCCAGCGCGCCGAGTTCACCAGCGCGCCGTTCTCCTCGGCAAAGCAGGTCGTCGGCAAGCGGAACACCTCGGTCTGAATCTTGCTCGGGTCGACGTCATTGAGCTCGCCGTAGTTGCGCCAGAACTCGGAGGTCTCGGTGGCGAGCGGATCCATCACGACGAGAAACTTGAGCTTGGAGAGACCGGCGCTGATCTTGGCCTTGTTCGGGGCCGCCGCGAGCGGATTGAAGCCCTGAGCGAGGTAGCCGTTCATCTTGCCCTGATACATGAGCTCGTAGACCTGCAGCATGTCGTAGAGCTTGTCGAGCTTGGGCAAATAGTCGTAGGCCCAGTTGTTCTGCGCGGTGGCCGCATCGCCCCACCATGACCTCATGAGGCTCACGAAGAACTTGGGCGTGTTCTGCCAGTAGCTCAGCTGGTTCGGACGCAGCGGCTTGAGCGTGCGGGCGGACATGTACTTGGCGTAGTCCTGCTCGGCGTCGCTCGGTAGCGAGATGTAGCCGGGCAGCTGGTTCGACAATAGGCCGAGATCGGTCAGTCCCTGGATATTCGAGTGCCCCCGCAGCGCATTCATGCCGCCGCCGGAGACGCCGATATTGCCGAGCAGTAGCTGCACCATCGCGCCGGTGCGGATCATCTGCGAGCCGATCGAATGCTGGGTCCAGCCGAGCGCATACATGATGGTCATGGCGCGCGTGGGGCTCGCGGTGGTGGCGATCGTCTCGTAGATATGCAGCACCCGCTCCTTGGGCGTCCCGCAAACGCGCTCGACTATCTCGGGCGAGTAGCGGGCGTAGTGCTGCTTGAGCAGCTTGTACACGCAGCGCGGGTGCGCGAGCGTCGGGTCGACCTTGACATAGCCGTCGGCGCCGAGCTCGTAGTCCCAGCTCGATCGATCGTACTTGTGCTTGTCGGCGTCGTATCCCGAGTAGATGCCGTCGGTGAACGCGAATTCCTCTTTGACGATGAACGGCAGGTCCGTATAGCTCAGCACGTAGTCGCGCTGAATCTTGTCGTTTGCCAGCAAGTAGTTGATCAAGCCGCCGAGGAAGGCGATGTCGGTGCCCGGTCGGATCGGTGCGTAATAATCGGCTACGGAGGCCGAGCGCGTGAAGCGCGGATCGACGACGATGAGCTGCGCCTTATTGTGAGCCTTGGCCTCGGTCACCCACTTGAAGCCGCACGGATGCGCCTCTGCGGCGTTTCCGCCCATGATGAGAATCACATCGGCATTCTTGATGTCGACCCAGTGATTCGTCATCGCTCCACGGCCAAACGTCGGGGCAAGACCTGCCACCGTCGGGCCGTGTCACACACGAGCCTGGTTATCGAATGCCACCATCCCGAGGGAACGCACCACTTTGGTCGTCAAGTAACCGACCTCGTTGCTCGATGCCGAGGCGGCCAGCATGCCGGTGGTGAGCCAGCGGTTGACGGTAAGACCTTCCGGCGTCTTCGCGATGAAGTTCGCATCGCGGTCCTGCTTCATGAGCACGGCGATGCGATCGAGCGCCTCCGTCCACGATAGCCGCTGCCAATGATCCGACCCCGGCGCGCGGTACTCCGGATACTTCAAGCGGCTCTCGCTGTGAATGAAGTCGATGAGGCCGGCCCCCTTTGGGCAGAGGGTGCCGCGATTGACGGGATGATCCGGGTCGCCTTCGATGTGAAAGATGCTCGGTTGCGCGTTCTTCGCGCCGTCTCCCAGGCCGTACATGAGAAGTCCGCACGACACGGAGCAGTAAGGACAGGTGTTGCGCGTCTCGGTGGCGCGCGCGAGCTTGTATTCCCGTACCTCCGCGAGCGCCGGTTCCGGCGAGAAGCCCATCATCGCGAGACTCGAGCCGACGAGCGAGTACCCGGTGACCTGCAAGAATTGGCGTCTGGTCAAGTCGGTCATGACCTTCTCCTGCTGCACTGCCACCACAGGCGTCCGAGTTTAGACCCGGGCTTTGTGCGGAGCAATAGGACAGCGCCGCAACTTGCGCGCGCTCGAGGAGCCGGCCGCGCTCATTCCAGCGGCACTCACCCGGGCAGCGACCAGATTCCCTCGCAGACGGTCTCGCTGAGTGGCCGGCGGCCATTCGGCCGCTCGCGCTCCTGGAGCTGCGCGGGCAAGGATTCCTTGGACGCGGGTCGGCCGACGGCGGCCATGGCTTCCACAGCGAACGCCTCGGGAATGGCGAGATCGCGCCGCGCACGCTCATAGTCGAACCCCTGCATGCCGTGGGCCGCATAACCCTTGAGGTGGGCCTGAAGCGCAAAATAGCCCCAGGCCGCGCCGGTATCGAAGGAGTGGGTGACCGAAGGTTTGCCCGTGACGTCGTTGAGGCGCTTGGAGATGAAGACGATCAGGGCCGCTGCCCTGTGCGCCCAAAGTTTATTGCCCTCGGTCAATAGGTCGAAAAACATCGGCCACGAAGGCGTCGAGCGGCGGGCGTAGAGCATGCGCCATGGCTGCGCGTTATAGGACGAGGGCGCCCAGCTCGCCGCCGCGAGCAGCGTGCGCAGCTCGAGCTCCGAGACATCCTCACCCGTCATCGACCGTGGCGACCACCGATCGAGGAACAGCGGATCGACGGGATACTCGGTCCGGCGAATTTCGCGACCCTTGATCATGAGACGTTCTCCGGAATCATGAGGCGCTCGCCTGCCGAAAATGCCAGAGGCGCAGGCTCGAGAGCGAGGCATCGGCTAGGCGCGGTAGGAAGGTCGGTCGCAAGAGCTCCGCGTCGAATTCCGACATGCGCCGGCGGTTCTCGGAGTAGCAGTTTTCCAGGAATTTTCGGAAGGTGAAGTCATCGAGAAACACGCTCGCCTGGGTCGCGGAGAAATCCGTTCCATCGTTCACCTTCTGTCCGCGCCGGATAGTGCCCACGAGACGTCCGATCGCTCGAGCATAGTAGCGGAGTGACGACAGATGCCGGCGCCAGGCGGTGCCGGCTTGCACCGAGCTCCACGCCATCCAGTTGACGAAGAAGACGATGTGGCGGGTCTCCTCGAGCATCAGCGTCTCGAAGATCTCGAACATGCTCTCGGGAAGAAAGTGCGATTGGCGCGCAAGCTTGAACGCGCCGAATCCGAGAAAGGAGTCGATGCATTCGCCGAAGCCGAAATCCTTGAACGCCGTCTCGATGTCGGGGTTCAGGGGCTCGAGCGCTTGCTCCTCGACCGAGATCCCATAGCGGCGGATCATCTCCCGCAGTAGCTCCGCGTGCCGCCTCTCCTCATACCCTTGCAGGTCGACCGCCTTTCTCACCAACGAATCATCGATCGTGGTCGCGAAGGCCTTCACAATGGCGCCGGCACGCCGCTCGGTGTGCAGCACCTCCTGCCAAAACGGCACTGCACGCAATCGCTCCAGGCTCGGTGCGTCGAGCTCGGGCCAGGGAAGCGTCTGCGGCTCGTAGGGGATGAAGGTCGAGATGAAGTGGTTGCAAAAAAGGTCCCGATGCTCGTCCGATCCGATCCTCATATCGATCAGAAGTCCTCCTTCCAGGGCCGCACATCCAACTCCAGTGTCCAAGCGCTGCGATGCTGACGATGCATCTCCCAGTAGGCCTCGGCAATCGCGTCGGGATGGAGCAACCCATCGGGCCCGCGTTGCTGCGCAAGCTGCGGCGCGCGCGAGAGCAGCCGATCGCCCTCGATCCCGCCATCGACCACCACGTGACCCACATGGATGTTACGGGGCCCGAATTCGCGGGCAATGCTTTGAGCCAGATTGCGCAGCGCCGCTTTGGCGGATGCAAAGGGCGCAAACCTCGCCTTGCCGCGCAAGCTCGCGGATGCGCCCGTGAAGAACAACGACCCCCCGCCATGCTCGAGCAGGCGCGGAAGCGCAGCCTGCGCCAGCTGAAATCCGCCGAGCGCATGCTCTCGCCAATGCCGTGTGAAGCGCTCCTCGGTGAGCTCCAGGAACGGCGTCGGCTCGTTGCCACCCGCATTGTGGACCGCCACGGCGAGCGGCGCGAGCCGCTCCGCCTCGGCGACGAAGCGCCTCGCGTCCTCGGCACTCGCGCCGTCGCCAACGACGTAAGAAACCCGAGCACCCGCCTTCTGCAGCTCATTCGCCGTGGTCTCGAGCTTTGAGGCGTTGCGGCCTGCGATCGTCACCGGATGGCCACCGCTCGCGAAGCGCCGGGCAATGGCTGCGCCGAGTCCCCGTGATACACCGACGCCCACCACGAGGACGCTCGAACGAGACGCCTCTCTCAGCTGTTCATTCATCACATATCCATGTCGGCACCCGGCGGGGCGTGCGTATGGAGCTTCTCCTTCGGTGCCTCGGCGACGGACGTCTCGGTCGTGAGGAAGAGTCCCGCGACCGACGAGGCGTTCTGCAGCGCGAGACGTGTCACCTTGGTGGGATCTAAGATCCCCATCTCGATCAAGTCGCCGTACTCGCTCGTCGCGGCGTTGTAGCCGAAGTTGCCCTTGCCATCGCGAACACGATTCAACACGACGGCGGCGTCCTCTCCGGCGTTCGCAACGATCTGACGGAGAGGCTCTTCCATCGCGCGCGCGAGGATCTTGATGCCGTGGGTCTGATCCTCGTTTTGACCCGTGAGCTTCTCGACCCCCTTGACCGCCCGAATGAGAGCGACGCCTCCTCCCGGCACGACGCCTTCCTCCACGGCCGCGCGCGTGGCGTGCAGCGCGTCCTCGACGCGAGCCTTCTTCTCCTTCATCTCGATCTCGGTCGCAGCGCCCACTTTCACCAGAGCGACGCCGCCCGAGAGTTTGGCCACGCGCTCCTGGAGCTTCTCCTTATCGTAGTCGGAGGTCGTCTCCTCGATCTGCTGGCGAATGCTCTCGATCCGGGCCTTGATCTCGGATTGCTTGCCGGCGCCGTCGATGATCGTGGTGTTCTCCTTCTCGACGAGCACCTTCTTCGCTTCGCCCAGGTCATTGATCGTGGCTTTCTCGAGCGAGAGGCCCACCTCGTCCGAAATGACGGTGCCGCCGGTGAGCACCGCGATGTCCTGCAGCATGGCTTTTCGACGGTCGCCGAAGCCGGGAGCTTTCACCGCTACGACCTTCACGATGCCCCGGATGGTGTTGACCACGAGCGTCGCGAGCGCCTCGCCCTCGACCTCTTCGGCGACGACGAGAAGCGGGGGGCCCGCCTTGGCGATCGATTCGAGGAGCGGCAGGAGCTCTCGGATGTTGGAGATCTTCTTGTCGGCCAAGAGGATGAGCGGCTTTTCGAGCTCGGCGCTCTGACTCGTCGGGTTGTTGATGAAATAGGGCGAGAGATACCCGCGGTCGAACTGCATACCCTCGACCACCTCGAGCTCGTTCTCGAGAGCCGATCCTTCCTCGACCGTGATGACGCCTTCCTTGCCGACCTTCGCCATGGCATCCGCAATGGTCTTGCCGATGCTCTCGTCGGCGTTCGCCGAGACGGTGCCGACCTGTGCAATGGCCTTGGGCTCCTTGCAGGGCTTTGAAAGCTTCTCGAGCTCCGCCACTGCGGCGGTGGTGGCTTGCTCGATGCCGCGCTTCAAGTCCATGGGGTTCGCGCCCGCCGCGACGGCCTTCAGCCCCTCGCGAATGATGGCCTGAGCGAGAACGGTCGCGGTGGTGGTACCGTCGCCTGCCTCATCGGAGGTATTCGACGCCACTTCCTTCACCATCTGCGCACCCATATTCTCGAACTTGTCCTTGAGCTCGATCTCCTTGGCGACGGACACGCCGTCCTTGGTCACGGTGGGGG
>Ga0187784_10001590_pt1 | contig 18042 bp, 13 predicted proteins | sample 1015_SJ02_MP15_2_FD_132964 | JGI IMG/M metagenome (GOLD analysis project Ga0187784, IMG submission 132964) | Tropical peat soil microbial communities from peatlands in Department of Meta, Colombia - 1015_SJ02_MP15_20_MG | ecosystem: Environmental > Terrestrial > Soil > Wetlands > Peat | place...
CGCCCGACCATCGACTGGAACCAGCGGAGCATGGTGCTGGCCCGGTGGCCGAACCCGTTGAGGAACCCGATGTGGACGAAGAACCAGACGCACCAGCCGGGGAACCCGCTCAGGCGCAACCCGCGCACGTTCACGATGGCCTTGAAGCGCCCGATGGCCGCTGCGCTGCCCAGATCGCGGTACTTGAACGGGACGCTGTCCTCACCGCGCAGGCGCCGCTTGATGGTGTTGGCGGCGTGGATCCCGCCCTGGAGGGCCACCTCGCACACGCCGGGCAGGTTGTTCACCGAGGCCATGTCCCCGAGGGCGAACACCTCGGGGTGGCCGGGCAGTGTGAGGTCGGGGAGCACCTCGATGCGCCCGGCCCGGTCCGTCTGGGCCCCGGTGGCGTCGGCCAGCATCTTGGCCAGGGGGGAGGCCGCCACGCCGGCGGCCCAGATCGTGGTGCCGGCCTCGAAGCGCTGCTTCTCGCCATCGGGGCCCTGCGCGTCCACCCCGAAGGCGTCCACGCCGACCACCCGGAGCCCCATCTCGAGGTCGACGCCCATCTTCTCGAGGTCCCGCCGGGCCCGCGCCGAGAGCTCCTCGCCGAAGTTGGCCAGGGGTTCGGCGCCCCCGTCGAGCAGGATGACGCGGACCGTGGACGGTTCGAAGGAACGGAAGTCGCCCGTGAGGCTGCGGGCGGCCAACTCGCGGATCTGCCCGGCCAGCTCGACACCGGTGGGGCCGGCGCCCACGATGCAGAACGTCGTCCAGAAACTGCGTAGGGCGGCGTCGGGCATGGTCTCGGCCAGCTCGAGGGCGCCGTAGACGCGGCGCCGTAGCTCCATGGCGTCGTCGATCGTCTTCATGCCCGGCGCCACCAGCGCGAACTCGTCGTGGCCGAAGTAGGACTGCCCGGCGCCGGCGGCCACGACCAGGCTGTCGTAGGCGTACTCGTCGCCGATGCCAGGCAACGTCTCGGTCTGCACCACCTTGCGCTCGAGGTCGAAGCCCGTCACGGTGGCGAGCACGACGCGCACGTTCTTCTGTTTGCGCAGCATGTGCCGGAGCACGGGCGAGATCTGTCCGGGCGAGAGGATCCCGGTCGCCACCTGGTAGAGGAGGGGCTGGAAGAGATGGTGGTTGCGCCGGTCGATCAGGGTGATCTCGACGTTCTTCGATCTGGCGAGCAACCGCGTGGCGGGTAGGCCTCCGAACCCGCCCCCGACCACCACCACGCGGTGCGGTGTCGCTGTGCTCACGGTGCCTCCATTCGGGTGGTCGACGACATCAGCCCGACCCCGTGTCGGCGTGGACTGCGGGACGCGGGTGCAAATATGGCACTCGGTGGCGGCGGCGGGCCACCCAGAAGGACAGGCCGCCCATGACGACGGCGAGGACGGCGGCAACGCCGTAGAGCGAGGCCAGGCTGACGCCATGCTGCTGCAGCGGACCGGCGCCGAAGGCCGCGATGCCGTAGCCGAACTGGTAGAACGCGATGACCGCGCCCGCGGTCACCGGCGTCATGGTCACGAGCTGCTCCTGTCCGAAGCTGATGGTCAGCGGCAGAAGACCCGAGCATCCGAGGCCGGCCAGTCCGAAGGCCACGATTCCGAGGCCCGTGTCCCCATGGGACAGGAGGGCGACGAGCAGGGACGCCCCGGCCAGCACGAACGGCAACAGGTGGTAGGTCCGCGTCGTGGGGAAGACGCGCTGGATCAGCGCGAAGAGGATGCGACCGGCGGTCACCATGACCCAGAACGTGGTGAGCGCCAGTGAGGCAGTCGTCGCCGACGCCCCCAGCTTCTCCATCAACGTCTGCGACCAGTTGCCGTTCATCGTCTCGCAGATGCCGTAGAGGACGGCGAAGCCGGCGAAGAGCCAGAAGCGAGCCGGCACCTGCAGCCGGTCGCGGGGACCTGCTCGCGTCGCCACCGCCTGGGTCCCGGCCGGCTTGAGGGGCAGACCCGAGCTGACGACGACCAGCACCACGAGGAGGACGCCCGAGAGAACCGGCAGTCCCCACCAGAAGCCCAGGCCGACGAACATGGCGACGAACACCGGGGCCAGGGCCGTGCCCAGCCCGAGCAGCGCATTGAGCACGAGCACGGCACGGTCGACGCCTTCGGGGTGGAAGGCGGCGGTGAACGTGTTGAGCGCAGGCACCACCAAGCCGAACCCGGCGCCCAAGAAGGCGGTGGCCACCAGGAGCAGGCCGAAGGCGAGCGACCGGGTGCCGGTGCAGAACGAGCTGACGACCAGCAGTGCCATCGACACCACGTCGCACAGCAGCCCGGTCAGGAACACGCGTTTGAGCCCGAAGCGTCGGCCCAGCCCGGCGCCGAGGAACGAGGCGGTGATGGCGGTGACCACCTGGGGCAGGAACATCCCCCCGTACTGCGTGCTCGAGAGCCCGTAGTGCGACGGGCTGGTGAAGATGGTGCTTGCGGCGGGGAAGGTGACCAGGGCGATGCCCTGGACCAGCCCGGCGCCGTACACCGCCGTGGTCTGCGCGCGCACGGAGGCCGGGGTCACGGGGCGTGCGCCTTGGTCACCCGCAGTGGTGCGCGCCCCGGACGGGTCAGCCCAGCCGCTCCGCCAGGTGCTCGCCCACCCGGATGGCGTTGGCGATGGCAGTGAGGGCCGGGTTCACCGCGCCGATGCTCGGGAAGAAGCTGGTGTCGACGACGTAGAGGTTGTCGAGCTCGTGCGCCTTGCAGTTGGCGTCGAGCACCGAGGTCTGCGGGTCCTCGCCGAAGCGGCACGTCCCGGCCTGGTGGGCCACGCCTGCCACCGGGATGTCCATCGACATGTAGAAGTTCTTGCTCAAGACGTGGTGCGCCGCCATGCCGGTGTGGTTGAGGATCTTCTTGAGCTCCTCGTAGAGGTGGCCTGCCTCGTCGTCGTTGCTCGACGTGTAGGACAGCTGGACGTCGCCGTCCTTCGTCAGCGTCACCCGGTTCCCGGGGAGCGGCAGGTCCTCGGTGGTGAGCCAGAAGTCGACCGCGTGGTCGGCGACCTCCTCGAGGCTGAAGTGGGGCGCCAGCGCGGTCAGGTGGGGCTCCTCGCCCTTCATGGCCTCCGCGTTGGACTTGCCCACCATTTGGATGTTGCCCATCGGGTAGTCGTAGCCCGGACCGCTCAGGTAGAAGTCGTTGAGGCCGAGCGTCTTTTGGAACCGGGTGTCGTTGGGCTCCTTGGCGATGGCCACCACCGCCTTGGAGTTGTGGAACATGTAGTTGCGTCCGACCTGGTCCGAGCCGTTGGCCAGGCCGTTGGGGTGGGCGTCGTTGGCCGAGGCCAGCAGCAGCTTGGCCGAGTTCGTCGCCCCGGCCGCCACCACGACGACGTCGGCCTCGAAGGCCTCGTCGGTCCCGTTGGCCTTGGTCAGCACCCGGGTCACCGTGCGGCCGGAGGGATCGGTCTCCAGTTCGACGACCTCGGTGTTGGTCAGGAGCGTCACGTTGTCGTGCTCGAGCGCCGGGAGCACCGCGATGACCTCGGCGTCGGCCTTGGCGTGGACCAGGCAGGGGTAGCCGTCGCACCAGGCGCAGCGGATGCAGGAGCTCTTCGGGGGGTCGGCCTCGTCGAGCAGGATCCCGCAGGGCGCGCTGAACGGACGGTAGCCGGCGGTCTTCAGGTCGTCGGCGATCTGGGCGATCCGTGGCTCGTGGCTCACCGCCGGCCACGGGTACTGGCGGCTCCACGGCCCCTCGGTCGGGTCCTCGCCGTGCGTGCCGTGCACCTGGTAGAGCCACTCGGCCTTGGTGTACCAGGGCTCGAAGTCCTCGTAGCTGACGGGCCAGGCCGGCGAGACCCCGTCGGAGTGGCGGATCACGCCGAAGTCGGCCGGCCGCAGGCGGTAGAGCGCCGCACCGTACATCTTGGTGGCGCCGCCCACGAAGTAGTGGACCTGGGGCGTGAACGGCTGACCGTCCTTGTCGCGCCACGAGTCGGCGGACATGTAGCGGCCCTTGACGAAGACCTGCTCGGGGTCCCAGTTCTCGCGCTCGCGCTTCATGAAGTCCCCGCGTTCGAGCAACAAGATCCGCTTGCCCGAGGGGGCGAGGGTGTGGGCGAGGGTCCCGCCACCCGCACCGGTGCCGATGACGATCACGTCGTAACGCTCGGTCATGTGGGAGCTCCATTTCTCCGAGACAAGGGCTTCTTGGGGTGTGTGCTCGACGAGCTCGCCCGGACCGGGTGGTCCGGTCTCGCGGGTCTGGTGCGTCAGGTCGACGAGCCGGCGGTCTCGGCCTCGATCAGGCGGCCGACGGCGTCGATGAGCGCCAGGTGGGTGAAGGCCTGGGGGAAGTTGCCCAGGTGCTCGCCGGTGGAGGTGTCGATCTCCTCGGCGTAGAGCTGCAAGGGGCCGGCGAAGGCCAGCAGCTTCTGGCACAGCGCCCGCGCCCGCTCCTCCTCGCCGATCATGGCCAGGGCGGTGACCAGCCAGAACGAGCAGATGGTGAACGTGCCCTCCTTTCCGGCGAACCCGGTGTCGGTCGTGTCCACCCTGTAGCGCAGGACGAGACCGTCCTCGGTGAGCTCGTCGGCGATGGCGAGCACCGTGGCCTTCACCCGCTCGTCGTTGGGAGGGAGGAAGCCGAGGATGGGGATGAGGAGCAAGGACGCGTCGAGCTCGTCGTTGGCATAGTGCTGGCGGAACCGGCCCCGGCCGTCGACGCCTCTGTCGAGGATCTCGGCCTTGAGGTCGTCGGCCGCCTTGCCCCAGCGCTCGGCTCGCTCGAGGTCGTGGCGGGTGCGGGCCATGGAAGCGCCCCGGTCCACGGCGACCCAGCAGAGCACCTTGGAGGCGGTGAAGTCCTGAGGGTCGCCGCGGATCTCCCAGATCCCTTGGTCCGGGTCCGCGGCGTGCGCGATGGCGGCGTCGACCAGGCTGGCCAGCCCCTCCCACACCGGCTTGACGATCTGGGCCGCGCCCTGGCGCAGGTGGATGTCGACGGCGTCGAGGATCATCCCCCACACGTCGTTCTGGCGCTGGTCCCAGGCCCCGTTGCCCACCCGGACCGGCCGTGAGTCCCGCCAGCCCGAGAGGTGGTCGAGCGTCTGTTCGGTCAGGTCCTTGCGCCCGTCGATCCCGTACATGATCTGCAGCTGCCAGTCGCCCTTCTCCGCGCCGATTGCCTCGAGGACGAAGGCGAAGTACTCGAGGGCCTCCCAGGCGAAGCCGAGCCGGTAGAGCGAGCGCAACATGAACGACGAGTCACGGATCCAGGTGTAGCGGTAGTCCCAGTTCCGCTCGCCGCCCGGCGTCTCGGGCAGTGACGTGGTCGCCGCCGCCATGATGGCCCCTGTCGGCGCGTAGCTCAGCCCCTTGAGGGTCAGTGCGCTGCGCTCCATGTAGATCCGCCACGGGTGGTCGGGGAACGTGCCGGTCGAGAGCCAGTCCCGCCAGTACGCGACGGTGGAGTCGAGCTGGGACAGCGCCTGCTCCACGCTGTCGGTCCGGCCCTCACCCCAGGACAGCGCGGTGAAGGCCGTGTCCGCTTTGCTCAACGTGGAGCGGCCGTAGCAGCGCGCGCCGGCAGCACCGAGGCGCACGCTCGAGGTGAGCGTCAGCTTCGTGTCACCGCCGGGCTGGCGGATGGTCATGGACTCGTAGCCGCTGTCGTCGTACTCAAAGACGCTCGTCTGCCGCCCGTAGTCGAAGATGGGGACGCAGTTGACGAGCACATCGACGCGTCCCTCGATGCACGTGGCCACTCGCAGGAGAGTCCCGACCGGCGCAGTGTCGCCGGGAGCACGCCGGTAGTCGGCGCGGCGGGCACCGTCGGTCACCGGCTCCACCACGAGGAGGTCCTGGACGACCAGCCACCCCGTGGGCGTGTGCCATGTCGTCTCGAGCACCATGGTCCCCGGGACGTAGCGCCGGTTGTGCGGGACGTAGGTGGTGGAGGGCCCGAAGCGGAAGTTGCCGGCGGTGCGGTCGAGCAGCGCCCCGAGGACGCTGGGGGAGTCGGGGCGGGGGAGGCACAGCCACTCCACCGAGCCGTTCGGCGCCACCAGGCAGCTGTTCTCACAGTCCGAGAGGAAGCCGTAGTCGGCGATGGGCGGGAAGTACGCGGGGGGAATCTCGGCGTCGTCGGGCACGGAGAAAATGCTAAGTGACCGGCCAGCGATGTTCCACGGCCGCCGCCAACGCCCCCAGACCGTCACCGATCCGTCACACGGCGCTCGACCCCCAGGCTCAGTAGCGTACGAGCAGACCGGCGCGGCGCCCGACGGGCCCAGAAGGGAGAGCGAGATGGCTGGGGATCTGGACGGCAAAGTGGCCATCGTGACCGGCGGCAACACCGGCATCGGCAAGGCGGTGGTGCTGGCCCTGGCTGCCGGAGGGGCGAAGGTCGTCATCGACTACGTGACCAACCCGCAGGCCGAGGACGAGCTCGAGCAGCAGATCGCCGCCCTGGGGGAGGTGGCGGTCGGGGTCCAGGCGGACGTTTCGAAGGTCGAGGAGCTCGAGCGCCTGATCGGGACCGCGGTCAAGACCTTCGGGCGCCTCGACGTCATGGTGAACAACGCCGGCGTCGAGACACGGTCGTCGATCCTCGACACCACCGAGGAGCAGTACGACAAGGTGCTGTCGATCAACCTGAAGAGCGCCTTCTTCGGCACGCAGTTGGCCGCCAAGCAGATGATCTCCCAAGGCGGGGGCGGCCGCATCGTCAACATGACGTCGGTGCACGAGGACTGGCCCATGCCGGGGAACACCCCCTACTGCCTGTCCAAGGGCGGCATGCGCATGCTGACGAGGACGGCCGGCGTCGAGCTGGCCCCGCACAACGTGCTCGTGGTCGGCGTCGGCCCCGGCGCGGTGGCCACGCCGATCAACGCCCTCACCATGAACGACCCCCACGCGCTGGCCAAGCTCGACGCAGCCATCCCGGTTGGGCGCATGGCCGAGCCCGAGGAGATCGCCTCGGTGGTCGCCTTCCTGGCCGGTCCGGGCGCGACCTACCTGACGGCGACCACCATCTTCGCCGACGGCGGCATCATGCAGAGCAGCCCGGGGCTGTAGCTCCCCGGGCTGCTCCAGAGACCTGCTCTCGAGGTCTGCTCCGGACCTCGCGCCCTCACGACTCGAGCGGCGGCGTCACGACTCGAGCGGCGTCACGTCTCGACCGCCCTCACGTCTCGACCGGCGTCGTGGGGGCGCTGGCCGGTGCGCTCTCGCCACCGACCCGGGGCACCGACAGCCGCTTGCGGAAGACGTGGTACCCCCACGCCTGGTACACCAGCACGATCGGGAAGAAGATCACCGCGACGACCGTCATCACCTTGAGCGTGTAGGGCGGGCTCGCCGTGTTGTTCACGGTGAGGTTGTAGGCGGCGTTGGTCGACGAGATCATCACCCGGGGGAACAGCTCCTGGAAGATGGAGGCCACCGTGCCCCCGATGCCCACGGCGGCGGCGGTGAAGGCCCAGCCTTCGGCCTTGGCCGAGACCAGCCAGGCCGCCGCGATCACGGCCATGAGGGCGAGCGCCTCGATCGGCTTGGGGACGAACCCGGTGCTCAGCCCCACGTGCATCCACGTCATGAAGCCGAACGTCACCACGATGGCGGCGACCCCGATGCCCACGGTGGCCTGCTGGATCCGTGCGTGCAGCTCACCGGTCGTCTTGAGCGTGAGGTACGTGCCGCCCATCAGCAGGCACAGCACGAGCATGGTGATGCCCGACCACAGGCCGAAGGGGGTGAGCAGGTCGAAGAAATTCCCCGTGTACTCGTGGTGGGCGTTGATGGGCAGGCCGTGGAGCAGGTCGCCCAGGGCCACGCCGACGAGCAGGGGGATCAGCGCGCTCCCGATGGTCAGGCCCCACTTCCAGGCCGAGCGCCAGCGCTCGTCGTCGACCTTGCGCGTGAATTCGAAGGCGACACCGCGCACGATCAGGGCGAGCAACAGCACCACGAGGGCCAGGTAGAAGGTCGAGAACATCGTGGCGTACCAGCCGGGGAACGAGGCGAAGATTACCGCCCCGGCCACGATCAGCCACACCTCGTTGCCGTCCCACACGGGCCCGATGGTGTTGACGAGCACGCGTCGCTCGTTGTCGGTGCGCCCGAGGAACGAGTGCAGCATGCCGACCCCGAGGTCGAAGCCCTCCAAGATGAAGAACCCGACCCAGAACAGGACGTCGACGATGAACCAGAGATCTCCGAGTGTCATGAGGACCTCCTAGTAGACGAGGGCCGATTCGTCCTCTTCGGACGACTCGAGCTCGGCGGACACGGGACCGGCGCCCTCGGCGGCCGTCACCTTGGCGAGGATGTCGGCACCGAGCTCACGGCGCGAGTAGCGCACCATGAGCCAGCCGTCAGCGACGCCCAGGACGGCGAAGATCGCCACGAAGATCACGATGGAGATCCAGATCTCCGCCGCGGACACCGATGTGGAGACCCCGGCAGCGGTCTTCATCAGTCCCTGGACGATCCAGGGCTGCCGGCCGTTCTCGGTGAGCATCCAGCCGGCGGTGTTCATCAGGAACGGGGCGATCACCGCCCAGGGGGCTATTCGCAAGAACCACTTGGCGTGTTCCAGCTTCTTGCGGTACAGCAGCCAACCGCCCCAGAGGGCGAACAGCAGGACCAGGACGGCCAGGTAGGCCATGACCCGCATCGACCAGTACTGGATGAACACGTTGGGCACGTAGTTCCCCGGTCCGTACTCCGCCTGGTACTGGGCGTTGAGCTGGTTGAGACCCTTGACCTCACCGGTGACCGAGTTGGTGGCCAAGATGGAGAGGAGGCTCGGGATGCTGATGATCTGCGTCGGGGTGTGGTCGTTGTTGCCGCCGCCGATCTGGAACATCGAGAACGAGCAGTGGCTGGTGCAGGTGTTCCACTGGGCCTCGGCCGCCGCGATCTTCATGGGCTGGTAGGTCTCCTCGATCACGCCGAGCTCGCTGCCCACGAAGAGGGTCAGGACGGTCGCCGGCAGCAGCACGGCAAGCGAGATGACCGCCGTCTTGCGGAACGCCTCCACCGCCTGCTGGCGGTGGATGTGCCAGGCCGAGACGCCGAGCATGATGAGGCTGGCCGTGACCAGGGCGGCCAGCAGCACGTGGGGGTAGGCCCACAGGAAGACCGGGTTGGTGAAGACGGCCCAGATGTTGTTGAGCTGCGGCTGGCCCGTCTGGTGGTTGATGACGTAACCGACGGGGTGCTGCATCCAGGAGTTGGCCGCCATGATGAAGGCGGCCGAGAGGATGGTGCCGGCGGCCACCAGCCAGATGGTGACCAGGTGGGCCTTCTTGGACAGGCGGTTCCACCCGAAGATCCAGATGCCGAGGAAGGTGGACTCCAAGAAGAAGGCCACCAGTCCCTCCATGGCCAGCGGCCCGCCGAACACGTTGCCCACGAGCCGGGAGTAGGCCGACCAGTTCATGCCGAACTCGAACTCCTGCACGAGCCCGGTCACCACGCCCACGGCCACGTTGATGAGCAGCAGCGCCCCGAAGAAGCGGGCCAGCTTGCGGTAGGTCTCGTCGTCGTTGCGGTACCACGCCGTCTGCAGCAGCGCCACCAGGAAGGCCAGGCCGATCGTCACCGGGACGAACAGGAAGTGGTAGATGCTCGTCAGTGCGAACTGCCAGCGTGCGAGGTCGAGGTTCACGGTCGGTCGCTCCCTTCGTTGACGGACAGGTCGGTCGGGCCGGCCTCCGGGCCGGCGTGCGGTTCAGGGCTCGCTGCTGCGCGCGGCCTCGCCGGGTCGCCCATGCGCTCCTCCCACCAGAGGCTGGCGTACCGGCCCCCGGCGTGGAGCAGCTCGGCGTGGGTGCCGCGCTCGGTCACCACGCCGGCCTCGAGGACCACGATCTCGTCCACCTGCTGGAGCCCGGTCAGCCGGTGCGTGATGAGCAGCGTGGCGCGGCCTTCGGTGAGCCGGAGCAGGTCGGCCGTCAGGGCGTCGGCGGCCTGGGGGTCGAGGTGCTCCGACGGCTCGTCGAGGACGAGGATGGGGAAGTCGGCCAGCAGGGCGCGGGCCACGCCCACGCGCTGGCGCTGGCCGCCCGAGAGGCGCGACCCGTGCGTGCCCGCCCGCGTGCGCAGGCCGTCGGGCAGGCCCGCCAGCCAGTCGCCCAGCCCCACCCGGGACAGGACGGCGGTGAGCTCGTCGTCGGTGGCGTGGCGCCGGCCCACCCGCAGGTGCTCGGCCAGGGTCGTGTCGAAGAGGTGGGGGTTCTGCTCCACCAGTCCGATCACCCGGCGGACGTCCTCCCCCGACAGGCGCTCGAAGGGCGTGCCGTCGAGCGTCGCCTCGCCGGCGTCGACCGCCAGGAACCGCACCAGCAGGTCGGCCAGGGTCGTCTTGCCCCCGCCGCTCGGCCCCACCAGGGCCACCCGCCGGCCCGGCTCGAGGGTGAGGTCGACGCCGCGCAGCGCGGCGCGGCCGGCGCCGGGATACGAGGTCCACACGCCGCGCAGGGCCAGGTTGTGGGGCCCCTCCGCGAGGCGGACGGGCACCTCGGGGTCGGGCACGGTGGGGCTGGCGTCGACGACCTCGAAGACGCGCCCCGCCGCCGTGCGCGAGCGCTGCAGCGCCTGGGTGGCCGCCGGCAGGGGGGAGACGAGCTCGAAGGCGGCCAGGGGGACGAGGGCCAGGACCCCGAGGAGCGCGCCGTTGAGCGAGCCGGCGTGGGCGGCGTGCACCCCGAGCGTGAGCGCCCCCCAGCAGGCCAGGCCGGCCAGGGCCGTGGTGAGGCCGAGCCCGACACCGGTCGTCGACGCGCTCTGGCGGGCGATGGCGCGCAGCCAACCGTCCGCCGCCGCCACACGGTCGAGCTGCCCGGCCGTGGCCCCCATGACGACCAGCTCGGGTGCGCCCTCGACGAGGTCGATGACACCGGCCGTCAGGTCGCCCCGGGCGGTGGCCTGACGGGCCTCGGCCCGGGTGGCGAGCCGTCCGGTGAGCCAGGGCACGACCGTGGCCGACACCAACAGGGCGACGAGGAGGACCAGGCCGGCCTGGGGCAGGAACCACCACAGCGCTGCGACCGTGGCGGCGCCGACCAGCACGGCGACCAGGAACGGCTGGAGCACCCGCAGCACCACGTCCTGGAGGGAGTCCACGTCGTCGACGACGCGCGCCACTAGGTCGCCCCGGCGGAACCCCGGGAGCCCGGCGGGCGCGATGGCCTGCAGCCCGCCGTAGACGCGGACGCGCAGGTCGGCCAGCACGCGCAGCGCGGTGTCGTGGCCCACCAGGCGCTCGCCGTAGCGCAGGAAGCCCCGCGAGAGCCCGAAGAACTGCACGCCGACGATGGCCAGCGTGAGCGAGGCCTCCGACGGGTGCTGCGAGGCGCGTGCGATCAGCCAGGCCGACGTGCCCATCAGGGCGATGGAGGCGCCGATGGTACCGGCGCCGAGCAGCGAAGCCTCGAGCAGGCGCCGACGGGCCACTGTCGCGATGCCCAGGGTTCGGGCCACCGTGGCGCGCGGGCCCCGGCCGCTCGTGACGCGGCCGCTGACGTTGGAGGCGCTCACGCCGCCACCACTGGCGCCGGCAGCTCCACCACCCGGTCGGCCAGCGCGGCGAGCGCAGGCCGGTGGGCCACGATCACTGCGGTGCGGCCGCCCGCCAGACGGCGCACCGCCGCCAGCACGTCGGCCTCGGTCCGGGCGTCCAGGCTGGCCGTCGGCTCGTCGAGGAGGAGGAGCGGCGCATCGCGCACGAAGGCACGGGCGAGCGACAGGCGCTGACGCTCGCCGGCCGAGAGCCCCGCGCCGCCCTCGCCCAGGAGGGTGTCGGCGCCGTGGGGGAGGCGCCGCACCACGTCGCCCAGTCCGGCCGCCTCGAGGGCGGCCTCGACCTGGGCGTCGGTGGCGTCGGGGCGACCCAGGCGGACGTTGTCGGCCACGGAGCGGGCGAAGAGGTGGGGGCGCTGGGGGACCCAGGCGATGCGCCGGCGCCAGTCCTCGAGGTCGAGGTCCGCCAGGTCGACACCGCCGAGCGTCACCGACCCCGAGTCGGGCCGGCGGAGGCCCAGCAGCACTGCCAGCAGGGTGGACTTGCCGCACCCGCTCGGACCGCACAGCGCCACCGTCTCGCCGGGCTCGACCACCAGATCGGCGCCGTGCACGGCGGGGAGCTGGCGCCCCGGGTAAGTGACCTCGAGGCCCTCGACGCGAATGTCGGTGTCCCGCGCCCGGGCCGTGCCGCCCGTCGGCGCCGTGCCCGGCTCTTCGAGCAGGGCGAAGAGCTCCTCGGCCGCCTTCATGCCGTCGGCGCTGGCGTGGTAGTGCAGGCCGAGGGCGCGCAGTGGCAGGTAGGCCTCCGGGGCGAGGACCAGCACGAACAGCGCGTCCTGGAACGTCATGGTGGCGCCCAGCAACCGCAGCCCGACGGCCACGGCCACCAGGGCCACCGAGACGGTGGCCAGGAGCTCGAGGATCAGCGACGACAAGAAGGTCAGGCGGAGGGTGGCCATGGTCGCCGACCGGTAGCGGTCCGTGACCTCGGCGATGGCACGCGCCTGGGCCTTGGCCCGCCCGAAGACCTTGAGCGTGGGCAGCCCGGACACGATGTCGAGGAAGTGGCCGGCCAGCCTCTGGAGCGAGCGCATGCGGGCCGCTGTGCGGTCCCGCGTGGTGGCGCCCACCAGCGCCATGAAGAGGGGGATCAGCGGCAGGCTCACCGCGATCAGCACCGCGCTGACCCAGTCGGCGCCCGCGACCACGGCAATGATCGTGACCGGGACGATGACGGCCAGGAACAGCTGGGGCAGGTAACGGGCGAAGTAGCCGTCGAGCGCGTCGAGGCCCGTGGTGAGCAGCACCCCGAGCTTGCCCGTCTCCTGGCTCTCGAGCCCGGCGGGCCCGAGCGAGGCCACGTGCTCGGCGGCGGCCCGGCGCAGCTCGGACTTGGCCGAGGCCGAGGCGCGCACCGAGGCCCGTTCGGTGGCCCAGGCCAACGCGGCGCGGGCCGCCACTACGCCGAGCAGGGCGGCCAGCGGGCCACGCAGGGAGCCCAGCGAGCGGTGGTGCACGAAGGCCCCGGCGACCACCTGCGCGATCAGCCAGGCCTGGGTGATCACCAGGAGGGCCGTGAGCCCGCCCACCCCGACCGAGAGGAAGAGGAAGCGGCGGGTGGAGCGTGCGTAGGAGAGCAGCCGGGGATCGAGCGGGCCGCCGGCTCGATCCCGGTCGTGATCTCGATCACGACCCCCGTCGCGACGCCGGACGTGGCCGCGGACGCGAAGAGGATGACCAGGGGCTTCCCCCCTGGTCATCTCCACTGCGTCGTCCATGTCGTCCCTTCTGAGTCCGCCTCACGACGTCAGGCGGGGAGCAAACGGCTGGATGCTGCACGGCATTGTCCCGCGGCCTTCCGGGGGTCGAACAGGGGCCTTGGTCCCGATTTGGTGCCGTCACGGCCCCCGGCGCGTCCCGTCACGCGTGTGGTGGGCGCCCTTGACGCCGCTTCCCGGCGCGCACCAGGGTGGCAGGCGTGCCCAACGCGCTGACCAACACCGACCCGGCGCTGCGGAGGTGCTGGCACCCGGTGGCCCGGGCCGAGGACGTGACCGACCAGCCCCACGGGATCGTGCTGCTCGGTCGGCCCTGGGCCCTGTGGCGCGTGGACGGCGAGCTGCGCGCCTTCGCCGACCGGTGTCCGCACCGGGGTTGCCCGCTCTCCCTCGGCCGGTGCGAGGGCGGGGTGCTGCGCTGCGCCTACCACGGGTGGCGCTTCGACGGGAGCGGGCGCTGCGTCGAGATCCCCGCCCTCGGCCCGGGGGCCACGCTGCCGCCGGCGGCGCGGCTGGTGGCCGCCGCCGGTGTGACCGAGTCCCACGGCATGGTGTTCGTGGCCCCCGAGGAGCCCATCACCCCCCTCGGGACCGTCCCCGAAGACGGTGACCCGTCGTTCCTCGTCGGGGTGCTGCCGACGGTGCGCACGCGGGGATCGGCCGGGTTGCTGGCGGACAACTTCCTCGATGTGGCCCACTTCCCCTTCGTCCACGCCGGCACGTTCGGCGCCGACGAGGCGGCCGAGGTCACACCGTTCGCCGTGGCGCGCGACGGCTGGTCCTTCAGCGTGTCCTACGAGCATTCCTTCGCCAACCGCGAGGACCCCGGTGTGGCGGCGGGGATCCGCCCGCTGATCCAGACCCGGCGCCTCACCTACGTCCTCGAGGCGCCCTTCCACCTGCGGTTGCGCATCGACTTCCTCGACTCGGGCGGTTCGAACGTGATCGGCTTCTTCATCCAGCCCGAGACCGAGGACACCTGCCGGCTCTTCACCACGCTGTGGCGCGACGACCTCGGGGGCGACGAGGTGCGCATGGCCGAGGCGGTGGCCTTCGAGCTCGACGTGCTGCGCGAGGACCTGCGGGTCCAAGGCGCCTATCACGAGCTGGCCCTGCCGCTCGACCCGACCGCCGAGGTGCACACCCGGGCGGACCGCAACACGCTCGAGCTGCGCCGGGTGCTCTGCGACCTGGTCACCGCAGCCGCACCGGCCACCGCGGCTGGCGAGGGCGACGGGCGGTGAACCGCGTCGTCGTCGAGCACCCGGTGCTGGCCCACCGCCTGGCCCAGCTGCGGGACCGGCGCACCGACGGGGACACCTTCCGCCGGCTGGTGGCCGAGGTGTCGGGCTTGCTGGCCTACGAGGCGCTGCGGGACCTGGGCACCTCCGACGTGCTCGTCGACACGCCGGTGGCCGACGCCGCCCCGGCGCGCCGGGTTTCGGAGGTCGTGCTCCTGGTGCCCATCCTGCGCGCCGGCCTGGGCATGGTGCAGGCGATCCAAGAGGTCGTGCCGTTGACCGAGGTGGCGCACGTCGGCCTGCGCCGTGACGAGGCCACGCTGCGCTCGGAGGTCTACCTCGACCGCGTCCCGCGGGACCTGCACGGGCGGCGGGTGATGGTGTGCGACCCCATGCTCGCCACCGGCGGCTCCCTGGCCCAGGCCTGCGACCTGGTGACGGCCCGCGGGGCCGCCGAGGTGGCGGCGCTGTGCATCCTCGCCTCGGAGCCCGGGCTGGCCGTGTTCGGGGCAGCCCACCCGGGCGTGCGTGTGTTCTGCGCGGCGGTGGACGCCGGGCTCGACGACGCCGGGTACATCGTGCCCGGTCTGGGCGACGCCGGCGACCGCCTCTTCGGCCCGCCGGGCTGAAGGCTTCGCCTATTCGCCGATGTCCTCGTGCCAGACCTCGGGGTTGGCCGCGATGTAGCCGCCGAGCAGCTCGATGCACTCGGCGTCGTCGAGCACGACGACGCGGCAGCCGTGCTCGGCCACCCAGGAGTGGCCGCCCTCGAAGTTGCGCGCCTCGCCGATTACGACGGTGCCGATCCCGAACTGGCGCAGCAGCCCGCTGCAGTACCAGCAGGGCGAGAGGGTGGTGACCATCACGCACTGCCCGTAGTCGCGCCGGCGCCCGGCGGCCCGGAAGGCGGCGGTCTCGGCGTGCATCGAGGGGTCGCCGTCTTGGACCCGGCGGTTGTGCCCCCGGCCGAGGAGGGTCCCGTCGGTGTGGAAGAGGGCGGCCCCGATGGGGATGCCCCCCTCGGACATGCCGTGGCGCGCCTCTCCGAGCGCCACCGCGAGCATGGTGCGCGCCAGCTCGTCGTCGATCGGTTCAGCGGGGCCCATCGGCGAGGGACCTATGCTCGGAGGTCATCATGCCCACGACCGCTTCCACGACCGGCGATCGTACCTACGAGACCAAGGTGGGAAGCCAGGACGTCGAGCTCCCTCTCGTGGCGCTCTCCGACGAGCTGACCATCGCGCTGCTCATCTGCGTGGACATGGGCGTGGCCTTTGCCGAGACGGCCGGGCGCGAGCTGGCCGAGCTGATGCGCCCCGCCGACCCCGAGATCGTCGTGTCCGTGGCCACCATGGGCATCCCACTGGCCATCGAGGCCAGCCGCGCCCTGGGCCTCGACGACTACGTGATCCTCCACAAGACGCCCAAGATCCACCTGGGTGAGACGTGGTCCGAGCCGGTGTACTCGATCACCACCGACAAGCCGCAGCGGTTGCGCATGGACCCGGCCCGGGTGGGCGCGATGCGCGGCCGACGGGTGGCGGTCGTCGACGACGTCATCTCCACGGGCGCCTCGCTGTCCGCGGCCCTCCGGCTGGTGCGCCGGATGGACGCCGAGCCGGTGGTCATCGGCACCCTCATGACCGAGGGCGGCGGCTGGAGGCAGGCGCTCGGCGAGGATGCGGCGCTGGTCCGCGCGCTGGGCGCCATGCCGCTGTTCCACCCCGACGGGGAGGGCGGGCTGGTCGAGGACTGGGGCTGAGGGCATGAGCCCGGCCCGGGCCGCCCCCCGGCCGCTCAAGCCGTACAGGCCGTTCAGGCCGTTCAGGCCGCCAGGAGGTGCTCCGTCTTGAGCAGCTCCTCTTGGGCGTCGGCCTCCTGGCGCACCTTCTTGAAGGCAAGCGCCAGGTACACCAGCCCACCGACGCCCATGCCGAGGAACACGCTGAAGTCCGCCCCGTTCTGGTGGTAGGTGATCTCGTTGAGCCAGTGCGGCAGGTGGAAGGTGGCCGACAGGCCCGAGATGGCGGCGAACATGCCGACCACTTGGGCGACGAGCGCGGGCCAGAAGACGCCGCCTTTGCGCCAGTACAAGGAGCCCGGCCCCGTGTTCTGCAATTCGCTCGGGACGTAGCGGTAGCGCCGCAGCGCGTAGTCGACGAGGAAGATGGCGCACCACGGGGCGATCCAGATGATCACGACGTCGACGAAGTCCTCGAGGTAGGTGGTGAACGACGAGCTGAAGATGGCGTACATCGTGACGCCCAGCGCGATGACGCAGTCGACGAGCACCGCCTGGTAGCGCTTCACCGGGACCCCGACGGCCTGCAGGGTGACGCCCGAGGAGTACATGTCGAGGCTGTTGATGCCGAAGAGCTGCACGACGGCGAAGACCAAGAAGACCACGACGAACCACGCCGGGATGGCGTGCTGGTGGGCGAAGGGCAGCAGACCCCCCGACCCCGTGCCGATGTTGGCGATGAACGTCCCCACGACGGCGCCGAGCGTCATGATCAGGATCTCGGGCACCGCGGTGCCCACGAAGACCCACCCGATGATCCCCTTCTTCGAGACGTTGGTGTGGCAGTAGCGCGTGTAGTCGTTCCCGCACTCGGTCCAGCCGAGCCCGCTCAACGCGATGGTGAAGGCCAGGCCGGCCATGTAGGTCTGCCAGCCCGCGCCGTGGGGCACGCTGTGGAGCGAGGCGTGGGGGATGGCGAAGCCGAGCAGGATGGCGAAGAGGATGACAAAGGGGATGACCAGGGCACGCAGGGTCTTGAGGATGGCGGCGTGCCCCAGGACGGGGAGGATGCCCTGGACGAGCACGGCCAGGAGGACGAGCACGACCTTGGCCGGGTCGCCGGGCAGGAAGCCGGCCTTGATCATGAGGACGAGCCCGGCTCCGACGATGAGGATGAGCCCCTCGACCTCGAAGCCGATCTGCGTGAGCCAGTTGAAGAACGAGATCGGTCGCGAGCCGTTGGGGCCGAAGGGTGCCCGGTTGATGGCGAAAACCGCAGTGCCGCTGTTCGGCCCCTGCAGCGAGCAGAGGGACAGGAGGAAGTAGGAGAGGTTGCCCACGATGATGATCGAGAGGGCCTGGGCGAAGGTGAACCCGAAGGTCATCAAGATGGCGCCGTAGATGAAGTACTCGATCTGCACGCTGGCACCCGCCCACATGGCCCCGACGTCCCTGGGCCTGGCCCAGCGCTCGCTCTCGGGGATGAAGTCGATCCCGTGTCGCTCGACGTGGAAGACCTCGACCGTCTCAGGGTCGTGGATGACCGCGAGATCCTCGGCGTAGTCCTCGATGGTGGCCACCGGCAGTACCTCCCTCTGCTCGCCTCTGCTCGCCTCTGCGCTCGCCTCTGCTCGCCTGTGCTCGCCTCTGTGCAGCCACGTCGTGCCGAAGGGGAGGCCGCAGGAGTGCGCGCTACCCCCGGCAGCCACCCGCGACCCGTCGCCGACGCGACTGCGCCTGTCCGGTCCGGAGCCCATCCCTGGCGAGCCGCCGGAGGTGTGTCGGCTCACACCTTTGTGTGGAGGCGTC
>Ga0187784_10001591_pt1 | contig 18041 bp, 20 predicted proteins | sample 1015_SJ02_MP15_2_FD_132964 | JGI IMG/M metagenome (GOLD analysis project Ga0187784, IMG submission 132964) | Tropical peat soil microbial communities from peatlands in Department of Meta, Colombia - 1015_SJ02_MP15_20_MG | ecosystem: Environmental > Terrestrial > Soil > Wetlands > Peat | place...
ACGGTCGGGCCGACCACCGTGAAAGCGGGCGGCACGCTCGCCCCCGGCGACGCGATCGGCATGCTGACGATCAACGGCAACCTCGTGCTCGGCGCCGGCGCGATCTTCCAGGTCCAGGTCGCCCCGGCGGTTGCCGACCGCACCAACGTGACCGGCACGGCGAACATCGCCGGCAGCACGCTGAGCCTCTTGCCGACCGGCGGCACCTACACCGTCAATACGAAATACACCCTGCTGTTCGCGAGCGGCGGCCTCACCGGCAGCTTCGCGAGCGTCAGCGTCGCCGGTGCATTCGGTGCGGGCCTGCGTCCCTCGATCAGCTTTGACGCGAACGACGTCTTTCTGACACTGGCGCCGGAGCTGATCACGCCGATGCTGATGAATGGCACGCGCAACGAGCTGAGCGTCGCCGGCGCGATCGACACAACGACGCTGAGCGGGCAGTCGCCGGCGCTGTTCCAGAGCGTGCTCAACCTGCCGGCCGTGCAGCTCAACCGCGCGCTCGACGCGCTTTCCGGCGAGGTGCATGCCTCGACCGTCTCGCTGCTCGCGGATGAGTCGTCATATGCGCGCTCCGCCATCCTCGGCCGGCTGCGCCAGGCGAGCTATGGCGGCGAGATGGGCGCCATGGCGGCGCTGCGCCTCGGCGGTCCGCAGGCGTTCGCGGCGGATGGCAGCGCGCTGATGACTCTCCTCCCTCCCCCGCTTGCGGGGGAGGGTAGGGAGGGGGCGCGGCAAGCGGCGGACGGGACGGAGGGGGCGCTTGCTTACGCGGGCCTGCCGGTGAAGGCACCGCTGCTTGCGCCGCAAGCCTCAAGCGACATCGTGTTCTGGGCGCAGGGCTTCGGCGCGTGGGGCCGCTTTAGCGGCGACGGCAACGCCGCCGGCGTCAGCCGCGATCTCGCCGGCTTCATCTCCGGCGTCGACACCCGCGTCGGCACCAACGGCCGCGTCGGTTTCGCGGCCGGCTACACCTCCTCGCAGAACAACACGGATGGCCGCGGCAGCGCCGACATCGAAACGGGTCACGTCGCGGCCTATGGCGGCTGGAGCGTCGGCGCGCTCAACCTGCGCGGCGGCGCTGACCTCGCGTTCCACACCATCGCGACCGATCGCACCATCGCGTTCCCGGGCTTCTTCGATCGTGCCTTTTCCAATTATGACGGCGCGACGGGTCAGATCTTCGGCGAGCTCGGCTATGGCTTCGCGCTCGCGAACCTCGCGGTCGAGCCGTTCGCCGGCGCCGCGTTCGTCAGCGTGCAAACGGATTCGGGCAGCGAGCGCGCGCTGCTCGCGGGCCTCAACTTCGCGAGCGCCAATTTCGATGTCGGATACTCGACGCTCGGCGTGCGCGCCGCCGCGCTCGTGCCGCTCGGCAATGGCATGGTGCTGATCCCGCGCGCCTCGCTCGCCTGGCAGCACGCCTTCGGGTCAACGACGGCAAGCGACGGACTCGCGTTCCAGGCCGCGCCGAACGCGCCGTTCACCATCGCGGGCGTGCCGATCGCGCGCGACGCGGCGCTCGTCGAGGCCGGGCTCGACCTCGCGCTCAACCCGCACGCGACCATCGGCGTCTCTTACACGGGCCAGCTTGCCGGCAACGTCACCGACAACGCCGCCAAGGGCAAGTTCAGCTGGAAGTTTTAGTGCGTGATCCCGAAAAGTGGATACCGGTTTTCGGATAAAGATCACGCACAAACCAAAGAAAAGCGACGGGTCTGATTCGGCCTCGTCGAATCAGACCCTAGACCGGCCCTGCGCTGCCGAGGGCCGCCGCGCAGGGGCGCACGCGCACCCGCATGAACCAGCCCTGCTATGCGCACGACCAACAACAGAGGCCAGCGGCGGCTCAACAGCCGCGCAGCAGAAGGATGCACCATGCGATCGCTGAGCGCGCTCACCCTGACCACATTGACACTGATCGGACTGGCGCTCGCGGCGCCGAGCTTTACCGGCCGCGCGATCGCCGCGACGGTCAAGGCCAAGCCGACCCAGCATGTCCACGCCGGTCCGGTGAAGCGGCGCCGCCTCGCGCATTGCGGGCCGATCCACGCGACTCAAGAGCAGGTGATCGCCGCGCTGCTGAGCCAGCCGCCGAGCGTCCCGCCGCAGCCGCTGGTCGTCAACGGGCAGCGCGTGTGCGTCGACTGGGCGCATCCGTTCTACGAGTTCTCCGATGGCAGCACGCAACCGGCACGACCGGAGCGGCCGCCGCCAGGATGGCGGTGAGCGCCGCACATAACTCACCCCGAGATTTTGGATTGAGCGCGCTACGCGCGAGGCCCGTCCCCTCCCCCGTATAGCCCGTCCTAAAGCGCGTTGACGCGCGTCTGCGACGCGCTATGGACGGGCGTGAACGCCCTTATGCTGGGGGAGAGAGCAGGCCGCGTCTGCCGCGCCTCTGAAGCTTACCCTCGGCCTCACTTCTTCTGCTGCTTCACCCAACACTCCAGCACCGCGACCGCCTCATCGGAAAGCTTCACCTCGGCCGGCATGTCGCGCGCTTCGACCGGCAGGCCGACCTGCGCGCGCACCAGCTCGGCGCGCGGCGGCATCTTGCGCGGCGGCATCACGCGGTTCGACTGATCGAGCGTCGCGCCGTAATACATGCGGCCGATGCCGGCCATCAGCATCGCGGCGACGCACACCGAGCACGGCTCGCACGAGGTGTAGATCTCGGCGCCGGACAGGTCGGTGGTCTTCAGCTTGGCGCAGGCGTCGCGAATGGCCTCGACCTCGCCATGCGAGGTCGGGTCGAACTTCGCCGCCGTCTGGTTCACTCCCTCGCCGACGATCTCGCCGTCCATCACCACCACGGCGCCGTAAGGCCGCGCGCCTTCCTGCGCGAGCGCCTGTGCCGACAATTCGATCGCGCGGCGCATGAATTTTTCTTCGTACATGCGTTTGTGAACTCCGATGACTCCGCAAGCTCAGGCCTGTTCCCTCGCCCCATAGCCCGTCGAAGACGGGCGTAAACGCCCTTTCGCTGGGGGAGGGCTAGGGAGGGGGGTCGGAGTTTGTCGACATGGCGGCTCGCCAAACACTGACCCCCACCCCCAACCCCTCCCCGCAAGGGGGAGGGGAGCGCGCCGCGTATGCCGGTCCGCCTGAGCCTGCATGTCCCGCCCGCGCAAACCGTGCCATTCTCCCCGCCACAACGCAAAGGGAGAGCGCGATGCGGCCGTTCGAGGGAATCCGGGTGATCGATGTCACGCACGTGCTGGCCGGGCCGTTCGCCGCCTATCAGCTCGCCGTGCTCGGCGCCGACGTCATCAAGGTGGACGACCCGAACGATCCGGACCAGAGCCGCTCCTCCGGCACCGACCCCGCGCTCAACCATGCGCAGATGGGCACCGGCTTCTTGACGCAAGCCTCGAACAAGCGCGCGATCACGCTCGACCTCAAGACCGAGCGCGGCCGCGAGATCTTGAAGAAGCTGGTCTCGACCGCGGACGTGTTCGTGGAGAATTATCGCCCCGGCGCGTTCGAGGCGCTGGGGCTCGGCTACGAGGTCCTGTCGAAGATCAATCCGCGGCTGATCTACGCCTCGTTCTCGGCCTTCGGCCAGGGCGGCCCGCGGCGCGAGCAGACGGCGTACGATCACGTGATCCAGGCAACCTCGGGCATCATGGCGATGACCGGCACCAAGGACGTGCACCCGATCAAGTTCGGCTCGCCGGCGATCGACTACGCGACCGGCATGACCGGCGCGTTCGCGCTGTCGGCCGCGCTGTTCCAGCGCGAGCGCACCGGCAAGGGCCAGCGCATCGACATGGCGATGCTCGACGTCGCGATGATCCTGATGAGCTCGCACCTCACCGGATACTTGCGCAACGGCGCGCATCCAAAACCCTCCGGCAACCGCCATTCGCATGCGACCAACGGGGCGTTCGTTAGCCGCGATGGATCGCTGGTGATGCTCGGCGCGAGCAACATCCGCCAGCAGAAGCGGCTGTGGACCGTGCTCGGCCGCCCCGACATGATCAAGCAAACGAACGATGAACGCGACGCCGACCATGCGCGCGAGATCGCGGTGCTCGAGGAGATCATGCTGACGCGCACCGCCGACGAGTGGGAGGTTTTCCTGCAGGCGCGCCACGTGCCGGCCGCGCGCGTGCGGGAGATGCGCGAGGCGATCGCCGACCCGCAGATCGCGACGCGCGGCGTGATCCACCGCCACACCGGCGCAAGCGGCGTTGCCGGCGGTTTCGGCGTGCCGCTCGCGGCATTCAAGTTCGCGCATGGCGGCCCGAGCATCGAGACGCCGCCGCCGGCGCTGGGCGAGCACAATGACGCGATCTTCGCCGAGCTCGGCTTCGCGCCGGCGAAGACCGCGGCGGAGTAGGGTGGGCGGAGCAGGGGCCTCGGCGAATGAGGCCCGCAAGTGCGGAGGCCAAGCGGCACAAACGAAAAGAAGAGGCGGCGGGTCTGCTTCGACCTCGTCGAATCAGTAGTGCGAGATGACTTTTCTTCGAATCGTCATCTCGCTCTAGATTCTTGGTGGAGCATGATCTTTTCCGAAAACCGCTGCACACTTTTCGGGATCATGCTCTCCTCAGTGACTCGCGCGCAGCGCCGGCGCTGCGGCGCGCAGGGTGTACATCGTCAGCGGCCGCGGGAAGGTCCAGGCGATGTCGCCGATCTCGGTCTTGTCGAAGCCGTGCGCCGTCACCTGCACCTGATAGATCGCGTAGTCGCGGTGCTTCGCCGCGATGGTCTTCTCGAAGCGCAGCGTGCGCGCGCGCACGTCCGGCTTGAGCGTGAAGATGCAGGCGGTGCGGCCGAGCCGGCGGTTGATGTCGGTGACCACGCGAAACGGATCGGCGTCGTGCGCGGCGAGCTCGGCGACGCGCTCGATGAGCGCGACCGACTCGCAGAACAGGCCTTTTTCGTAGGTCTCGTACGCGCCCGGGCTGTCCGGTGCGGCGAACACCAGCGCAACCGGGAGCACGGCGGCTCCAAAATCCAAGTCCGACCCCTTCGCCCCGACGCAAATCGCGAGCGACGATAAGGGCTTGCCTGGTTAATGCAAGCTTAAAGCTACTCCGCGGCGGTGATCTTGCGGGAAAGTGGCGCCGCGATCACACGCCCCGCCGGCGCGTCGTCGCCGTCGAACTCCAGCGTCTCGATCCGTCCGCCGCGCTTCGCAACCTTGTCGGCCGAGATCAGGATCTGCGCCACGTCCTCGTTCGCCTGCCCGAAATGCTTCTGCAGGTTCAACACGCGCTCGCGCAGGCGGGCGAGATCGCCCATCAGGTTCCCGACCTCGGTGCGGATCTCGTGCGCGGCTTGGCGCATGCGCGCGTCCTTCAGGATCTGCTGCGTCACCTGGATCGCCAGCATCAACAGCGAGGGCGACACCAGCACCACCTGCGCCCGATAAGCCTTCTGGATCAGATCGTCGAAACCGTCATAGAGCTCGGCGTAGACGGACTCCGACGGCACGAACATCAGCGCGAGATCCTGCGTCTCGCCCGGAATGAGGTAGCGCTCGGCGATGTCGGTGAAATGCCGGGTGACGTCCGCGCGGACGCGCCGCGCGGCGAGCTCCTTTTGCTCCTCGCTGCGCGCGCTGCGCAGCGCGCTGATCCCCTCGAGCGGGAACTTGGCATCGATGATCAGCGGGCGGCTGTCGGTCGGCAGGAACACCGCGCAATCCGGCCGCTTGCCGTTCGAGAGCGTGTACTGGAACGCGTAGGAGTCCTTCGGCAGGCCGTCCTGGACGATCGCCTCCATGCGGCCCTGGCCGAACGCGCCGCGCGCCTGCTTGTTGGCGAGCACCTCGCGCAGCGACGTCACCTGCGAGGCGAGATCGGTGATGTTCTTCTGCGCGCCGTCGATCACCGCGAGCCGCTCGTTCAGCTTGGCGAGATTCTCCATCGTGTTCTGCGCCGAGGCCTGCATCGACTGTCCGAGGCGATGCGTCACGGCATCGAGCCGCTCCGAGACGGCGCGCGCGAGCTCGGCCTGCCGGCCGGACAGCACCTCGCCGAGCGTGTGCACGCGGCCCGCGGTGTCGGCCTGGATGCGCGCGACCTCGGCCATGCGCTGCTCGAGCTCGCCCACCTGCGCGTCGCGCCGCGCCGCCTCGATCCCGCGCGCGCCCGAGGCCCGGGCGAGCATGATCGCGATGGCGCCGAGCAGCGCGAGCACCACGCAGGCAAAGCCGGTCACGGCTTCGCCGACCGTGATGGCGTGACCGCTGACGACGAGAAAGATGTCCTTCATGGCGCCCTTGTAGCGCGATTCGCCTTAACGGGAACGAAAGAAGAACAACATTATTGGCCCGGAAGCAACCGTACCCGGCGGTTCGCAGCGGACGGCGGCGATCCGGCGCTTTTGGAGGGGCGCGCGCGCCGCGGTTGACCGAGCAAATTCCGCCACTTAAATCGCCGCGCATGGCGCTGCGCGAGATCATTACCCTTCCCGACAAGCGATTGCGGCTCGTGTCCGACCCGGTCAAGACGGTGGACGCGGAGCTGCGCGCGCTCATCGATGACATGTTCGAGACGATGTATGAGGCGCCGGGCGTCGGCCTTGCGGCCATTCAACTCGGCGTCGCGCGGCGCGTCGTCACCATCGACACCGCCAGGAAGGACGAGGAGAGAGAGCCGCGCGTCTTCCTCAATCCGGAGGTTCTCTCGGCATCCGCGGAAAAAGGCACCTACGAGGAAGGCTGCCTTTCGATCCCGGAATATTACGAGGAGGTCGAGCGGCCGCTCGGCGTGAAGGTGCGCTACATGGATCTCGACGGCAAGACGCACGAGATCGACGCGGAGGGCTTCCTCGCAACCGTGCTGCAGCACGAGATCGACCATACCAACGGCGTCCTGTTCATCGACCACATCTCCAAGCTCAAGCGCGACCGCGTGATCAAGAAGTTCGCCAAGGCGGCGAAGCGGGAAGCGCTGTAGGCAGCACCTCATGCCGTTGCGCCTCATCTTCATGGGCACGCCCGACTTCGCGGTCCCGACGCTGCTCGAGATCATTGGACGCGGCCATGAGGTGGCGGCGGTCTATACCCGCGCGCCGAAGCCGGCGGGGCGTGGGATGGACCTGCAAATCACGCCGGTCGAGCACGAGGCGCGGGACCGGAGGATTCCGGTACTGAATCCGATCACGCTCCGTAGCGAAGCGGCTGTAGCCGAATTCCGAGCACTTCGTGCCGAAGTAGCCGTTGTTGTGGCGTATGGGCTCATTCTGCCGAAGGCTTTGCTAGACGTTATTCCGCGTCGCTTTTTTAACCTCCATGCATCCTTGCTTCCGCGTTGGCGAGGCGCAGCGCCAATTAACCGCGCCGTCATGGCGGGCGATACCGAGAGCGGTGTAGCGGTGATGCGCATGGAGGAAGGCCTGGACACGGGTCCCGTCGCGAAGTCGAAGCGGTTCCCTATTGGGCCCGACATGACCGCCGGTGAACTGCATGACGCTCTAGCACCGCTGGGCGCTCAACTCATGGCTAGTGCTCTCGATGCTCTGGAGCGAGGCACGTTGCGGTTAAAAAGGCAGCCGAGCGAGGGCGTGACCTACGCGGCCAAGATCGACAAGGGCGAAACGCGCATCGACTGGGCGCGGCCCTGGCAACAAGTGCACGACCATTGTCGCGGCCTCTCGCCGTTTCCCGGCGCGTGGTTCGAGCTTCCCGGTGCGCAGGGGGCACGCATCAAGGTGCTGCGCACGACACGCGGGGAGGGAAGCGGCGAACCCGGCACGGTGCTCGACGACAGGCTCACGATCGCGTGCCGCGAAGGCGCGGTGCGGCTCGTCGACGTGCAGCGCGCCGGCAGGCAGCCGATGCAGGCGGAGGAATTTCTGCGCGGCGCGCGGCTCGCGCAGGGGATGCGGTTGAGGTAGCCCTCTCCGCTCATTCCCGCGACCCGTCTACGCACAAGGCTTCGACGGGCTCATACCTCAGTGCGCCGAAGCTTCAGCGAAGGCGGCAAAGCGGGAATCCAGAGTTTGTTGCTCCTGGGTCCCCGCTTCCGCGGTGACGAGCGGAGACCAATTCTCAGCTGCGGATAAGGCCCGCCTCGGCAAGGTAGGCGCGGAACGCCGCGTGACTGTGGGCGAGTTTCGCCGCGACGTCGCTGAGCATTTCCAGCGTGTAGCCGCCCTCCTCGAGCTTGTGTCCCAGATGGTGGCTCGGCTCGATGCCGGGTGACGGCCGGAGGATCCAGTTGGGCTGGATCGATCTTGGCTCGGGGGAAGCCACCCATGTCGAGTGAGCGATGTGCTCGCGCAGCTCGACATGGCTCCTCGGCACCGCCAGGAATGCGAATATTCGCTCCCACTGGTCGCCCGGAATCGAGCGTCGCTGCAGCAGCTCGAGCAGCGCCGACCGCTTGCCGATAAAATCGAGGTGTCGCATCAGGATTGCGATGCTGGAATCGTCCGTTTGCAACACGGCGGCGATGACGTGCTCGATCGTCAATTCGTAGTGCGCGAAGCACTGCAGGATTGCGCCAAACAGCGCCAGGTGGCGCTCGGTGAGAACCTCGCCGTGGACTTTTTCCATCACGCTCGGCCTCGCAGCTTGCAACGGTTGACGCGATTGGATGGGCACGCCTCGTGCATGCGTGCTCACGCCGCCTTGAAGCCGGCCCAGTGGTGGCGCCGCGCCTCGATGTGCTCGGCGAGATCGCTCGTGCTGACGCGCACCAGGTCGGTGTGCCCGAAACCTTTGGAGTAGTCGAGGATCGAGACGATCTCGGGCGTGATGCGCAGGAGCGCGATCGTCGACGGGTCGGGCGGCGGCATCACCTTGTACTCGGGGTAGCGCCGCAACATGATCCCGATCACGTGATCGATCTCGCCCTGGTCCTCGACCACGACCGCCTGCCCGGCGAGCGAGAGGCCCCGGATCTGCAGCGGCTGCGGATAGTCGTTGCCGATGGCGATCGAGACGCGCGGATCGCGGATCAGGTTCGCGAACTTCTGGCTGTCGCGTCCGATCAGGCAATAGATGATCAGCCCGTCATTGGCGTAGCCCACGATGGTGACCTGCGGCCAGGTATCCGGCCGGTTGGTCGCGATCGACATGATCCGATGCTCGTTGAGCAGGGCGATGATCTGGTCCTTGAATTGATGTCGCATGGCGTGCACCTGTTGTCCTTCCGCTCGCGACATTGATAGGGCTCACGCTGTCGGACCGGGTTGAGATGGATCAAAGGTGCGAGGCAGCCGTAGGGCGGATTAGCGGCCTAAAGCGCGTTTACGCGCGTCTTCGACGCGCTATGGCCGCGTAATCCGCCGTTGGGGTGCGCGCATCAAGATTGCGGGTTACGCCTTCGGCTAACCCGCCCTACGACGTCTACGTGATGGGGTTCGGATCGAGTGCCACGCTACAAGCTGACCATCGAGTATGACGGCACGCCGTTTGCCGGCTGGCAGTGGCAGGAGGATCTGCCGTCGGTGCAGCGGACCTTGAGCGAGGCGGTCGCGGCGTTCTGCGGCCACGCCGTGAAGATCGCCGGCGCCGGACGCACCGATGCCGGTGTGCACGCGCTCGGCCAGGTGGCGCATGTCGATCTCGCCAAGGATTGGCGCGCGGACCGCGTGCGCGACGCGGTCAACGCGCATCTGCGTCCGCACCCGATCGCGGTCCTCGCCGCCGAGAAGGTCGCGGACGACTTCGATGCACGCTTCTCGGCGCGCAAGCGCCACTACCGCTATCGCATCATCAACCGCCGCGCCGATCTCGCGCTCGACCGGGAGCGCGCCTGGCGCATTGCGCGCCGGCTCGACGCGGAGGCGATGCATGCGGCGGCGCAGCGCCTCGTCGGCCGGCACGACTTCACGACCTTCCGCTCGACCGAATGCCAGGCGAAGTCGCCGGTGAAGACGCTCGACGCCCTCGGCGTGAGCCGCACGGGCGAGGAGGTGATCGTCACCACGTCGGCGCGCTCGTTCCTGCACAACCAGGTGCGCTCGATGGTCGGCTCGCTCGCGCTGGTCGGCGACGGCAAATGGAGCGCGGACGATCTCGCCGCTGCGCTCGCGGCGCGCGACCGCGCGCGCTGCGGCACGGTGGCTCCGCCCGAGGGGCTTTATCTCGTGCGGGTGGAGTATTGAGGGCACGTGCGCGAGGCATGCTCAGCCGATTCCCCTCCCCCTTGTGGGGAGGGGCTAGGGGTGGGGGTCGAGCCGTCGGTTCCCGTCGTGCCCAATCGCACGACCCCCCTCCCTAACCCTCCCCCGCAAGGGGGGAGGGAACGCGCCGAGTTCGCGGCGCCGCAGTGGTCTATGAAAAATACCGTTCCAGAATGTGCCGGTAGATCGCGGTCAGCGCGACCAGGTCCTTGCTCGCGACGTGCTCGTCGATCTTGTGCATTTGCTGGCTCAACAGCCCGAACTCGATCACCGGGCAATAATCCTTGATGAAGCGCGCGTCCGAGGTGCCGCCGGTGGTGGAGAGCGCCGGCGTCAGGCCGGTGACCTCGGTGATCGCGTGGCTGATCAGGCTGACGAACGGCCCCGGCGTGGTCACGAACACGTCCGAGTTCGACGGCTCCCACTCGATGCGCCAGCGGATGCGGTTGCCGGCGGCACGCTGAGCGCGCCGCTCGACCTCTTCGCGCAGTTCTTGGCGCGTCCGTGTGTCGTTGAAGCGGATGTTGAAGCGCGCGCGCGCTTCCGCCGGAATGAGATTCACGGTCTTGTTGCCGACGTCGACCGAGGTGAACTCGAGGTTCGAGGCGCCAAAATGCGCGGTGCCGGCATCGAGGGGGGCGGCGTTGATCGCCGCGATCAGGTCGACGATCCCGCGCACCGGATTGTCGGCAAGCTCCGGATAGGCGACGTGGCCCTGCGTGCCGGTGACGATCAAGGTGCCGTTCTGCGAGCCGCGCCGGCCGATCTTGATCATGTCGCCGAGCGTTTGCGGGTTGGTCGGCTCGCCGAGGATCGCGTGGTCGAATTTCTCGCCGCGCTGCGCCGCCCATTGCAGCAGCTTGATCGTGCCGTTCACCGCGATGCCTTCTTCGTCGCCGGTGATCAGGAACGAGATCGAGCCTTTCGGCTTGCCGCCATGGTCGCTGAGATAATCGAGCGTCGCGGCGATCTTGCAGGCGATCGCGCCCTTCATGTCGACGGCGCCGCGGCCGTAGAGCACGCCCTTCTCGATCTCAGCGGCAAAGGGCGGATGGCTCCAGCGCGTTTCGTCGCCGGGCGGCACCACGTCGGTATGGCCGGCGAACATCAGGTGCGGCGCGCTCTCGCCGATGCGGGCATAAAGGTTCTCGACCGCCTCGGTGCCGGCCTCCTCGAAAGTGACGCGATGCACCGCAAAGCCCGCCCCCTTCAGCACGCCTTCGATCAAGGCGAGCGCACCGGCTTCCGCCGGCGTCACCGATGGGCAGCGCAGCAGATCACGCGCCAGGATGACCGGATCGGCGGACATGATCAGAATGCCTTCGGAAGACCGGCTTGCTCGAGAACGTCGTTCGCCGTGTGTCGTGACTTGGTTGTGCGCGGTACAGTCACGTTTCGACCGCTAATCGGGCTGTACCAGATCTCATGGCTGCCCTTGCCAGAGCGAACGACATGGCATCCGTTCGCGCGCAAGATCGCCGCAAGCTCGCGATATAGCTCCGCCATCAGGCGCCGGCGAGGTCAAGATGTTCTTCAGCTTTGAATGTGAGCGACAGCTTGTCGTGGCTTTGTCCGGCTAGCTCCAGCAATTCTGGCAGAACGAGCTGCACCTCATTGATCATCGTTGCCCACGTGTCGGCCTCGACGACCAATCCGGGCACGTCCTCGCTCGTGGCGAGCCAGACACTCGCTTCGTCGTCCCAGCGGGCCTGAATGGTGATGTCGCGCTGCATGACGCAAAGATCGGACGCCGAAGGCCCCGGGTCAATCCCTCAACAGCTCGTTGATGCTGGTCTTGGCGCGCGTCTGCGCGTCGACGCGTTTGACGATCACGGCGCAGTAGAGGCTCGGGCCGGGTTGCCCGTTCTTCATCGGCTTGCCCGGCATCGCGCCCGGCACCACCACCGAATAGGCCGGCACCTCGCCGACGAACACCTCGCCGGTCTCGCGGTCGACGATCTTGGTCGAGGCGCTGATGAACACGCCCATCGAGAGCACTGAACCCTCGCGCACGATCACCCCTTCGACCACTTCCGAGCGCGCGCCGATGAAGCAGTTGTCCTCGATGATCACCGGATTGGCCTGCAACGGCTCGAGCACGCCCCCGATGCCGACGCCGCCCGAGAGGTGCACGTGCTTGCCGATCTGCGCGCAGGAGCCGACCGTCGCCCAGGTGTCGACCATCGTGCCTTCGCCGACATAGGCGCCGAGGTTCACGAAGGACGGCATCAGCACGACGTTCGGCGCAATGTAGGCGGAGCGGCGCACCACGCAGCCCGGCACCGCGCGAAAGCCCGCGGCGCGAAAACGATTCTCGCCCCAGCCCTCGAACTTCGACGGCACCTTGTCCCACCAATTGGCATTGCCGGCGGCGCCCGCGATCGGCCCCATGTCGTTTAACCGAAACGACAAGAGCACCGCCTTCTTGAGCCACTGATTGACCTGCCAGGCGGCACCCTTCTTCTCGGCGACGCGCGCCTCGCCCTTGTCGAGCCGCTCGAGCGCGGTCTCGACCGCGTCGCGCACTGCGCCCTTGGTGGCGGGCGTCACGTCGTTGCGCGCCTCGAAGGCGTCATCGATGGTCTTGGCGAGATCCCCGGCGAGGTCGGACATGGAAGGCTTTTCCCGTGCAAAAAGGCGGCGTGTCCGCCCAAAAAGGCCACGGTTTGTCGAGACTCGCGAAGGTGATGTCAAGCCGCGCCGGCTCGTGTGTCCCGGACGCGCTGCAGCGTGAAACGCTGCTGCGCAGATCCGGGACCGTTCCACTCACCGGAGCGCGGAACGGTCCCGGGTCAGCAGCGCAACATTGCATGTTGCGCTGCGCCCGGGACACAAGGATCATCCCGCGCCGATCTGCGCCAGAAACCCGGTCAGATCATCGGTGACATGGTCGACATGCGCGGCGTCGCGGCCTTCCATCTCCCAGGATTCGCGGAACACCTCGCGCGAGCCTTCCGGCACGACCAGCACCGTCACCATGCCGAGCGCGTGCGGCACGGCAAGATTGCGCGCCAAGTCCTCGAACATCGCGGCGCGCCTCGGATCGACGCCGTGGCAGGCCAGGAACTTGTCGTAGGTCTGTGGCAGCGGCTTCGGCTCGAGGTCGGCCGCGATGATGTCGAACACGTCCTCGAAATGGGCGTGGATCTCGAGCTTCCGCGTCACGGCGTCCGCATGCGCGCGCGTGCCGTTGGTGAGGATCAGCTTGCGCCCGGGCAGCCGCTCGATCGCGGCGCCGAGCGCGGGATTAGGCTCGAGCGGCGAGTGGTCGATCTTGTGCACGTAGGCGAGGTAGTCGTCCGGGTTCATCCCGTGCTCGGTCATCATGCCGCGCATCGAGGTGCCGTAGCGTTTGTAGTAGTCCTTCTGCAGCCGGAACGCCTCGTCCTTGCTCACCTTGAGGAACTCGGAAATGTAGGCGCGGATGCGATCGTCGACCTGCTGCCACAGGTTCAGGTGATGCGGGTAGAGCGTGTTGTCGAGGTCGAACACCCAGGTCTCGACATGGGCGAAGGAGCGGAGCGCGGTCTTTGACGCGGCGGGTGCGTTCATGCGCGCCGTTGTAGCGGAGGCGGCACGGCGAGGCGAGGGCGATGCGGCGCAAGGCGCGGCAGGCGGGCCGGGGAAGATCCCCGACCCGCCCGGACTCGTCAGTGATAGCTGTAGCACGCGTACGGATGCCAGTAGCACCAGTTGTAGCCATAGCCCCAGCCATAGCGGTAGCCATAGCCGCGGTAGCCGTAGCCACGATAGCCATGGAAGCCATGGAAGCCGCCATGGAAACCATGGTAGCCGCCGTGCCCCCAGGCGGAGGCCGTCGTCGGCGTGATGGCGGCCATACCGAGAGCGGTGGTCGCGATCAGCGCCAGTGCGAGTTTACGGAACATAGTCAGGTCTCCTCTGTGTTCAGGGCGTGATTGCCCGTCGATGCGAGGAGAGTAGGAGGCGCGACCGCGCTTGGCTGTGCGCCGGCGCACACGTCGCGTAGGCCGGCGCGCTATTCGCGAAACCGCACCGTCGCGCCCTGCTTGCCGGCCATGTCGATGACGGCGAAGCCGGTCGAGGTCAGCCCCTGCGCGGCGCAGTTCTTCTGCTCGCCGATCTCGAACTTCACCTCGCCGGTGCAGAGCTGCGCCGGCCCGCCCCAGGCGAGCGTGCGGTCGCCGCGCTTGACCGCCTGGCCGTCCTTGTCGACGGCTTCCGCGAAGCTGTAGAGCCGCGTCGGCTTCGCCGGCACGTCCGGCTTCACGCACTTCCCGGCTTCCACCCGATACCAACCCCGCGTGAGGATCGCGCCCTGCTGTTCGACGCCGATCGCCGCCATCACGGCGAAGGAAGTCTCGTTGCACCAGGAAAAGCCGAGCCCGTCGGCCTCCTTCACGGCATCGAGCAGCGCCTCGAAGATCGTGGCGCTACTCGCGGCGTCGGCCGGCAGCTTGCGGTCCTTGAGAAACGCATCGAGCGCCGCGCTCGTCTTCTTGCCCTCGAGCCCGTCGATCGGATTGGCGTCGTAGCCGGCGATCACGAGCAGGCGCTGCACGCCGGCAAGGCGCGCCTGGCCGCTGTCGTAGTCGGCCTCCTCGCCCAGATAGGCGGTGAGCATGTCGCCGCTCTGCGACGGGTTGATCTGCGAGAAGCGCACCAGCCGCTGGCCGGAGCGGCTGGTGCAGGCCTTCGCGCCCGCGATGATGAAGTTGGTGTCGGCGACGCAGAAGTCGGCGTGGCCCATTTGCGGCAGCGGCGAGGCGCCGTAGGCGGGGAGCGCGCGAGCATGGAGGTAGACCTTCTCGGCCTCGAGCGTGCCCTGCAGCACGGTCTTGCACCCGCCCGGCTCGACGCGGAACCAGCCGCGCGTTGCCGCCGCGCCGCCCTGCTCGAGCGCGAGCGCAAGGTCGAGCACGTAGCTCGTCTTGTTGCAGAACTGCAGGTCCGCTCGTGCGGCCGCGGTCAGAGCGATGGTGATGGCCGTCGCGCAGAGCGCGAGCACGAGGCCAAGAAGCGCGTGCCGCATCGGAGGGTCCGAATCGCCTGTGCGTCAATCGATGGATCGAATTGGTGGCGGCGGCAAGGCGGCAGGCCGAAGCGCTCGTGCGTGATCCCGAAAAGTGGAAGCCGGTTTTCGGATAAGATCACGCACTAACGAAAGCGCGCGCAGCGCTACGGGGCGGGCGGCACGTTGATGATGTGCCCATCCGCCGCCGGCGTGTTCTCGCGCGCCGCGAGAGAGCGCGGCCGCTCGCCTGGCACCGGGATCGAGCCGCGGATCGCACCGAGCAATTCGTGCTGGATCATCGCCTGCTCGATCCGATCGAGTCGGGCGACCAGCGCCGCCGCCTCGGGCGGACGCGACCGCCGCAACTCCTCGAGCGACGCGCGCAGCCGGACGATGTCGCTGCGCGCTTTGGTGGCCGCCGCATTGAGCTCGGCCACCGGCTCGAGCCAGGAGTCCTTGGCGGCCCGCTGTGCGGCGCGCATTTCCTCCATGCTGGTCCGCGCCGCCGCAAGCGCAGCGTCGATCTCGGCGAGGCGCAGGCTCACCGCCTCCTCCCGATCTGTCGCCGCGGAGGCGCGCTCGCTCAGATTCCCGACCGCGGCACTCAGCGCATGGACCGTCGTGTCGAGCTGGGCAATCAGATCGGCCTGATTGCGCTGCACCACCTCGATGACCGGCGCGGGGACGACCTTCAGGGCCTGCAGCACCGGCCACCCCACCAGGCCGAGCACCGCGCCGAAGTTCACGCCGATCATCGCGAGCAGGACGGCCCGCCCGGTGCGAATGCGCTTCGGGCTCGCAAGGCGCTCGGTTGCGGCGGCGGGCGGTGCCGCCTCCTGGGCGAGCGCGGGCTTCATGCCCGGCGCCGGCTTCGGCATGCCGACCGGCATGGCGATCGGACGGCTGATCAGCTCGCGCCGCGCCCGATCATGCACCATGAGTCTCGAGGGCCGCGATGGTGACACGTAAGAATCTCCACGATCGCTTTACCGATTGATAGCCAAACCCATTGATAGCCAAGACAGTTTGCCAATGTGCTGACAAACATGGTTGACGACTCCTCACTTGCGCTCTGGTTGGTCCGGGGCCCGGTGTGGCGAAAACCACACGCGCCTGCGTCCTTCTCGGGCAAACCGAACCGGCACCGCGCGGCCGCACACCAAGAAATGAGACTGCCCGCTCACGCCCCCTGGCATTCCGGTCCCATCCGGTCAGCCCACCACGAAGGAGCCTTCCATGCGTGCCCCGAAAATCCGGACCCTCTCGCTCGCCCTTGCCATCCTGGTCGGCGCGTCGCTGCCGGCGCTCGCCTGCATGGAGCCGCTGGAGGTGAAGCGCGCGCGCGAGATCGCGCTGCTCGACACGGCCTTCAAGACCTTCACGCTGAGCCCGGCACAGCGCGAGCAGGCCGCCGCGCTGCGCGAGCGTTCCGAGGCGCTCCACCGCTCGAAGGACTTCGGGCCGGCCATGCAGCTGCGCGCCGACGCGCTGATCGCTGTCGGCTACCGGATTGGGGAGAGGCCGCCCGAGCCGACCGGCAGCCACGCCTTGCACACCTGGGGGGTGTCGCGCTGCCTCGGAAACGCCGTCGTGTGGGTTGCGCCGCAGAGCTGACCGCGCGCTCGGGCGCAGTCGCAAATGCGTTCTTTCTGCATGCCTTAAATCCGCTCGTCCCCGCGGAAGCGGGGACCCAGTCCTTTGGCCCAGTTCTGGGCCCCTGGATTCCCGCTTCCGCGGGAATGAGCGGAGAGTGGGTCAGGCCCTGGGGACAGCCGGGCGAGGATAGAGAGAGCCATGCGCCGCCGCCCCTCCGCACGCCTGCTGATCCTCAATCGCGCCGGCCGCGTGCTGCTGTTTCGCTTCGTCTTCCGCAAAGGCGCGCTCGCGGGTCAGGACTTCTGGGCGACGCCGGGCGGCGCCCTGGAGCAGGGCGAGAGCTTCGAAGCGGCCGCGATCCGCGAACTGCGCGAGGAGACCGGGCTCATCGTCGATCGCGTCGACCCGCCCATCGCCGAGCAGGCGTTCGTGCTGCGGCTGCCCAACGGCGAGCAGGTCATGGCAGTCGAGCGCTTCTTCGTCATCGAGACGGACGCGCTCGTGCCCTCGCGCGCCGGCTGGACCGCGCTCGAGGCGCAGGTGATGACCGAGCACGGCTGGTGGACGGTCGATGAGCTGCGCCGCACCGACGCGACGGTGTGGCCGAAGGAGCTGGCGGAGATGATCGCGGGGGTGGGGCGGTAGGTTGCGCTTTCGCCGCGGTGGCGCCGAACGGCGGCGATGAGGCTGCGGCTTTCGTCGCGCCCGCTCCCTCGCGCGCCATGGCGTGGCGGATCGGCTTGAGCTCAATTTGGGTTCGTTTGGCCAAACCTCTCTTTAAGTTGTACAACCTATCTCGCAAAGCCCTTGTTTGTACCTGCGCTGCGCCAGCTCCACGATGGCACCGACCGAACAGGCCGCGATCGATCGCGACGAAGCCGCGCTCGCTCATCGCGGCTCCTCGTCGGGCGCGATCGATGGCGCGTCGACGTAGGGCGTCCCCTCCGGCCAGAGCACCCACGCATGCGCGCTGACACCGCTGTCGTTCTTGGTGCGCCAGCCCGACGGCTTGATCTTGCCCTCGCGCCGCAGCTCGCTGACCCGCGGCTGCACGGCTGAGGGCGGAAGGGCGAGCCGGCGGGCGATCTCATGGGCGCTCATGCCGGACGGTACTTCTTCGAGGGTGGCGAGCACTCGCTGACGCAGCAGCTTCGAGCGGCCCGCAAAGCGTCTCGCCGCCTCCCGGCTGGTGGTCGGCTGGCTCCATCCCGGCGACGCCGGATAGGTTCCAGTCAAATCGGCAGCCGCAGTGTCGTGACCATGGCGCATGGTGTGCCTCGCGGGTTTGATTTTCGAGAAGGACGCGCGTCGAAGCGCGCGGAAACCGGAATCGCTCCGATTCTGGGAATTCTCATCATCAGCG
>Ga0187784_10001592_pt1 | contig 18026 bp, 17 predicted proteins | sample 1015_SJ02_MP15_2_FD_132964 | JGI IMG/M metagenome (GOLD analysis project Ga0187784, IMG submission 132964) | Tropical peat soil microbial communities from peatlands in Department of Meta, Colombia - 1015_SJ02_MP15_20_MG | ecosystem: Environmental > Terrestrial > Soil > Wetlands > Peat | place...
CGCTGGCGTAAATGTGTCATGGACACCTCCTTGGGTGTCCAACACTCTATCCCAAGGCCACAAATCCATCCCCTCCCGCGCTAGCGGGTTAGTGCAAATCGCCGAGTCACTCGCCGACCCGTTCCAGCCGTATGACCCTGCCAACCGGAAATCGCACCACTACCCGGCGTGCTAAAGCGAGCCTTTCAAGACGAAGTTGTGGGGTTTCAGGCATAAAATGCGGCTTTTTACAGCATGAACTGGTTGGGGCGCGTGAATCTATTATCTCGGAGAAGCTCAAAAAAGGCCCGGCGACGGGTGAACCTTGTCATTTTCATCACTAGATTGCGTCAAGGCCGAATCGGAGGTTTTCAGGGAAAAACGCGAATGTTTCTGATGGCGGATGTCGAAGGTTTAATTGAGTGCGTTACACACAGTGCCAAACAAAAAAGGGGAATCAGTCCGCCGGGTCCCACTTCCGGCAAGAGGGACTTGGTTTGCGGAAATGCGGCGCGCCGACGGTCGTTTTTGACATGATCCGGCCTCACCAGATTCACTAGGACGCGCCGGAAGGGGCGGGGAATGGTTTTCCTTGTCCGATTTGCTAGGCGCGCAAACGGACGCGCCAGGATTTGCTCGAGCGAGCCGCTGGCTAGTGAGGCAATTCCGGCTCCGGCACATTGGTCCGCCGCAGGATGGCGACTCTCCATTGGGCTTCGGGTGTGGCGAGGTGCTTCAAGATTGTGTGATGGCTGAGATGCACTTTTCGGGCAGCCGCGCTTGGACTCATACCCTCGGAAACCAGCATTTCGCAAGAGTGTTTTTCGAGCTCTACCCGCCAGGTTCTACGTTGGATGCGTTCGGCTTCTTCCGGGGTTCTGTGGCGCGCGCGGAAGGCGTGCTGGCGTTCCAGGTTTTTCTTCCGGGTGTGCTCCACGGCGCAACTTTGACAACGCTCCTGACGCGGGCCGCGTAGCTCATACATCGCGCCGCAGTCGATGCACGTCCGCCGCGTCTTGCCTGCACTGCCGGGGGGATCGTCGGCTTTCATCGCTGTCTGCTCCTGCCGCTTGTCGTCCTCACTATTCAATCATTCAGCAACATTTCTCTGAGTTCAGTGTATGGACTTGGAGCGCGCTTTGAAATTAGGTACTCGAACTGATACCGAAGAATCTCGCAAACGTGCTCGCTTAGTGCATATTTTGTCGGCTCCAGATTTGCGCGAAAAACAGATTGCACTTCGTCAAGGCGCAACATGCTGTCAAGCTCCAAGACACCAAGAAGCCTGGGAATAAACATCAACTCGGGAAACTCCATTTTTCGCACTCGTTCGATGATCGATGGATTGAATTCCACACGTCCTGTCTTCGCGTCTGACAATCCGAAAAGCTGTGCAACAAGAAACAAGTGACGCTGCAAGCGTCCCCGAAATCCGGCGTTGTCCAGACCTTCAATTGAGACATCCTGCTGCAATAGAATGACGGGCCGTTTCTTGGCGCGGATTACGATGAATTCCTCATTTGTTTCGAGCTTTGGCGCGTGCAAAGGGTACGCCCGATTGAATGCGTCTTTTCCTGCTGCTTGAAGTTGGAAGTGACTGGCAATCGTTCTGGTGGGCTCTCCCAAAGAGGGAACGGGCCGCCAAAATTCCAGGTTTTCGTGCGGGTAGTATGCGTGCGTGCAGAAAATTTGGCCGAATACGAAGTTGTTCCTATAGTCCAGCGCAAGTTCTCGAAAGTAGTCTTTTTCAAACCATTCGTCGATGAACATTTCGGACTAAGAACTGCGCAACCTTTCAAGAGTCTCTATCGCATCAAAGAAATCCTGATCGTAATTGGGCGGGGTGATCTTCACGCCAGGAGCATTAGAGCCTTGAAGCGCAGCAACTCGCGCGTGATACTCCCGCTTCATTTTTGCGATTTTCCCCGAAGGAGTCTCTGACGCGACACGTCTGTATTTCACAACTTGGGCATTCTGCACCGAAGAAAAATCTAGCCGCTCGTTGCGAACTCCGCGTTCCATTGGCTCGGTACGGAAGTACACGTAGTCGAGCAACTGATTCAGACGGGAGTTTCCCCAATCATTCAGAACGCGAATCAGATGCGATTCGTCGATGGAATTGTCGAAAAATCTTCGGAGGTCTGCGGAACTCTCTGACTTAAGCAAAGAAATATCAAAGTCCTCCCCTTCGGGCCGGTATGGAACTTCCTCCAATTCGCCGGCTTCCAACAGGGCTGCAAGGACCGGATCGAATTCTGATGTCCACGGGCCGAGATGAAAGAATTTCCAGTCGAAGCCAGTGAACAACTTTCCATGACGCCGGTAATATTCGATGTCGAAAAGATAGAGCAGCTTCAAGAGCTTCGTCTTTGTGATAGTCCCTCCCCTGCCGTTCACATAGGAGACGATTGCAGAGACGAGTTCGGGGACTCTAGGATTCATGTGGTTCATCTGTTCGGCGAATATGGAAATTGTGCGTAGTCAAAGAAGCATCCGCTGATCTCGTCATAAAGGTCTTCAACACAATCCTCTTTGGGGACGTGGGTATGAAGCCTCTGAATAACCCACAGCCATAAGTCGCAAAGTTGCAGATGCGGAGATTGGGCAGAAGCAATGAACTGAACTTGGTCTACGACGTGTCCAATGTCCACCGTGCGCCCAAACGGAGCGCCGTGGGTTCGGTAGTTGATTAAACAGTCCTGCGCCACTTTACAAAGACCATATTTGTGGGTCGCGGCAATTAAAGATACGAGAGAGTTTGAAGTTGAAGCGTAGCGTGCGGCTCTTTCAAGACAAAGCCAAAAACCGATTTCATGTGGGTGCATGGGTTGGCTGTAACGCCGTAGCTTTGCCTTATCGCACTTCCCGTAAATTAGCCTGCAATGGTTTCTGTAAATCAATGTCATGCACGCGGAGTAGATTGCTAAGCGGCGCTCCGGTGCGATCCCCTTCCACGGGCCGTTCCCTGTGAACAATTGATTCCCGTGAAACTTGAACCCCGGCTGCGTTACGGCAGCTTCCCCAAGGGCATCAATCGCAATCCGACGCATTTCCGTTGCGATAGTTTTCCAGCTTTTCTCGTCTACCAACAGGCCGCCCACGTAGTGGAATGGCTGGGAAAGGTCATCGATCTTTTCGCCTGTATTCCCAGCCTCGTCCATGTAGCAGAAGATCATCTGGCAGCAAGCCTTCGGCGCGGTCGAGCAACGAAATCGCGGGTCCGGCTGCGCAAAACGCGCCCATCACTGTCCAGGACCTGCTCCCGGATAAAGACCACTTTCCTGCCGTTTGCGATGGGGCGCTTGTGTCTATCTAGCGCAATCTCTCGATAGAGTTGCGCACGTCTCAGGCTGATTCCCATTGTCGCCGCTCCTCTCCTCGTTTTGATTTGGATGCTACCATATCCCGCGTCCCCCGAAATCAACCCACATTGACGGGAACGAGGGTCATGGTGTCGTTGCCGAAAATGTCGATGACCTTGACGGCGACGGTGTAGCGGCCTGGACGGTCGTAGGTGTGAACGGCGGTGATTAGCTCTAGGTCGCGGTTCTGGCGCGTGCGGAAGCTCTGCCACTCGTTCTCAAAGATGTACCCGCCCGTCCAGTGCTCCTCAAATTGCTGCAATCCAAGCTCGCCTTGTGGCGGCTCCATGCCGGGCAGCGACCCCGTACCCCCGAAGCCGCTCCCTTTGGGAACACGGATGATCTCGCGGCGGCTCATGTAATCGAAATCGACGGCCCAGTAATCTACCCAATCGGTCCAATGCTTGGTGAGCAGTTTTTTGGTCACGATGCCGTCTTTGCCTTTGTTCACCTTGTAGAGATGGCCTTGCTCACAGATAACTTCGCTCTTGCCTTCTTTCATCGCGGCAATAGCGGCCTCCCCCGCGCCTTGCGTGTAGTAGACGGAGAAATCTGTCAATTCGATTTGGACGGCGAATTTGTTGCGCTTCTCGTATCGGGGTGTGGCTTCGATGTAGCTCACGTCGAAGAACACAACCTGCCCTTTGTCCACGGCGCGCTTGTCGAAGACTTGAGGCGGGATGAGCTTCGGGGCAAGATCGATTCCCTTGGCGCGCGCCTCTTCCAATATGGCGGGAAACAGACCCATCTCAAACTCGAATGCCAAAAGGTCAACGCGGGATACGCTGCGTTTCCGGCTTTCCAGAATGACCTCTTCGACAAACAGACGGCCTACCGGGAGATTGATCGGGCCAATCACCACGAGCCGCCCATTGCGCGCGCCGTGAAAGAAGTCATCTTGAGCCTGTCCGCTCCCGCCGTCGCCAAATGCCGAGGCCTTGTATGCGCGAAGAATCAACTCCCGGAATTCGCGCTCTTTCTGCGCGAGAGCGAGCGCCTTCTGTTCGCCGCTCAAACGCCCGCCCACATTTAGATATGCTTGCCGCTCGTACCTGCCAAGGTTCAATACCTCAAAGGCGCGGAAATCCTTCCCGGCGGCCTTCAATTCGCGTTGAACACCAATGAGTCGTTTGCGTGTGGTGTGAATTGAGAACTTCCCCAGGTCTGTACAAATCCATTTGCGACCAAGCCACTCGGCGACGGCAGCAGTCGTCCCGGACCCGCAGAAGAAATCCGCAACAAGATCACCTTGGTTACTGCTCGCGCTGACGATTCGGTCTAAGAGCGATTCAGGCTTCTGGGTAGGATAGTCAAGTCGCTCACTTGCTTGGGAGTTTACGGGCGAGATGTCCGTCCAAACTGAACCAATGGTTGCGCCCTTCAGATACGATTTTTTTTGAGGCATTCCATCTTCAAGGATCGCGTATTCATCCGCATGGTCGTCGATGTATTTTTGGGACGGCCAATGCCTCCCTTTCGGCGGCGGATACGAGTTTCCAGCGAAGACTCTCGGTGGACCTTGCCCGGCACCAGAGGCGTCACTCAATCGATATTTTCCTTTTGCGTCCTCGTAAATGTACTTAACTTCGAGATATTCGTCCTCGTGTGACACCTCGGGCTTGTTGAAAATGAAACTTTCGCTCCGTGAATAGTGGAAGAGTGTATCGTGAACCGCAGCGAAGCGTTCGGCAGTGAAATGCGCGGTTGTTCGCTTCCAGACTATTTCAGCTAAGAATCCTTTGCGGCCAAAAATCTCATCCAAAACTGACCGGACTAGCGCATTTACTCTCCAGTCGCAATGGACATAAATGCTTCCGTCCGGCGACATCAGATCGCGCATCAAGATCAGGCGCTCATAGATCATCGAGATAAAGCTGTCTGCGCCGCGCCCCCATGTATCCCAAAATGCAATTTGCTCAAGCAAGTTTGGTTCTTTGTGAAAGGTCTCTCCTCCAATTTCTATGTCCATGCTAAAATCCGCGCCTACGTCAAAGGGCGGATCGATGTAGATGAGCTTCAGACCTCCCGCATCCTCAATCTGCTTGCGCAGAGCGCCGGATTTGAGCGAGGAAAGAATCAGCTTGTTGTCGCCCCAGATGAGCTTGTTCGTCCAGCCGTGCATCTGGCGGCCCCGGCGGTCGAATAGCTCGCCCTGGGTACGGGTTTCGGCGCGCGGTTCATCCACAACTTCCAAAGTCTGAAACGGGAGTACAGTAGTGCAAACGTCGCGCGTCTTGCCGTTCCACACGAGCTCCACTTCGCGCTTGTCTTCAAAGAGAATGAAGCGATATTTCTCCGGCAGGGCTTTGCCCTGATGAATGAGCGTAACGAGGTCGCGCTGCTCGGCTTCGCTCAATTCGTAAGACTTCTTATCCTGCTTCGCCACTTTAGCTCTCCTGGAATTCGCGGAAGGCGCTAACCAGTGCGGCAAACGACTTGGGTCTGTGCCGCTCAAAGCTCTCTTGGTCCACATAAACAAAGCCGTACTGCGGGCCTCCGAGCGGCCTGCTGGCTTCGGTTGCATCGATGCACCACTGGCGAAGCCGGGCCATCTTTTGCGGGAGATCCAATTCCTCGCGGCCCTTCGTTTCCACGATCCACACTCTGCTGTCTGTTGTTCGCACGATGAAATCGGGAATGTAGTTGGAAAGCTCGCCATCGGCTTTCACGTAATCGAGCTTGAAGCCCACGGCCATATAGTTCTTTGCGAACGATTGCACGTCGGGAGCCGTGTTCTCAAGAAAGGCTGCAAAACCCAACTCCAGGCCGTCGTAATTGGCTTCGCCCACAATGCGGTTAAAGACGGAACGCTTGACCGGCAAAAAACGGCGCGGATCGGTGCGAAACGGTTTGGTATCGCGCAGCCGGATGTGGCCTTCGATCCGCGAGGTGCCGCTCTCGCGGATGGTCAGCGCGTTGATGGCTGTGCGGAAGGAATCAAAGACGATCTTGCAAGCCTCCGGCTCCGAGAGATTGCGCAGGATCACGGGGTCTTCCAAATCGACGGGGCGATTGAAGAGATGATCCCGGAGGAATTCGCGCACCTTGGGGTATAGCTGGTCATACCCGCCCACCAGGTGCATTTCCTTGAGTAACTGGCGGGCGAAGTATGCGATTACGGAGCGGTAGTCCGCCGGGCCGGTTCCATCCAGCAGGATCGTGTGATCGAGTTCGCCTTCAAGCATGGTCTTGAAGACGATTTCGCGGGTTTCTTCCTGCGTAAAGGGCTTGACTGGCAGCTTGGGGTTTCCGAAGGATGCCGGGTCCAATTCCGCGAGGTCTTTGAATTCGCGGCTGAACCGGCGCGAGAGCTTGGGAATCGGGATGTCGAGCGCCTCGATGTCTTTTTCCGGGTTGTCGTTCTCTACTTCGACAATGAGCTGGTCTTTGCGGTCGCGGCCCGCCGCGCCGCCCATCGGGACGCGCTCAAAGGTCACGCCTTCGTTCTGAATGGACTCCACAAAATCCATGAAGGCTGGTGTGCCCATCACCGAGACTCTTTCTCGCGTGTCCGTGCCAAAGTACATGAGGCGCAGACCGCGCCCTAGCGTCTGCTCCGGCAGGATGTTGCTCTTGGAGGAGTAGGCGCGCAGCCCAACGATGGTTGTGACGCTGCGAACGTCCCAGCCTTCCTTGAGCATGAGCACGGAGACAATTGCCTTGAATGGTGAGTCCCAGGTGTCAATTTCGTTCGACTGTTTGCGTAGTTCTATCAGTTCACCTTCGCTCTTGCCGGTGGATGCTTCGGAGATTTCGCCGTTCTGTTTCGTGTGAATGACCAAAACCGCGCCCTGGAGTTCGGGACAAATCTTTTCAAGATATGCGCCCACCTCATCGCAGTTTCGGGTGTCATCGACCATGACAAATAGGACGGCCTTTTTGCCGAGTTTCTCGTGTTCGCCAAAGCTCTTGCGCCACTCTTCGATACCGAGCCGCAAATAATCATCGTATTTTTCAGTGATGATCGGGCTGGTGTGTTCGGTGAGCTTGGTGCGGCTGGCTTCATCGGGCAGGACAGGATGCTTGACCACATTCTGTGCGATAGCCTCGACCAGCGGGTAGTCACTCACGGTCTGTACGAATATGCCGCCGTTGTTGTGGCGCGGCGTGGCGGTCACGTCTACCTGGACAGAAAGATGGAGGTCTTTCTGCAACAGCCGGTGATGAATGTCCTGAAGGGATTTGAACCAAGCCAGCCGGTCATCGTGGATGTGGTGGGCCTCATCGTTAAAGACGGCCAGCTCGTCTATTTCACGCACGACTTCGCCAAGGTCAGTCTTGCTTTCGGTCGTGTTGCCAACCGGCCTGTCACCGAACGGAGCAAGGAAGTAGTCTCTGAGGTCATCGTCTTCAAGAGACGGCTCACGCACGTCGCCAAGGTACACGCGGTGAATGTTGGTGAGGAAGATATTGCCGGTGGGCCGGACAATGCGCACGTCATCCTGTATGTGGAGTGCAACCTGGAAGTCATCGACCCAGTTTTGACCACCGTAGCCGTTCGTGGGCAGGATTGGGTCATTGAAGAAGATGCGTAGACCATCGAAGTCCGCGCGGAGCCGGTCTAAGACGATGATGTTGGGCGCAATCAGCAGGAAATTGCGCGCTAATGTGGAGTCCGGCTCGTACAGCTTGTGAAAGAAGCTCCACGCCATGAGAAGCGAAATGACTTTGGTTTTTCCTGCGCCCGTCGCCATTTTCACCACGTAGCGCGGCCAATTTTCATCGAACATGCCAAGCGAGATAACCCCGGAAGAATCGAAGCGAAGCAGGTCATATTTGTCGCGTGCGCGGCGGACCTCGTAAAGCCAGATGACGGATTCGACGGCCTCCCGCTGGGCGAAGTAGTACCGGAAAAGACTCTGTGAGCCGTCCGCCTGGTCCACAAGATGATCCGTGTCAAACCACCACTTGAGAAGCGCCCGAGAAGTGTCAGACGCCCCCGCGTACCCAGCCGCTCGCCATGCTGTGACCCCCTCGCGAACCTTTGCCACAAGAGGCGGCAGGAGCTTGTCATAGGCTTCTGCGCGGAGGGCTTCTGGCGCTGGGAACCAGCGCACATCTGGGGGGAGGAGGTCGTATGGGGATCGCGGGAAATCCGGGTGTAGAGCCATCTGACGACCTTTTGGGGCTTCGATGGCATTTTACAGGTCCCGGACATGGAAAGAAGGCGCGGCGGAGCGGTGGGTTGCGGCGGTCGGCGCAGCGGCAAAGCCGGTCCCCGGAGCGCATACACGGGCTGTGGCACCATTCGATGGTGCAGCAGTTGGGGGATATTCCGGGTGTGCTGGCACAGGAGATCGTGGACGATCTGGAATCGGCATTGGAGCAATTCGGCAAGATTGCCCGGAGTGAGCACGAATGGATCGAAAACGTAAGGGCGGTTTTGAAAAGGGGTATGGATGGGGTCTATCATCATGCCAGCCCCAAATATCTACGCCGGTACATTGGCGAGTTCACTTTCCGGCTGAATGGCGGAAACGTGAAACGACACACACCGGAACAGCTCGATAGCTTGATCAATCCGACCATCGGCCATCGTCTGACCTATGCGGGATTGACAGCGTGAAAGAGGTTCCAGGGGAATCGAACAGGATCGTAGACAAGGTACTTGCCTATCGACCCCAATCCAAAAGCAACGTGGGGGAAATCATGGCATTTGACTACAAGCATTATGTTCCAGTCCTCAAAGGCAAGAGAGCAGAATTTCCATCGCTCGGTGCCCTGAAATCAAAGACAGATTTAACACCGCTGATCGAAGCTGTTCCAAGCGTTTCCGTTACTGAGATTCCCAAGAGGATGTCAACAAGTTGGCCAAAGGGATCGCAGTATTTCATCGACTTTGTGTTTCTGGATGATCCTGACAATGAAGGTAAAGCAAACGCCAAACATCCCTTGATGGTATGTTTCGCAGACGTAGCAGCGAAGGCGCAACTTGCAGTGCCGGTCACTGGCTTGTCACGTTCTCCTGTCTACCAGAGCGCCGTTTCACAGATTGCAGGAACGCAAAAGCATGGCATCGCAGTGCGGCTTACAGCAGATGATTTCGAAGACGACGCCGATGAACTGGAAGAGGCGCTCACGGCCTTATTGAATTACTGTCACCTCAGCCCCAATGAGACCGATCTTCTCGTCGATTTAGGCTCCGTAGCTGACGGGTCAGCCGGTCAAGTCGCCCAGTCGCATCGCTCCAATCTCGATCTATTGCCTTCACTGGATGATTGGCGGACATTGACAGTGGTGGCTGGAGCCTTTCCTCTCTCGATGGCGCAATTAACGAGAGACGAATGGAATGAGCGGAACCGGCACGATTGGAGAGGATGGCGCTTGCTGGTGACCGGAAAGCGTCCACCAAAGCGACTGCCGAGCTACGGGGACTATACGATTGCCCATCCAAATCTGCCGCCGACTGGGCGCGCTACGATTCTTGCCCAGCTTCGTTACACGGTGGAGAATGCGTGGTTGATTTGGAAAGGCTGGAACGTCTTTACGCATCCAGATGGGTACGACCAGTTCTACGCGATTTGCGCGGACCTTGTAAAATCTAGCGATTTTCTCGGTGCCGATTTTAGTTCGGGGGACCAGGAGATCGCAGAGAAAGCAACCAATTCCGGTTCATCCGGGAATGCGGAGAGTTGGCGGCGGATCGCGACAACCCACCACCTCGAAATGGTGTTGGCCCAGATCGCCAATCTCCCCTAGCGCGGAGGCGTTCGCGGACAATCTTGAATAATTCTTCGGGGCTAAATGCTTCAACGAGTGCCCGCCATAGTTCGCGGCGGGTCGCTTTCGCCCGCACTTCGATGCCTTCCGCTTTGAGTGCGCTTGCGGCCTCTTCCCGCCACAGGAGTTGAACGACCTGTTCCGGGGAGATGCGATCGTTAATTTTCGGTTCTCTCCGTTCCAGAAAGTCCACAGATTTCTCGGCTTGCGGAACTGCTTCCCAAATGCCCCACCACGCAGGTAACGAGTCCATACATTCTGCTACGTGAGCCGAACCGACAACAATCGTAATGGTGTTGAAGCACAGTTCATACACTGCGCGCTGATTCGGCAATCTGTTTAGTGTGTCCCGGTCGCTTTTAATCTCGTAACCGCTAAAGGAGCCGTTCACCACGGCGAGATCAACACGGGCCTGTCCTTGAGCTAAAGAAAGTTCGTCGATGATGGCTGTATCAGGTTCGGCGGCGTGGATGGATTGCAATCTCTGGCGGAGGGCCGAGCGAATATCGGAATCACGGAGAGAAACAGTTTCCATTTGCACAGAGGACGACTCCAGCGTATGATTTGGGTGTCTACGCTCCCAAACCGCGCTGCTCCGCGCTAGATGAGTTCTCGATTTTTGGAGATCCGACTGCAATCGGGTCTCTTTTATTTTATGCCATTTTTCCATTCGAGCCCCATTAGGGAGTCAAATATGTAAATCCCCTTAATTCAGGTTGCCGATGCAGAGGCCGCCTCACGTGTCGCTGTTGGGAGTCACGTCGGTGTGCTTCTTAGTGCAGCGGAGATGGGCTGGTGTGTGTGGGTTCTTGTGGTAGCTGCGGGTTAGGCGACTCGCTCCACGAGCAGGTCGAGGCTCCACGCTCCGTTGGTGTTGGTGCCGGTGCAAGATGTCTCCCAGGTGATGTAGGTGCTTGCAGGAATGTTCTGTTCGAGCAGGGTGGCGTTGTTCCATGCGTCGCTGGTGCCGATGGTGGCTGAAGCGACGGAGAGGCCGTGGGAAGTGACGCTGCTGATCTGGCCTTCTTTGACTAGCAAGGTCACCGAGAGGCTGGTAGTGCTGGTGGCTGTGGCGTAGAGGTTGCCGGTGATGCGGTAGAGCCCGGCGGCTGTGGTCTCGTACGCGTTGGCGTAGCCCGTGCAGGCGGTGAGGCCGGTGGTGAGGCCCATGTGGTAGACGGTGCAGGGCAGGTGGTCGTAGCCGTCGACGCAGCCGAGTGTGTTGGTGGGCTGTAGGAAGCTCGACGCGGCGTAGGTGGCGGCGGTGCCGAGCGTGTTGCCCGATGCGCCGCTGGGCATCTTCACTGCGCCCTGGCTGCTGCTGGTCGCGGCGGGCAGCAGCGATGCGCTCACCGTTCCGCTGGCAAGGTTGCTCGCGTTCGAGGCGTAGGTTTCGGCGTTGCTCTGCGCGGTGGATGCCGCGCCGGATGGATCGCTCGCGGCCTCGGCGTTGGATTGGGCGGTGGCAGCCGCGCCGTAGGCGTCGTAGACGCTGCTGCCGATGGCGCTCTGGACTTGGGCGGACGTGGCTACGGTGTCGGCGCTGGTCCCGTGCCGTAGCGGATTCCTGTGATGTTCGACTCGCCACTGCCGGTGCCGCAGGCGCTGCCGGTGTTGGTGACGTAACCGCTTGTGTCGGCTTGGAGGCAGAAGTGACCGCTGCTGGCTGCGAGGCTGGGGAGCAGGTAATTGGCGGTGCCGTTGCCGTTGTTCTGGACCTGGAAGAGCTTGGTGCCGTAGTAGGTGCTGCCGCCGCCGTACACGGTGAACGGGCCGGTGCCTGCGGTCGCGGTGGCGTTGATGCTGACCCCATAGGTGCCTTCCGAGTCGATCTCCGTCCCTGCGCCATTGAATGCGCGCCAGTGGTAGGCGTTGGCGGTGGGGGTCATGGATTGGAGGGCGCACGCGCTGGTGCTGTTGCAGTTCATGCGCCAAGCGTCGGTGGTGGCGCTGTAGAAGTCGAGGCGTCCGAGCGTGTAGAGGTCGCCGCTGCTGTCGAATGCGGCCACGGTGGAGGGGCTTGCCCCGCCGCTGGCGAAGCTCGTCCCGCCCGTGCCGGAGTTCGCAGAGCAATTGAAGCACACGTTGCCGGTGCCTGCGGCGTTGAGATAGCTTTGGTCATTTCCGCCTGCGGTGGTGTACTGGATTACGCCGAGGCGGTTGACGCTGTTGAGCATGTCGTTGAGCGTCCACACCTGGAGGCCGGTTGTTCCGTTGCCCGGTCCCCACAACCATGCGGCCTGATAGCTTCCGGGGCTGCCGGGCACATCGGTGGTGTACTGCGTCTGCCGCCCGCGCACGTTGCCGAGGCCGATGCCGGTGTAGACGTTATCGGTCACGGTGGCGTCGGCCTGGCTGCGCCAGATGTCGCCGTTGAGGGTGTTCCATCCCAGGTGGAAAGTGTCCACGAAACTGTTGTGGGTGCCCGCGTCGCTGAGTTTGCCGGTGTGGATCGTCGTGCCGGTGAGTAGAGTGTTGTATTGGCTCCCCACTGCGGCGCTGATCTCGGTGGTGGAGTTCTCCCAGCGCAGGCCCGCGAAGGTGTTATCCGTTGCGCCACTGCCGAGCGAGAGCATGGTTGCGCATCCCTCCACGTCCCCGCCCGCGAAGGTATTCCCGTCGCCGTAGTTCAGATTGATCCCTGTGGTGCCGGAAATCGGTGAGCCGCTGGAGGTCGGGCAGTCGATGTGGAGCCGGACAAAGGTGCTGGCGTTTGCGGCTCCGGTGCCGTTGCCTGTGAGAGTAAGGGCGTTGCCGAAGTTGTCAATCTTGATGTTGGTGAAGCTGCCGCCGCTGTAATTTCCCTCGCCATCGAGTACGATCCCCGTCTGTCCCGTGCTGCCGTTTCCGATGAGGTACAAGCGCTCAAGGTCTATGTCTTGGGTTCTGCTGAGGCCGATGGCCTGGGCGCTGGTTCCTGCTGACGGGAGGGTGATGGCCATGTCGGTCTCGACATCGGCGCGGGCATGTTGTCGTAAAACTGCGTGGTCTGAGTAAGCGGTGTCTCCCGCGTCAAAACAAGGGTCTGACTCGATGGACACGCCGTGTTAAGCGTCACGCTGCCGCCATTTGAGAAGTTGTTGTTCACCGGGACGATGGTGTAGTTCGCCGGGATCACTACCGCGCCGTTTTCCGTCACGGTCAAGGCCGTGGGACCGCTGATGGGGAACGTGAATGGGTACGGCCCCGCGCTTCCGGTGCAGGTAAATGTCGCGGTGAACGTCTGTGTCGTTACAGTTGCCCGCCCGAAAACGGGCAGGAAGAGCGGCAGCAGACAGACGGCAAGAATTCTCTTCATGATCATTCTTCTGTTACGTTCGGTGTCCGGCAAGGGTGCGCAGTTCCTCTTCGCTGATGCAGGCCTGCCAATAATCACAAGTAGCGCAATCGGAATGTGACGTTTCGTTCATTGGACACGCCCTCCGCAATCGTCGTCGTAGTTTCGGGCAACCTGCTCTTCGATCCCAGTCAAGCCGCATGTCTGACACTCGTACAAGCCGGTGTTGTTGCGTCTGTAGAGTGCATAGCTTTTGCACGTCGGGCAGCGCGGAAAGTTTGCTATCCGGCCCCCGCGTGCTCTCAGGATGGCGAGAATTTCCGGCTTCGCGGCCTTCAGGCATTCCTTTAGCTCCGCCGGAAGCCTGCCCCCAGGACGGATCACTAAATCCTGGCCTTCGGCATGGATTTCCACGCCGAAACTGCGAACCTCTTCGAGCAAGACCACCGCCGTCATAGTCTTTCCTCCGGGTCACTCACTGCCTCGTCAGGGCCGTTTTTGGGGTTAGTGGGATCAGTGGGGTTATTTCCCCCTCGATAAAATCGCCCCATGCCCTCAAGGTCGAAGCCCATTGGCTTGTCTGGCACATTTGTTGAGGCGTTCTTAATCCCACTAACCCCACTAATCCCACAGCCGGCCCGGTCTGAAGGTTTTACCCGCCACGAAGCGGACTTGCCGTAATCCTTATCTTTAGCCAGGACAAGACCGCTTACTACCCGGTCCCGCCACTCCCTGCACCACCATGACAAACGCCGGGGGTCGATCTGGCCTCCGTCGTTTCTCGCCGCCGCCACTCCAAGCAGGGCCGCTCTCAATTCAGGAGTGTTCGCCGCCAAGCCAACCAAGCGCGCGATCTGGATAGGATCGGCACCGACTTCGGAGTGCCACGCCGAAAGCAGGGTCGCCGCTTGCTCACGGTCAGGGTCGTCCTCGATAACGTGTTGGCGTGTAGCGCAAGGATCTGGCATTCCAGACCACACCAGTGCGGCCCGGACAGTACGAGACCACTCATCGAAACCGCCCCACGGCTTCAATTTTTGATCGGGTTCACCAGCGAGGACGTATGCCCTTGGAATTGTGAGGGCCGCCGCTACCAGCTCGTGCCGATGCTCGGTAATGTGACCCTTTAGGTCTGCGATCATGAAGCTGCGCTCCTCTGGACGTTCGAGTCTCGCGTCCAGCCGGCAGACGAGGGCGCGGACAGCGAGATCACCGCGAAAGGCGAGATTGTTTCCCGTGGCCGTCCACGTCACATTTGTTGGGAGCCGCAGCATCTTCGTCTCGCCCAAAAGCCTGTCACTGTACTCAGGTTGCGTAATCGCCCTCGATAGATCGGGCGAGCCCAAAGGGTGCTCGATGTTGTCCAAATTCACGATGACGTGACCTTCCCGCAGGGCCGCAGCAACGGCCTTTCTCATCTCTTCTCGGTCTCCCGACACGGCCATTGCCGGCGCGGGCCGCCCGGTGGCTATGACCGCCATACACTCGGCGAGCAGCGTCTTGCCGGTCCTCTGGCTTGGGGCTTTGAACGCAAACAGCGGAGCGGATGCTAGGAGTCGCCTCTGTAGCGCCGTCAGGATCGCCACGAGTAAGACGGATTCATCCTCGCGGGCGACAAACGGAAACTCCTCGAATGGTCTCCGTAGAGTTTCCAAACCTCGAACCGCGTCGTCCCTCGCTGGGTTTCCATTAAGGTCTGGCCAATCTTCCGTCAGATACAGGCCCGTCGCCTCATCGTACCCGGCACGGCAAAGGACACTGCCATCGGGCCGCATGATCGGCGCAGAGATGACGCCCACAAGCAAAGGCAAACGCCAGGAGCCGATGCGCGAAAGATAGGCCGCTGCGATCTTGCCGGGGCAGTCAATTCGGACGGCCTCTGCTCCATCCCTCGGCGCACGCACCCGGTGCCAAGTGATGAGCCGATCAAACATCTCCGTCAGCGCGACTTGCCCTACGGGTGCGAGTTGGATGGTGCCCACCTCTCGTTGCAGCCCACAAGAATGTTTCGATTTGGAGAGCCGCACCGCCCTCACTACTTCGCCCGAACGCTGAAAAACCCCCAGCCGTTCGGAGTTGGCGAGTAGAATTTCTTCGGCCTCGTCCACGGCTTTGGGCGATTCACCAGGCGTAACTGTAATTGTTGGCAGAGCCGGCCCGGTCTCTTCCGCCGTCGCACTCGACGCCGGTTCGTTTGGTTCGGGATGCCATTGCGGGGTGTCATGCGCGCCGCTTTCCGCGTTCGGATAGCGCCGGGGAATGTCATGCGCGATAGCTCTCACCTTTGCTTCCCGCAGGGGCGGGGCAAACAAGGCATTCTCTTTGAGCAGCGCCGCTTCGATAGCATCGGGAGCCATGCCCCGCTTGTGCATGGTTCCGGCAAGGCTCACAAGGCGATTCGTGCGCTTGCCCTTGCTGATTGGCTCGTTCACTACAGCGCCCGCTGTCGGTGCGCTTTGCCGTGTCTGCGCGCCTTGCGCCTCTTGGATGTGGTTCAACAGCCACTCAGGACAAAGAGCAACCGGCGCGGTCGGGTCCACAGCGGTATATTGCCGCCCTGAAAGATGCTGGCAGCCGTCCAGCATGACGTAGCCTTTGCACTTGACGGTGAGCACGCGCGGGACAATGTCGCCTTCTTTGACGGTCACGCCGGGGGGCAATGCAAGATATACGTGGAAGCCTCCCTCTCTGCCTGTCTTCACCCAGAAAGTCTTCGGCAGTTTTTCGTAACCGGGCAGAACCTTGAACGCCTGCACACCTGCGTCGCCGTCCATGTCGATAACCACCCAGTTCAGCGAACCGGGTACGAATGCCCAATTTGCACGCGGCCATTTCGCCGCCCATGCCCGTATCTGTTCCTCGTCGCAAGTGGCGTCATCCTTGCCGTGCTCCAGCGTGCCTTTCTCCCAAAGAGGGTGTTTGCCCTTGCGGGCGCAATCGCTCTTCCCGCACGAGCAGTCACTCTGCTCAATCCAGTGGCAGGGGAAAACCTTGCCGCCTTGCCGGGCTATATCTAAGGCGCGGGTCAAAGATGGGTTCAAACCATCTGCGGACTGCGCGGAGCGGGCAGCATCAGGGCGCGCCCAGTCGCCGTCCGAGTGGACACTCGCCGTTTCCGGTTGCGCGGCGGTAAGGCCGTTGCCTCTGAGAATCGAGTCTAGCGCCATGCTCATCGCGCACTCCGTCTAACGTTGCTCTGCGGGCGGCCAGGAGTTTCACGTGAGAGCAGCCACTCGCGGACAGCTTCGCGCCGGAACAATTTCCGGTTGCCGAGGCGAATGTAGGGCGGGCCGTCACCATGCAAGATCATGCGATCTAGCGAGCGCGGTGTGCGGCGAATTTCGCGGGCAAGCTCGCCTTTGTTGAGGTAGTCGGAAAGTACGCCATCGGGCGCGGGGATGATCGTTTGTGGAGTCATTTTCCTAGAACCATCCTGTATTGTCTTAAAAAGTACACTTGCCGTCCGCGCGTAACCAGTGTACCGTAATACATGTTATGACGTTACGAAAACATGAGTTACGAAATGTGGACAGAGACGGGATGACGGAGTTTTTCACTCCGCTCAGGGAACACCCTACTATCCCCGCAGTAATGCGGGTCGTGAACGTGTTGACCTTGCTGGTCAAGGCGGACACGCTCGCCCGCGAGCAGCGCGAGCAAATGAGGGTTCTTGAACGATCCGGCATAGATTGCCACAGAAGCAGGCCCTTTATGGAATCGGTAGACGAGTCTAACCGTATCTGCAAATTGCTTAACGCTGAGTTTCTGCGCTACAACTCGTTTCCGTTGGTGTATCCAAGGATCGGGATTCTCACTGTTACCGAACGCGCAGCGACAAAATCCAAAGGCCAATGGGCAGCTTGGGAACGATGGGCTGTAGGGACACTGCTTGCCATCGCAAAGAGACCGGGGGGACTGTCTCGATTGCGCCGGTGTTTGGAATGTCAGCTTTGGTTCTACGCGATCAAAGGGAATAAGCAGTTTTGCGGGGACTCTTGCTATAGACGCCACAGGTCCCATGACCCTGCGTTTAAGACAGCTCGTGCGGATTACATGCGCGAAAAATACAGACCAAACGAGAAAAGGAAAGATGCACGCGCCAAACAGCAAGCCGGATGGGTGTCCTCAGAGAAACCGAAGAAGACCAGGGGCCGGTGACTCTGCGGATCACAGCCGCACAGGGCCGACTTTTGTCTTATGTCGGACACAGATCGGACACAGCGCTTTTAATCGGGGAGATTTCTTGAGTAGGAAATTTGGCTCTAAGTCATTTATTTTGTTTATGGCGCGCCCGGAGAGATTCGAACTCCCGACCTACTGATTCGTAGTCAGTCGCTCTATCCAGCTGAGCTACGGGCGCACACATGCAGGTCTCAGAGCGAAACCTGGCGAGAAGAAGCCATTTCCAGGGTACCAAGCAATTCGCGGCAGCGCAATGCGGATAGTCCCGGAGCCAGGGCCGACGCATATAAGTTGCTAGATGCGAAGAGGCTGAAGGAAGCGACAAGGGGATATGGACAATCCCCTGCAGTATTTTGCTGCGTTGAAGGATCCGCGGGTGGAGGGGAACCGGGACCCCCCGGCTGGAAGAGATTCTGTTGATCGCCATCGCCGCGGTGTGGAGCGGAGCGGAGAGTTGGAAGGACATGGAGGAGTACGGCAAGGCCAAGAAGGATTGGCTGAAGACG
>Ga0187784_10001595_pt1 | contig 18015 bp, 15 predicted proteins | sample 1015_SJ02_MP15_2_FD_132964 | JGI IMG/M metagenome (GOLD analysis project Ga0187784, IMG submission 132964) | Tropical peat soil microbial communities from peatlands in Department of Meta, Colombia - 1015_SJ02_MP15_20_MG | ecosystem: Environmental > Terrestrial > Soil > Wetlands > Peat | place...
GAACAGCCGGATTATGAAGTCATCCAGGCAGTCATCAGTTATTTTCAGGACTATCCCGATTACTGCCATCATCCCAAAGAGGACATGATCTTCGACAAGCTGAAAGCGCGCGACCCTGCCGCGACCGAAAGCGTCGGCGATTTCGAAGCCGAGCACCGCGACGAAGCCGAACGTTTGCAGCGCGTGGCCGAAATTGTCCGCAGCATCCTGCTCGATTATGACATGCCGCGGCAGACGTTTGATAACATCATACTCGACTTCATCCGCCACCAGCGGCAACACATGGCAATGGAGGAGCGCGTTCTGTTTCCGGCCGCAACCAAGGCTTTGCGGCCGGAGGATTGGGCGGACATCGAATCTCGGTGGGGACAAAGGAAGGATACGTTGTTCAACGTAGCCATCGAAGAAAGATGTCAGTCCCTGCGCGAGCGTGTCCTGCAATGGGAGCGGAAAAACCAGGAGAATCGCAATCTCAACAGGCCGCAATCGCCGCGGATGAGTCATCCTTGTTGAGCGAGTGATGGCCAGCGGGCGGCAACGCCAAATGCCGTCTTTCCCAGCACGCCCGAAGCGATCTGTGGACGGCGCACAGGCCCCTAACACAGGATTGCGGATGAACGGGCGTGCAACGGGTAACGGCGCGCGCGAGAGTTCCTAATGCAGCAGCTTGGATCCGAAGAAGCGACGTGACAGCGCGCGCACGAGCGGTAGCGACTCGGCAGACGCGAAATCTTCGAGCCGCAATTCCGGCTTCAGCGGACGAATGCGTTCGAACATGGCCCGTTTTGCGGCGTCCGCCGGCGGTGGAATAGTCGCATCGATCAACATCTTGGAGCCAAGGCGCTGCCACAGCGCAGTGCCCGGCGCTCCTAATTCCGGCAGGCTCGCATCCATGGCATGACTGTGCGTGCCGGGAATAATCACGACGTCCTCTTGCGGATTGACGCGCGTGGAGAGGGCCCAGAGGATTTCCAACGGGTTGAAAATGTCGACGTCGGCGTCAACGGCGATCGCTAATTTGGGATGCTGATACTCGGACGACAAAGCTGCCATCAGCACGTTCTTAGCCTCTCCATAGGCGCGTGCCGTCATTTGAATCACCAAACCGAAAATCCCGGGCAGCGTGACGACATTATGAATATTCGGCCCGCCGCCGACGGTTCGCAGGCGGCGAAGAACGGCCGCACTCATGGGAATTTTGTGAAAAACGCAACCTTCCATCTCGGATCCATTCTGCAGATTCTTGAATATCGCATCGTGGCGCCGGGTCATAAATTGGTATTCGACGACCGGATTATTACCGGTGCCGGTAACGTAATAGTCCTGGAACTCCGAGAATGGACCTTCCTGCTCGCGGTAATGCGGCGGGATGTGGCCTTCCAGGACGATTTCCGCGGCTGCCGGCACTTCGAGATCGACCGTTTCGCACTTAACCAGGCGTGCCGGTTCGCCGAGAAATCCGCCCGCGATGTCGAATTCGTCGACCCCATAGGCCGCGGTCGTTGCGGCCGCGGCGTAATACAGCGGGTGATGACCGATGAAAATCGCCACCGGCATCGGCTCGTTTCGTTTCTGATATTTCAGATAATTCCTCCAGGTATGACGCGGGTACAAAAGGATGCCCGATTTATCAGGTCCTTTAATCTGCAAGCGATGAAAACTTACATTACGCTGGCCGTTTTCGGGATCCTTGCTCACCACCAGGCCAGCCCCGATCACCGGTCCGCCGTCGCGCTGCCCGGCCACATGAACGGGCAGTTCATTGAGATTGAATTCACCGCGCCTCAGCTTTACCTCTTTTACCGGCCCATCCGCGACCACAACAGGTTTGATGCATTGGCCCAATCGATCGGCCACCAACGGCACCAACGCCTCTTCATGGGTGCCGAAGGCAAGCGCCGCATGGCGCACGTTGGCGGGCGCTTGACCGAGGGAACGCCACCCGTACGGCAGGTTTTCGAAAAAAATCGCTTTTTCACGCGACTGATAGAGCAATGATCCCATTTCCGTCCGGGGATCCACAGGCTTATCAACGCGGATCAGTTCCTTGGCGGCTTCTAGATCGGCAATCCAGGTCCGCATATCTTTTGATGGCATATTTGACGTCATGTCGAACCTAGCTGTTGGACCGCGTAATGCCGGCGATGTTTCCCGGTCGCTTGCGTCGGCCGAGAACACACCACGCGCCGGCGGCTCGCACCTTGACCGAAGTCAACTCAAGCCGCCGGAGAGGCGCCGGCTCATGCGCGTCGCTTTGCGGTCCACTCAACCAGGTCACTCGCGGCATAACGGCCGATTGGACGAACTACTTGACTGAGCACGCAAAATTGCAGGACAGATGCGGACAAGCGCGATTTTGATTTAGCGCAATAATTTTTGATTTAACGCAAAGCGGCACCGTCCAGCCCGACGTAGAGCGAAAATCTCAGCGGCGGAACTGAAGGCATCGGCATAACCTTCGGCACTGACAAACCCGCTAGAATAGGGGGGATTAGAATGAGCAAGACCTCAACCTTGAGATTCGGCCTCCTGTTGCTGGCCGCGACGCTTGCCCCGGCGGCGGTTGGCAGTGCGCAGGCGCAGCAGCCGATTAAGATCGGGTATCTAAGCTCACTGAGCGGTCCGTTCACGCCGTGGGGAATTCTGGTGCGCGACGGGATGAAATTGGCGGTTGCCGAAATAAACGCCGCCGGCGGGGTGGCGGGACGACCGCTTGAAGTTGTCGAACGCGACGACCATAACAACCCGAGCGAGGCCGTGACGGCATTCCAATACATGATCGAGCGCGAGGGCGTGGTTGCGGTCGGGGGGATTATTTCCAGCGATGTCGGTCTTGCCGTTTCGCGCGAAGCCGAGACGCAGAAGGTCCCGCTCTTTCTCACCATGTCGGGATCGGACGCGGTGCTGACAAAGGAAAGCAGATACACGTTCAGAACCTGCCTGCCCGCAGCGCCGATGAACATGGGCTACATCGCCGGCTTGATCAAGCAAAACAATTACACCCGTGTCGGCGCCATCATCGCCGATTACGCCTGGGGCCACGCGATCAGCGACGCGATCGACGCATCAATCAAACCGCTGCCGGGAGTGAAGCTGCAGACCGAAGTTGCGCCGGTTGCGGAGCGCGACTTCACGCCGTATTTGCGCAAGCTTCAGGATCTCAATCCAGAACTGGTGATTGCAACTGGCCATCCGCCAGGCAGCGTGACGATCGCGCGGCAGGCCGTTGAGTTGGGGATGAGCGGCCAGGTTATTGGCCCCTGGTTCCCGACCGAGTTTACGGTCGAACGCGGCGGGGAACAGGTGTTCGGCCACTTTGTCGATTATACATGCGCGGATTTCGACAGTCCGGACTATCAGCGCCTCGCCGCAAAGTTTCACGGCGTGGGCAACCACGTGTTGGATATCAATGGAATTTCCGGCTACGCGATTATCAAGATCCTCGCCCAAACGATGACGGACAAGAAATCGACCGATCCGAAAGTCATAGCAGCCGCTGTTCACGCCGGCCGGTTCGTCATCCCCGGCTATGGTTGGCCGCTCTCCTACACCGAGTGGGGTGAGATGAAGGAAGCGGCCCCCATCCTCTATACCTACGAGAAAGGGTCGCCGCCTGAAGGTGTTAACCCCGGGGCGAACTGGCGGACCAAGGTCGTGTTCCGATCGAAGCCCGTGCAGCCGTATGTGCCCGGGAAATAAGGATGTCCCCGAGCCAGGAAACCGTGCTCGAGGTGCAGGCACTAACCAAGCGTTTCGGAGGCTCGACGGTACTGAGGGACGTAAGCTTCAGCACCGCGGCGGGTGAAATCATCGGGCTGATCGGTCCCAACGGGGCGGGCAAAACGACGCTGCTGAATGTCCTCAGCGGCGTCGTCAAACCAACCAGCGGCAAGGTCTTTTTTGCCGGCCGTGACCTTTCCAGGCTCAAGACTAATGCCATAGCGCGGCTTGGGATCGCGCGAACGCTGCAGACGCCGCGCTCGTTTCCCAATATGACCGTATTCGAGAACGTTCTGATTGGCGCCCTGTTCGGGGGACCGCGCGGCGCGGAGCGCAGGCCGCCTTCAAGCACCGCCATCACCCGCCATGCCGAGTCCATGCTCGACCTCGTTAGACTGCGTCACCGCAGTGCCTCGCCCATGGCGAGCCTGAACCTGCAGGAGCGTAAGATGGTCGAGATCGCCCGCGCGCTCGCCATGTCGCCGGCGCTGCTGCTGATAGACGAGGCGATGAGCGGGTTGAACCCGACCGAGATCGAAGACTCCATGCAGCTTATCCGGCGGGTGCACGAACAGACCGGCGTCGCGATCATCTGGGTCGAACATGTGGTGAAGGCGATCATGGAAGTGGTCGAACGCATCATCGTGCTCAACTTCGGCGAGGTCATCGCTACCGGACCCCCCTCCCAGATCGCACGCAACGATGCGGTCATCGAAGCCTATCTAGGGACGAGGGCGTGATGTGATCGTTCAGGTCGAAAGCATCTACGTCTCCTACGGGGCGGCTCAGGTGTTACGTGATGTCAGCCTCGAGGCGCGCGCCGGCGAAGCGGTGGCGGTGATCGGCCCGAACGGCGCCGGTAAGACTACCCTGTTGCGAGCGTTGATCGGAATGCTGCGGCCGACGCGTGGCCGCATTTTTTACGACGGGCAGGTCCGCAACGGCTTACGCGCGTTTGAAACCGCTCGGCTTGGCATGGTCTATGTGCCAGCGGAAAAGGAGCTGTTCCCGGGAATGACGGTGTTCGAGAACCTCGAACTAGGTTCCTATTGCAACGTCCGAGACATCCCTGAACGCCTCACTTACGTCTTTGACCTGTTCCCTCGACTTGAGGAGCGTCGGCACCAGCTTGCCGGCACCCTAAGCGGCGGCGAGCAGCAAATGGTTGCGATCGGCCGCGCTCTCATGGGGTACCCAAAAGTTTTGTTGCTGGACGAGCCCTCCACGGGGCTCGCTCCGAAAATGGTGGCGGAACTCTACCGGCAACTGGCGAAGCTGAAGACCGCGGGGCTCACTCTGATTGTGGCGGAGCAGCAGGTTCCACTCGTTCTTTCACTTACCGATCGCGCCTATGTGCTTGAGCAAGGCGCGATCCGCCTCTCGGGGAAATCCGCCGACGTTCGTGGAAATCCCGAGATCAAGGCAGCCTATCTCGGCGTGACCTGAGCATGACAGCGACTCTTCTCGACGGCATCGTGCAGGGCCTGCAGCTTTCGCTGCTCGCGGTCGGCATCACCCTGATTTTCGGCCTGGGCGGAGTCCTTAATCTTGCGCACGGCCAATTCGCCGTGGTCGGCGGCGTCGCTGCCAAGCTGCTGCTTAATTTGGGGGTCCATCCGGTGCTCGCCGGTATCGGCGGCGTCATTGGCGCAGGACTGTTTGGACTGCTGGTAGATCGCAGCCTGCTCCTTCCGGCCTACCGCTATCGCGGCGAAGAGCGGCTGCTGCTTGGGTTGATCCTGACGCTTGGGCTTTCCTTCGTCATCGACGGGTATCTGAACTACGCGTTCTCGGAATTCTCGCTGACTCTCTTGCTGCCAATCCCGTTGGTGCAAATCGCCGGGATTCCGATGCGCACTGCCGGGCTCACGACCTCGGCTATTGCGTTGGTAGTGTTCTTGGCGCTTTTCGTGTTTTTGCGCTGGACGCTGCTCGGCAAGACCATCCGTTCGATCATTGAGAACGAGGTCGGCGCGGAGCTTTGTGGGATCGATCCGGCACGTACGCGCACCATCATTGTCGGGCTCGCGGCGATGATGGCCGGCCTCGCCGGCATCGCGCAGGGATTGTTCTCGTCATTGGGAACCGAGATGGGACCGGAGTTCACTATTCTCGGATTGCTGGTGGCCGTGGTCGGTGGAGTACGCAGCCTCAACGGCACGCTCGTCGCCGGCGTCTTTCTTGGCATCGTCAACGCCTTCGCCAGCCGCTACATCGGCGCGTATGTCGCCTTCATTATTCTGCTGTCGGTCGCCATGGCAACAATCTTACTGCGTCCGACCGGCCTATTAGCGCGGTTCACATGAGCAACAGGCCGGTTTCTTCCCGCTACACGGATGTCGTCGCGCTTGTCATCCTGCTGGCATTGGTGCCCGCCATTGCAGCGCACACTCCGTACTATTTGCGGATCGCCACGCTGGCGGTCGTGTACATGGGATGGACGGTCGGGTTCAACTTGATTTTCGGACACACCAAGCAGCTGTTTCTGTGCCTGGGCGCGCTGGCTGGCTCCGCGGCTTATGTGACGGCGGTGCTGAGCCAGCAGCTACAGTTGTCGCCGTGGATCACAATTCCGATCGGCGTCGCCGCCGCGACGGGCCTCGGTGTGCTGTTCAGCTACGTCTCGGTGCTGCGGGGCCTCGGCGTGATCTTCCTCGGCATCGTCACGCTGGCCTTTTCGCTTATTTTTCAAAACATGGTGCTGGGGTTGCGCCAGTTCACCAACGGCGAGACCGGGCTGGTTACCCGCGATTTGGGTTTTCCGCTGCTCGATCACCCCGTTGCCGCCTATTACTTGTTTATCGCGGTACTTGCGCTTGCGCTCCTTGTCTATTGCTTTGTCATGGACTCGCGCATGGGTTTTGCCTTCCGAGCCCTCAGTGATGACGAGCTCACGGCGGAACTCTCCGGCATCGATGTTACCGCCTGCAAAATCGTCGCCGCAGCGCTCGGCTCGACAGTGTTCGGGCTGTTCGGCACGCTCTACGGTCTGTACAACGGGATAGTCAGTCCCAGCCTCTTTTCCTTTGTGAACGTCGATATCCCGGTGTTGATCTCGCTGCTGCTGGGTGGGATGCGCACGCGCCTTGGTCCGATCGTCGGTGCCGCGTTGTTCGCGGTGATCGAGGAATTCGTCCGGCCGTTCGGCCAGTTGAGCGTCCTTGTCTATGGCGTCTTGCTGATCGTGCTGTTTGTCGCTTTCCGCGAGGGACTGGTGGTTATGCTCAGGAAAGCGTTTGGCTTTTCTCAATTTCGTGAATTATTTCGATCGTCAGGATGATGTACTGTAATAGGTGCAGTGTCGGTCGCCATCGGGAGTAAAGCAGGCTTACGAAGGACAAGCCGTCTTCTAAGCAAGGCGTCGCGCGATTGCGACATTGATTTACATCAAGGCTGCGCCGCGGCATTTATCCTCTGATTGACGTCGATGAAATTGATATCCGACAAGGCCGAGGTCGTCCTCGAATATCCCGATAAGTTCTACATCGGGACCTTCGCTGGATCATCCCGCTTCGAAGCGCATCTGGACGAAACGGGGATTGCGCTTACCCTTTACCACGGTGGCGAAGAGAGCGAACGAAAATCCGTGCGCATGCATATTCATTACGGATTATTCGCCGACATCCTGCGCGAGCTGGCCAAGACGGTTTCGGCGCTGCCGAACGACGACGCGCACCGTAACGCGCTGGCGCAGGCAGCGAAAGCTCTGGAGGCTGCGCTGCAGCCGCGCGATAAAGTACCGTCGACGTCCTGATCTTACTGATCCTATGACTATTAAGTAGAGTTGGCGCGAAGGGACGGAGTTCGCGGTCAACCCGATGATGGCGGCCCGCCACGGCGATAAACGAAGACGGCGCGTTAACCCCGGTTAGCGCGCCGTCTTACGCGCAAACAGGAACCAAGGGTACGTCGTTGCGCGCGCACTAACTCTTCCGCCGGTGACGGTTCCGCTTTGATTCAAATCAAGCCTATTACGCGAGCCAGCGGTCGCGGGCAGCTCCCCGGTTTTAGGAGAGCGGCCGCCGAAAGAATGGCTAGATGCTGTGGTCCTTTCGGGCCTAAGGCTCACAGCATTTTTTTGCGGTACACGAAGTCCAAATGAGGCCCAAAGCGTAGGGTTCTGGCGGTTGATCAAAATCAATGTGTACTTGCTTTGATTCCACGAAATATAATTCATGTACGAACCGGCTGGTCAGCGTATCCCCCATCTGGCCCTGTTGTGGCCGGCCTTTGCTGCCGCCTCGGCAAGCGACTTAGCCGCGGTGTTCGCGCGGCATTTCGCCAATCTTGCAATCGGCCCGGATGGTGCCCCGGCAAAAGAGCCGCAATGGGCGACGCCGCATACCGTCGCGCTTAAGCTCGCCGCCGTGCAACTGCGCGATTTCACCACTGGGGCGGGGCGTTCTCCGGCCTTGATATGTGCGCCGTTCGCTTTGCATTGCGCGGCGCTGAGCGACCTCGTCGCCGGCCACAGCCTAGTCGCTACTTTGCGTGACGCCGGGCTGGCACGGCTATACGTTACCGACTGGCGGTCAGCTACGGCCGAGATGCGCTACCGCGGAATTGACGATTATCTCGCCGACCTCAACGTGTTGGTCGACCACATCGGTCCTCCTGTCGATCTCATTGGCCTGTGCCAGGGCGGCTGGATGGCGGTGGTCTACGCCGCGCGCTTCCCGAACAAGGTGCGAAAACTGGTCCTGGCCGCAGCGCCGATCGATATCGCGGCCGGGACATCGAACCTGTCGGCGGTTGCCGCGGCAAATCCATTGGCAACGTTTCGCGAGATCGTGCGGCTTGGCGGCGGGCTGGTACCCGGCGGCAAGGTGCTGAAATTCTGGTGTCCGGAACTGGTGACGGTCGAGGAAATTCGCGATCTCTTGCAGGCCACGGCGCGGACTGACTCACCGGCTTTCGCCCGTTTGGAAGCAGCGTTCCGCGATTGGTACGCTTTTACCCTCGATCTGCCCGGCACATTCTTTCTGGAGGTGGTGGAACGACTTTATAAGAACAATGAACTGGCCGCCGGCGGTTTTGTCGCCCTGGGTCAAAGGGTCGATCTGGCGCAGGTGCGCACGCCGATTTATTTCCTCGCTGCGCGCGAGGACGAGTTGGTGGCGCCGGCACAGTTGTTCGCAGCCGAGCATCTGGTCGGCACGCCGCCGCGCGAACTGCGCAAGACGACGGTGCCGGGCCGGCATCTCGGGCTGTTCATGGGCAGACGCGTTCTCCATGACGTCTGGCCGGGTATCGTACGCTGGCTCGCGCAACCGACATTGCAGAGTTCGGCCGTAGCCCGCACGGCCGAGCAGGTCGAGGCGCAAAACGGGGCCGGTTACCGCTGAAATACGTAACTACCCGGTGCGTCGCCGAGCACCGGCAGTCCCGCTTGCGCCGCGCCCATCGGTGGTAACGTCGTTGCAGCGCCGGAATGCTCGCCGAGCCAAGCGATCCATTGCGGCCACCACGATCCCTCGATACGTCGCGCCTCATTCAGGAAGCGCTCGGGATCGAAGTAATGGCCGTTTGCCCGCTTGATATTTACCCGGAAACTGCGTCCGGCGTGACCGGGTTCCGAGACGATGCCGGCATTATGGCCGCCGGTAGCCAGCGCGTATGTCACTTCGCCTTCGATCTGCAGGTTAATCTTGTAGGCCGATCGCCACGGCGCCACGTGGTCGCGCTCGGTACCAACGGCGAACACGGGCACTCGAATGTCGCTGAGCGCCACCGGCTTGCCTGCGGCAACGAAGCGCCCTTCGGCGAGATCGTTGTTGAGGAACAGCCTGCGCAGATATTCCGAATGCATCCGATACGGCATCCGTGTCGTGTCGGCATTCCACGCCATCAGGTCCGTCATCGGCTGGCGTTCGCCGAGAAGATAGTCGTGCACGATGCGCGACCAGATGAGATCGTTCGAGTGCAGCATCTGGAAGGCGCCGGCCATCTGCCGGCTATCGAGGAAGCCCTGTTCCCACATCATGTCCTCGAGGAAGGCGATTTGAGCCTCATTGATGAATAGCATCAATTCGCCGGCTTCGCTGAAATCGGTCTGCGCGGCTAATAGCGTCAGGCTTGCTATGCGATCGTCGCCGTCGCGCGCCATGGCGGCTGCGGCGATCGACAGGAGCGTTCCGCCGAGGCAATAGCCGACGGTGTGGAGCTTGCGGTTGGGCAGGATCGCCGCCACCGCATCGAACGCGCTCATGATCCCGAGCGAGCGGTAATCCTCTAGACCCAGATCGCGGTCTTCAGGTTCCGGATTCTTCCAGGAAACCATGAATACCGTGAAACCTTGCGCGGTGAGATATTTTACCAGCGAATTATGCGGCGACAGATCGAGGATGTAGTATTTCATGATCCAGGCCGGAACTATGAGGATCGGCTCCGCCCGCACTTGTGCGGTCGCCGGCGCGTACTGGATCAATTCGATCAGGCGGTTGCGGTAGACGACCTTGCCGGGAGTCACCGCGACGTCGCGGCCGACCACGAATTTCTCGCTGCCGACGGGACCCCTGCCGCCCACGGAGCGCTCCCAATCCTCGACGAAGTTGGCCAGGCCTTTCGCCAGGTTGAAGCCGCCGCTTTCGACCGTGCGCTGTAGGATTTCCGGATTGGTCAGCGGGAAATTCGATGGCGCGACGAGGTCGAGCAATTGCCGCGTTGTGAACTCGACGATTCGTTCGTGTTGTGTTGAAACGCCGCGCAAGCCGGTGGTGGCACCGTGCCACCACTGCTGCTGCAGCAAAAAGGCCTGGAAGATGAAGTTGAACGGCCAGTTCCGCCAAGCGGCTGCGGTAAAGCGATGATCCTGCGGTAGCGGCTCTATGCAATCCGGCACTTCGGATCCTTCCACCGCGAAACGATAAGCATGGGTGGCGAATCGCAGCGCCTTGCGGGCTGCCTTATGAGCCAGCTGCATCCGTTTGCCCGGCGCCGCCGCGAGGTGCGTCGCCCAGTCAGAATAGGCCTGCGCGAGCGCGGCAGGCGATAATCCAGCCGTAAACCGGGCCACCGTCGCGTGGAGCGCCCGGTCGGTAACGTCCGCAAAGGCGGTCACGCTGTAGGGATCGCGATCGGCAGGCGATGCGATGGTCGACTCTGCGGTACCGCGCGTCGGCACGTCGGATTCTGTGGCCGATCCGGGGGCAGGGGCAAGCTGCGACTCCGCGTCCGGTGCCGGCGCAACTATTTTCAATTGCTGACGAGTTTCAGCCACTTTGGCGAGCTCCGTTTGACCGACGCCACGTTGGCTAAGGCTGCGGCAGCCTGCCATGATTCAGATCAATGACAGGATCCAGCCCGAGCGGCACAGGTTGATCCGAAGCAAAGCCGCTGCACTATGCCGCACCTCATTCCAGCGACTTGCGGAAGCGGAGGATACTGGCAACGAGCAAGGTCGCGGCGAGCGCCGCCATGGCCGTAAGCTCCGGCCACAGCACGCTGAAGCCGACGCCTTTGAGGAACGTACCGCGGATGACCACAAGATAGTACCGCAGCGGATTCGCATAAGTCATCCATTGCAGCACCTGCGGCATGCTTGAGATCGGGAAGCTGAACCCCGAGAGAATGAAAAACGGGTTTAGCACGAAGAAGTTCATCGAAAACGCCTGCTGCTGGGTATAGCAGAGCGTCGAGATGAACAGGCCGAGCGCCAGCGTGCTCAACAGGAACAGCGACGATCCAATAAACAGCACCAGCGGGCTGCCGACAAACGGCACCTGGAACCACAACCTGGCGACCGCGACGATCAGCGCGACTTCGCCCAGCCCGATCAGGAAGAACGGCACCGTTTTGCCGAAGATCAGCTCGGCGGGCCGGATCGGCGATACCATGATCTGCTCGAGCGTGCCGACCTCGCGCTCGCGCACGATCGCAAATGCGGTCAGATTGACGATGATGACCAGCGTCAACGTGCCGATCAGCCCCGGCACGAAGAACCACTGGCCGTTGAGATCTTCGTTGAACCACGGCCGCTGCTCAAGCGTCACCCGGACTTGTCGCATGCCGCGCACACCGAGCGTGCTCTCGGCCAGCTGGCTGCCGTAGTCCTGGGCAAATCCCGCCGCGATGGTGTTGACGTAACCCAGTGCGATGAGCGCGGTGTTGGAATTGGTGCCGTCGACGATGACTTGCAGCGGCGCATTTTGTCCTTTGCGCAACAGCTCGGCAAAACCGGCATGGACGACAAGAGCTACCGCCGCGTCGCCGCCGTTGATGGCGCGGGTAACTTCGCGCTGCGACTGGGCGACCTTGACGTCGAACCGATTGCTGAATGAGAACCGCGACATCAGTTCGCGGCTTTCCTGGGAATGATCCAGATCGAGTACAATTGTCGAGACGTGATAGACCTCATAAGTGGCGGCATAACCGAACACCAACATCTGCACCAGCGTGGGCACGATCAGGCGAAAGCGCGCCCACTTGTCGCGCTCAAGCTCGATGAACTCCTTGACGACGATCGGAATGATGCGCGCGAACATGACCCGCCCTAATCCAATCGCTTGCGGAATGCGCGCGCAGCTAGAACCATGACCGCGGTAGCGTAAACGACGAGAAACAGGATCGGCGTGGACAGCTCGGCGAGGCTCGATCCCTTCAGGAACAAGTCTTTGACGATCGATACGTAATAACGTGAATAAATCAGGTAGGTTATCGTTTGCAGCGCTTTGGGCATCTGGTCGATGGGAAAGATGTAGCCTGACAGCAACGTGGTCGGCAGCATGGTGACCAGCAGCGCAATCTGGCTGGCACCGACCTGACTGCGGATCACGACCGACAGCAGATAGCCGATGCTGAGAACCACGACGAGAAACAGCGACGTGGTGACAAACAGCGCAAACAGAGTGCCGCGAAAGGGAACGCCAAACCACAGCGCGGCAAGCGCGAGGCAGAATGCGGCATCGACCCAACCGAGTATTAAATAAGGCGCCAACTTGCCGAACATCACTTCGTTAGGCTGCACCGGCGTGGACACGAGCAGCTCCATGGTACCGCGTTCCCACTCGCGCGAGATCGTCAGCGACGTGAGCTGGGCGCCGACCAGTGCCATGATCATCGCCACCAATCCGGGAATGATGAAATTCCGGCTTTCCAGGTCTTCGTTGAACCAGACCCGCGACTGCACCACCAAAGGCTGGATTTGCTGCAGCGCGCGGCCCTGGCGGTCCTGCCAGCGGATTTGAACGGTGCTGGAGTAATCGCCGACCACCGCCGCCGCGTAGCCGTAGGCGATGTTGGCGGTGTTATCGTCGGTCGCATCGACGATGGCCTGCACCGAAGCGGCTCCGGTGTCGTTGAGCCGTTCGGAGAAGTCCGGAGGCACGACGATAGCGAAACTGCATGTGCCGTGATCGATGGCCGCGACCACGTCCGCATAGCTCGTGACGTTCCGCGCGATGGCAAAATACTGCGACGCTTGGAAATGCTTGAATAGGTCTTGGCTTAGCTGGCTGCCTTCGCGGTCGAAGGTGCAGACCGGCAAGTGCTTGAGATCGAGATTGACGCCGTAGCCGAACAGGAACATCTGGGTGAACGGCAGCAACAGCGCGATCATCAGGCTGCGCGGATCGCGCCAGATTTGCAGAACCTCCTTGACGGCGATGGCCTTGAGCCGGCGCAGTTTCATGCTGCCTCCCCGCGCTTGGCGCTGTCGGCGGCGATGAGCCGGACGAAGACGTCTTCCAGCGAAGCGTGGATGCGCTCGAGCCGAGACGGCGGCAGGTTTTTACGCTCCAAATAGGCCGGCAGCTCGCGCAACGCCCGCTCGGCGACACGGACCAGGACATGAAGCGCATTGCCGAACACCGAGCAATCGAGAACTCCCGGCGCCTGCTGGAGCGCCGCCAGCGTCGGTCCGAGGTTTGCGCATTCGAGCAGCAAGAGCTCGCCGCCGAGCGCGGTGCGTTTGAGTTCGTCCGGACTGCCGCTAGCGATCAGCCGTCCGCGATTGATCAGCGCGGCGCGATGACAGTATTCGGCCTCATCCATGTAATGGGTCGACACCAGCACGCTGACGCCGCCGTCGGCGAGCGTATGAATGAGGTGCCAGAAGCGCCGGCGCGAGGTGGGCTCGACGCCCGAGGTCGGCTCGTCGAGGAAAAGGATCGGTGGGCGGTGCAGCACGGCGCAGCCGAGCGCCAGTCGCTGCTGCCAGCCGCCGGCCAAGGTTGCGACCAGGTTCTTTTCGTGTCCGCGCAGCCCCGCCATATCGATGGCGAACCGCATCCGTTCGGCAAGCTTGTCGTGCGGCACCCGGTAGATGCCTCCGAAGAATCGCAGATTCTCTTCGACGGTGAGATCGCGATACAGCGAGAATTTCTGCGACATGTAGCCGATATGCTCGCGCACGCCTTCCGGATCCTGGGCCACGTCGATGCCGGCGACCAGCGCGCGTCCGGAACTCGGCAGCAGCAAGCCGCACAGGATACGAATGATGGTCGATTTGCCGGCGCCGTTGGGACCGAGAAAGCCCATGATCTCGCCGCGCCCGATCTGGAAACTGACGTGATCGACAGCGACGAAGTCGCCGAAGCGCTTGACGAGGCCCTCGGCGACGACCTGCGGTTCGGCAGCAATACGACCATTCATTGCCGGTTTTTTCCTTCCAGCAGCGCGACAAAGACGTCTTCGATGCTCGGTTCGCCAACCGCGATCTCCGCGAACGGAACCTCGGCCGATTGCAAAGCCCGCCGCAGCTGCGGAATTCGCAGCTCCGCGTTGTCGACGACGGCGTGCACGCCGTCGCCGACCAGGATCACGTTGCTGACGCCTTCGCAGTCGGCAATCGCCGACCCCACGCGGCGGCCGTCAGGCGATAAAATGACGACAAGCGCTCCCGGCATGCGCTGCTTGAGTGCGGCCGGAGTATCGCAGTAGAGCGCGCGTCCACCGTGCAGCAACGCCAGACGGTTGCAGCGCTCGGCCTCGTCCAGATAGGCGGTGGTGATGACGATGGTGACGCCATCCTCGCGCAGACCGTAAAGTATGCGCCAGAAATCGCGACGCGACACCGGATCGACACCGGTGGTCGGCTCGTCGAGCAGCAGAATCCGCGGCGTGTGCACCAAAGCGCAAGTCAGACCGAGCTTTTGCTTCATGCCGCCGGAAAGCTGGCCGGCAAGCCGAGAACCGAACCAAGTCATGCCGGACGCGGCAAGGAGCCGCCGCGCCCGCTCCTCGCGGGTGGAAGCGGGTACTGCGAACAGATCAGCGTAGAAGCGGATGTTTTCGTCGACCGTCAGATCCTCGTAGAGACCGAACCGCTGCGGCATATAGCTGATGTGCTGTTTGCCCTCCTCGGGATCGGCAACCACGTCGACGCCGTCGATGACGATGCTACCGCCGTCCGGACGCATGACGCCGGCCAGCATGCGCATGGTCGTCGTCTTGCCGGCGCCGTCCGGCCCGACGAGGCCGAAGATTTCGCCGCGATCGACCGTGAAGGTCAGTTCGTCGACGGCGGCGGTGGCATCGAAGCGTTTGATCAGGCCGCGGGTCTCGATGATGGGCTCGACCGAATTCATTGTCCGCTCGGCGGCGCGCTCGCCGGCGCAGTGGGCGCTTGACCGGAGTCGTGCGACGGCGCAGCGGGCGTGACGCTCAATCCACTCGAGGCCGCATCGGACGCCGCAGCCGGCGCGGCATTGCGCGGCGTAGGCGCCGGATTTGGCGTCCACGGCGGCGCATTCTGCGGCTCGCCGGCCGGCAGCGCCTCGATCGTCGCATCGGCCGGCATGCCGGGGACCAGTTCGTGCGACGGGTTATAGATATCGATGCGGATGCGATAAACGAGCGTGACGCGTTCGGCGTGGGTCTCGACGCTCTTCGGTGTGAACTCGGCATTACCGGAAATGAACGAGATGCGACCCTTATACGTCTTGCCCGGATAAGTGTCGGTGGTAACGGTGGCGGTCTCGCCGTAGCGGATTTTGCTGATGTCCGTTTCGTTGATGTAGGCGCGCAGCCAGACGTGATCGAGATCGGCCAGTGTGACGACCGGCGTGCCCGGCACCATGATCTCGCCCAGTTCGGCCTGCCGCACCTGAATGACGCCGGAGAACGGCGCGCGCAGAACGGTGTAGCCGAGGATGATCTGCGACAATTTCAGCGTTTCGGCCGCGTTGCGGATGCTCGCCTGGGCGAGCTCGACCTGGCGCTGTGCGGCATTCTCCAACGCCTGATCGCGCCGGTGTGCAGCGACCGCCTGTTGCCAGGCGGCGTAGGTCTGGTCGCGTGCTTCGACGGTGCCGGAACCCTTCTGCAGCAAAAAGTCGGCGCGCTTATATTCGGCCTCGCGGAATTCGAGGTCGGCGGCATCGTAGGAGACCGTCTGCTGGGCGGCGGCAAGGTTCTTCTCCGCGGCGTCGAGCTGGCGGTTCTGCATGTCGAGCGCGGCCTCGTTGACGGCGAGCTGTTGGCGGTAATCACTGTCGTCGAGCCGCGCGATGAGCGTGCCGGCCTCCACCCACTGCCCCTCGTCGAACGGCAATTCGACGATGCGCGACTGCACGGTCTTGAAACCGAGTACGGCCTGGTGCGCTTCAATATTGCCGGACACCGGGATGAGCGAAACCGCCGGCGCGCCGCCGAACCAGCGGGAAAGCGGGTCACGTGCGAAATACGCGGCCATGGCCACAGCGGCCGCCGCAACCACGGCAATCCACCACCTCGGCTTCAGCCGCACCTTGGTCACCGCTTCGATTTTCGATCGAAGCGCAAGCGGCGCATGCATCGCATCGCCTCCTAAGCGATGCCGCTTTATGGCGCGACCGGAGCCTATCCGCTTTGATCCATGTCAGATTTTACCCGCATCGAACGGACACGGATTCGCAGGGTCGGACGACGATCGGCCGCGATCCACCAAAGCCATCTCGCAACGCTCCTTGAGAGTGTTGATTAAGATCAAATCCCAACGCCAGCATCGCTATTAAGAAAGGACCGCGGCCAGGAGAAAAATCATGGCCTACGCGCTTATGACCGCCGTTCTGGTCGGCAGCTTTGCGCTGATGTTCGCCCTAGTGAAATTCAGCGACATCATCATCAGCAGGCACGAACGCGAGACGGCAGGCGACGGCAGCACCGCAATTGCTCGGGAGGCGTGAGCGGCGCTGCGTCGAGACATGCTGCCCGGAGCTCGCCATGCTCTCAGTCTACGCTCTTACATTTTTGGTGGTTCTACTGGTGGCTTATCTGTTCTACGCCGTCATTAACCCACATAAATTCTGATCGCGGTTGGAGACATTGACGATGGGTCCCCAGGGCTGGCTGCAAATCGCCGTTACCCTAATTGCGGTACTCGCACTCAGCATACCGACCGGGCGCTACATGGCTAAAATCGTTCTGGAGCGGAAGACCAATGTCGATTGGCTGTTCGACCCTGTCGACAATGCGATTTATTTTCTGATTGGCCGCAGGGTGACTAGCCAGCCGATGACTTGGCAGGCCTACACCTTCCATATGCTGGCGACGAATTTGGTCATGACGTTGATCATTTTCGCGGTTTACTCGTTGCAGGATTATATGCCGCTCAATCAATTGCACTTCCCGGGCATGGAAGCCCTTCAAGCCTTCAACACGGCTATCAGCTTCATCACAAACACCAATTGGCAAAGCTATGCCGGCGAGACGACGCTGTCGAATTTCAGCCAGATGGGCGGGATTACGTTTCCTATGTTCACGTCGGCGACCACCGGTTTCGTCGTCGCCATGGCATGGATTCGTGCCTTCACCGTCGCGAACGGCGGTTCCGATCTCGGCAATTTCTATCGCGACTTCATCCGCTTTATCACCCGCGTGTTGCTGCCGATTTGCTTCGTCATCGCCCTGGTAATGATCAGCCAAGGCGCCGTACAGACGCTTGACGCCAGCTTCATCGCGCACACGCTGCAGGGTACCGATCAGACCATTGTCGTCGGTCCGGTCGCCTCACAAGGCACCATCGAACTCGTCGGCACCAATGGCGGAGGCTTCTACAACGTCAACGCCGCACATCCCTTCCAAAACCCGACGCCCCTCACAAACGTCATCCTCATCGTGTTGATGGCACTGCTGCCAGCTTCGATTGTGGTGACCTTTGGCGAAATGATCGGCAATCGACGGCAAGCCTGGGTGCTCTACGGGGTGATGGGTACGCTTGCGGTCTTGTTCCTCGGTCTGTGCACCATACCCGAGCAGTACGGCACGCCGATACTCGAACACGCCGGCATCGCGACCAGGGCGACGGCAGATCAACCCGGCGGCAATATGGAAGGCAAAGAAGTTCGGTTCGGCGTTTCCGGAAGCAGCTTGTTTGCC
>Ga0187784_10001596_pt1 | contig 18011 bp, 16 predicted proteins | sample 1015_SJ02_MP15_2_FD_132964 | JGI IMG/M metagenome (GOLD analysis project Ga0187784, IMG submission 132964) | Tropical peat soil microbial communities from peatlands in Department of Meta, Colombia - 1015_SJ02_MP15_20_MG | ecosystem: Environmental > Terrestrial > Soil > Wetlands > Peat | place...
TCGATGAAGCCGGTCTTGATCGCGTAGAGCGAGCCCGCGATCGACGTGAAGGTCGCGCTCAGCATCAGCGCGGCGAGCTTGGTGCGGCGCACCGGCACGCCGAGCGAGCGCGCCGCGCGCTCGCCCGCCTTGATGGCGCGCAGATAGTAGCCAAAGCGCGTGCGCTCGATCGCGAAGGTGACGAACAGCAGCACCGCGAGCACGACGAGGAAGATGTAGTAGTAGGGAACCTCGCTGCGGAACGTCAGGTCATACCAGCCGCGCCCGACCGCCGGCCCCTGCAGCCCGATCGCCGCCCCGACGAAGTCCCAGATGCCGGCGAGCTGCCGGATCAACTCGCCGACCGCGATGGTCGCCATGCTGAAATAGTGCCCCTGCAGCCGGAAGGTCGGCATGCCGACCGCAATCGCCAGCACCAGCGACAGCGCGACCGCCGCCGGCACCCCGAACAGTGGCGGCAACTGCCATTGGGTGAAGAACAGGAGCGGCAGATAGGCGCCGATCCCGAAGAACATGCAGTGGCCGACCGAGACCTGGCCCGCATAGCCGCCGACCAGGTTCCAGGCCGAGGCCGAGATCGCGGCGAGCAACAGCGTCACGCCGATATCGAGATAGAAGGCGTTGGAGAAGATGATCGGATAGGCGAGGAAGAGAACAGCGAGCGCAATGGCGGTTTTCATGCGCTCACGCCTTGCCCAACAGGCCCTGCGGCCGGAACCACAACAAGAGAACGAACAGCGCGTAGACCACGATGTCCTTGTAGATCGGCCCGAAACCGTAGGCCGAGAGCGCCTGCACGAGCCCGATGATCAGGCCGGCATACATCGCACCCGGCACGCTGCCGAAACCGCCGAGCGTCACGACCACGAAGGCCGTAAGCCCGAAAGTCTCGCCGACCGAAGGCGACCACGGATACGAGATCGCCATCAGTGCGCCGGCGATGCCGGCGGTCCCTGCCGCAAGACCCCAGGCGAGCGCCTGCATGCGGTCGGGACGAATGCCCATCAGCATCGCGGCCTGGCGATCCTCCGCGACAGCGAGCAGCTTCGAGCCCATCGTTGTGTGCGTGAGAAACAGGTGCATCGCGAGCGTCAGCGCGGCCGCGGTCAGGCCGGCGATGAGCTGCGCCACCGGCACCAGAATGCCGAAGATATTGAGCGTGCCGTTAAGCGACGTCGGCGGCAGCGACACGACATTGGCCGAGAAGATCCAGAACGCGGTGTAGCGCAACAAGAGCGCGAGGCCGAAGGTCGAGAGAATCTGCGCCAGCATCGGGCCACGCGTCACGTGGCGGATCAGCGCCGCATAGATGACGACACCGAGCCAGAATAGCGCGAACGCCGCCGCAGCGCCGAACACCGCCGGGCCGCCGGCGAGCCAGGTCACGGCCAGCAGCGCCACATACATTCCGAGCATGACGAACTCGCCATGCGCGAAGTTGATGAAGTTCATCATGCCCCAGATCAGCGTCAGACCGGAGGAGAACAGCGCGTAGATCGCCCCGAGCAGCAATCCGCCGACGATGACTTGAAGGAGGAGCACTACGGCTTCCACCCCTTCATCGGCCATTCGAGCTTGGTCTGCGCGGCGCTTTCCGGCCAGACCAGCTCGTATTGCTTGGCCTTGAGCTGGATCAGGTAGGTCGAGGCGAGGATGTTCTGGCCGGTCTCGTCGTATTTGACGCCGCGATAGCCCATCATCAGCTGCTCGGGCTTCAGGTCGGTCGCCTTCAGGGCGGCCTGCAGCCTGGCGGGGTCGGTCGAGCCGGCGCGGTTGATGGCGTCGGCCATGGCGAGAAAGCCCTGCATGTTGCGGCCCGAGGTATCGTCGAGATCGCGGCCGGTCTTGCCCTTGTACATCTCGTTGATCTTGAACGTCGTCGTGCCGGGCTTGCCGATGTCCCAGGCCGAGCGGTTCATCAGCCCCTGCCCGATATCGGCGATCGCCGGCACGAAGGACGGATCAGAGAAGCCCGAGTCGTCGCCGAGCACCATCGGCGGCAGGTAGTCGAGGTTCTTCATCGTCTTGACGTAGAGGATCGAGTCCGCCGTGTAGCTGATGAAGATGACGAGGTCCGGGCTCTTCTCCTTCAGCTGCAGCACCTGCGCCGACACGTCCGTCGTGCTGGCGCTGTAGGGAATGCGGATCGCGACCGGCACGTTGTTCTGCTTCGCGGCTGCCTCGATCGCGTCGGCGACCGATGTCCCGTAGTCGGTATTCTCGTTCACGATCGCGATCGAGGCGATCTTCCTGCCCTGCTTCCTCATGTCATCGATGAAGCGCATGTAGGTCGCCGCGTAGTCGGTCGCGATCGGCGTCACACGGAATACCCATTTGAAGCCGCGACCGGTGATGTTCAGCGCCGCCGAGTCGCCGATCACGAAAGGAATGCCGTAGCGCTCGGCAATCGGCGTCGCCGTGAAGGTGCAGGACGACTGGTACGCGCCGAACAGAAGCTGCATCTTCTCCTGCGTGATCAGCCGCAATGCCTGCTGCTGGGCGACCGACGGATTGCCCTGATGATCGATGAAGGTGACGTCGAGCTTGGCGCCGCCGAGCCCGGGAAGCCCCGCATCCTTGGCGAGCGGAATATTGGCGAGCTCGGGATGCGCCTCGTTGACGATCTCGGCCGCGATCTCGACCGCGGCCTTGGAGGCTTGTCCCGCGGCTGCGGCATTGCCGGTCAAGGGAAACAACACGCCGATCTTGACCGCCTCGGCGGCGCGCGCGATCGGCGCGCCGGTCGCAAGGCTCGTCGCCGCCGCGCCGGCGCCGGCCAGCACGCTGCGCCGATCGATCCTGAAACGGGTCATGGCGGTATTCCTTCCCTGCCGTCGCGCCACGCGGTCCCTGATGGCCGTCGCTTTTTTGCTGCCGTTGCGGCTTCGCGCGCCGGGCTTTATGAGCCTTGCGTCGTCCCGATCGAACTAAAGAGCGGCACTCCCAAGCTGTCAATGTCGCCCAATCAGCGTGCCTCGCATCACCCGGAGACTGCGTCGCTATGCCCTATGACGTCAGCACCATCACGGTGCATCCGACCGCGCATCCCAACCAGGTCCCCGCCCTCGGAGAGTGGCTGAAGGCCAATCCGCGCAAGGGCACCTTGTTGGCCTGCTGGGTCGCCGAGATCGGCGAGCTTAACAAGGTGATGCTGCTGCACCACTATGACGGCGAGGCCGAGCTTGCGGCCGACCGCGCGGCGCTCGCCGCGAGCGCCGATCCCTATGGCATCGGCGCGATGATCGCCGCCACCACCAGCGACAGCTTCGTCCAGTTCCCGTTCCTGCCGCCGATCAAGCCCGGACAATACGGCCCGATCTTCGAGGTGCGGACCTATGCGCTGCGGTCGCAAGGCCTGCAGCCGACCATCGCGTCCTGGGAGAAGGCACTGCCGGCGCGCGTGAAGCTGACGCCCTTGCTCACCGCGATGTATTCGACCACCGGCGCGGTCACGCGCTTCATGCACATCTGGCCCTATCCGAGCCTCGAGGTGCGCGCCGCAACCCGCAGGACCGCGATCGAGACCGGCGTCTGGCCGCCCCCGGGCGGCCCCGGCCAGCTGCTCACGATGGCGAACGCCATCTTCCTTCCGGCCCCATTCTCCCCTATTCGTTAGGCCGAGACGCCACCAGTGCCTGCCCTGAACCTGACCGGCACTTCCGACATTCTCACAACAACCCAAGGAACAACGGCGAGGACACCATGTACACGCAACTCGGGCTTTACATCGACGGCAAGTGGAACCAGGGCAATGGCGGCGGCGGCGAGGACGTCATCAATCCGGCGACGCAGAAATCGCTTGCCCATCTGCCGCACGCGACCGCGAGCGATCTCGATGCCGCGCTCGCGGCCGCCGAGAAGGGCTTCAAGCTGTGGAAGGGAAAGTCGGCCTATGATCGCGCCAAGGTGCTGCGCAAGGCCGCCGATCTGATCCGCGAGCGCGCCGACCATATCTCGCAGGTGCTGGTCGCCGAGCAGGGCAAGGTCTTCGCCGAGGCGAAGGGCGAGGTCGTCACCTCGGCCGACATCATCGAGTGGTTCGCCGAGGAAGGCCGCCGCGCCTATGGCCGCATCATCCCGAGCCGCAATCCGACGGTTCGGCAACTGGTTGTGACCGAGCCGGTCGGCGTGGTCGCGGCGTTCACGCCGTGGAATTTCCCGACGCTCACCCCGGCGCGCAAGATCGGCGCGTCGCTCGCGGCCGGCTGCTCGCTGATCATCAAGGCCTCGGAGGAGACGCCCGGCTCCTGCGTCGAGATGGTGAAATGCTTCGAGGACGCGGGCCTCCCGGCCGGCGTGCTCAACCTGGTGTTCGGCGTTCCCGCCAAGGTCTCCGAGCACCTGATCGCCTCGAAGATCGTGCGCAAAATCTCCTTCACCGGCTCGGTGCCGGTCGGGAAGCATCTCGCCGAGCTTGCAGCGCGCGGCATGAAGCGCGCCACCATGGAGCTCGGCGGCCATTCGCCGGTCGTGGTGTTCGGCGATGCCGACCCGGAGAAATCGGCCGACACGATCTCGGCGTTCAAGTATCGCAATGCCGGCCAGGTCTGCATCTCGCCGACCCGCTTCTACGTGCAGGAAGGCATCTACGACCGCTTCCTCAAGCGCTTCACCGACAACGCCAAGGCGATCAAGCTCGGCGACGGGATGGAGAAGGACACCACCATGGGGCCGCTCGCCAATGCGCGCCGGCTCGACGCGATGGACGGTTTCGTCGCCGACGCGAAGAGCCGCGGCGGCAAGATCGTCACCGGCGGCAACCGGTCCGGCAACCAGGGCTTCTTCTTCGAGCCGACGGTGATTACGGACGTTCCCGACAACTCCAAGATCATGACCGAAGAGCCGTTCGGCCCGCTCGCACCGATCGTCACCTTCAAGACCTTCGACGAGGTAGTCGAGCGCGCGAACTCGCTCGAGTTCGGCCTTGCGGCCTACACCTTCACCTCCAATCCGAAGACCGCGACCGCGATCGGCGATGCGCTGCAGTCCGGCATGGTCGGCGTCAACAGCGTGGCGATCTCGACGCCGGAAACGCCGTTCGGCGGCGTCAAGGATTCAGGCTACGGCCACGAGGGCGGCATCGAGGGCCTCGAGGTCTACATGAACAAGAAGTTCATCGCGCAGGCGTGAGGTACGGTGGCTTCGTAGGGCGGGTTAGCGCGCAGCGCGTAACCCGCCGCCACGATCGGCAATGGCGGATTACGCCGCGTCCCGCTTGCGCGGGACACGGCTAATCCGCCCTACATTACAAAACACATGACCCAAGTCGTCGATCTTCTCGGCTACGACCGCATCGAGGCGCTTGCCTCCGCGCTCGCCTTCGCGCCGAAGCGCGCGCGCTTCATCTTCGTGCGCCACGGCGAGACCGAAGGGAACCGCACCAAGCGCTATCAGCTGCCGCACACGCCGCTGAACGAGATCGGCGAGGCGCAGGCGGCGGAAGCCGCCAAGAGTCTCGCCGCGATGAAGATCGGCAAGCTCGTCGCGAGCCCGATGGCGCGGGCGTGGCGCACCGCCAATGTGATCGCCGGCACCCAGGGGATGATCCCCGAGGCGGACGGCGCGCTGAGCGAGCGCTTCTACGTGAGCCTGTGGGGCAAGCCGATCGAGGGACCCTTCGACTGGAACTGGGATCCGGACGGCTGCGAGCCGCTTGCGACCTTCGTCGACCGTACCGCGCGCGGCGTCGCGCGCATTCTCGCCGATGACAGTTCCGCCGGCGACACCGTGATCGTGGCACATGGCGGCACCTTGCTGGTCACCTGCGCGCTCACCGGCACCCACCTCGACGCCGCGCACCGCCGCAACGCGGTGCCGCTGCGCTTCGAGCGACGCGATGGCGCGTGGAGCGCCACACCGATCGGCTAATGCTATCGCCCGCGATTGTTGACGATCTGAAACCAGATCGCACGCCGGCGCAGGGTTTAACGCCTCTCGGCGCGCGTCTATAGTCGTTTCGGGTGCGGCAGGACGGCGAAGAAGGGATCGAGAGGAAAACTGTCCGTGGATGCAGGCAAGGCCACCGGCGCGGTCGAGCGCCCCGCCCTTTCCGGCGCCAACGCGCCCGCATTCGGCTCCGACGTCGTCGCCGACACGCTGCGCGCGCTCGATATTCCCTATGTGGCGCTGAACCCGGGCGCGAGCTATCGCGGGCTGCACGACTCGCTCGTCAACTATCTCGGCAATGCGGCGCCGCAGATGCTGCTCTGCCTGCACGAGGAGAGCGCGGTCGCAATCGCGCACGGCTATGCCAAGGTCACCGGCCGCGCCATGGCGGCGGCGCTGCACTCCAATGTCGGGCTGATGCACGCCACCATGGCGATCTTCAACGCCTGGTGCGACCGCATGCCGGTGCTGCTCCTCGGCGCGACCGGACCGGTGGACGCCGCGAAGCGGCGACCCTGGATCGACTGGATCCATACCGCGCGCGACCAGGGCGCGCTGATCCGCCCCTACACCAAATGGGACGACCAGCCGGCCTCGCCGGCGGCCGCGCGCGAGGCGCTGCTGCGCGCTTGTCTCCTGGCCCACGCGCTGCCGATGGGCCCGGTCTACATCAATCTCGACGCCGAGCTGCAGGAGGCGAAACTCGCCGTGCCGCTCGAGCCGATCGAAGCGAGGCGCTTCATGCCGCCGGTCGCGAGCGCGCCCGCAGCCGGCGCGATTGCGACCGCGGCCGCGCTGCTGCAGGCCGCAAAGAACATCGTGATGTTGGTCGGCCGCACCTCGCGCAGCGAGGCGGCGTGGCAGGCGCGCCTGCAGCTGGCCGAAGCCGTCGGCGCACGCGTCATCACCTGCCTGAAGGCCGGCGCCAGCTTCCCGACCGATCACCCGTTGCACCTCGGCGCGCCGTCGGTGCTCACCCCCGACACCGAGGGGCTCGCGGCGCTCGAAAAGGCCGATCTGATCCTGAGCCTCGACTGGATCGATCTCGCCGGCACGCTGAAGGCCGCAAAAGCGCCTGCCGCCGACGCCAAGGTCATCAGCGTGACGGTCGACTACCAGATCCACAATGGCTGGAGCATGGACCATCAGGGCCTCGCGCCGGTCGATCTGTTGCTTGGCGCCGATCCCGAGCACGCCGTGCCGCTTCTTCTCGCGGCGCTTCACGCAACGCCGAAGCGCGCGGCGGCCGCGACGCCGGCGCGCGAGAACAAGCTTTCCGATGGCGCGCTGACGGTCGAGCATCTCGCGCGCGCGCTGCGCGGCGCGGTCGGCGCGAAGCCCTGCGCGCTCACGCACCTGCCGCTGTCGTGGAACGGCGCCTGGTGGCCGTTCCGCCATCCGCTCGATTTTCTCGGCTCCGACGGCGGCGGCGGGCTCGGCGCCGGCCCGGGTCATACGGTCGGCGCCGCGCTCGCGCTGCGCGACGCCAATACCGGGCGCATCGCGATCGGCATCTGCGGCGATGGCGACTTCCTGATGGGCGCAACCGCGCTCTGGACGGCGGCGCATTACCGCATTCCGTTGCTGATCGTGGTGGCCAACAATCGCTCCTTCTACAATGACGAAGTGCACCAGGAGCGCGTCGCGCGCATGCGCAACCGCCCGGTCGAGAACAAATGGATCGGACAGCGCATCAGCGACCCCGACATCGATCTTGCGGCGCTCGCGCGCGCGCAGGGCGCGGTCGGGCTCGGCCCGGTCACCGAGGTCGGCAAGCTCGCGCCGACCTTCGCGGAAGCAATCGCCGCAGTGGAACGCGGCGAGGTCGTGGTCGTCGACGTGCGCGTCGCGCCCGGCTATACGCCGGCGATGACGGCAGCGGTGTCGAATGCGGAGAGGAAGGCATGAGCTGCCGGCTCGTGAACTGTCCGTGCCGCAAACGCGGAGGATTCCCCTCCCCCTTGTGGGGAGGGGCTAGGGGTGGGGGTCCTTCATTGGGCGCGATCAGTGCCCCAAACTCCTACCCCCCTCCCCAACCCTCCCCCACAAGGGGGGAGGGAGCACGCTGAGACTCGTGGCACCCGCAATGGCCACATCACCGCAAATTTCGCATCTCGCAGAGCGACGCGCCGCGGCTCCCGCGCCGGTGCTCGTCGTCGACGACATCGTGAAGCGCTTCGCCACGCCTGAAGGCGAGGTCACGGCGGTCGACCACATGTCATTTACGGTGCGCGCGGGCGAGTTCCTCGCGGTGATCGGGCCGTCCGGCTGCGGCAAGTCGACCCTGTTCAACATCATCGGCGGGCTGCTCGACGGCTATGACGGAAGCGTTGCGGTCGCCGGCGAGACCATCCGCGGCCCGCACCCTTCGATCGGCATGGTGTTCCAGGAGGAATCGACCTTTCCGTGGCGCACCGTGATCGAAAACGTCGCGTTCCCGCTCGAGATCGCCGGCATCGCGAAGGCGCCGCGCTTCGAGCGCGCCAAACACTTCATCGATCTGGTCGGTCTGACCGGATTCGAGCGGCGCTACCCCTCCGAGCTCTCCGGCGGCATGCGCCAGCGCGTCGCGATCGCGCGCACGCTCGCCTCCGAGCCCAAGATCCTGCTGATGGACGAGCCCTTCGGCGCGCTCGACGAGCAGACGCGCCTCCTGCTCGGCGACAAGGTGCTGCAGATCCAGGATCGGCTGAAGCAGACCTGCCTGCTGATCACCCACAACATCACCGAAGCCGTGCAGCTTGCCGACCGCGTGCTGGTGATGACCTATCGGCCGGGCCGGATGAAGCGCCTGGTGCCGATCGAGCTGCCACGCCCGCGCTCGAGCGAGATCGTCTCGAGCGATGCGTTCGGCCACTACGTGGCGCAGATCTGGGGCGATCTGCGCGAGGAGGCAAGCCGCGGCATGCGCGATGACGAGCAGCACCGCGCGGAGCTGAAGCCGTGACGCGCGCCCAGCGCCTCGTGCCGCTCGCGCTCGGGCTCGGCACGCTGATCGTGCTGATCGCGCTGATGGAGGCGCTGATCCGCGCCGGGGCGATCAACAAGTTCATCGTGCCGACACCCCTCGAGATCGCCGGCGCCTTCGGCCGCGTGATCGTCGAGGAAGACATCCCGCACCGCTTTCTGGTCACCGCGCGCGAGGCGCTCTGGGCGGCGGCCCTGCTGGTGGTGTTCGGGATCGGCATCGGCGTGCTGCTCTATCGGGTGCAGCTGCTGCGCGACGCGACCGAGACCTGGGTGGCGGCGCTCGCCTCGGCGCCGACCGTGCTGATGTATCCGCTGTTTCTCGTGATCTTCGGCCGCAGCGAGAAGACCATCATCATGATGGGCTTCGTTGCCGGCGTGCCCGCCGTGATCCTGAAGACGATCGAGGGCCTGTCCGGCACGAGGCGCGTGCTGATCAATGTCGGACGCTCGTTCAATCTCACCGAGCTGCAGCTGTTCTGGAAGATCCTGTTCCCGGCCGCGCTCGCGACCATCTTCGTCGGCTTGCGGCTCGGCATGATCTTCGCGCTGATCAACATCGTCGGCGTCGAGTTCCTGATCAATTTCGGCGGCCTCGGCCAGCTGATCAACGATCTCGCCGAGCGCTACGATCTCGCCGGCACCTATGCGGCGATCTGCTTCGTCATCCTGGTCAGCGTCGTGTTCTTCTTCCTCACCGACAGGCTCGAGCGATGGCTGAGACCGGCCGCCTGACCGCGCCTTCCGTGCCGCTCCTCGGCCCGGTGACGCTCTTGCGCGTCGCGATCATCGCAGCGGTGCTGGCGATCTGGGAGGCGGTCGCCTTCTCGGGCCTCCTGTTCCGCGACGTCGTGCCGTCGCTCACCGTGATCGCCCGCGCGCTGGTCGCGTTGCTCGCCGACCCGGCCTATTACTGGAACCTCGGCGTCACGGCCGGCGAGATCGGCGTCGCGATGCTGATCGGCGGCCTTGCGGGGCTCGGCGTCGGCATCCTGCTCGGCGCCAACCCGCTGCTCGCGCGCGCCTATGAGGCGTATCTTTATTATCTCGGCCCGACGCCGAAGATCATCTTCTTTCCGGTGATGATCATGTGGTTCGGCGTCGGTCCTCCTTCGAAGATCGCGATGGGCGTGATCTCGTGCTTCTTTCCCGTCGCGCTCTCCGCCGCCGCCGGCATGCGGGCGATCGACCAGGTGCTGATCCGCGTCGGCCGCAGCTTCCGCCTCTCTGCCTCGCAGATGGTGACGAAGATCTATCTCCCGGCGATGCGCCTGCCGATCCTCAACGGCGTGCGGCTCGGGCTCGGCGTCGCCATCATCGGCACGCTGCTGGCCGAGACCAAGCTCTCCAACAAGGGCATCGGCTTCCTGATCATCAACGCCTATTCCACCTTCAACATGCCGCGCATGTATGCGCTGCTGATCGTGCTGTTCGTGCTCTCGATCGGCGTCAACGCCCTGGTCGGGAAGCTCGGCGGCGCGCAAGCGGGACGTTAGGAGGAAACCATGCGGCGCCTCGCTGTCATACTCACCTCGATTCTCGCTTTGTCGGTGCCCGCCGGCGCGGCCGATCAGCTCAAGGCAACGCTCGGCCAGCGCGGCAACTGGGACACCGCCGTGATCGAGCTCGGTACCAAAGCCGGCATCTTCAAGAAGCACGACCTCGAGATCGAGACGATCTACACCTCGGGCAGCGGCGAGACGCTGCAGCCGGTGATCTCCGGCAGCGTCGATCTCGGCTTTGCGGTCGGCACGCTCGGCGCCATGGCGGCCTACGCCAAGGGCGCGCCGGTGCGCATCATCGGCGCCGAGGCGACCGGAGCCGCCGACTACTGGTACGCCAAGGCTTCCTCGCCGATTCGATCGATCCGGGACGCGGACGGCCACACGATCGCCTATTCGACCAACGGCTCGTCGACCAATTCGGTGGTGCGCGCCTTCGTCGACGAGTTCAAGCTGACGCACGCCAAGACCATGCCGACCGGCAATCCGTCAGCAACGCTCACTGCCGTGATGACCGATCAGGTCGAGATCGGCTGGGCCGCGCCGCCGTTCGGCCTGAAGGAGCTCGAGGAAGGTACGATCCGCGTCGTCGCCAAGGCGACCGACGCCGCGCTGGTGCGCGGGCAGACCATCCGCGTCATCGTCGCCAATGCCGACGCGCTGGCGCAGCGCAAGGCCGTCATCGACCGCTTCATGCAGGCCTATCGCGAGACGATCGACTACATGTACTCGGACGACGCCCGAGTGATCAAAGACTATGCGGCCTTCGTCGGCGTGCCCGAGCCGATCGCCAGGCGCGTGCGCGACGAGTTCTTTCCGAAGTCGCTGATCTGGCCGGACGAGATCAAGGGCCTCGACCAGCTGATGGCCGAGGCCGTGCAGCTGAAATTCATTCCCGCGCCGCTCAGCAAGGAACAGGTCGCGGACCTCATCCAGATCCAAGGCAAGAAGTGAAGGTGAGACCATGAACGCACCCGTCACCATCACGGCGAAGCTGACGCTGCCTGAGCACCGCACCTGCTACTATGGCGGCGCCTGGCACGCGCCGCTCTCGGGGCGCAACGTCGACACGATCAATCCGGGCACCGGCGAGAGCCTCGGCAAGGTCGCCGAGGCGGGCGCGGCCGACGTCGATGCCGCGGTCGCAGCCGCCAAGGCCGCGTTCAAGGAATGGCGCAACGTGCTGCCGCTCGAGCGCGCCAGGATGCTGCGCCGCATCGCCGAGGTGCTGCGCAAGCACGCGCAGGAGCTCGCGCTGATCGACGCCGCCGACTGTGGCAATCCGGTCAGCGAAATGGTGAGCGACGCGATGGTCGCGGCGGCACAGACCGAGTTCTTCGCCGGCCTCGTCACCGAGATGAAGGGCGCCTCGGTGCCGATGGGACCGAACGTCGTGAATTTCTCGGTGCGCGAGCCGCGCGGCGTGGTCGGCCGCATCATTCCGTTCAATCACCCGTTCATGTTCTGCATGGGAAAGTCCGCCGCCCCGCTCGCGGCCGGCAACACCGTGGTGGTGAAGCCGCCCGAGCAGTCGCCCCTCTCCTCGCTGCGGCTCGCCGAGCTGATCGACGGCATTCTGCCGCCCGGCGTGTTCAACGTGGTTCCCGGGGCTAAGGAGTGCGGCGCGGCGCTCGCCGGCCACAAGGACGTTGCGATGGTGGCGCTGGTCGGCAGCGTGCCGACCGGGCGCGCCGTGATGCGCGCCGCTGCCGACACCGTGAAGCCGGTGATGCTCGAGCTCGGCGGCAAGAACGCCCTGATCGGCTTTTCCGACGCCGATCCGGACGAGGTTGCCGGCGCGGTCGTTGCCGGCATGAACTTCACCTGGTGCGGCCAGAGTTGCGGCTCGACCAGCCGCGCCTTCATTCACGAGAAGATCTATGACGCGGTGCTTCGGCGCGTGCAGGAGCGCATCAAACACTTCAAGCCCGGCATCCCGACCGATCCTTCAACCACCATGGGGGCGATCGTGTCGAAGGTGCAGCTCGACCGCGTGCTGGGCTACATTGCCTCGGCCAGGCAGCAAGGCGCGCGGCTGCTTTGCGGCGGCGGTCCGCCGAGCGACCCGAAGCTCGCGCAAGGCTTCTACGTCGAGCCGACCGTGTTCGCGGACGTGACCATGAACATGCGCATCGGCCGCGAGGAGATTTTCGGCCCGGTGCTCGGCATCTTCCGCTGGTCGGACGAGGCGAAGATGCTCGCGGAGGTGAACATGGTCGAATACGGGCTCACCTGCTCGATCTGGACCAACGACATTTCGACCGCGTACCGCGCCGCCGCGCAGGTCGAGGCCGGCTTCGTGTGGATCAACGAGGTCGGCAAGCATTTCCTCGGCGTGCCGTTCGGCGGCGTGAAGCAATCCGGCATCGGGCGCGAGGAATGCTTCGAGGAGATGCTCGCCTTCACGCAGGAAAAGAACATCCACGTGCGGCTCAAGCCGGCGACGCGCTGAGGAGCTTCACGCCATGCGGCTCAATCTCGGGTGCGGCGGCGTCAAGGCGCCGGGCTGGATCAATGTCGACAAGGCCGCGGCGAGCAAGCCCGACCAGGTGGTCGATCTCGAAGCGCTGCCCTGGCCGTGGCCGGACAATTCGGCCGAGGAGGTGGCGCTTTCGCACGTGCTCGAGCATCTCGGCGCGCGCACCGAAACCTATCTCGGCATCATGCAGGAGCTTTATCGCGTCTGCCGTCCCGGCGCGAAAATCACCATCACGGTGCCGCACCCGCGCCATGATTTCTTCCTCAACGATCCGACGCATGTGCGCGCGATCACGCCGGACGGGCTTTCGATGTTCTCGCAGGCGGTAAACCGCGAATGGATGGCAAAGGGCGGCGCCAACACGCCGCTCGGCATCTATTGCAATGTCGATTTCGCGATCGAATCCGTCCAGGACACGCTCGACCCGTTCTGGTTCGGCCGCGCGCAGCGCAAGGAGATCACGCCGGACGATCTGAACTTCGCCGCGCTGCATTACAACAACGTCGTGGCGCAGACGACGATCGTGCTGCGCGCCGTCAAGCCGGCGGGATCGCGCGGGTAGAGGAGCGCGTCGCGCGCGGCGGCGCCCTCGCATCCGAAAATGCAGGCTTGCTGAGCGATCGGCGAGCTCGAGGCGAGCCCCTGCCCTACTCAGCCATCCTCAGCTGGGCTGCCTTGCGCAGACCGGGGGTTGCAATGCTCCCGGGCTCTGTTCTAGTTTTGTTCTTATGGGCAAGAAACTATCAAGGCGTGCGTTTTCGTTGAGTGGCATCGCGGCCGCGGTCGCCAGCCTGCCCACCTATCCCTCAAGCGCCTGGGCACGCGCGATGAGCTACGAGCGGGGGCTTGCGGCTCGTTTCAATGCCGAGGACACGAGCCTGTCACTGATGGCGATGGCGCAGATCGGCGGTTTCGGTGACCGCATTCCGGCCTGGCTCAAAGCGGCACAGGAGACATCGTCTCGCTTCCATTCGCATTTCTTCGCTCCGCAGGCCCTGCAACGCATCTTCGATGCCTTGCTGACCGGCGATGTCGGAGCGATCGAGCGTGCATTGCAATATGCCGACGTGGGCAAGCTGGACGTCGCGTTGTCGGTTGATCTCGAGCAACAGGAGCCGTCGACGCCGGCTTGGCTCGATTACGCGATCAGGCTCGTCGCCGCCCCGCTGGTCCTGCTTGGGCGCGCCGAGCTCCTGCCGTTGCTGCATGACAACAGCCTGCGGCGGCTCGGCCCGAAGGCGCGGTCCGACTTCACCGTCAATGCATCACTCGCACTCGCCGAGGCCGACGAATGGGATCATGCTTTGCGCATCCTCATGCGCGCGCGCGACGCGGGCGCCGGCATTCCGATCGACGACGTCAACGAAAGACTGCTCTGGAAATATGCCTATCTGTATCGGCGGGTGGATACCGTGATGCCGGTGCTGGCGGACATGCCATTCTCCCCAAGGGAGCCGCACTTGGTCGAGTATCGAAAATGGGAGCTCAAGGCCTACCAAATCCGCGCCGGGAGGGCCGGCGATCGCATCCCCGTCATCACGGGGCCACAGCCGCACGGGTACGAAAGCGCGGTGGCGATGCAGATCGCCGCGCTCGCCGACGATCCAGCTGCAGCGGACTATGTTGAAGAGCTGCGAAGGATCGTGCGGCCGAGAACGCTGGAAGTCATCCACGTCGATCGCAACCTAGCCTTTTCGACGACGAACGTGCCAGGGATTTTTTCCGTCGCAGAGGCGCAGATCGCGGCGCGTCGCAAGGACTATAAAGGCGCTGCGGCTTTGGCCCGCCTTACGTCAACGAATCTTCTGGACGACCCACCCAACGATGTCATCGACGCCTTCCTCGACGAAGGGGACTGGCGCGGCGCGGTCACCATTGCGCAGGTACATGATCCGCGCAAACAACCGGTGCTCGCGGGCTTCGATGATACCCGCGTGCAGGAGTACATCGAGCTCTACGATCATCTGGCAGTTGCGGCGGCACGGGATGGCGAGGACGCCGCCGCGGAGGCGTTGATTGCCACTGCCAAGGCGGTTGACCGCGCAGAGCTGCGCGACGGCGACGGGGCGCGCACGGACCAGGCCTACCTCTGGCTCGACACACTGCTGGCCGGCCTCGCCGAGAGCCGGCTGCCGCGCAAATATCTCTACGTGCTCACGCCGGCGTTCCGCTCTGCGTACTGAGACCCGAGACTGTCAGCGGCGCTCAAGCCGTCCTCCGGACTACACCTTGTAAGACTCGAACGTGGTCGGGTGAAACAGCTCCTCGACCTTGACGAGCCGCGGCGAGAGCCCCTGCTTGTGGTGCTGGGCGAGGAAATAGTCGAGCTGCTTGCGGTTCGGCGCAATGCCGTAGGGCCAGAAGTCCGCGCCCATCAGCTCGCGCGCGGCCTTCACCTGCTCCTCCATGAAGGGCAGCGTGACCTTGCTAGCGGAGGTCTCCTCGAGCAGCGCCAGGCAGATCCCCTTCGCGCGCGTGAACGCTTTCAGCACCGCCGCCGGCAGCCAGGGATGCTGCGTGACCAGCGTGCGGCGTACGCCGATCATGTGCATGATCGGGAAATTGCCGGTCTTGCCGAAATAGTCCTTCGCGACCGCCATTGGGTCGGGCCACAGCCAGCCCACGTTAGGCTTCCCTGCTCGAAGCAGGACGGCGTGCGCGGGCCGATGAAGGCATCGATCTCGCCGGCTTCCAGCATGGCGTTGAGCGTCTTGCCTTCGGGCGCGGGATCGAGCCTGACGTCGGCGGGCAGTGTGATCGCGATCTTCTCGACGCGCCCGGCTTGCTCGAGCCCGCCTCGGATCCAGTGGATGTCCGATGGCTTCACGCCATACTCATCTTCAAGCAGCGCGCGCGCCCAGACATTGGCGGTCAACTGATATTCCGACACGCCGACCTTGCGGCCTTTCAGGTCCGCCGGCTGCTGCACGCGGTCGGTGCGCACATAGATCGAGGTGTGGCGGAACGCGCGCGACACGAAGGCCGGCACGCCCACATAGGCGAAGTCGCCCTGCGCGGTCTTCACCGTCGAGCTCGAGAGCGACAATTCGCAGATGTCGAACTCGGCGTGGCGGAACGCGCGGAAGAAGATCTCCTCCGGATCGAGCGCCATGAACACCGGATCGACGCCGTCGATCTGCACGGTGCCGTCGGTGAGCGGGCGGGTGCGGTCATAGTCGCGCACCGCGATCGAGAGATTGAGCTTGGACATGAGGACCCGTGGGCTGTTGTGGCGGTGCAATTTACGGCCTCGCGACAGCCGATCAAGCCGCCCGGCGCTCGCCTGGGCGGTCAGCCGCCGATCACCTTGACGGCGGCGCTGGGTGCAATCGTCACGGTCTTGCGGCGCGCGACGTATCGCTCGAGCAAGTCCCACGCCGGCGGGCCTTCGGTCCCCTCCTCGACGCTCGCCCAGCCGACGACCGTATATTCGCGCGCCGCCTCGATCGGCCGGCCGGATTTCAGGTGCGTCAGGCCCGAGATGCGGCGCCCCATCGGCGCCTCGATATCGATCGTGTAGCCAACCCCGCCGCAACGGACCATGTCGCCGCCCTGCTGGTAGTACGGATCGGGATTGAACAGATTGTCGGCGACGTCCTCCAGTATCTCCTTCAGCCGCGCGCCGGTCATGCGCACGCGATAGACCTGCGGATAGGTGATCGCGGTCGCGTTGTGAATGTCCTCGACCGTGATCGCCGCGCCCGGCAGCACGCTGGTGCCCCAGCGAAACCCCGGCGACAGTGCGATCTCGGCGTCGCGCTCCTCGATCAGCGCGGCGCAGATCAAATCGTCGAACGTGCCGGCGAAGGTGCCGCGCCGGTAGAGCAGCGTGTCGGTCCGGCCGACCTCGCGCGCAAGCTCGGCCGCAAACGGCGCGCGCGCCTGCGCGATCGCGGCCGCCATTTCGCCATCCGGCGCGATCGCGTCGGCGAACAGCGGGATCAGCCGGTAGCGGAAGCCGTTCACGCCCGCGCCCCGCACGTCGAGATCGAGCCGGGAGATGAACTTGCCGTGGCTGCCGGACGACACGATCAGCGTCTTGCCGACGCGGGTCACGTCCGGCAGCGCGTCATGGGTGTGCGCGCTCAGGATCACGTCGATGCCGGAAACGCGCGCCGCGAGCTTGCGGTCGACCTCGAAGCCGCAATGCGAGTTGAGCACCACGAGCGCGGCGCCCGCGCCGCGCACTTTCTCGACATTGGCGCGCACGTCATCCTCGCGGATGCCGAAGCTCCAATTGGGGATCATCCAGCGCGGATTGGCGACCGGCGTGTAGGGAAACGCCTGTCCGAGCACCGCGACCTTCACGCCGCCTTTCTCGAACAGACGGAATGGCTCGAACACCGGCTCCTGCCACTCGGTGTCGCGCACATTGAGCGCGAGGAACGCAAAGCCCAAGGCAGCGACCAGCTCCTTCACCCGGTCGGTCCCGTAGGTGAACTCCCAGTGGCCGGTCATCGCGTCGGGCCGCAGCAGCCGAAAGCAATCGACCATGTCCTTCCCGCGCGTGCGCAGCGCGCCAAGCGAGCCCTGCCAGGTGTCGCCGCCATCGATCAGCAGCACCCGGTCGTTGCCGCGCTCGGCCCGCACCGCCTTCACGACCGTGGCGGCGCGATCGAGCCCGCCAATGCGGCCGTAGCTTCGCGCCAGCGCGACGAAGTCCACGGCGGTGAGCGCGTAGGCCTGCGCGCTCCCGGCCTTGAGGCCGTACCAGTTGAGGAACGCCGCGCCGGTCAGATGCGGCGGCGCGCCCTTGCGTTCGCCGACGGCAATGTTCGACGACGGCTCGCGGAAATAGACCGGGACGAGCTGGCCGTGCACGTCGGCGATGTGCAGCAGCGTGAGGTTGCCGACCGCATCGAAGCGGAGCAGCTCGGCTTCAGTCAGCCGCTGCTGCGCGAAAGCGCGCGACCAGCCGCCCGGCACGATGGCCGCCGTGGCGGCCGCGATCTGGAGCAACTCGCGGCGGGAGATCATCCGCGGCCGCAGTCATTCCGGGACGCGAGCCGCCATGGCTCGCGGGACCGGAATCCATAGCCACCGTCCGCGCATATCGCCTCCGTTCGTGGTCATAAATTCCGGGCTCGCGGCGGACCTTCGGTCCGCGCGCCCCGGAATGACTACGTCACCGTGATCGACTCTTCGCCGACGATCGTGGATCCGTCATCGTCGGTCCA
>Ga0187784_10001597_pt1 | contig 18008 bp, 15 predicted proteins | sample 1015_SJ02_MP15_2_FD_132964 | JGI IMG/M metagenome (GOLD analysis project Ga0187784, IMG submission 132964) | Tropical peat soil microbial communities from peatlands in Department of Meta, Colombia - 1015_SJ02_MP15_20_MG | ecosystem: Environmental > Terrestrial > Soil > Wetlands > Peat | place...
CGCCGGCGGGGCTTTGCGGTGCGAGCGGTCATGGCGACCTCCATGGTCGGCTTGATTTCGGTGTATGCACCCTAGTCGGCCTTGTCATGCGGCGGAGTGACCGGCGTCACACCTTGGCGTTTTCTTATAAGCCGCCGATGATGCTTTTGTTTTAGACGTCAACCGGCACAACAAAGGCGGCCGCGAGGCCGCCTTTGCCGGTACTGCACGCGCCAAAGCTTATTCGGCCGCCCCGCCCGCTGCCGCCTCGCGGGCCTGCTCGGCCTCGGCCTTTTGCTTGGCTTCGAGGTCTTCTCCGGTTTGCTGGTCGACGGCCTTCATCGACAGCCGCACCTTGCCGCGCTCGTCGAAGCCAAGGAGCTTGACCTTCACCTTGTCGCCTTCCTTCACCACGTCGGTGGTCTTCTGCACCCGGCGCGGCGCCAGCTGGCTGATGTGGACCAGGCCGTCCTTGGCGCCGAAGAAATTCACGAAAGCGCCGAAGTCCATGACCTTGACGACGGTGCCGTCGTAGATGTGGCCGACCTCGGGTTCCGACGCGATCGATTTGATCCAATTGATCGCCGCCTTGATCGACTCCGCCTTTGCGGAAGCGACCTTGACGGTGCCATCGTCGGAAATGTCGATCTTGGCGCCGGTCTTTTCCACGATCTCGCGGATGACCTTGCCGCCCGAGCCGATCACTTCGCGGATCTTGTCCACCGGGATCGAGAACACCTCGATGCGCGGGGCATGCTCGCCGAGCTCGGCGCGGTGCTGCGTGAGCGCCTTGCCCATCTCGCCGAGAATGTGCATGCGCCCGTCCTTGGCCTGCGCCAGCGCGACGCGCATGATCTCCTCGGTGATGCCGGAGATCTTGATGTCCATCTGCAGCGAGGTGACGCCACGCTCGGTACCGGCGACCTTGAAATCCATGTCGCCGAGATGGTCCTCGTCGCCGAGAATGTCCGACAAGACCGCATAGCGCTTGTCCTCGAGAATGAGGCCCATGGCGATGCCCGCAGTCGGGCGCTTGAGCGGCACACCGGCATCCATCAATGACAGCGAGGCGCCGCACACGGTCGCCATCGACGACGAGCCGTTGGATTCGGTGATCTCGGAAACGACGCGAATCGTGTACGGAAATTCGGTTTTATCAGGCAGCATCGGATGGATGGCGCGCCAGGCGAGCTTGCCGTGGCCGATTTCGCGCCGGCCGGGCGCGCCGATGCGGCCGGTCTCGCCGACCGAGAACGGCGGGAAATTGTAGTGCAGCAGAAACGATTCCTTGTAGGTGCCCTGCAGGGCGTCGATCCACTGCTCGTCCTCGCCGGTGCCGAGCGTCGCCACCACCATCGCCTGCGTCTCGCCGCGCGTGAACAAGGCGGAGCCGTGGGTGCGCGGCAGCACGCCGACTTCGGCCACGATCGGGCGAACGCTCTTGACGTCGCGGCCGTCGATGCGATGGCCGCTGTCGAGGATGTTCCAACGCACGATCTTGGCTTCCAGCTCCTTGAACACGCCGGCGACCTGAAGCTCCTCGTATTTTGCGTTCTCGGCGCCCGGCGGGCAGAAGTGGCCCAGCACGCGTTCCTTCGCCGCGTCGACCGCCTTGTGCCGCTCCATCTTGTCGGCGATCGCGTAAGCCGCGCGAAGGTCCTGTTCGATCAAGCCGCGCATCTCTTTCTCGAGCGCCGCATTGTCCGGCAGGTTGAGCTCGCGCGGTTCCTTCGCCGCCTTCTCGGCGAGCTTGATGATGGCGTCGATCACCGGCTGGAAATGGCGGTGGCCGAACATCACCGCGCCGAGCATGATGTCCTCGGACAGCTCCTTGGCCTCCGATTCGACCATCAACACGGCGTCCTGCGTGCCGGCGACGACCAGATCGAGCCCACTCTCCGACATCTCGTCGAGCTGCGGGTTGAGAACATATTCGTTGTTGATGAAACCGACGCGCGCGGCGCCGATCGGCCCCATGAATGGCGCGCCGGACAGCGTGAGCGCGGCGGACGCCGCGACCATCGCAACGATATCGGGATCGTTTTCCAGGTCGTGCGACAGGGTGGTCACGATGACTTGGGTGTCACAGCGCCAGCCGTCGGCGAACAACGGCCGGATCGGACGATCGATCAAACGCGAAGTCAGGGTCTCCTTTTCGGTCGGGCGGCCCTCGCGCTTGAAGTAACCGCCGGGAATGCGCCCCGCGGCAAAATATTTTTCCTGGTAGTTGACGGTGAGCGGAAGGAAATCGATGCCTTCCTTGGGTTGCTTGGCCGCAACAACCGTCGCCAGCACGGTGGTCTCGCCGTAGGAGGCGAATACCGCCCCGTCGGCCTGGCGCGCTAACCTGCCGGTCTCTAGCGTGAGTTTGCGGCCACCCCAGTCAAGTTGCACACGATGAATGTCAAACATTGCGATTGTCTCTCATGGTTTTCGCGAAAGCGCGAAAGCCATAAGCAAGACGGCGAGACGCTGCCGGCGCAGCACCGCTGCAATGCCGCCTCAGCGTCCGGCGATCCTGCCATGGCCTTCGGACCTTCCTTAGATAGGGACGGGCAACGGCCCGTTCCACTGATTGGCAGCATTGCTGCCGGGCAAAGGCGGGCGCCTCATGCGCTCCGCCGACAAACGCGCGGGACCATCCCGCGCGGAAACTTTCAACGGCGAATACCCAGCCGTTCGATCAACTCCTTGTAGCGCTTATCGTCCGTGCGCCGCAGATAATCGAGAATCTGGCGGCGTTGCGACACGAGCTTAAGCAAGCCCCGCCGCGAATGATTGTCCTTCACATGCGTCTTGAAGTGCTCCGTCAGGTTGTTGATCCGCTCCGAGAGCAGCGCAACCTGGACCTCGGGCGAACCCGTGTCACCGGACTTCACGGCGTACGTCTTGATCAATTCCGCCTTACGCGCGGTCATTATCGACATCGTCACCAACCCTTTGTCTGCCGGCACGACCAACGATGCCGGTTAAATTAAACACGCGGCGCGGAACTATCTCCCCGCGCTCGACCTCGGCAATGGCCAATAGCTGGCCGCCACAAGCGACCCGGACCATGCCGCGGAAGATGGAGGCGTCCCGTCCGCGCAACAATACGGCTTGGCCCCTTGAGAGCCGCGCCGCGTCTGCCGGACTCACGGCCAGCGCCGGGATGTCGTCCAGCGCGGTCTCGATCGGCAGGAGCGTATCGGCAAGGTATCCCTCGCCGGCGGCCGCTCTATGGCACAAAGCCTCGATCCGTTCCAGGGGTATCATGTCGGCCTCCTCGAACGGGCCAACCCGGCCCCGCCGCAGTGCCGTGACATGGCCGAGCACGCCCAGCGCCCGGCCAAGATCGCGGGCCAGCGCGCGCACATAGGTGCCTTTGCCGCACTCGGCGGTAAATATGGCATGATCGGCATCGCGGATTTCGACCAATTCGAGGCGGTGAATCGCAACCGGCCGCGGCGCCAACTCGACCTCCTCGCCGTCGCGCGCCAGATCGTAGGCCCGCTCGCCTTCGACTTTGACCGCCGAATAGCGCGGCGGCACCTGCGCGATGGTGCCGGTAAAACGGGGTAGCAACGCCCGGATGGCGGCCGCATCGGGGCGTTTTTCGCTTGTTCCAACCACGCGACCTTCGGCGTCGTCGGTGTCGCGTTCTTCGCCCCAGCGAATGGTAAACAGATAGGCTTTACGGCCATCGACCACGAACGGCACGGTCTTGGTCGCTTCGCCGAGCGCGATCGGCAGACATCCCGACGCTAACGGATCCAGCGTCCCGGCGTGGCCGGCGCGCTTGGCCGCGTAAAGGTGCTTGATCACGGCGACGGCGTGCGTCGAAGTCATGCCGACCGGCTTGTCGAGCACGACCCAGCCGTGGACGTCGCCCTTCTGTCTTTTCGGTTTTGAGTTGTGATTGCTGCCGGCTCGCTGAGAATTTTCCCTCCCCCCTTGAGGGTTAGGGATGGGGGTACATTGTTGATTCTCAGCTTGCGAAGAAAAGCTTCCTCCCGCCTCCGCCCGATTAAGTCGGGCGTCGGCGACCTCCTCCTCAAGGGGGGAGGTGACAGTCGTTGAACCGCGCGGAACGTTTTGCATCAACGGTCTTTCAGGTCGCGCTGCACGACCGGGGTGCGCAACAGCTTCTCGATGCGCTCGGCTTCCGCGAAACGCTCGTCGATGCGAAAGCGGATGTCCGGCGCGAATTTCAAATTGACCCGCCGCGCGATTTCGCCGCGGACATAGCGCTTGTTGCGGTCGAGCGCGTCGAGCACCTGTTGTTCGTCGCGGCCGCCGAGCGGCATCACGTAAATCGTGGCGAGCCGCAGATCGGCGGTCATGCGCACTTCGGGAACGGTGATCATGTGCGTTTCGACGACCGGGTCATGGATGGCGCCGCGCGACAGCATGTCGGCAAGCTCGTGGCGGATCAATTCGCCGACGCGCAGCTGGCGTTGCGAGCCGCCGGCGGTCTGATCGCGATGCTGGTGACGTGCCATTTTTTTGGGACCAAATGCTTTGTTTTCATCATGCCCGGCCTTATGCCGGGCAGCCACGTCTTAAAATTTCATTCTGGTAAAGACGTGGACGGCCGGGCCAAGCCCGGCCATGACGGCTACAGCGTCCGCTGCACGCTTTCCACGCGGTAGCACTCGATGACGTCGCCGACCTTCATGTCTTGATAGTTCTCGAACGCCATGCCGCATTCCTGACCGGCGATGACCTCGCGCGCATCGTCCTTGAAACGCTTGAGCTGCGACAGTTTGCCCTGGTAGACGACGACATTGTCGCGAATGAGCCGCACATTGGCGCCGCGCTCGACGGTGCCGTCGGTGACGCGGCAGCCGGCGACGCTGCCGACCTTGGACACCTTGAAGATTTCCAGGATCGTGGCGTTGCCGAGCATGGTCTCGCGCAAAGTCGGCGCCAAGAGGCCCGACATCGCCTTTTTCACGTCGTCGACCAAGTTGTAGATGATGTCGTAGTAGCGGATTTCGATGCCGGACTGTTCGGCGGCCTCGCGCGCTTCCTTGTGCGCGCGGACGTTAAAGCCGATCACGGCCGCACCCGAAGCTTCCGCCAATGTGACGTCGGATTCGGTAATGCCGCCGACGCCCGAGAAAATCACGCGCGCCCCGACTTCCTCGGTGGACAGTTTCTCCAGCGCGCCGACGATCGCTTCGATCGAGCCCTGGACGTCGGCCTTGACCACCAGCGGGAATTCCTTGCGGCCGGAGGTCTTGAGCTGATTCATCATCTGCTCGAGCGAGCCGCGCATGCCGGTCAGCCGCGCCGCCATTTTTTCGCGCTTCTGGCGGGCGCGATAATCGGTGATCTCGCGGGCGCGCGCCTCGGTGTCGACCACGGCGAGCCGATCGCCGGCTTCGGGGGTGCCGTTAAATCCCAAGACTTCGACCGGCATCGACGGTCCGGCCGCGACGACCGAATGGCCGGTATCCGACACCAGCGCCCGCACGCGGCCCCATTCCGAACCGGCGACCACGATGTCGCCGGGCTTGAGCGTGCCGCGCTGCACCAGCACGGTGGCGACCGGGCCACGGCCGCGATCGAGCCGCGCCTCGATCACCGTGCCTTCGGCCGGCCGGTTCGGATTGGCCTTGAGCTCGAGCACCTCGGCCTGCAAGGCGATGATGTCGAGCAATTTGTCGAGATTGGTCTTAGCCTTGGCCGAGACTTCCACTTCCAGCACGTCGCCGCCGAGCGATTCGACCTGGATTTCATGCTGCAGCAGTTCGGTGCGCACCCGCTCCGGCTTGGCGTCCGGCTTGTCGATCTTGTTTATGGCGACGATGATCGGGACCTTCGCGGCCTTGGCATGGTGGATCGCTTCCACCGTCTGCGGCATGACGCCGTCGTCGGCGGCGACCACCAGCACGACGATATCGGTGACCTTGGCGCCGCGGGCGCGCATGGCAGTGAACGCGGCATGGCCCGGCGTATCGATGAAGGTGACGCGGCCGCCCGACGGCGAGGTCACCTGATAGGCGCCGATATGCTGGGTGATGCCGCCGGCTTCCCCGGCGGCGACCTCAGTCGAGCGGATGGCGTCGAGCAGCGACGTCTTGCCGTGATCGACATGGCCCATGATGGTGACGACCGGCGCGCGCGGCTGCAGGTTCTCCGGCTGGTCGGCGACGTCGAACATGCCTTCTTCGACGTCGGCTTCGGCGACGCGCCGCACGGTGTGGCCGAGTTCCTCGGCGATGAGCTGGGCGGTATCGGCGTCGATCGTATCGGTGATCTTCGCCATGTGACCCTGCTGCATCAGGATGCGCACCACGTCGACCGACCGTTCGGCCATGCGGTTGGCGAGTTCCTGAATAGTGATGGTCTCGGGAATGGTCACTTCGCGGGCGATTTTTTCCTTGGGTTCGTCGCGATGGCCGGTCATGCGCTGGACGCGGCGGCGAAACGACGCCACAGAACGTTCGCGAACCTCGTCGGCGGAGAGGGCGGTGACCACTGTCAGTCGGCCGCGCCGCTTTTCGCCGCCGCTGCGGGGCGGCTTCGGCGCAGGCGCGGGTCGCGCAGCGATGCCGCCGCGGCGCGGACGGGGAGCCTCATCATCTTCGGCTTCAAGGGCGGGCCGCGCGCCCGGCTTCGCCGTCGCCGTATCGGCGCCAAAACGCTTCTTGGCGACTTCGTCGGCTTTGCGTCTGGTTTCTTCGTCGTGCTTGCGGCGCTCTTCTTCCTCGCGCTTGCGCGTTTCCGCCGCGGCGCGTTCGGCGCGATCGCTCTCTTCGCGGCCGCGACGAACACGAGCCTCTTCCTCGGCGCGTTCGCGCTCTTCGAGTTCACGCAGTTGCGCGCCGGCGAGAGCCTGAGCGCGGGCACTGCGCTCCTCCTCGGTGAGGGTGCGCAGCACGACGCCGGACGATTTTGGTGGGGTCGGCGCCGCTGCCGGCGCCGCCGCGGCGGCCGGCACCTTGGCACCCGGCGCCGGACGCTTCGGCAGGGCGCCGCGATCCGCCGCAGCGGCGGGTTCCGCCTTGGCTTCGCTCGGACCGGCGACGCGGCGCTTGACCTTCTCGACCACGACCGCCTTGCTGCGGCCATGGCTGAAGCTCTGGCGCACCACGCCCTGTTCGACGCCGCCGCGCTTTAGCGTCAGCGTCTTGGTCGAGGCTACGCTCAGTTTCTCGCCGCTATTCTTGGTCGTCTCAGCCATTCAAGTTCCTTACGCACCGCTATTCACAAGCCGGCTCAATTCGCCACGGCATGGCCGGCTTCTTGCCCCAGATCGCCGGTCCGGAACCGTTGCAAACGCCGTAAACGCGCCAAAAACGTGTCGCTCGGGGGCCCGGCGAGCAGGGCTGCATGTATCACATTTGGCCGCCCCAGTGCCAAATCCAATTGCGCCGAGGTCAGGCATCCAATCACGGTAACCGGCGCCCGTTGCGGGCTTCGGCGCAGCGCCGCATTGAGCTTTTCCACCCCGTCCGCGCCGGCCTCGGCCGCATGAATGAGCGCGACGACTTCACCCTGGCCGAGCGCCGCTTGCGCCTTGGTGAAACCGGCCGCAACCAGCGACGCCTTGCCGGCGATCGCCAGCGCATCCAGCACGGCGCGTTGCAACAGCCGTTCGGTGCGCTCGATGAGGTCGGTGCCAAGCCGAACTTCCCGCTTGAACCCGCGGGCGAAGACTTTGCGCTTGATCGCGTCGCTCAGCGCGTCTTGCGTCGCGGTCACCCAGACGCCGCGGCCCGGCAGCTTATGTTTGAGATCCGGCACCGCTTCGCCGTCCGGGCCGACGACAAAACGGATCAGTTGCGCAACCGGCCGCACCGTGCGCGTAGCGACGCATAGCCGTTCGGCTCCGGGCCGACGCGGCCCGCGATCGAGTTCGATGTCGTCGAGTGCGGCGGTCATTGGGCTCCGATCAGGGTTGTGCCTCGGCGGCGGGCGCCGTTTCGGCCGGCGCAGGCGGGGCCAGATCGGCTTCGCTGACCCAGCCGGCCTTCAATCGCGCCTGCATGATGATGGCTTCGGCCTCTTCGCGCGACAGCTCGAAGCCGTCGAGAATACCGGCCTGCCGGACGGCTTCGCCGTCCTTGCGTTCGGTCCAGCCGGCGAGGTCGTCGGTGGCGCAGCCGGCAAGATCCTCGACGGTCTTGATGCCGTTTTCGCCGAAGCGCACCAACATCGCGGTCGTGACGCCGTCGACGTCCTTGAGCGCGTCTTCGACGCCGAGCTCCTTGCGCTTGGCATCGAGCTCGGCCTCGAGCTTGGCAAGATAATCGCGCGCGCGCGTTTGCAGTTCGGCCGCGGTGTCGGCGTCAAAGCCCTCGATGCCGGCGATTTCCTTGGTGTCGACCATCGCCAGTTCTTCGACCGAATTGAAACCTTCCGAAGCCAGCAATTGCCCGATGACCTCGTCAACATTGAGGGTATCGACGAACATACGGGTGCGGTTCTCGAATTCCGCCTGGCGGCGTTCGGATTCCTCCTGCTCGGTCAGGATGTCGATGTCCCACCCGGTCAGCTGCGACGCCAGCCGGACGTTCTGGCCGCGCCGGCCGATGGCCAGCGACAGCTGCTGGTCGGGAACCACGACTTCGATGCGCTCGCGCTCTTCGTCGAGCACGACCTTGGCGACCTCGGCGGGGGCGAGCGCGTTGACGACGAAAGTGGCGATGTCGTGCGACCACGGGATAATGTCGATCTTCTCGCCTTGGAGCTCGTTGACCACCGCCTGCACGCGCGAGCCGCGCATGCCGACGCAGGCACCGACCGGGTCGACCGAGGAATCGCGCGACACGACGGCGATCTTGGCGCGCGATCCGGGGTCGCGCGCCACCGCCTTGACCTCGACGATGCCGTCGTAGATTTCCGGCACTTCCTGGGCGAACAGTTTGGCCATGAATTGCGGATGGGTGCGGGACAGGAAGATTTGCGGCCCGCGCTGTTCGCGGCGGACATCGTAGATATAGGCGCGGATGCGGTCGCCGTTGCGGAACACTTCGCGCGGCAGCATTTCGTCGCGCCGCACGATCGCCTCGCCGCGGCCGAGGTCGACGACGACGTTGCCGTATTCGACCCGCTTGACGATGCCGTTGACGATGTCGCCGATGCGGTCCTTGTATTCCTCGTATTGGCGGTCGCGTTCGGCCTCGCGCACCTTCTGGACGATGACTTGCTTGGCCGATTGCGCGGCGATGCGCCCGTATTCGAGCGGCGGCAGCGGGTCGGCGATGGTGTCGCCGATCTGCGCCGCGGGATGCCGCCGTCGCGCGTCGTCGAGACTGATCTGCGTCGCGGGGTTTTCGACGGTGTCGACCACCAGCATGTGGCGCGACAGGTGCAGCTCGCCGCTTTTCGGGTCGATTTCGGCGCGAACCTCGGTTTCGCTGCCGTAGCGGGAACGCGCCGCCTTGGCGATGGCGTCCTCCATGGCGCCGAGCACGATGCGCCGGTCAATCGCCTTTTCCCGCGCGACCGCCTCGGCGATCTGGAGAAGTTCGAGCTTATTGGCGCTTACGGTCGCCATTTGTCAGTCTCCCTTGCGTTGGTTCTGCTTGCTCTTGCGCAGCGATTCGGCAATGAGCGCGTCGGTGAGAACAAGCTTGGCTTCCATCATGTCGTCGATCCGCAGCGACACCTCGGCGCTGCCGGTCGCTGTCGGGTCGGCGCAGCGCAGGCGCGCGCTGTCGCCGTCGGTGCCGATCAGTTCGCCGCGAAATCGCCGCCGTCCGTCGATCGGCATCTGCATCTCCACCTGGGCGAGATGACCGGCATAGCGGTCGAAATCCGAACGTCGCACCAGCGGCCGGTCGATGCCGGGGGAGGAAATCTCCAGCCGGTACGAACCCTCGATCGGGTCGGCGACGTCGAGCACGGGCGACAGCGCGCGCGACAACGCTTCGCAGTCCTCAATCGCCATGGTGCCGTCCGGGCGCTCGGCCATGATCTGGACGGTACAGCCGGCGAAGCCGGATATCCGTACCCGGACCAGGCGGTAGCCGAGCGAAGCGAGCACAGGATCGGCCAGCGCCGCGATGCGCGCCGCCCGACCCGGCTCGCTGATGAGCCGCGGTTCGTCGATAAAGCTCGTCTGCGCCCAGCTTGTCGGCCTATCGTCCATCTAACCGGCCCTTTACCTGCGAAAATGGACTGCAAGTCGCCGTCTGGCCTCAGGTAATAAAAAAGAGCGGGTCCCGGGGGGCCCACTCTCAAAGCCGTTCGGATCATCCGACCGTTATGAGGTATCCATGACGGACACGGCCAATATAGCGCTTCGCCGGGCCGTTGCAAGGGCCCTTCTTTCAGGGATCGGTAATCAGTCGCCACTATTAAGCTAGGCGCAGCCGTTGCTTACCGGCCACCGATCCCTGTCATGGGTGCCGCGCTCTCGCTTATTCCGGAACTCGAGCAAGTGTTGCGGCACGGCTCGTGCCCCAAGCGCGCCGAAACGCTGCGGCGGGTGACCGCGTTGTTCCTCGATGGAGCGGAGCGCTACAACGACGCTCACATCGAGCTGTTTGACGACGTGTTCGGGCTCCTCATCGAGGAAATCGAAAGCCGGGCGCGCGCCGAACTCGCCCGTTGCCTGGCGCCGGTCGACAGAGCGCCGATCAATGTCATCCGCAAGCTGGCCAACGACGACGATATCGTGGTCGCCGGCCCGGTGCTCGAATTCGCGCCGCGCTTGGCGGAGCACGACCTGGTCGATCTCGCCGAAACCAAGGGCCAGGCCCATCTGCAAGCGATATCGGCGCGGCCGGCGCTCGGCGAGGCGGTAACCGATGTTTTGGTGCGGCGCGGCGACGGCGAAGTCGCACGCCGGCTGGTCGAAAACCGCGGCGCCCGCATCTCCGAAACCGGCTTCTCGCGCCTGGTCGAGCGGGCCGAAGACGACGACCTCCTCGCCGAGAAAATCGGACTGCGGCCGGATATTCCGCCGCAGCTGTTCGACGACTTGCTGGCGCGGGCGACCGCGGTCGTACATCGGCGACTGCTCGCCTCGGCGCGCCCGGAATTGAAGGCGGAACTCGGTCGCATCCTGCAGAAAGTCTCCGCTGAAGTGGCTGCGCGGATCGGCCCGCGCGATTACCGTGCCGCGCAGCGCGTCGTGCTCGGCATGCATCGCGCCGGGTTTTTGAACGAGGCGGCGTTGGCTGCATTCGCCGCCGAGGGCAAATACCAGGAGACCATCGTCGCGCTCGCCGCGCTCTCCACGGTGCCGATCAACGTCGCCGAACGGCTTATGGCCGGCGAGCGGCCCGACACCGTGTTGATCCTGTGCAAGGCTGCCGGGATCGGCTGGCCGACGGTGAAGTCCGTCATCATGCTGCGCACCGACGGCAAGGTGCCGTCGCCTCAGGTCATCGACTCCGCCCTGGCCGATTATGGGCGGCTATCGGCCTCGACCGCACAGCGAGTGGTTCGATTCTGGCGCCTGCGGAAAAATACGCAGCGCTCCTAAATTCTGCGGAAGATCAAAAAACACGACGCCCGTTCCTCCCGGGCGGCCTTGGCGTGATAACGCGTTCCGGTGAAGCCGGGCCACGGATTGCGCCAATCGTCGGCGCAATTTGCCGTCCATTCAAACGCGTTCGAGCGGATCAAGCGCTGCAGCGTCCAGGCTGCATACTCGGCAATATCGGTGACAAAACGAAATTCGCCGCCCCGCCGCAGAATGCGGGCAAGCCCGGCTACCATTTCATCCTGCACAAAGCGGCGTTTCCAATGCCGCCGTTTCGGCCACGGGTCGGGGTGGATCAGCTCGATGCGGCTCAGTGCTTGATCCGGAAGCCACCCAATCAGGCCGACCGCATCGTCGAAATGCAGACGTATATTTTGCAGCCGATTGCTTTCGATTCCGGCCAGCGCCTTGGCCATGCCGTTGACAAAGGGTTCGACGCCGATAAAGCCCACGCCGGGCTGCGCGGTGGCCTGCACGAGCATGGATTCGCCGCCGCCAAAGCCGATTTCGAGCGCAACCTCGGCCACCGGTACGGGAAACAGCATGGCCAGATCGGCCGGAGCGGGCCGGGACAGATCGAGCGCAAGCCGCGGCAGCAAGGTTTCGAACAAGCGCGCTTGGCCGGCGCGCAGCTTATGCCCTTTGCGCCGCCCGAAAAATGCGCGCGGTTGCCTTGCCGAAGTCTCGATCATTGCCGTCATGCTCCCGCGACGGCGGGCATCCGATAGACGCCGGCCGTACCGACGAGGTAGCGCGGCGTCTATCCTATAGCCGCATCGACCGATGCTGGCTGGCTTTTAGTTGGAGCATGATCTTTTCCGACCTTACTTCGCCCGCCGAAGCGGCCGGTAAACGTGGGAACGACCGCGAATTGGCGGGCTTCGCGAAGGCGGGAAACCGGTATCCATTTTTCGGGATGCTCTAGCGCAACGCGCGTTTGAGCGCATCGGCGAGATCAGTTCGCTCCCAGGAGAAGCCGCCGTCCTTGTCCGGCGCGCGACCAAAATGGCCGTAAGCGGCGGTCCGCCGGTAAATCGGCCGGTTGAGTTTCAGGCCGCGCCGAATATTGGTCGGCCGCAGCGGGAACAGCTCCGGCAAAAGTTTTTGCAGCTTGGTTTCTTCAACCTGGCCGGTGCCGTGGGTGTCGACCAGAAGCGACATCGGATCGGCGACGCCGATCGCATAAGCGAGCTGAATGGTGCAGCGCTCCGCAAGCCCGGCGGCGACGACGTTCTTGGCAAGGTAACGCGCGGCGTAGGCAGCCGAACGGTCGACCTTGGTCGGGTCCTTGCCGGAGAACGCACCGCCGCCATGCGGTGCATAGCCGCCGTAAGTATCGACGATGATTTTCCGCCCGGTCAGTCCGCAATCCCCGTCCGGCCCGCCAATGACGAAACTGCCGGTGGGATTGACCAGGAAATCGCCGGCCTTCTTCGGCATCCAGCCGCTCGGCAGCGCCGAGGCCACGGTATCCTCGATCATGTCGCGGATCATGCCCGGCGAATATTTCTTACCGTTGCGGGTCTGCGCGTTGTGCTGCGTCGAGACCACCACTTTGGTGCAGCCGACCGGTTCGCCCTCGACGTATTTCACGGTGACCTGGCTTTTGGCGTCGGGCTGCAGATCGAATAAAGCGCCCGATCGGCGCTTTTCCGACAGCACTTTGAGGATTTTGTGGGCGAAATAGATCGGCGCCGGCATGAACGAGCCCTTCTCGTAGACCTCGCTCTCGGTGCAGGCGAAACCGAACATCATGCCCTGGTCGCCAGCGCCTTCCTGCTCGCCGCTTTTTGTTTTCTTGGCGTTGACGCCCATGGCGATGTCCGGTGACTGGCCGTGCAGCAGCACCTCGACGTCGGCACCGTAATAGGAAAAGCCGTCCTGATCATAGCCGATGTCTTTGACCACGCCGCGCGCAATCGCCGCGATCATCTCGCGATTGACCACCGCCTTTTCGCCGTGCTTGTGAAACAGCGGCGCTTGGCCTCGGCCTTCGCCGGCGATGACGATCTTGTTGGTGGTGCACAACGTCTCACAGCCGAGCCGCGTATTCACCGCGCTCTCGTCGGCGATGCCGAGCTTGATGTCGTTGGCGATGAAGGCATCGAGCACGGCGTCCGAGATTTGGTCGCAGACTTTGTCGGGATGCCCCTCCGACACGGACTCGCTCGTGAACAGATAATTGGCGGCTCGCACAGCGAAACACTCCCTGATGACCGGCCTTTGCTCGCCTTGACGGCTGAACCGCGCGCGGTCGCGCACGGCAAAGGGGGTTGTTGCAGCGTACTCCTGCGCGGTCAAGATGTGGGCGCGAAGTGGGCAGCGGCCGCGCCCTCGGCCAAGCCGCTTCTTCAGCGCTTGTCGCGACCGGCGATCTGCTCGACCAGATCGACGATACGCCGCCGCAGCTTCGAATCGTCGATACGCATGAATGCCTTGGTCAGCGCCAAACCGTCCGAGGTCGCAAGAAAGTCCGACACATAAGCCGGGGAGGGCGCCTCACCCATGCCCTCGTGGCGGCCGGACGTCTGCGGGCTCGGCGCGCCTTCGAAAAAAAACGCGACCGGGACCTGAAGAATCTGGGCAATCTGCTGCAGTCGGCTGGCGCCAATTCGGTTCGTACCCTTTTCGTATTTTTGGACTTGCTGAAAAGTCAGCCCCAGCGCGTCGCCGAGTTTCTCCTGGCTCATGCCAAGCATCATCCGGCGCATGCGCACGCGGCTGCCGACGTGTTTGTCGGTCGGGTTCGGCGCCTTTTTGGCTAGCGTCGCCTTCAACTCCTGTCCTCCTCGACGATCCTGGCGCAATATTATGATAGCAAACCATCACAATTGAAACCCCGTTTCAGACTTCCCGTCACCCCCGTAGATTTGCCGGTGCGCTGTAGTCTCATACAATGAGAGCCAACGCGCCAAGAGGCCACGCGCTTCAGTTGCGCAAGTCAGGTGGCGAACAGCTTCTAGTCGTTAGCCAAGAAAACTTTACGCGAACTGGGTCGCGCGTTTGCACCGCATGTTAGCCAAACCGGCGGGTTACTTCGTCTATCGATCTTTCGTCGCGTCCTGCCGGAGCCGGCGGCGCACCACCGTAACGACCGCGATCACCAGCATCACGGCGAGCGGAGCGTCGCGGACGCGGACATAAAGCGGAGCGGCGATCGCTTGCGGCAGCGCCGCGTCGAGCACGCCCTCGCGTCCTAACGGCAATAAATCGACGATGCGTCCGACCGGATCGATAACGGCGGAAATGCCGGTATTGGCGGCGCGCGCAACCGGCAGGCCCAGTTCGATCGCGGCGACGCGCGCCTGCTGCAGATGCTGATAAGGTCCGGTCGAAATTCCGAACCAGCCGTCATTGGTCACGTTGACGATCCAACCCGGCCGGGTGCCGCGCGGCGTCACCTCGTCGGGGAAAATGATCTCATAACAGATCAGCGGCAGCGCCGACGGAGCGCCGGGCACCGCGATGAGCCGGTGCCGGTCTCCGGCGAGAAAACCGCCGCGTTGCTTGGTCAATTCCTGAAGGCCAAGGCGTTCGAGAACATGCTCGAACGGCAGATATTCGCCGAACGGCACCAGATGCACCTTGTCGTACACCGCGGCAATCGAGCCGGTATGATCGATGACGTAGATCGAATTATAAGCGCCCGATGCCGCCGGATTATCCGGATCGGCGAGCCGCATGGCGCCGGTGATCAGCGCGGTGCGTTGCGGCAACAGAGCCGCGATTTGAGCGAGCGCATCCGCTTCGCGCGTCAGAAAGAACGGAAACGGCGATTCCGGCCAGATCAGTTGCGTGACGTCGGCGAGACCCTTCGCCTGCGGCCCGGTACTGCGAGTCGACAACGCAACATAGCGGTTCATCACCTCGTGCCGCGCCGCGTAGTTGAAGCGCAGGTCTTGTTGCAGGTTGGGCTGCATGATGCGCAGATGCACGCCCTCGACCGGCCGCAACGGCGTGCCGGCAAGCCGCCAGGCGCCGAATGCGCCGAACGCGATGAGGACAACGACGCCAAGCGCAAACGGCTGCCACGGACGCGGCGTCTCGGCGCGCTCATCGCCAAGCGTCGCGGGGCTGGCGAACACCGCGACGGCAATGAAAGTGAGGCCCCAGATGCCGACCAGCGATGCCGCTTGCGCCAGAGCAAGCGGGGCGGTCAGCGCATAACCGAAGGCGTTCCAAGGAAAGCCGGTCAGGGCGTGACCGCGCAGCCACTCCGCAGCGGTCAATGCCACGCCCAAGGCGAGCACGCGCGGCGCGCCGCGTGTCCACAATAGTCGCGCCGCCGCCGCTCCGAGCGCTGTGTAGACGGCGAGCACCGCGGGCAGCCCAACGACCGCGATTGGCAGCAACCAGCCGAAGGTCTGTGCATCGACCAGAAAGGCGTAGCCGATCCAATAAAGCCCGGCCAGAAAGTAGCCGAAGCCGAACCACCAGCCGGTGGCTGCCGCAACGCCCAGCCCGCCCCAACGGCCCACTCCCGCGCCATCGATCAGCCAGACCAGCACCGGGAAGGTCACAAACAACACCGGCCAGGCATCGAACGGGGCCATGGCCAGCGCCGAAAATGCGCCGGCGGCGAATGCGATCAGCCGTCGCCGCCAGCCCCACGACAGGACGATGGAATGGATCAGCCGCTTCACGGTGCGCGCGGCGTGTTCGGGGTCGAGCGGATTGACTCCTCGCGTGTCATTGCCGCGCGAAGCGGCGGCGTCCTCGCCGGCAGGTCGCGCGGCGCCGGGGGATGCCGCTCCTTGCGCAGGTAAATCCGTACCCGTTTCACCCGGCGCGGATCGGCGTCGAGAACTTCGGCCTCGAACGGTTCGGGTCCGGGCACCAGTTCGCCGCGCACCGGGACGTGTCCGGCCTTGGTGACGAGATAACCGCCCAGCGTGTCGACTTCATGCGCGGCTTCGCCGACGTCGAATTTCTCGCCGATCGCGGTGCGGACCTCATCGAGGCTGGCGCGGCCGGTAGCCAAGAACGAACCGTCGCTCTGGCGCGTTATCGCCGGACCCTCCTCCTCGTCGTGCTCGTCGGCGATATCGCCGACGATGAGTTCGACCAGATCCTCGATTGACACGAGTCCGTCGCTGCCGCCGTATTCATCGATGACCAAGGCGAGATGGATGCGGGTGGCCTGCATCTTGGCGAGCAGGTCGAGCGCCGGCATCGACGGCGGCGTATACAGAATCTCCCGCACGATCTTGGCCGCCGACAACGGCATGGTCAGATCGATATTGGCGAAATTCAACTGCGTGGGTTGTTGGTCTGGACCGATATCCGCCGGATTCTGGGCGGCGCGCGACGCCATGAACGCGACCAGATCGCGGATGTGCACCATGCCGGTGGGATCGTCGAGCGTGTCGTTATAGACCACCAGCCGCGAATGTCCGGCAACTTCGAACACCTTGACGAGCTCGCCCAGCGCGATGTCCTGCTGCACGGCGACGATATCGGCGCGCTGCACCATGATTCGCTCGATCCGGGTTTCCCGCAGGCCGAGAATATTTTTCAGCATCGCGGCTTCTTCGGGCGAGAAGCCGGATTGCGGCTGCTCGTGCGTCAGCACAAGTTCGAGGTCGGCGCGCGTCGAAGCCGCTTTCCAGCCAAACAAAATGCGCATGATGCGCACGAGCCATCCTTCCGGCGGCTCGCTTGGCTCCGGTATCGTCATCGGCAGCCGGCGGTGCTCGTTGTCGGCTGGTTCGCTGCGGGGCAGGGGCTGCACCATGGCGGGCTTCGGCATCGGCGTTCAGGATTTATCGGGACCGCTTGGCGCGGCGTTGCGCGGCAGCTTTCGCGCGCCGCTGGGCCGTCCGCCGGGGAGGGCGTCGTGGTATTGGCAGCGCCCGTAGCCGATACGGATCGGGAATCCCCAGGCGCTTGAGAATATCCCGCTCGGTTTCCTCCATTCGACGCGCATCCTCGCCCCGTTGGTGGTCGTAGCCGACCAGATGCAGGACACCGTGCACGGCAAGGTGGGCAATATGATGGGCGAGCGGCTTGCGCTCCGATCGGGCTTGCCGGGCGATGGTTTCGAAGGCAAGAACGATGTCGCCGAGGTGCCCGGATGCGTCGTTTTTTGTCGGGAATGACAAGACGTTGGTGGCCGCGTCGACGCTCCGCCAACGGCGGTTGAGGCTGCGGATCGCCGCATCATCGGCCAGGACGACAGCAAGCTCCGCCCCCTTGATTGACAGCGCCGCGCCGGCCTCGGTTACGGCACGCCGCACGGTCGATTGCAAGTCTTCGGCGCCTGCCCACCGGTCGCTGTCGACCACAACGTCGATGGTGAGCGCAGGGCGCCCCGCACGCTTCATTCCCGCTGCTCGCGCTTCTTCGCCGCTTGCTGGTCGTAAGCGTCGACGATGCGCGCGACGAGTTCGTGGCGGATCACGTCGGCAGCCGTGAAGTTCACATGGCCGATGCCTTCGACCCCCTGGAGAAGCCGAACGGCGTCGGCGAGCCCGGAGGTCTGGCCCGACGGCAGATCCACCTGGCTGGGGTCGCCGGTGACCACCATCCGGCTGTTCTCGCCGAGCCGGGTCAGCATCATCTTCATCTGCATTGCGCTGGTGTTCTGCGCCTCATCGAGAATCAC
>Ga0187784_10001598_pt1 | contig 18002 bp, 27 predicted proteins | sample 1015_SJ02_MP15_2_FD_132964 | JGI IMG/M metagenome (GOLD analysis project Ga0187784, IMG submission 132964) | Tropical peat soil microbial communities from peatlands in Department of Meta, Colombia - 1015_SJ02_MP15_20_MG | ecosystem: Environmental > Terrestrial > Soil > Wetlands > Peat | place...
CGCAACTTCGGCATCATGGCCCACATCGATGCCGGCAAGACGACCACGACCGAGCGCGTCCTCTATTACACCGGCAAGAGCCATAAAATGGGCGAGGTGCACGAGGGCGCCGCGACCATGGACTGGATGGAGCAGGAGCAGGAGCGCGGCATCACCATCACCTCGGCCGCGACGACGGCGGTGTGGAACGGCAAGCGGCTCAACATCATCGACACGCCCGGCCACGTCGACTTCACCATCGAGGTGGAGCGCAGCCTGCGCGTGCTCGATGGCGCCGTGTGCGTGCTTGATTCCAACCAGGGCGTCGAGCCGCAGACCGAGACGGTGTGGCGGCAGGGCGACCGCTACCGCGTCCCGCGTATCGTATTCTGCAACAAGATGGACAAGGTCGGCGCCGATTATTTCCAGTGCCTCAAGGATATTGTCGATCGCCTCGGCGCCAAGCCGGTGGCCATTCAGCTTCCCATCGGAGCGGAGAACCAGTTCCGCGGCGTCATCGACCTCGTACGCATGGTCGGCGTCGTTTGGGATGAAGAGACGCTGGGCGCGAAATACCACGACATCGAAATCCCGGCCGAGCTTAAGGATCAGGCCAAGGAATATCGCGAGAAGCTCGTCGAAGCGGCGGTCGAACTCGATGACGAGGTGATGACTGCCTATCTCGAAGGCAAGGAGCCCGACGAAGCGACGCTCAAGCGGCTGATCCGCAAGGCGACGATCGCCGGCACGTTCTTCCCGGTGCTGTGCGGGTCGGCCTTCAAGAACAAGGGCGTGCAGCCGCTGCTCGACGCGGTGGTCGATTATCTGCCGTCGCCGATCGACGTCCCGCCGGTGAAGGGCGTCGATCTCAAGGGCAACGAGATCGAACGCAAGTCGTCGGATGCCGAGCCGTTGTCGATCCTGGCGTTCAAGATCATGGACGATCCGTTCGTCGGCACCATCACTTTCTGCCGCATCTATTCGGGCAAGCTCGAAAGCGGCACCGGCGTGATGAACTCGACCAAGGAGCGCAAGGAACGCGTCGGCCGCATGCTGCTGATGCATGCCAACAACCGCGAAGACATCAAGGAAGCCTACGCCGGCGATATCGTGGCGCTGGCCGGATTAAAGGACGTCCGCACCGGCGACACGCTGTGTGATCCGCAGAAAGCGGTGATTCTGGAAAAGATGGAGTTCCCTGAACCGGTCATCGAGATCGCCATCGAGCCGAAATCGAAGGCCGACCAGGAGAAGCTCGGCGTCGCGCTGGCCAAACTGGTGGCCGAAGACCCGTCGTTCCGCGTGGCCACGGACCCGGAATCCGGGCAGACCCTCATCAAGGGGATGGGCGAACTGCATCTCGACATCAAGGTCGACATCCTCAAGCGCACCTACAAGGTCGAAGCCAATATCGGTGCGCCGCAGGTTGCCTATCGCGAAAAGATCAGCCGATCGGCGACCGTCGATTATACCCACAAGAAGCAGACCGGCGGCTCGGGCCAATACGCCCGCGTGAAGATCGTCGCCGAGCCGCTGCCCGCGGGCAGCACGCCAGGTTTCGTGTTCGAGAACGAAATCGTCGGCGGTGCCGTGCCGAAGGAGTACGTCCCCGGCGTCGAAAAGGGTCTCGAATCCGTGCTCGGGTCCGGCGTGCTCGCCGGATTCCCGGTGGTCGATCTCAAGGTTTCGTTGGTGGACGGCGCCTATCACGACGTCGATTCGTCGGCGCTGGCGTTCGAAATCTGCGCGCGCACGGCGCTGCGCGAGGCTTTGCAGAAAGGCAGCCCGGTGCTGCTCGAGCCGATAATGAAGGTCGAGGTGGTGACGCCGGAAGACTATACCGGCTCGGTCATCGGCGACCTCAATTCGCGGCGCGGCCAGATTCAGGGCCAGGACATGCGTGGCAACGCCAACGTCATCACCGCGATGGTGCCGCTCGCCAACATGTTCTCCTATGTCAACAATCTGCGCTCCATGTCGCAGGGGCGCGCGACGTTCACGATGCAGTTCGACCACTACGCCGAAGTGCCGAAAGCCATCGCCGAAGAAGTGCAGGCAAAGTTCGCCTGACCATCATTCACAAGGATTAGCGCAAGAGCCGGAACGGAGAGTCCCATGGCTAAGGAAAAATTCCAACGCACCAAGCCGCATTGCAACATCGGCACGATCGGCCATGTCGATCACGGCAAGACGTCATTGACGGCGGCCATCACCAAGGTATTGGCCGAAAAAGGCCAGGCGCAATACACCGCTTACGATCAGATCGACAAGGCGCCGGAAGAGAAGGCGCGCGGCATCACCATTGCCACCGCCCACGTCGAGTACGAGACCGACAAGCGTCACTATGCGCATGTCGACTGCCCGGGCCACGCCGACTACGTCAAGAACATGATCACCGGCGCCGCACAGATGGACGGCGCCATCCTGGTGGTGAGCGCGGCCGACGGCCCGATGCCGCAGACGCGCGAGCACATCCTGCTCGCCCGCCAGGTCGGCGTGCCGGCGCTCGTCGTGTTCCTCAACAAGGTGGACATGGTAGACGATCCGGAGCTGCTCGAACTCGTCGAGCTCGAGGTTCGCGAACTCCTGTCCAAATACAATTTCCCCGGCGACAAGATCCCGGTGATCAAGGGCTCGGCGCTGATGGCGCTCGAGGACAAGGATCCCAAGCTCGGCAAGGACGCAATCCTGGAGCTGATGAAGGCGGTCGACGAATACATCCCGCAGCCGGAGCGTCCGAAGGACCAGCCGTTCCTGATGCCGGTCGAAGACGTGTTCTCGATCTCCGGCCGCGGCACCGTCTGCACCGGCCGCATCGAGCGCGGCGTCATCAAGGTCGGCGAGGAAGTCGAGATCGTCGGCATCAGGCCGACCACCAAGACCACCGTGACCGGCGTCGAGATGTTCCGCAAGCTGCTCGACCAGGGCGAGGCCGGCGACAACGTCGGTTGCCTGTTGCGCGGCACCAAGCGCGAAGAGGTGGAGCGCGGCCAGGTGCTGTGCAAGCCGGGCTCGGTCAAGCCGCACACCAAGTTCAAGGCCGAGGCTTATATCCTCACCAAGGAGGAGGGCGGGCGCCATACGCCGTTCTTCACCAATTACCGGCCGCAATTCTATTTCCGCACCACCGACGTGACCGGCGTAGTGACGCTGCCGGAAGGCACCGAGATGGTGATGCCGGGCGACAACATCGCCATGGAAGTGACGCTGATCGTGCCGATCGCCATGGAGGAGAAGCTGCGCTTTGCCATCCGCGAAGGCGGCCGCACCGTCGGCGCCGGCGTGGTGGCGAGCATCATCGAGTGAGGTAATTCCGTCGTCATGCCCGGGCCTTGTGCCGGGCATCCGCGACTTAAGGCGTAAATGGAAGGCGTGGATGGCCGGGACGAGCCCGGCCATGACGAGACAGAGACAAAGCAATGAACGGCCAGAATATACGCATCCGGCTCAAGGCGTTCGATCACCGCATCCTCGATGCGTCGACGCGCGAGATCGTCAACACCGCCAAGCGCACCGGCGCGCAGGTGCGTGGGCCGATTCCGCTGCCGACCAAGATCGAAAAATTCACGGTCAATCGCTCGCCGCACATCGACAAGAAGAGCCGCGAGCAGTTCGAGATGCGTACGCACAAGCGGCTGCTCGACATCGTCGATCCGACGCCGCAGACGGTCGATGCGCTGATGAAGCTCGATCTCGCCGCCGGCGTCGACGTCGAGATCAAGCTCTGAGGCGCGAAGGGGATTTGCAATGCGTTCCGGGGTGCTCGCACAGAAAGTCGGGATGACCCGCCTCTTCACCGAGGCCGGCGAGCACGTGCCGGTGACGGTGCTGCGGCTCGCCAACTGTCAGGTCGTCGCGCATCGCACCAAAGAGAAGAACGGCTACGTGGCGCTGCAGCTCGGCGCCGGCGTACGCAAGGTGCAGCGCATGACCAAGGCCGACCGCGGCAACTTCGCCGTCGCCAAGGTCGAGCCCAAGCGCAAGCTCGCCGAGTTCCGCGTCGATGCCGACGCGCTCATTCCGGTCGGCGCCGAGATCACGGCGGATCACTTCGTCGTCGGTCAATACGTCGACGTCACCGGCACCTCGACCGGCAAAGGCTGGGCCGGCGGCATGAAGCGCTGGAATTTCGGTGGTCTGCGCGCGAGCCACGGCGTCTCCGTCTCGCACCGCTCGATCGGCTCGACCGGCGGCCGGCAGGATCCCGGCAAGACCTTCAAGAACAAAAAAATGTCGGGCCATCTCGGCGTCGACCGCGTGACCACGCTCAATCTCAAAGTGATGCAGACCGACGTCGAGCGCGGGCTCATCCTGGTCGAAGGCGCGGTGCCGGGCGTCAAAGGCGGCTGGATCACCGTGCGCGACGCGGTGAAGAAGAAGTTGCCGGCCGACGTGCCCAAACCCGGCAAGTTCAAGCTCGCCGAGGCCGCAACGGCCGCCGCAGCGGTGAAGGAAGAGCCTGCCGCGCCCGCTGCGAAGGAGGGCGCGTGAGATGGAACTGAAGGTCACCTCCCTCGACGGCAAAAAGTCCGGCTCGGTCACGGTCTCCGACGCGATTTTCGGGCTTACGCCGCGCGCCGACATCATTCATCGCTGCGTCGTGTGGCAACTCGCCAAGCGGCAGAGCGGCACGCATGCGGTGAAGAACCGCGCCGACATCGCCCGCACCGGAAAGAAAATGTATCGGCAGAAGGGCACCGGCTCGGCCCGCCACGGCTCGGCGCGCGTCAACCTGTTCCGCGGCGGCGGTCGCTCGTTCGGTCCGCAGCCGCGCAGCCACGCGATCGGCCTGCCGAAAAAGGTGCGCGCGCTCGCGCTCAAGCACGCGCTCTCGGCCAAGGCCAAGGATGACGGCATCGTCGTCATCGAGGCGCTGAGCCTGAAGGATGCAAAAACCAAGGCGCTGCGCGACCAGTTCGAAAAACTCGGCCTGTCCAATGCGCTGATCGTGGACGGCGCCGAGGTTGCCGCGAACGTCCGCACCGCCGCCCGCAATATCCCGAATATCGACGTGCTGCCGATCGCCGGCATCAACGTCTACGACATCCTGCGGCGGCAAAAGCTGGTGCTGACGCGCGCCGCCGTCGATGCGTTGGAGGCGCGATTCAAATGAACACCAACGATCCGCGCCATTACGACGTAATCCTGTCGCCGGTGATTACCGAGAAGGCGACCAACGCGTCGGAGCACGGCAAAGTGATCTTCAAGGTCGCGCTCACCGCGACCAAGCCGCAGATCAAGGAAGCGGTGGAGAAGCTGTTCGACGTCAAGGTCAAGAGCGTCAACACGCTGCGCCGGCGCGGCAAGTGGAAGGCGTTCAAAGGCCGCTTCGGCCTTCAGTCGACCACCAAGCGCGCCGTCGTGACCCTCGAAGAGGGTCAGAAGATCGACGTGACGACGGGACTGTAAGGAGCTGGGCGCGATGGCACTCAAGACCTTTAATCCGGTCACGCCCGGCCAGCGCCAGCTGGTGCTCATCGAACGCGCCGGTCTTCACGCCGGCGCACCGGTGAAGGCGCTGACCGAGGGCAAGAACTCGACCGGCGGTCGCAACAACAGCGGCTCGATCACCAGCCGCTATCGCGGCGGTGGCCATAAGAAGGCGTATCGCAAGATCGACTTCAAACGCCGCAGGTTCGACGCGCCGGCAAAGGTCGAGCGGCTCGAATACGACCCGAACCGCACCGGCTTTATTGCACTGATCAAATATGAGGACGGCGAGCTCGCCTATATTCTGGCGCCGCAGCGGCTTGCAGTCGGCGACACCGTCGTCTCCGGCGAATACGTCGACGTCAAGCCGGGCAACGCCATGCCGCTCGCCAACATCCCGGTCGGCACCATCGTTCACAATATCGAGCTTAAGATCGGCAAAGGCGGCCAGATCGCGCGTTCGGCCGGCACCTACGCGCAGCTCGTCGGTCGCGACGGCGCCTACGTGATCTTGCGCCTTAATTCCGGCGAGCAGCGGCTCGTGCACGGCCGCTGCATCGCCACCATCGGCGCGGTATCGAACCCCGACAATATGAACGTCTCGATCGGCAAGGCCGGGCGCAACCGCTGGAAGGGCTGGCGCGGGCATGTCCGCGGCGAGACGATGAATCCGGTCGACCATCCGCTCGGCGGACGCACCCGCGGCGGCCGCCATCCGGTGACGCCGTGGGGCAAGCCGACCAAGGGCATGAAGACGCGCAAGAACAAAGGCACCGCCAAGTTCATCATGGTCAGTCGCCACGCGCGGAAGAAGAAGTAGGATCGTTAGGAGCAATCATGACGCGTTCGGTCTGGAAGGGTCCGTTTGTCGACGGTTATCTGCTGAAGAAGGCAGACGCCGCGCGTTCATCCGGGCGCCACGAGATGATCCGCATCTGGTCGCGCCGCTCGACCATCCTGCCGCAGTTCGTGGGCTTAACCTTCGGCGTCTACAACGGACAGAAGCACATCCCGGTGATCGTCACCGAGGAAATGGTCGGCCACAAGTTCGGCGAGTTTGCTCCGACGCGTTCGTTTTACGGTCACTCGTCGGACCGCAAGGCCAAGCGCGCGGGCGGGGCGCCGGGCGCCGCGGCTGCGCCGGCGGCGGAGGGCGCCGCTTCGGCGGCGCCGGCCGGCGGCAGCTCGTGAGGCAGGGAGAGCTTTGATGAGCAAGAAAAAGCGCGAGCGCGCGCTCTCCGACAGCGAAGCGAAGGCGGTCTCCCGCATGCTGCGGGTGAGCCCGCAAAAGCTGAACCTGTTGGCGCAGCTCATTCGCGGCAAAAAAGTTGCGACGGCGCTTGCCGATCTCGAATTCTCACGCAAGCGGATCGCTCGCGACGTGCGCAAATGCCTGGAGTCCGCGATCGCCAATGCCGAGAACAATCACGACCTCGATGTCGACGATCTCGTTGTCGTCGAGGCCCATGTCGGCAAGGCGCTGGTGATGAAGCGACACGTACCCCGCGCGCGCGGCCGCGTCGGGCGGATTTTCAAGCCGTTCTCGAACCTCACCATCGTGGTGCGTGAGGTCGAGGCGCAGGCGTAACGGGCGGTCGGTGCGGACGGTGGCGAGGAGATAGGAATGGGTCAGAAGGTCAATCCGGTCGGGCTGCGGCTCGGCATCAACCGCACCTGGGACTCGCGCTGGTACGCCGGCAAAGCGAGCTACGGGTCGCTGCTGCACGAGGACATGAAGATCCGTGAAGCGCTGATGAAGGAGCTTAAGCAGGCGGCGGTGTCGAAGATCGTGATCGAGCGCCCGCACAAGAAATGCCGCGTCACCATCCATTCGGCGCGCCCCGGCGTCGTCATTGGCAAGAAGGGCGCCGACATCGAGAAGCTGCGCCGCAAGGTCGCGGCGCTAACCGACAGCGACGTCGTCATCAACATCGTCGAAATCCGCAAGCCCGAGCTCGACGCGCAGCTCGTCGCCGAATCCATCGCGCAGCAGCTTGAACGCCGCGTCGCCTTCCGCCGCGCCATGAAGCGCGCGGTGCAGTCGGCCATGCGGCTCGGCGCCGGCGGCATCCGCATCAACTGCTCGGGCCGGCTTGGCGGTGCCGAGATCGCGCGCATGGAATGGTATCGCGAAGGGCGCGTGCCGCTGCACACGCTGCGCGCCGACGTCGATTACGGCGTCGCCACCGCGTTCACCACCTACGGCACCTGCGGCGTCAAGGTGTGGATCTTCAAGGGCGAGATCATGGAACACGACCCGATGGCGCAGGACAAACGCATGGCCGAGGGCGAGGCCGGCCGGCCCCGTCGCGACGCGGCGTGAGCGAAAAGAAGGATTGAGATAAAGGCGTCCGCCATGCTGCAACCGATGCGAACGAAATTCCGCAAGGCGCACAAAGGCCGTATCCACGGCGTCGCCTCGAGCGCAGTCGATCTGGCCTTCGGCCAGTTCGGCCTGAAAGCGCTCGAGCCGGAACGGATCACGGCGCGGCAGATCGAAGCCGCCCGCCGCGCGCTGACCCGGCACATGAAGCGCTCGGGACGGGTGTGGATTCGCGTGTTTCCGGACGTGCCGGTTTCGAAAAAGCCGCTCGAAGTGCGCATGGGCTCGGGCAAAGGAACGCCGGAGCTTTGGGTGGCGCGCGTCAAGCCGGGCCGCATCCTGTTCGAGGTCGACGGCGTGCCGGTGCAGGTCGCCAAAGAGTCGCTGGCGCTGGCCGCCGCTAAGCTGCCGATCAAGACCCGCTTCGTCGAGCGCATCAGCGAGTAGGCATGCCGATGAAAGTTGCCGATATCAAAACGATGACGGTCGATCAGATCGACGACGAGGTGCTCAAGCTGAAGAAGGAGCAGTTCAACCTGCGCTTTCAGCGCGCCACCGGCCAGTTGGAGAATACCGCGCGCGTGCGCGAGGTGCGGCGCGATATCGCGCGGCTCAAGACCATTGCGCGGCAAAAGCGCGCGGCGAAGAGTTAAGAGGATCAGATGCCCAAGCGCAGCCTGCAAGGCGTCGTAGTGAGCGACAAACAGAACAAGACGCTGGTGGTGCGCGTCGAGCGCCGCTTCACCCACCCGATCTTCAAGAAGACGATACGGCGCTCGAAAAAATATTATGCGCACGACGAGAACAACGAGTTCAAGGTCGGCGACACGGTATGGATCGAGGAGCACCGGCCGATTTCCAAGCTCAAGCGCTGGGCGGTGGTGCGCGGCGAGAAGAAGAAAGCGTCGTAAGCGCGACGCGCCGGAATGGAAATAGGCGGTAGCCCATGATTCAGATGCAGACCAACCTCGACGTGGCGGACAATTCCGGCGCGCGCCGCGTCATGTGCATCAAGGTGCTGGGCGGCTCCAAGCGCAAATATGCCACCATCGGCGACGTCATCGTCGTCTCGGTGAAAGAGGCGATCCCGCGCGGCCGGGTGAAGAAGGGCGACGTGATGAAGGCGGTGATCGTGCGCGTCGCCAAGGATATCAAGCGGCCGGACGGCTCGATCATCCGCTTCGACCGCAACGCCGCGGTGCTGATCAATCCGCAGATGGAGCCGGTCGGCACCCGCATCTTCGGTCCGGTGCCGCGCGAACTGCGGGCGAAGAACCACATGAAGATCATCTCGCTTGCGCCGGAGGTGCTGTGATGGCGGCCAAGATCAAAAAGGGCGACACCGTTGTCGTGATCGCCGGGCGCGACAAAGGCCGCACCGGCGAGGTCATCGAGGTGCGTCGGGACGACGGGCGGGCGCTGGTGCGCGGCGTCAACATGGTCAAGCGTCATCAGCGTCAAAGCGCGACGCAGGAAGGCGGCATCGTCTCCAAGGAGGCGCCGATCCACCTGTCGAACGTCGCGCTGGCCGACCCCAAGGACGGCAAGCCGACGCGCGTCGGCTTCACGTTCGTCGGCAAGGGCGATGCCCGCAAGAAGGTGCGCCTCGCCAAGCGTTCGGGAGTCGAGATCGATGGCTGATAAAGACGAAAAGAAAGCCAAGAAGCCGGACAAGCCGCCGCGGCCCGAGGCCGCCGGCGAGGCCGGTGCGGCCGCCAAAGGCGACAAGGCGCCGAAGGCTGCCAAGGCGGAGAAGGGCGACAAGGCGGCGGCAGGCGCCAAGGCGGAGAAGCCGGCGGCGCCGCGCGAGCCCGAGCCGAAGGTTCCGGCGCGGCTGAAAGTGGAATTCGACGCCACGATCCGCAAGCGGCTGGCCGAGCAGTTCGGCTACAAGAACCCGTTTCAAATTCCGACGCTCGACAAGGTCGTCATCAATATGGGCATCGGCGAGGGCGTCGCCGACCGCAAGAAGGTGGAGGCCGCGGCCGCCGATCTTGCGCTCATCTCCGGGCAGAAAGCGGTGATCACCAAGGCGCGCAAGTCGATCGCCACCTACAAACTGCGCGACGGGCAGGCCATCGGCTGCAAGGTCACGCTGCGCAAGGCGCGCATGTACGAGTTTCTCGACCGGCTGATCAATATCGCGCTGCCGCGCGTGCGCGACTTCCGCGGGCTCAATCCGAAGAGTTTCGACGGCCGCGGCAATTATTCGCTCGGCATCAAGGAACACATCGTGTTCCCGGAGATCGATTACGACAAGACCGCCGAAGTGTGGGGCATGGACATCACCGTATGCACCACGGCGCGCAACGACGATGAAGCGCGCGCGCTGCTGACGGCGTTCAATTTTCCGTTCCGGCAGTGAGGCCGAAAAGGCCTCAGACGCGGGACAGCGAGGAGCAGGAAATGGCGAAGAAGAGTTCGATCGAGAAGAACAAGCGGCGGCGCCGGATGACGAAGAAGTTTTCCGGCCGGCGCGCGCGCTTGAAAGCGATCGCGCAGGATAAGACCAAGCCGATCGAGGAGCGTTTTGCCGCAACGCTCAAGCTTGCCGAACTGCCGCGCAACTCGTCGGCGACACGCATTCGTAACCGCTGCGAACTGACCGGGCGGCCGCGCGCCTTTTATCGTAAGCACAAGCTGTCGCGCATCGCGCTGCGGGAGCTCGGCTCGAAAGGGCTGATCCCCGGTCTGGTGAAGTCGAGTTGGTGAGGAGGGTCGAACGATGGCGATGAACGATCCGCTCGGCGATCTGTTATCCCGCATCCGCAACGCGCAGATGCGCAACAAGAGCAAGGTCTGCAGCCCCAATTCGAAGCTGCGCGAAAGCGTGCTCGAGGTGCTCAAGAACGAAGGCTATATCCGCGGCTATGCGGTGGTCGAGCGCGAGGGCCATTCGGAGATCGAGATCGAGCTGAAATATTTCGAGGGCGAGCCGGTCATCCGCGAGATCGAGCGGATTTCCAAGCCCGGCCGTCGCGTCTATACCTCGGTCAAGAATCTGCCGCGCATCAACAACGGTCTCGGCGTCGCCATCGTGTCGACGCCGAAGGGCGTCATGGCGGACCACGCCGCCCGCGACGCCAATGTCGGCGGCGAAATTCTCTGCACGGTGTTCTAATGTCGCGGATCGGCAAGAAACCAGTTGCGGTCCCCTCGGGCATTACCGCCAACGTCGAAGGCCAGACCGTCAAGGTGAAAGGCCCGAAGGGCGCGCTTTCCGCCGTACTGCCGGACGACGTCGCGGTCACGCTCGACAAGGGGCAGATCAAGATCGATCCGCGCGCTGACACCAAGCGCGCGCGGGCGCAGTGGGGAACGTCGCGCACGCTGGTCGCCAATCTCATTGCCGGGGTGACCAAGGGTTTCGAGCAGCGACTCGAGATCAACGGCGTCGGCTACCGCGCCGCAGTGCAGGGAAAGAACCTGCAACTCGCGCTCGGCTACAGCCATGACGTCGTCTATCCGATTCCGGAAGGCATCACGATCGCGACGCCGCGCCCGGTCGAGATCGTGATCTCGGGCGCCGACCGCCAGAAGGTCGGGCAGGTGGCGGCGGAAATCCGCGAATACCGCCGGCCTGAACCCTATAAGGGCAAGGGCATCAAATACGTGAGCGAGCACATCTTCCGCAAGGAAGGCAAGAAGAAGTAACGGAGCCGCGATGACCAAGCTGAAGGACAGGATCGAGCGGCGGCAGGGTCGCGTACGCGGCGCGTTGCGCCGCGCCGCCGGCGAGCGCAAACGACTCTCGGTGTTCCGCTCGTCCAAGCATATCTACGCGCAGGTGATCGACGACGATCGGGGCGCGACGCTTGCGTCGGCGTCCTCGCTCGAAAAGACCGCGCGCGAGGGTTTGAAGAGCGGCGCCAGCGTCGACGCGGCCAAGGTGGTCGGCAAACTCATCGCGGAGCGCGCGCAAGAGAAGGGCATCAAGGACGTCGTGTTCGACCGCGGCGCCTATCTATACCACGGCCGCGTCAAGGCGCTGGCCGACGCCGCGCGCGAAGCCGGCTTGAACTTCTGAAGGACGGACCAACATGGCACGTGAACCACGCGAGCGGCGACGGGACGAAGAGCGCGAGAGCGAGTTCGTCGACAAGCTCGTCCATATCAATCGCGTCGCCAAAGTGGTGAAGGGCGGCCGCCGCTTCGGCTTCGCGGCGCTTGTCGTCGTCGGCGATCAGAAGGGCCGGGTCGGCTTCGGTCACGGCAAGGCGCGCGAGGTGCCGGAGGCGATCCGCAAGGCGACGGACGCGGCCAAGCGGGGGTTGACGCGCGTGCCGCTGCGCGAGGGGCGCACGCTGCATCACGACGTCGCCGGACGCCACGGCGCCGGCAAAGTGTTCCTGCGCGCCGCGCCGCCCGGCACCGGCATCATCGCCGGCGGTCCGATGCGCGCGGTGTTCGAGACGCTCGGCATGCAGGACGTGGTGGCCAAATCGCTCGGCACGTCGAATCCCTATAACGTGGTGCGGGCGACCTTCGACGCGCTCAAGCGTCAGGATTCCCCGCGCGCGGTCGCGGCCCGTCGCAACGTCAAGGTTTCGGCGCTGCAGGCGCGCCGCCGCGACGTCGAGGTCGAGCCGGCGGCCGATTGAGGTGGTGGAGCAGGCTATGACGACCGATAAAAGTGCAGGCAAAGATTCGGGCAAGACCGTCAAGGTCCAGCAGATCGGCAGCCCCATGCGCCGCCATCACACCCAGCGCGAGACGCTCGTGGGCTTGAAGCTCAACAAGATCGGGCGCGTCGCGGAGCTCCTCGACACGCCGCAGACCCGCGGCATGATCGCCAAGGTCGCGCACCTCGTGCGCGTGGTGGAGAAGTAGCAATGAAGCTTCACGAACTCGCCGGCCGCGACGGCGCCCGCAAGACGCGCAAGCGCATCGGCCGCGGCATCGGCTCCGGCACGGGCAAGACCGGCGGCCGCGGCGGCAAGGGACAGACTGCGCGTTCCGGCGTGCGCATCAAGGGTTTCGAGGGCGGCCAGATGCCGTTGCATCGCCGCTTGCCCAAGCGCGGTTTCAAGAACACGGCGTTCGCGCGTAAGCTCAATGAAGTCAATCTGGGTCGTTTGCAGCAGGCGATCGACGCCGGCCGCCTCGACCCGGCGGGCAAGATCGACGCGGCCGCCTTGGTCAAGGCGGGGATCTTGCGCCGCGCCAAGGATGGCGTGCGGCTTCTTGGCAAAGGCGAGATCAAGGCCAAGATCGCGCTTTCGGTGTTCGGCGCGTCGAAATCGGCGGTTGCCGCAGTGGAGAAGGCCGGCGGCACGGTCGAAATCCTGGCGCCGAAGGCGCAGGCGAGCGAACAGGCGGCCTAGAGCGCAGTCGTTTCAGATTGAATCGATTGTCGCTCCAACATTTTGGCGGAGCATGATCTTTTCGGAAAACCGGTTTCCACCCCCGGATCAAGTCCGCGGGCAGGCTTTTTCCGGATCATGCTCTAATGATCCGTCATGCCCGGCCTTGTGCCGGGCATCCATGACTTCTACCTGAGAACAATGGCGTGGACGGGCCGGGATGAACCCGGCCACGACTTGCGAAGGGGACTTGGAGCGGCCGATGGTTTCTGCAGCGGAGCAACTCGCAGCCAACCTCAACTTCGGGGCGCTGGCCAAGGCTGAAGAGCTGAAGAAACGCATCTGGTTCACGCTCGGCGCGCTGCTGGTCTATCGGCTCGGCACCTACATTCCGCTGCCCGGCATCGATCCGAACGCGTGGGACCGCATCTTCAATTCGCAGGCCGGCGGTATTCTCGGAATGTTCAACATGTTCGCCGGTGGCGGCATTCACCGCATGGCGATCTTTGCATTGAACATCATGCCCTACATTTCGGCGTCGATCATCATCCAGCTGATGACGACCGTATCGCCGACCCTTGAACAGCTCAAGAAAGAAGGCGAGCAGGGGCGCAAGACGATCAATCAATACACGCGCTACCTCACGGTGGTGCTCGCCGCGGTCCAGGCCTACGGCATTTCCGTAGGGCTTGAGGGCGCCGCCAACGTCGTCGCCGATCCGGGCCTGTTCTTCCGCATCTCAACCGTCATCACGCTGACCGGCGGCACCATGTTCCTGATGTGGCTCGGCGAGCAGATCACGCAGCGCGGCATCGGCAACGGCACCTCGCTGATCATCATGTCGGGGATCGTGGCGCAACTGCCGTCCGCCGTTGCCGGTACGTTAGAGCTCGGCCGCCAGGGCGCGCTCTCCACCGGGCTCATTCTCATCGTTCTGGTGATGGCCGTCGCCGTCATCACATTCATCGTCTTCATGGAGCGTGCGCAGCGCCGCCTGCTGATCCAGTATCCGAAGCGACAGGTCGGCAACCGTATGTTCGAGGGGCAATCCTCGCATTTGCCGCTCAAGCTCAATACGTCGGGCGTCATTCCGCCGATCTTCGCGTCCTCGCTCCTGCTGTTGCCGACGACGGTCGCCAATTTCACGGCCGGACAGGGACCGGAGTGGCTCACGCTCATCACCACGCAACTCTCGCACGGGCGCCCGCTGTTCCTCGCCCTCTATGTCGGCTTGATCATCTTCTTTGCATTCTTCTATACGGCGATCGTATTCAACCCGACGGAGACCGCCGACAACCTGAAAAAGCACGGCGGCTTCATTCCCGGCATCCGGCCGGGAGAACGCACGGCCGAATACATCGATTATGTGTTGTCACGGATCACGGTGATCGGGGCGGCCTATCTTGCCGTCGTGTGCCTGTTCCCGGAGATGCTGATCTCGTATGCGGCGGTGCCGTTTTACTTCGGCGGCACTTCGCTCTTGATCGTGGTCAGCGTGACCATGGATACGGTCGCCCAGGTGCAAGGCTACCTTCTGGCGCATCAATACGAAGGACTGATCAAGCGATCGAAACTGAGGGGGCGACGTCGATGAGATTGATCCTGCTGGGCCCGCCCGGGGCGGGCAAGGGAACGCAGGCCCAGCACCTCGTCGCCAAATACGGACTGGTCCAGCTTTCCACCGGCGACATGCTGCGCGCCGCCGTCAAAGCCGGCACGCCGCTCGGCCATCAGGTGCAGGACATTATGGCCCGCGGCGCGCTCGTTCCCGACGTCGTCGTCGTCGCGATCGTCGAACAGCGCATCGAACAGCCGGACGCGCGCAAGGGCTTCATCCTCGACGGTTTCCCGCGCACCGTGCCGCAGGCCGAAGCGCTCGACCGCATGCTCGCCAAGCATGGGCTCGCGCTGGAGGCAGTCGTCGAGTTGCGGGTCGACGAGGATGCGCTGGTCAAGCGCATCGAGACCCGCATCGCCGAAATGACGGCGCGCGGCGAGGCGCTGCGCCCGGACGACAATCCGGAAGTGCTGCATCGGCGGCTCGCGGCCTATCGCTCGCAGACCGCGCCGCTGATTGCCTATTACCGGCGGCACGGCACGTTGCGTTCGGTCGACGGCATGGCGCCGATCCCGGAGGTGGCCCGGCAGGTCGAGGCGGTGTTGACCGAAGAGGCGACAGCCGCGAGCCCGGAGCGTCCGCGAAGTTCCGCCAAACGGCCGGGCAGGAAGCGGCCGGTTGCGGCGCCGATAGGAAAAAAGTCCAAACGCAGGGCTACCGGCCGCAAGTCGGCGTCGCCTAGTCGCAAAGCCCCCACGCGCAGGGTCAAATCGAAGGCCAAAACCAAGGCCGGATCGAGACCCAAAGCCAAGGCCGGATCGGGAAGGCGCCGGCGGTAGACGAGAAGTTGTACACGAAATCGCCAGCCGGGTTGACGAAAGCGCAAGGAGTCCATTAATAAGCCTCAAAATATCCAGTCGGAGATTCAGCAGCGATGCCAAGCCGCAGCGGCAGGCAGGCGTTGTCTTTTTATGTTTGTGGCCTTCTCAGGTGACATTCGAATCAACAGGTAGCGGCCGGGCGGTACCGGAAAACCCCGGATCGGCCCGCACAAGGAGCAACTGACGTGGCCCGTATCGCCGGTGTCAATATTCCGACCAACAAGCGCGTCGTGGTCGCGTTGCAATATATCCATGGCATTGGCCCCGCTAAGGCCCAGGAAATCATGGAGAAAGTGTCGATTCCCGAGGCGCGGCGGGTATCGCAGCTGACCGACCAGGAAGTGCTGCAGCTGCGCGAAGTGATTGACCGCGACTATGTCGTCGAGGGCGATCTGCGGCGTGAAGTCGCCATGAACATCAAGCGTTTGATGGATCTTGGCTGCTATCGTGGGTTGCGTCACCGCCGGGGCTTGCCGGTCCGCGGCCAGCGTACCCACACCAATGCACGCACCCGCAAGGGTCCGGCCAAGCCTATTGCCGGCAAGAAGAAATAGCGCGTCAACCTAGAACTTCACCGAGACGGCGACCGGCGCGGCCGGTTCCGATCCGAAAGGGCTCAGAATGGGTAAGGAAGCCACGCGCGTCCGGCGCCGCGAACGCAAGAACATCGCATCCGGCGTCGCGCACGTGAATGCCACGTTCAACAATACCATGATCACCATCACCGACGTGCAGGGCAACACGATCGCCTGGTCGTCGGCGGGCACCATGGGATTTAAGGGCTCGCGCAAATCGACGCCCTACGCGGCGCAGGTGGCCGCCGAGGACGCCGCCAAGAAGGCGCAGGAGCACGGCGTGCGTACGCTCGAGGTGGAGGTTGCGGGCCCCGGTTCGGGCCGCGAATCGGCGCTGCGCTCGCTGCAAGCGGCCGGCTTTACCATCACGTCGATCCGCGACGTGACGCCGATCCCGCACAACGGATGCCGTCCGCGCAAGCGGCGGCGCGTATAGGACATCCGGCTGATGGAAGACATTGAACATTTGCCGCTCGATCTTGGCCCCACGGAGCGGAGTGGGACGCGCGACGCGCTCGCGCCGCGCAACGCGATGGGTGATAACGTGACGATCCAGAAGAATTGGCAGGAACTGATCCGACCGGGCAAGTTGCAGGTCAGCGCCGGAGCGGACGCGCGGCGCGTGGCCACCGTGGTCGCCGAGCCGCTTGAACGCGGCTTCGGCGTGACGCTCGGCAATGCGTTGCGGCGCATTCTGTTGTCCTCGCTGCAGGGCGCCGCGGTCCAATCGGTGCATATCGACGGCGTGCTGCACGAGTTCTCGTCGATCGCCGGCGTGCGCGAGGATGTGACCGACATCGTGCTCAACATCAAGGACATCGCCATCAAGATGCAGGGCGATGGGCCCAAGCGCATGGTGGTGAAAAAGCAGGGCCCCGGCACGGTGACCGCAAGCGATATTCAGACCGTCGGCGACATCGTCGTGCTCAATCCCGACCTCGTGCTGTGCACGCTCGACGAGGGTGCTGAGATCCGCATGGAGTTCACGGTCAATACCGGCAAGGGCTATGTGCCGGCCGAGCGCAACCGCCCCGAAGATGCGCCGATCGGATTGATCCCGGTCGACAGCCTCTACTCGCCGGTGCGCAAAGTCTCCTACAAAGTGGAGAACACCCGCGAAGGGCAGATTCTCGACTACGACAAGCTCACGCTGTCGATCGAGACCAACGGCGCGGTGAGCCCCGAGGATGCGCTCGCCTATGCCGCGCGCATCCTTCAGGATCAGCTCAACGTGTTCGTGAACTTCGAGGAGCCCAAGCGCGAGGCCGCGCAGGAGGCCATCCCCGATCTCGCCTTCAACCCGGCGTTCCTCAAGAAGGTCGACGAGCTCGAGCTCTCGGTGCGTTCGGCCAACTGCCTGAAGAACGACAACATCGTCTATATCGGCGATTTGGTGCAGAAGACCGAGGCCGAGATGCTGCGCACGCCGAATTTCGGGCGCAAGTCGCTCAACGAGATCAAGGAAGTGCTGGTGCAGATGGGCCTGCATCTGGGCATGGAAGTGCCCGGCTGGCCGCCGGAGAACATCGAGGAGCTGGCCAAGCGCTTCGAGGATCATTACTGAACAGGAGTCAGGGATCAGCGCTCAGGGATCAGGGATCAGGCCTGATGCCTGATTACTGATGCCTGATCCCTGTGTTCGGAGGACACACGTGCGTCACGCCAAGACCCATCGCAAGTTCAACCGGCGCTCGGATCATCGTCGCTCGATGCTGGCGAACCTTGCCGCCTCGCTGATCAAACACGAGCAGATCATCACCACGCTGCCGAAGGCGAAGGATCTGCGCCCGGTCGTGGAGAAGCTGGTGACGCTCGGCAAACGCGGCGACCTGCACGCGCGCCGGCAGGCCATCGCGCAGATGCGCGATCTCGCCATGGTCAAGAAGCTCTTCGAGGTGATCGGGCCGCGCTACAAGGGGCGCAACGGCGGCTATACGCGGGTGCTCAAGGCCG
>Ga0187784_10001599_pt1 | contig 17989 bp, 9 predicted proteins | sample 1015_SJ02_MP15_2_FD_132964 | JGI IMG/M metagenome (GOLD analysis project Ga0187784, IMG submission 132964) | Tropical peat soil microbial communities from peatlands in Department of Meta, Colombia - 1015_SJ02_MP15_20_MG | ecosystem: Environmental > Terrestrial > Soil > Wetlands > Peat | place...
CTTGAGCCGAACTGGGTCCCCGACAAGGTGATGCTTGAGGATGGAGTTGAACCGTCAGAAGTCGAATAGCTCGCCGTAACCATATACTGGTTGTACATGCTTATGACCTGAGTGTTTGACTGCGTTGCGGAGATGCTTGCTGGACTAGGCGCCCAACGCTCAGTGCTACCGCTGGCAGGAGTGCTAAAAGTGATGAAGCCTGAAGCGTCAAACCAGTAGCCCGTCGCAGTCGTCGTTAAAGTGGGCACGTAAGAAGATCCAAGTGAAGTGCCAGTCGCGGTGGCAGCTGAAGGCGAACCACCGTCAACAACCTGGTAACTTAGAGTCTGCAGGTACTGGTTGTACATGCTTATGACTTGAGTGTGCGCTGACGTTGCCGAGATGCTCGCCGGATTAGGCGACCAACGCTCAGAGCTACCGCTAGCAGGTGTGCTGAATGTTATGGAGCCTGAAGCGTCAAACCAGTAGCCCGTCGCACTGTTAGTCAAAGTGGGCGCGTAAGCTGAACCAAGCGAAGTTCCGGTTGCAGTAGGGGCCGAAGGTGAACCGCCGTCAACAACCGTGCAGCTCAGAGTCTGCAGGTACTGGTTGTACATGCTTACAACCTGATTGTTAGGCTGAGTGGCGGAGATGCTTGCTAGATTGGGAGACCACTGCTCTGTAGAGCCGCTGGTGGGCGTGCTGAACGTGATCGAGCCTGAAGCGTCAAACCAGTAGCCCGTCGCAGATGTCGTCAAAGAAGGCGCATAAGCAGCTCCGAGAGACAAGCCATTAGCCGTAGGCGCAGTCGGAGAGCCACCGTCAACAACCTGATAACTCAGAGTCTGCAGGTACTGGTTGTACATACTCACAACCTGAGTATTCGAATGCGTTGCGGAGATGCTTGCTGGACTAGGCGCCCAACGCTCAGTGCTACCGCTGGCAGGAGTGCTAAAAGTGATGGAGCCTGAAGCGTCAAACCAGTAGCCCGTCGCAGATGTCGTGAGCGTTGGCGTGTAGGCAGCACCGAGAGAGGTTCCCGTAGCAGTCGGGGCTGAAGGCGAACCCCCGTCAACAACCGTGTAGCTCAAAATTTGCTTATACTGGTTGTACATGCTTACAACCTGAGTGTTCGACTGCGTTGCAGAAACGCTCGCGGGAACGGGAACCCACTGCTCATTAGTAACAGTGGGAGTGCTAAAGTTAATGGAGCCTGAAGCGTCAAACCAGTAATCAGTGGGTTTAGTCGTAAGTGTGACAGTGTAGACGGCCCCCATAGAAGTCCCAGTGGCAGTCGGGGCTGAAGGCGAACCGCCGTCAACAACACTATAGCTTAGAGTGTGTAGATATTGATGTGTCCATGATGCGGTTTCGTTTATTGGTGCGTTAATTGTTAAAGCTGTATAGTTGACGTTGCCAGTATAACTGCCTGATCCTGAACCTGTCCAGCCATCCCAAACATATCTTTCGCCAGTCCCTACACTTGGGGAAACCGCGTAGATGTTTACTGATGAGCCAGCATTGCACCATGCGCTGTTGGCTGGATATACTGTGCCGTAATTGCCTGACATGGTTAGCTCGTATTGCACCGTGTAGGTAACTGTCAGTGTTGCGTTTGAACTTGGAACGATATAATTTTGAGTTTGCGGTCCGCCATTGCTCCAATTACCGTAGACGTACTGGGTTCCTGTCCCCATGGGGTAAGGCGATGGCGCCTCGATAGTGTTATTTGTGCCCATTACCATCTCAAATGGTTGCCCGGTAATAGTTGAGGGCGGGTAGTATTGTCCGTCAATTATTATTTCTGGCAAGTTAGAGGGGATTGCATTTATCGTTATATAGATGATTGTTGATTGGAAGTTGGCGGTTATGTTTCCCGGCCCATTTATCGTTGCGGTTGTGTAAGACGATGTTGCAGAGGCTACCGTGATGTTACCCGCCGTAGTCCACAAGGCAAATAGATTCTTATAACTCGCAGGGGCAGCGGAGATTGTTATCTGGTTTGATGAATCGTACCAGCCTGTTCCGGCAACTGGAGTTGTCAGTCCGCCGTTCGAAGGATTTGCGTCAAAGGTAACTTGGTATTGCGTTTCGTAATTGGCCGTGAGGGTCAACGGTGAGATCACCGTCGTTGAAGACCTTGGATTAACCGCCGAGTTGCCGGGACTCCAATTCGTAAAGACATACTGCGTTCCTGTTGCTCCAGATATAACTGTGTTATCTATTTCTATAGTTCCTGTTTGGGAGGATGCATCAAGCCATTCAGTGATTGGTGTTGCATCGTCGACTTTTCCTACCTGTTGTACTCCAACGCTGACTGCTGTTGTATAGGGGGAAGGTAGACCGTTCGTCTTGACAGTAAGTAGATACTGCGTTTTGAAGTCAGCGGTTATTGTGGCGCTTGAGGAAGGAACCGTGTAGGTGTTTGCTTGAGTCGCGCCATTGCTCCAGTCTGTCCAAACATATTGTACACCCGTTCCGTTTTTGACGTTAGAAAGGGCTTCAAGCGTGTGAGTGGATCCGACGGACCAGGACACTGAATAGGGAGTGACTTGCATCACCCCGTCGACTTCGATGAAGCCTGAGCCGGCAGGATTTGAAGATATGATTATGGAGACGTTGGGAGCAGTTGTTGAAGTCGAAGAGGGCTGGGAACCCTTGGTTGATGATGATTCAAAGTTAGCTGAGATTGTGCCTGGACCGTTTATTGTTGCGTTCGTGGAGGCAGATGAAATGTCAGAGATGGATATTGAGCCGGATTCAGTCCAGGACGTGAAAGAATACCCTGGGTTAGCAGTAGTTGATATAGGTGCAACTGCGCCTGCATTGTACCACTTGCTTCCTGATGGAGTGATTACTCCCCCTGTGGTGTTAACTGAAAATGTCACTTCATATTGGCTCGCGTAGGTTGCGCTTACTGTTTGAGAAGTGTCTGGAACCTTGTAACTTTGATTTTGCGAGCCGTTGTCACTCCATTGGATCCATGTATAACTTACCCCACTTGACCCTGGAATTGGCGAAAGCGCCTCAAGTTGATGAATTGAGCCTGGCGACCATTCCTCAGTGATCGGAGTGGTCACGTTCACACCGTCGATACTGACAAAATTGGGGCCGCCTGGATTGGAAACAACAGTTATAGTAACGGTTCTGGAACTGCCTAATAGGAAAATTGGTGCTATGGCAAAAACTGCCACAATTAGCAAAATGAGCGCGACTGCGAGAAGAATAAACAGAGAATTAAACTTATGACTGTGCGGAAATCGCTTGTTCACGGCCTTAGTCTTTTTTTTAGAAAAAACTACAAAGGCAAACAAATGGAATTGTTGCCTCCTCCGAAAAGTCGCTCTCTACTCTCAAATTATAACTTGGAAGATTCTTTTAAAGATTCCTCGATATGGTTATAAAGAACCAGGTTGATTTCTGTTAATTTGAAAATCATGGTGAGGTTCTACCGGTCAATCAATAGAATACATTCTATGTTAATTTTTTGCTCACGTAATATAACCACTAAATTCTTGACCCTATCTTCTATTTGCGCTTTGAACGCGGACGCGGTTTACTCCCATTTCTCCTAAGCATAGTCACTGCTACTGCCGCGACCACAAGGATTGCCACCGCCGAGGCTACACCTATCAGCGTCCACGGAATGGGTGAGCTTGTCACGTTGTGGGCGCCGGCTATTGTTAAATATCCTGAATCAGCGCTGGAGGAGTACAGAGCACTTCCTCCAAAGTTTGCATTAATCTGGTAGATTACGACTTGGGTAGGTACGAAGATTATGGATGAGTTGCCGTCTGAATTCGTGATGGCCGAACCAATAGTTTGTTTTGCGCCGTTTTTGCCTATTGCTGTGTACTCTACGGTGGCATCTGAGATTGGTTGCTGATTGGAGCTCTTGAGAGTAGAGTATATTATTACTTCTTGATTGACAGATGCCGTGGATGGAAGGCTAAGGGTCAGTGTTGTGGAAGTAATGGGGGTCTGAGACACAACCACGTTAACGGTTGCATTGGAAGGTTGATCGTTTGCGTCTCCAAGAAATTGGGCTTCCACAGTGTGGCTTCCTGTCGTGATGAAAGTGTAGTTTAAAGTCGCTACTCCACTAGAGTCTGTTGTTGCGTACCCCATTGAAACTGCCGAACCGCCTGGCGGAGTCTGGGAAAAAATAATATTTTCGTTCGGCAGCGGGCTACCGCCCTGTGTCAACGTCGCTGAAACTGTTATAGGTACGCCCGTTGCTACGGTTTGAGGGACGCTCAGAGTTAAAGCAGTTGGTTTCAAGGTAGACTGCACGCTTGCTGAGTTTACTGTCAAAGTGCCCGTGGCATTGCTTGAAGCGTATATTCCTCCCGTCTGGTTTCCGGTATACGAAGCCTTGATTGCGTATGTTCCAGCAGCGGTTGGAGTATAATTAATAGTTGACACTCCGCTTGCGTCTGTTGTTGCTGTTCCAATGCTTTGTGAATTCACATAGTAATTTACACTCATGCCCGAAAGGGGATTGCCAGCTGAGTCTTGGAGTGTAGAGGTTAGGGTGACTGCGGTTCCAACAGTCGCTTGAGTAGAAGTCACAGCCATGGTTGTGGTCAAATATCCAACTGTCAAGAACGAGTTTTGAACCATCAGGCCTGTCGAATTATCTATGTATTGACCACTCGTAAAATACGCGTCTGCCTCTTGAAGGTTTAGCCCACTTTGCAGTCCAGCAATGGCGGTTGGAAGTAGATGAAGCGTGATCGACAACACGGTCATCGTGACCGTACTATTTACACCCACATTTAGTGGCATTTCAACAAGTGCGTTAATGTAGGAAAATCCGGTGGTGTTCAGAGAATAAATGTTTGTGTACAGACTCGCACTTGTGCCAGTGAAAAGGTTTCCAATAGTCACGTCGCTTGGAGAGACCGATAGAATTGTGGAGCCTTGATTGTTAAAGCTGAAGATTAAGTGAATCAGGTTCAGACCGGTTACGTGGCTAACGTCAACGTTTATCGTTGTTGAAGGAGTATACATTACGACGTTTGAAGGATTAACGGAGAGCGTGGGATATTGGACTAGCTGCTGAGCAAATACTGGGCTAAAAGATAGCAGAGATGATAATGCAATAATCATCAAGATTGATGTTCTGAAATATAGTTTTCGCTGAAAAATCATTCAGGTCTCCGCTAAAACATGTTTTTCTTAATTTATAAGGCTATTGGAACAATTTTCTATATGTTTCTTTAGAGAATAGCTAACAAAACGCATAACAAGCAGACACAGGTACACCGAACAAGACTGATTTCAACATTAATTGCGAGAGACTTGGCTAGTTATTTTTCCGCTATCTGAGGTTGACGGCCTTTATTGTCCGGCTGAGCCTTGCATAAGAACTTATTTAATGTTGCTTTAAATAAATTAATTAAAATGAGATAGTATTTGCAGTGATTCATGTTTACTTTGATTATTGAGCCATTGAAAAATGAGGTATGCTCGAGGATAGTTTCGGATCTTTTCTTTAAAGGAGCATAAATTTTATGTGATCTTAAAGAATTCTCGAAATTTAATGAGCAGTATCTATGTTTAACACTCTTAAAAAACTCCTCGGATCTTAATTATTGCAGTCGTGGAAGTGAACATGAAACTTTACGCCTTTCCGACAGAGTCGCGAAAAACATGAAAGAGGACGCCGAAGTTATAAGGGTCTCCACGAAAGCAGGGGTTGATTAATTTCTTGCGGGCTTTATAATCGAGGTAAAACAGACAACGCTCAATTGATTAAAACTAAATCAAGCCTTTAGCCAAAGAAAGTTCCAAAAAGTCAATTTGCTTTATCCTTAGAATTCTCCTTAAACGCCATCCAGTTTTCTCCCTACTTTTTAAGAAAAAAGCTCAACAGGCAATAAGCGAATAAACGTCAAGTGGCGTCGCAAAAAAATTTCAAGCTAATCAAAAACAAAAAAAAGGAGGGTAGCTGTTTCTTTTTTTATGTTCATCTGGCTGCTGCTTCGTATTCGGCTAGATCTTTGGTGTTGATGAAGCCAAGGCCGCTGCAGTCTGCTTGCCAATTATATGGAGCTAATCCTAGCATCATGTTTCTGACGAGTGCGACATCTGCTTGTGTTACATGAGTTTCGCCTGCAATCAATGGAACCGGGGTCGGGTCAAGAACCATCGAAACCGGTGCAGTCGGTACGTAGATTTGGAGTGGGTTCCATACCCAGACTTCGGCATTTGTGAAAATTATTGGACCGTAGAAGCCTTCATAGAGGATATTTTCGCAGAATAACGGGCAGTAACCTGCAGGGGCGTCGCAAAGTGAGGCGTAAACTGGTTGGTAACCTGTCAATGTCGATGGGTAAACGAGTGCTGCATAGCCTGTCGGGTCCTTCCATAGTGGAATCTGGTTTGCTGAGAGCACTGTCTCGAAAACGAGGGTTCCTGAGAATCCGCTGCCTGTGTCGGATATAATGCATGGTATGGTGATTGTAAGGGTGGCTCCAGGGGGCAGACTACTAAACTGCGTAGGCAAAGTCCAAGTGCTCGGATAAGGTAAGGAAGCTATGCTTACTGGTGTCGGACCAATGTCGCCAATTCCATTTGAAGTAGTTAACTCCACGATTGCAGTGAATGATGTGTCCGGGGATGTTATCAACTTGGTGGTGTATGGGAATGTTTGTGTTAGGTCAAGGTTAGTTGCTGTCACTAAACCGGCGTTGAATATGGTTATTTCGTCGTTGAATGTCTGGTTTGTGCAGTATGAAACATCCTTGTGTAGTTGTAGGTAGTCGACGTTGAAATCTACGTGGTTGAACCAGATTTGGCTTGTGCTGTACTCAAACTGGGCTGTGATGTCATATGTTGGTTGTGGTGATACCTGTCCAACGCTGTTGAAGGCGTCCCAGTTACCAACGTTCGGATAGAACGTGTACCAGAACCATTCTCCGTACGCATTGCCTCCGTAGGAACCGACCCAAGTGCATGGGATTGTGATCCCTGTGTTGGATGCTACAGAGCTGGCTGGGCCGTAATACAGGCCCCACGAAGCAACATTTGAGGCAGGGGCGGCTGGATTGTACGAGTAGGCGTATACTCCTGTTGAAGACGCTGGAAATGCTGGCGGAACATCAGGGCCGACTAAGCTAGTGGTGCTTAAGGTGATGGTGTCAGGGATGCCGTTCCAATTGACGTCGAGAGTAACGTTGGCGGGTGCCTGGTCGTACGAAACTGTGACACCTGGAATGAAACCTAGAACCGTCACTGCGGCTCCGTAAGGTATGTCAGTGGGTCCGACGACGCATGGCTGGCACTCGGGGATTCCCGGCGCTACGCATCCTGTTAATGCGTTGTAGGTATAGCTACAGAGTGAACTGTCAGTGTAAGTCCACCCGATTTGTTGCCCCGCCCAGAAAACACCAAGAGTTGGGCTTATCCATTCGCTTTCACTCAAGGCAGGTCCTGGCGGTACGTAGATGTCTGCGAAGACTGGTGCAACTAAGAGAGCGGCTAACGAAACAGCTAGTATGGCATAAAGAGTTTTATTTGTCATAAGAAAGTCTCCTTTATTTCCTGTGATTTGTTATACTCGTGACCGCTCTAAAAGGGCTTTTACTCCATGTGCAGTGTAACTAGATGACGATGAAAATAACCTGAAACGGCTTGTGAAGCTTTTTTCTGGCGCTTTAATTTGTTTAAACTACTTGGGGTTTAGAGTTCACTCTAAAGCTGATTTTGTTGGACGCAAAGAGACAGTTATTTAGAAAAATATATAGTTTTTTTTGCTTAAGCATTGAATCAATGAAAAACACTTTCTAGAAAACGTCGGCTATTGCGGCCAAATTTAAGAACTTCAGGTGTTTGAAATGTCAAATAAATGATTTTTTGCCGTTTTGCATATTAGTGAGAAGTGTTAAAGTGAATCCGCAATGAAGATGCGGTTAGTAGTAGCTGTAGTTGTAATAGCTGCCATAATTTTTGGCGCTTCACTACTGGTTTTCTTAAGCGAAAACGATTTTTCAACTAAATCCTCAATGACATACTACACATACTCCATTGTCAAAACTTACCCTCATGACACGAAAGCCTTCACAGAAGGATTAACGTATTCGGATGGATTCCTGTTCGAGAGCAGCGGACTTAACTCTACTTATGGCGCTGTTTCATCTTTGCGACGCGTTGATTTGACAACCGGCGACGTAGTGCAAGAGTACACTTTGCCAAGCCAGTACTTCGGGGAAGGCATAGCCATCGTCAATGACACAATCATACAGTTGACTTGGCAATCCCACATAGGCTTCATCTACAACAAAAAGACTTTTGTTTTGATAGGCAATTTTTCCTACCCGACAGAAGGCTGGGGCTTGACGTTTGACGGCAAACAACTCATTATGAGTGATGGCTCAGACAAGCTCTATTTCCTGAACCCAACGACATTTCAAAGAACAGGACAAGTTAAAGTTCATGACGGAAGCACGAACATAGCAAACATCAATTCGCTGCAGTACATCAACGGCGACGTGTACGCCAACATCTGGCAAACAAACCAGATCGCAATAATCAATCCGCAAACAGGACAGGTGAAAGCTTGGATAGACCTCACAGGATTGCCAGCCGAAGTCACCGTTTATTCAAACCCTAACGCCGTCTTAAACGGCATCGCATATGACCAGCAAAACAACAGGCTTTTTGTGACAGGCAAAGATTGGCCGAGTCTCTATCAGATAAAACTTGTACCTACGAGCAGCCCGGCGCTTTCAGGCAGCTAGTTTATTTGCAAAATGAAGTTTAGCGGCGGAAAGGAAATTGGTTTGCGAAATCTTCCCCTAAACTAACAACTTTGCTTCGCATCACAATTAGAATTGCGCGCCTATAATAAGCGAGCCTTCGAGGGAAGTTTTTGCTGGATGCTGGGGTTAACGTTAACCTTTCGTCGCATAATAGGATAGAATTGCCAATGGAGCCACGAGAAGGTAGGAGACGAAGGTTCCAAGCAAGACCCCGAGGGCTGGATACAGGTACCTCACGGCAACACAAAAAGGGGATAATCGTTAACATACCAGACAAAACCAATGGCTTCGTCACGGCACGCGAGAATTCTGTTCCCTCGCTCCTATTCAGTATTACTAACGTTGAAGTGAAAACCGCTGGAAACGCAGCTGCAATGCCACCAAGGATTGGACCGCCAATTTGGCTTAGAAGCACCGAAATCATTACAAGCGTTCCTGCGCCGACTCCCCGAAAGATGACTTCCCAGATATTGTAGTGTTTTTCTTGTCCTTTCAGATTTCGCAGTTTCAGCTTCTTAACGAACCCGTAGAATGTTGAAACGGAAATCACTCCTCCAGCAAATAAGCTGAGCTCGAAATTCTTCAGACCGGACGCCACAATCAAGCCTGAAACCGCAAACCACACGACAAGCGAAAAGGCGATTCCACGGCCAAAGCCTCTAGCAGCAAAAAACGCGTAGAAGAACAAATAGGCGCTCGTGACGCCGAAAGCTAATGGAAAGACGGTGGTCGCTTCAACCGCGGCAACTGAAGATTGGTTGATAGCGATAAAGAAAAACGAGAAAGCAGATGTAGATGGAAGACCACCGAGAGTACCGCCCAAAACGCTCCCCTTCTTTTCAGCAATAACGGTGACTACGGTCACCCATAGGCTACCAACTGCAAATGCTAGTGAAAGGTGTAAGACTGAAGCGACGGAAAGGCTGTAAAGCATGCTTAAATCTCAATCACATGCAAATTAAGTTGCTAATTAATCCTTCCAACGTAAGGTCGACAAATTAAGCACAAATGCTTTTTGAGGCTGCTTTTTCAAGTTAACCGAAATGACTAATTAAATAAACATTCAGGAGGGCGGAGAGATACGTTGATTTGGAACGACCAACTGAAGTTCAAAAAGAAAATGGTTTGAAAAGGAGTTGAAAATCAGTTTTCCGCCGCTTTCAAGCGCCAAGTTTTGCACTTTTGCTCAAAATTTTAACGTTCCTTTAAGCTGAATTTTGTCGAAAAGAATTAAATACTGATAGTTCGATTTAAGAGGAAACGGGGATTTCGTTTGAGTGGGGAAAAAAACACGGTATCTAACACTGAAAGTAAGTATCCCTGGAGTAACTATACACTGAAATTAGGCAGAGGAGAACCCGTTTCTACAACGCAGTACGTGCTGTACGCCGTGCAGATCGCAGCAATCATCATACTCTCATACTTAAGCGTCTCTTTGCTTGGTCCGCTAAGCTACTCTGGCATTTCATTGTTCTACTTCGTTTACCCCTTCTTCCTTGTGTTTACCATGTGGTGGGGAATCTGGGGTATCGCTGCTGCTTACATTGGTTGTGTGCTCGGAGCAGGGTTGATGGTCGGCTTAGGCGTAGTTCCATCGTTGGCTTACTCGGTGAGCGACTTTATCCCGCCGTTGTTTGCATTCATAATCTGGCGTGGACTGCTCGCAAATAGGGGCTTCGATCCGCTGTGGAGAGATTTGACTGACAAACAAGTAGCAGGCGTCAAAGCAAAAAGAGCGACTGCATGGGTCCTGTTTGTGCTCATCAACGGAGTCATACTTAACGCTATCAGCGCAGAGCTCGGTGTCGGAATAGAATACCAACTGGGATTGATTCCAACAGGCTCAGTAACAGTTCTAGGCTCAAGCATTTCCTGGTTCTGGGCTTGGTGGCTGGGATGGTTCTTTGGCGACTTGGTTGCAATGGTGATCATAACTCCGGTGCTGGTCAAGGGACTTACAAGCCTTGTCGAAAGGCAAGGGCTCGTAAACCACGGCTGGGTAACTTAACAGCGACTCTTCCTTAGCATAACAAGTTGAAAGGGGAAAGTTGTTGGGGAGTTCAGACGTGGAGGCACGTCGTACTTCGAAGAAGTACGTGTGCACCTTTATTTTTTCTATGCGAACAGGAACACCAATCGAAAAACTGCACGTTATAACCAAGTTTCTAATGATTGCAGTGATGTCCGTTTTGGCGCTGTACATGTTTGATATTTCAGTGGCCAAAGGCGGGCCAGACATCGTTGGCCTTATTCTCTTGTTAGTACTTGTGTTTTCGCTCTTAATCATATCGAGAACTGCTAAACACCTAGTTAGCTCTTACTTGATTCTCGCTTTGCCGGTTATTATCGGAGAGTTCTTCTGGTGGCTCTTCCTCAACGGCCCTCTACCGGGCACAAAATTGGTCTTTTATCTGTGGCCAGGGTTTTTGCCGATAGGAATATCCACGGTGGTTCTTGTAGGCGTTTTCGGTTTAATCTATTACAGAACCCGAAGCATAGGCTGGTCACTTGTTGGCTGCTTGCTGCTTTGGTGGTTCACTGTCATGCCAGCTGTACTAAGCTTTGCGTCTTGGGCTACCTGGGCTAGGGTTCCGATCGGGATAGCCTATTCCTTCTCGCGCTCTCAATGGTCAATCAACATTGCGTTTGCTAAAGCGCTTGGTTATGCAGTGTTAATTTACACTTCTTTCTTGTTTTTGTTAACCACAAGAGATGTGGAAATCGCTGGCTGTCTTAGACAGCTTAAGCTTTCATTCCGCAAATCCTTCTTCATAGCTTTAATGTTTAGGAACCTCAACACGATACTGATTGATTACCAGAACATTAAGATGGCCCAGGTCGCTCGCGGCTCAAACGTTGTTAGAAAAAGTGTATTCTCTAAGATCATTGATTTGGCGTACGTTTCTATTCCTTTGGTTGCAACTATGATCAGGCGGTCAACTGAAATGGGCGTAGCGCTTTATGCAAGAGGCTTTGAAGGCTCAAAAGGCATGACTGATTACAAAGAGACAAAGAAACTGAGCTACGTTGACTATACGATAATTGCAATTTTAGCCGCATTCCTAATATACGAGGTCTTCCTTGGGCACTCCATCACCTCCCTGTTCACGAGGTAAAACAGAATGTCGGTTTTGGAAGTAAACGATTTCTGGTGGAAATACCGTTCCTACATAGGCGCGGAGAATCCTTTCACGCTTAAAGGTTTATCCTTCACCGTCAATAAGGGCGAATTCTTCGGCATCATCGGACCAAGCGGCGCAGGCAAGACGACGCTTTGTTATGCGTTGACTGGAATAATACCGCACGTCTTCACGGTTCCGCGAGGGAAAGAGCAGGAGCATATTAAAGGCGAAATAAAACTGTTCGGACAGACGCTGACAAAGGTTGAAGCAGTGACCGATGAAACGACAGGCAGAATGTCGACTATGATTGTTGGCAAGAAACAGACAGCACAACGCGTGGGCCTGCTGCTTCAAGACCCCGAAAACCAGTTTTTGAGAATGGACCTTCTCCACGAAATCAGTTTCGGCATGGAACTTTTAGGATTGCCCGAGAGCGAAATTGAGAAAAGAGGTAAAGAAGCACTGGAAATTGTCGGTCTGGGCAACTTGTGGCCGATTGCAGATCTTGTTCACCCGAGCGAATTGTCAGGTGGGCAGAAACAGAGGGCCGCAATAGCTTCCTTCATCGCTCTGCGACCTGAATTGTTGGTGTTGGATGAACCCATGTCTGACCTTGACCCAGAGGGTAAGCTTAGCATAATTCAGGCTATTGACAGCATAAGAAATGAGTATGACGTAACAACAATTGTTGTTGAGCACAACCCGGAGATAATTCAAAAGTACGCTGACAGGGTGCTTGCCATAAACAACGGACAAATGATTGCGTATGGAACCACGGAAGAAGTGTACTGTCAGTCTAAACTGTTCGATGAGAATGGACTGTACGCCTCAGACATAGCTAGGATCGGGTGGAAATCGAGTCTAAACTACAAAGGAAGGATTCCGTTCACTGTAGAGGAAATAATGCAAGTATTTGAAGACAAGAAACAAGAACCTAAAGCAAACGTTGAGGATGACCCGCCTGATGAGAAAGCTGAGGAAATAATAAGCGTTAAAGACCTCGATTTCTCTTACGAAGATGGAACACAGGCGCTTAAGGGAGTAACCTTCTCCATCCGAAAAGGTGAAATCGTGGGGCTTATAGGTCAAAACGGAGCGGGCAAATCGACTGTATCCAAGATAATCAGCGGCTTGTACAAGAAGTTCCGAGGCGAAGTAAAAATAATGGGGTTAAGCTTGCGAGATAAGAAGATGGTTCAAAGAATCCCCTGCTATGTTGGATACGTGTTCCAGAACCCGGACAACCAGATTTTCATGCGCAAAGTTTACGATGAAGTAGCGTACGGTTTAAAGAACCTAAAGATACCACAGCAAGAAGTTGACCTTAGGGTCAAGGAGGCACTGAAGAGCGTTGGCTTATTGTCAAAGATCGACGAGGACCCAATGTTCTTGGGGAAAGGCGAAAAGAGGCGATTGACAGTGGCATCCATTCTCGCCATGAACCCTAAGATTATGATTGTTGATGAGCCAACTACAGGTCAAGACTTTAGAATGTCAGAGGACATAATGAACCTGCTTGAAGAACTAAACAAGGCTGGCACAACAATTCTAGCTATAACGCATGACATGACCTTGGTTTCGGAGCATACGAAAAGAGTCATAGTAATGCATAACGGTTCAGTGCTGTATGATGGCTCCACAAGAGGGTTCTTCGCAAACGAGGAATTACTCGAAAAGGCGGGCATAATAGCGCCCCTGGCAGTCAGACTCAGCCACGCCTACAGGAAAAACCACCCATCTTCGCTGTGCCTAATGAACGCTAAAGAATGGGTTACAGCATTGAACCATAACGGAAAGGAAACAGGCTAAGAATCAGTTTACTGCCTTATAAAAAAATAAAAAAGGGGAAAGTAGGTGCTGCATTCGTTTGTTTTTGATTTATGGTCGTTTTCTGAGCATTATCACTGCCAGTATAGCGCCGATTATGATTATCACGATTACCACTACTGCTATTCCTAATTCTAAGCTCGATGTCGATGCCAATCCTGTCGGCGGTGAAGCTGTCGGTGCAGATGTTGGCGGTGGTGAGCTGGCATAGAAGTGCGCTTCAGCTGAAGATCCATAGTATGATTGTGTTCCTGCGAAGGTTGCTGTGACTGTGAAGTTTCCTGGAATGATTGGTGTCCAAGTGAGGCTGTATGTGCCGCTTGCGTCAGTGGTGGCTGTACCTACGTCGTAGCAGTTGTGGTTTGAGTCAGTGACTGCTATCGTTACTGGAACCCCGGTTACGTTTGTTGGCATCGGCTGCTGCTCGTAAACAGCTTCCATAAACTGTGTCATGCTCGCGTCAGAAACACATGGCAACCCATTGGGGAAGTTCGCTGCCACAGCCTGCTGCTGTGCACCTGCAGAGACATCCATCACTGTGCCTGTTATTGTTACGGGTGTGGCAGTCGTTACGCCAATATCGGGTGCTGTGACAGTTGTTTTGCTTGGTCCGCGACCGTACGCATAAACCTGTCCATCGTATGAGTTGAACCCTGTCACTATGCCGCACGAAACTTCCGTGGCCGTATCGTCGAATGCCAGAATTTTCCATAATAGCTGCCCGTCAGTCATGTTGATGGCTATCAAATTCGCGCCGTGGAATAGCGGTGGACTGTATTCGTGACCCTCTGACAAGTACAGTATTCCAGGTGCAGCGATTCCTCCAAACTGGACCCATAGTGGCCAGGTGCCATAGGGCGTTTCTGATCCAGGCGAACCCGTGAGCTTCGTTGTGCTTGTCCACCAAATGATATTACCGTTTGTCATGTTGACTGCCCATACGTCACCGCCTAGGCCCCAGAAAAACATTACAGCGGTCTGTGTGTCAACAAGGGTTTGAATGCCGTATTCGTCATAAGGATTTGGAGGAGCCCCGTTAGCAGTAAGAGTTGTTGTCCATGCCAGCGCGCCAGTTTGCAGATAGTAAGCGTTGGCTACATCCGTAGCTTCGTTTAGATCGACGTAGATTCCGTCTCCAGAAAGTTGATAGAAGTTTTCACTCAACCTTGTAAATGGTGTTTCTGTTCGATTAACAGGACCCCATAACAAAGCACCAGTGGCTTGGCTGAAGCCAGCTTCAATCAACCATCCCGCCGTTTCTCCGACGGAAGGCGCAAGCGCCGTATCTGCGTCTCCATAGTACATCACTATTACGCCGCTGTCGAGTTGACCCATGCTCAACCCACCAAAGGTGAGGCCGCTGTAGCCCATATCGTCAGGAATTGCGGTGTTATTGGTGCCGATCAGTTGACCGTTGAGTGTTGTAGGTATCGGCATTGCCCACATTATTCCTTCGTCCCATTGAAACTGTTCACCTGAGCCTATGCTCCATTCAGAAACCGCCGGAGCGGGTAAATTGGCCTCTCCAAGGGCATCCGTCATGTTCCATGCGACTAATGTAGGTCCAGAATCATATTGCTGGACACTAGTCAAGCCTGATGAAGTTTCTCCGGGGTGGACGGTTACGTAGCCAGTAGTGTCGTTGACAAAGTAGCCTATCAAGTTTCCATTTGCGTCGGGCGTAAGGGATCCACCGCCAAAGCCGCCTGGCAGGAAGAAGTAGAATGGACCGTTGACAATGCTGCAGACGTATGCACCAGTTAATCCATCATAAAAGTTGTAGTCGCTGTTGGGTGCTCCAGGAATAGGTCCTTCGGTAATGAGGTAGGGCCCAACGACACCGTACTGGTTGGGTGATTTCCAGTTAATCTCCATGCCGCAGGTTAATGCATTGGTGGTGTTTATTGTGAATAAGGTTTGTCCGTTGTACAGGTCTGTTGCAACAATGCCACTACTGTAGTCTGTGTCTGTCGTGTACCAAGTGGCATACACTATTCCGTCAATGACTACTGGGGTCCATTTTGGCTCGTACTGCGAGGCTGTCCAGTAATCGCTTGTTTCAGTTCCACCAGCCGGTCCGCCGGCAACGCCTCCGATGCACCAAGGCTTTGTCCACAGAATGTGAGCAGTTGTTGGCCCTGTTGTATATGGGTTAAAGTTTCCAGTAGCATTGTAATCTCCTGTGGAGGCAAATGGGGCGGCACTCGTTCCAAGCCACGGTCCAGTGATAGTGTACCAGTTTTGGACGTTTTCTCCGTTAACTGGAGTCTGCCACCAAGTCGTTGGGAGCGGAGTGAATGGAATACCGCTTACCGGTGACTGCTGCACTGCAAGCTTTACTACGGGGCTGTGGCTGGGCAGTTCGCGGTCGCCATCAAGATATGTAAATTCTGGATCTGTCGTTGAAAGGATTTGTCCACCGTAGAACATCTCGAACGTGTAGTTGCCAGTTGTAGTCGGAGTGTACCGAGTAGTTGTGCCTCCGGTCAAGTCTGTAGTGAATGGCCCTAACGTTGTAGACGTCCCAGCAGGGTTTGTAACAACAATCGTCATATTTGTTGCATCTTGAACGTCTTCCAATGGTACAGCAAGCCAAAAGTCAACGGTCACTGTTTGACCGACACCGGCTGGGTTAGGGGCGACATTAATGAAAGATTGCGTTGGAAAACTAAAGGTCTGTGCATTCACACGTGGCGTTAGCGCCATTGAAGCTGTCATTGAAAATGTTAAAAGTGCTGCAATCAGAATAGCCATAGCTTTACTTTTCAGCGTTTTCATTTTTGTTTTCCTCTATTATTATTATTTAATTGAGCATGCATAGCTGTTCCGAAATTGGTCAAAAAATTGTCATGCGTCAAATCTGTGTTACATGACCCAACTTTCGCTTCTATTAGGAATTGAATTCTTCAAGGTAAGACCTAAGCAGAAAACATAGCTTTCAACCACTTTTAGCCAATTTGGGAACATGCATGCGCGGTAAATGTTCGAGGCTGTAGGATATAAAATGTTGTTGTAACACTTTGTAGTCACAAGCCCTTGCCAATGGGGAGCTTTGCCTTGCTTGCCCTTTCATGCTTACGTGGTCGCGTTATTGTTTCAGGATTCCTGTTTAATGAAGAGAAAATTAGTTGCGGTGTTAAATTAGCACAATCATTGCTTAAACTACTGATAAAATCCCGGGAAAAAAGTTGCACAAGACCCAACCGTACAGTAACTTTTATTTGTTTAATCTTTTATTTGATGGTGTAAAACTGGTAATCCCACCAGAATGCCTCGATAGCTCAGCCTGGTAGAGCGGCTGCCTTGTAAGCAGCAGGCCGCGGGATCGAGGCCCGCTCGAGGCTTCCTTCTAAACCCCCGTGTTTGTCTTTTTCCACGAGCAACAATCTTTTAGCTTATCTAAACGCATATGACATTTAAACTAGAACATGAAATTCTAAAACAAAAAATCAAAAATCGGAAGATAACACTATTCTGGCTGTCCTTCGGTCTCTTCTTCGTCGCTTTTACCGTGAGGCATTTTGCCTGTGAGCTTGTATTTTCGGGCTTGAGTTTCCACTATTTCGTTTTCGAAGAGTTTTCGCAGTGAACGGAATATTTTTTTGGGCGATTCACCAGTCTTATCTGCTAATTCTTGCAAGGTTAGTTCGCTGCCTTCAGCCTTAAGTGCGGCTACAACTTTCTCATCGGTTTTGTTCAGTTTTACCATACGGTTTGCCTCTTGCTCCTGTTATGGCGCGCTTGGCTTTTTCAATCTTACGGTAAAATACCCAGAGAGTTTTCAACTAAGCCTCTTCAATGGCTCCTTGCCCTGTTCTGCGGCTCCATTTTCCTTTGCAAAAGATGCTGTAATCGCAGGTTGCGCACGAGACCTTAACACCAAGCTCGCAGCGGTTTTCCACTTCAACCTGCTTCATCGTTTGACCATCTTTTTTATTAAAATCGTGAGTAGCGATATAAGCGGAGTTTCAAAAAAAAGAATATATCTAAACCCGTAATATCTTGCCTAGCCGCGTCAAAGTTCAGTCTTTGGAGGCATCGTCTTCTTCGGGGTTAAACACATGCTTCTTTTCAGGTGAAACCTTCAATCCATGATACTCGTACATAATTCGTAGCGCGTCGCGGATAGCTTCATTGCGACTATTGTAAACGCCTTTCTCGATTAACATGTTTAATAAACTTAGATATCTTTTCGTAAGGCGAATAGTTATTCGCTCACGCTTGTTCTCTTCAGACACCGTTCAGTCACCATTTAGACACTTATTTCTTTGCAAGGTTAAATGCAATAACCTTTTC
>Ga0187784_10001600_pt1 | contig 17985 bp, 13 predicted proteins | sample 1015_SJ02_MP15_2_FD_132964 | JGI IMG/M metagenome (GOLD analysis project Ga0187784, IMG submission 132964) | Tropical peat soil microbial communities from peatlands in Department of Meta, Colombia - 1015_SJ02_MP15_20_MG | ecosystem: Environmental > Terrestrial > Soil > Wetlands > Peat | place...
GCCCGTCTGTGTGTCTAGCCGGTAGATCGTCGGCGGCACAATGTACGACTCGAAGGTGAAGAACCCATAGCGATCCGTGGCCAGCCCGTAGGGGACGCTTGCCGCTCCGATGCCCTGCAACGGAACCTCGCCCGCCGGTTTGCCATCGAGCGTATACGCGGCGATGACTGTCTTCACGTCCTGCAAGCGCTTCACATAAATCTTGCCGCCGACGATGTTAAAGGAGTCAATGGCATCGGGGCCCTCCGGCACCACCGTCGTCCAGGCATCCGGCATAACGCCGGGGTCGCCTCTTAGGATCCGCCCATTCGGCGACTTGTAGTCGGTCTTCACAACCCATGCGCCCTTGTATTCGTCGGCGGTGAATCGCGAATCGACGCCCCAGATCAGGACGTCGAAGTAGGAGCCCGGTTTCGTCAGGTTGCGGTAGACAATGTCCACGCGCTTGGCGGGCACGCCGCGGCGAATCTCGATCACCAGATACCGGTAGTCGTCGCTGAGCGCCGCTTCGATCAGATCGAGGGGCCCGAGCGGCTCGCCGCGGAATTCATTGCCGAAGATCAGCTTGTCCTGCGAATTGCGCGTGCCGAGCACGTGCTCGAACACCAGCGAGCCCTTGGCGTTGGTGCGCGAGTAAATCAGATCCTTTCCATCGGGCGTAAAGTTCACCGAATAGTAGATGCCGCTGGGCAGCTCGTCCTCCAGCGTTTTGTTGGTCTTGGCGTTGTAGACGCGCACCGTCGTCTCGTCCGCGCCGCCTTCGCGCACCAGGTAAGCCACCAGCGTTCCGTCGCGCGACACGTCGGCCAGATTTACCGAAGTGTTGGGATCGCGGCTGAACTGCGCCGGGTCGATGAGGCGCTTGTCTTTCTCCGCCCACCCGTGCCGCACATAGATGGAGTACTGCTCCTCGCCGGCCAGGATTTTCTCGAAGAACAGATCGTTGCCGCGCTGAATGGGCACACGCCAGCTCGTCACGTGTTCCAGCGCGTCCAGGTCGCCGGCGACCGCCGAGCGGATGCGCGCCTGTTTCAGATATTGCTCGGTGTAGGCGTTCTCCTGGTCGATGAAGGCCTTGGTTTCGGGGCTGTCAGCGTTCTCCAGCCAGCGATAGTTGTCGACGATCGTGGTGCCGAAATAATTGTCTTTGACCGGGATGGCGTCGGCGTGCGGCGGCGGCCCGAGAGAGAACCCGTCGCGGCTGTGAATCGTCTGGGCGGATGCCGCCAGCGCATTCAAGACCAATCCCAAAGCAAGACCCCAACGCACACAATGCCTCATGCCAAGAGCATACGCGATCTTGCCATCTGCGCCGCCTTCTGCGCAGACAGGATCGGATGATCCTCATCTTGCGCGGTGTAGCCAATTTGGCTACGATATCGAGAGAGGGAGATTCGGATGCGCCAGGTATCGCTCAGGGAGTTTCGCACTCGCGGGGTCAAGGCTTTGGGGGTCGTGCCGCAGGGAGAAACTGTATTGCTAGCTGGGCAGCAGGGGCCCGCGTATTTTCTCGTTCCCGTGTTCGGTGACGTAACCGCCGAGGAGAAAGAGCTGCGTCGCGCCATGGCCAAGGCCAGCCTGCGGCGAAGCTGGCGCCGCGCGGAAGCCTTCGGGTGGGATCAGGCAACCGGGGGGGAAATCGATCGCGAAATCGATCGAGTTCGTGCGGCTCGCAGGCGCCGGAAACCCGGCCCCTCCGCGAATAAGTCGTCGCCCGCACGGTGATCGAGCGGATGAGACTGGCTGTTCTGGACACCAACATCGTCGTCTCCGCGGGCATCCAGCGGAAAGGCGCGCCGGCAGCGCTCGTCATGGACTGGGTGCTCGAAGGGCAAGTGCTGGCCGTCACCTGCCCATCGATTGTCGACGAGTACCGCGAGGTCGTGCGGCGGACCAAATTCTTGCGTTACCGATTCCCGCCGCTTTGGCTGGAGTTCCTCATTGCCGAAAGTCTGCATCTTCCCAATCCCGAGGAATGGACCCATCCGCTTCCGGATCCCAAAGATGCCCCATTTCTGGCCTTGGCCCGCGCGGCGGGCGCATGGCTGGTGACGGGAAACCTCCGTCACTTTCCCAAGGCAGCGCGATCCGGCGTAACCGTGCTTTCACCGGCCGAGTACCTGGCTCACCTTCAAAGCAGCACAGAACCTCGCTAAAATCGTCTGCAGTGACCAGCGAGCACTCAACTCAAGATCCCCAGCAGCCGCTCTTTGCCGCTGAAAAGGAAACACCCGTGCCGCGCCGCCCGTGGTGGGCGCGCGGGCCGGGCATTCTTCACCCTGCGCACGCGCACAGTGTCTTCTCGGCCTCGGTTCTCCTCGCGGCCTCTTCTGTGCTGTCGGCGCTGGTGGGCCTGGCGCGCGGCAAGTACATTGCCTGGGTCTTCGGCGCCGGCCCGCAAACCGACGCGTACATGGCCGCGTTCCGCCTTCCCGACCTGATGAATAATTTCCTGGTCGGCGGCGCCGTTTCCATCACTTTCGTCACCATTCTCAATCGCTACCGCGAGCGCGGCGAGGAGGACGAAGGCGAGCGCGTGCTCTTCACCGTTCTGAACCTGATGGTGCTGGTTCTTGCTGCCGCTTCCATCGTCCTGATGTTTCTCGCGGCTCCCTTTGTGCGCTGGACCAACCCCGGCTTTCCCGAGTCGCAGGTGGCTCTCTGCGCGCACATGACCCGGATTCTGCTCCCGGCGCAGATCTTTTTGTTTGCAGGGAGCGTTCTGGGCGCGACTCTGTTGGTTCGCAAGCAGTTTCTCTATCAGGCGGCAACGCCCATTCTCTACAACCTGTCGATCATTGCCTTCGGAGTGCTGCTCCACGGCCGTCTCGGCATCTCTTCATTGGCCGTTGGCGCTACGGCGGGATTCCTCATCAGCTCGCTGGCGATCAATGCCTGGGGGGTTGCCCGCGAGCACATCCGCTTTCGCTGGAAGATTGACCTTCGCCATCCCGGCGTGCGGATGTGGCTGGCCATGACCCTGCCGCTCATGTTCGGCTTCACGCTGCCGTTTCTCGATCAGTATTTCGCCGGCTTCTACGCCTCGCACGGCGCCGGCGACATCACGCGCCTGGCCAATGCCAAGCAGCTCTTCTCCGCGCCCATGTCGATGCTGGCGCAGGCGGCCGGCGTGGCTTCCATGCCCTTTTTCGCACAGTTGTGGGCCAGACAGGAACGCTATGACTTTGCGACGGGAGTGGCAGACTCGGTTTCGCGCGTCGTCGCTCTCAGTTTTCTGGCGGCGTCGTTGATGATCGCCCTTTCGCAGTCGATCGTGGGCGTAATCTTCGGCGGCGGAAGATTCACCACCGCAGACGTGAACCTGACCGGCTGGTTCTTCGCGTTCTACACGCTCTCTCTCTTCGCCTGGTCCGCGCAGGCCATCTACGCGCGCGCTTTCTACGCCGCGGGCATCACCTGGCTGCCTATGCTGTTCAGCACGATCATCCTGTGCTTGGCTTTTCCGCTTTACGGGTTTGGCTACAGAATGTGGGGAGCCGGAGGCGTGGCGCTGGCGTCGGACGCAGGCATTCTGCTTCAGGCTGCCACTCTCGGCACGCTGCTGCACAAGCGGCGCATGGTTTCGCTGGCCAGCCTGGACTACGCGGAGATGGGCCGCTGCCTGGTCGCGGCTGTGGTGAGCGGCGCGGCCACGTGGCTTCTGGCATGGGGACTGCGCCGCGCCAGCTTTTGTTTCTCAGGCGCGCCGTGGCTGCATCACACGCGCTGGAACGACGCCGCGATTTTGGTTGCCGGCACGCTGATCTGGGCGGTCATCGCGAAAGCGGTTTTGGAAAGAGCCGGCTCCGCGCTGCCCAGCGTGGCGATGAAAAAGCTGCGCCTGGCCTGAGGGCGCCCGCGGGACGCGTGGACTAGAGCAGTCCCACAGTTGGTGTATCCCGGCAGGGGCTAAAGCCCGCGCGTGGGTATTGCGCCATTTGCGGCACGAGTGAACTCGTGCCCTGTTACAAAGCCTCGACCGGGATACAGCAAACCGAGTTCTGCCCTAAAGCGGATTAGAAAAAGGTGTAGGGAAGGCACAGGGATCGAATGGCGTCCCTCAGGGGCTAAAGCCCACGTTCGATTGGTACATTTTGCGGCCCGAGGCCCAGAGGGCACCCCGTCGTGCCCTGACACGAATCCGCACACCATTTGCTGATTCGCTCTAATCTTCCCTCCGGCAGCGACCGCGAAAACACACGCGCGCGCCTACTTGCATCGAGAGCTGTTTGCTCCGACGCAAAGCCGAGTGCCGCGGCCGTGCCCGAATCCTAAACCGCGACCGGCTTAGGCGCTTCCTGAATGGCGGGGGAGGGAACCGAATTCCCCGCCGCGGCGCCGGCTGCCGCCGCTGCCGCTTTCCCGTCGGGCTTGCGAATATCGATGCCGCCCTTGAAGAACGCGCCGTCCTCGATGCTGATGCGTGCGGCGGAAACATTGCCGCTCAGTGCGCCCTCGGCCCGGATGTCGACGCGATCGGTTGCCGTAACGTCGCCGCGCACTTTGCCCAGCACCACCACTTCGCGCGCGGTGATGTTGGCGGTGACCTGGCCGTTCCTACCCACGGTCACGCGATTTCCCGATAGGTTGATGGAGCCTTCCACCTTGCCGTCGATATAGAGCGACTCAGTGCCCGTGACTTCACCTTTCACGAAAAGGCCCTTGCTGATAATGGCTTGATCGCCGGCCGCCGCCCCGGCGCGGCTGGTCGGGTCATGACTGGGCGTCATGGGAGCCGGACGCGGCGGTTCCGGGTTGGAGACGGCGTTCTGGGGTTCGGATTGGCTTGGTTTCCACATAGCTGTCAAAGGTCTGTCCTTTTCTGTCCCATGGGGACGGGGGATGCCAAGGCAATGGCCAATGGCGCGAACCCAAACTGCGATCGACGCTCGCCCGGGTTGCTTCTTCGTTCACCACCAAAATCTTCGCGCGGCGCGGCGGGCATGATCTCCGCTCGCTCCGCGAAATCGCTGCTTTGATCCATATTCTATGACGAACCACCGCACAATTCTATGGCAACCTGCGGCGCAATCAACGAGCCAACACGTTACTTGAGACACATACAGTTAACTGAGACGATACTCCATCCGGCGGCGGAGGGCAAAATCGAGAATTACGGAGGGATGCAGGCGGCACGGCTGAAGCCGTGCCCTTTCAAAGCGAGAACCGTGCGACGGGTTCTAGTCTAGTTGCATGACCGATCGCGAACTGCTGGCGCGCATTGCGGCCTCGCCTGGCGGGAAGGCCGGATACAAGCAGCTCGTCCGGGAGCTGGGCTTGGGCGGCGGCCGCGAGCGGCGTCTGCTCCTCGAACAGCTCGCGCGGCTTTCATCCCAAGGCCGGCTCACGCAGCTCGACCGCGAACAATGGAGCATTCCCCGGCCGGCCACGGCACGCGCTGCCGCGAACCGCGAGAGCCTCCGCGACAATCTCGTTGCGGGGCGCGTCGATCTGCATCGCGACGGCTACGGGTTCGTCCGGCCGGACCGGCGGTCCGCCATTGCGGGTGCGCGGCAAGCCTCGGAAATCGGCGAAGACATCTTTATCCCGCCCAATGAAATCAGCGGCGCCATGCAAGGCGACGAGGTGCTGGTCGAAGTTGACCCTCCTAAGAGGGATGGCCGCATGTCGGGCCGTATTCTCCGCGTTCTCGAACGCCGCAACCCCACCGTCGTCGGCACGTTCCGTTTGGCGCATTCGGAGCTAGGTAACGCCGGCGTCCCCGCGGACAGGTCCCCGTCCGTGGGGTGGAATGCCGTCATTCCCTTCGACGACCGAATGACTCAGCTTATCCTGATTCCGCGCGGCCAGGAGATTCCGCCTGGCCCGGCGTCCGCAACTCCCCATCGCGTGCTCGACGCCGAGGCGCTCTCTCTTCAAAAGGCGCAGAGCGCCGCGCGGCCAGAGGACACCGACGGATTGGTCGTCGACGTCGAAATCACGAGCTGGCCCACGCCCACGCGTCCGCCCATCGGCCGCGTCATCGAAATTCTCGGCTCTCCCGGCGACTTCGGCGTCGACGTAGAAATGACGATCCGCAAGCATCGACTGCCGCGAGTCTTTCCGGACGCTGTGCTTGACGAAGCGCGCCGCGTCGCCCGTCTCGACCTGGCCGAGATTGCCCGCCGCCGGGATTTTCGCGGCCTGCCCATCGTGACCATCGACGGCGAGACGGCGCGCGACTTCGACGATGCGGTCCTGGTGACCGAGCGCACCGCCGGCGGCTACGAGTTGCAGGTCCATATCGCCGACGTGGCCCAGTACGTTTTGGCCGGCTCCGCTCTCGACCTCGAAGCGCGGCTGCGCGGCACCAGCGTTTACTTCCCCGACCGCGCCATCCCCATGCTTCCCCAGGAGCTCTCGAGCGACCTCTGCAGCCTGCGCCCCCACGAGGACCGCCTGGTGCTGAGCTGCATCTTGCAGCTCGACTCGGCTGGCCGCATCGAAAGCTACGAAGTCGTCGAAGGGGTCATCCGCTCGGCGGAACGGATGACCTACACCGCCGTCTCCGCAATCCTCGCGGGCGACCCGGTGGCGCGCGCCGAATATGCGCCGCTCGTCGCGAACTTCGAGCGGATGAAGCGCCTCGCCCTCCTGATGAATCAGCGCCGCGAAGAACGCGGCTCGATCGATTTCGATTTGCCGGAGCCGGTCATCGAGTTTGACGAGCACGGGGTAATGCGCGGCATCACGCGCGCCGAGCGCACCTGGGCCAACCGGCTCATCGAGGAGTTCATGCTCGCCGCCAACGAGTGCGTGGCCGCGTGGATCAAGGACCTGGGCGTCCCTTCGCTCTATCGCATTCACGAGAGGCCTGACGCGCGCCGCGTGGTCGAGTTCGAAGAGCTGGCTGCGAGCTTTGGTTTTTCTCTTGGCCTCGGGCCGCTGCCGGTGAGGCGCGTGGTGACCCGCGCCGAGCGCCGCGAAGCGCGCGGCCAGGGGCGCAGTCCGCGCCAATACGAAGTCCCCGAAGAGATCGCCGTGACGCCGCAGATGTACCAGAAGCTGGCGCAGCGCATCGAGGGCCGGCCCGAGGAGCGCATCTTGAGCTACCTGATGCTGCGCTCACTGAGCCAGGCTCGCTACTCCGAGGTCAACGAAGGCCACTTTGCCCTTGCCGCGCCCACCTACACCCACTTCACCTCGCCGATTCGCCGCTATCCGGATCTGATGGTTCACCGCATCGCGAAATCCCTGCTGCGAGCCGGCGTTCCGGGCAAAGGAACCATCGCTTCTGGCCGGCTTGGCTCGCTTTGGTCTCGTCCGAACGATGATAGGATCCCCACCCTAGGTGCAAAAACAGAAACGCGCCGAGGGTGGGGCACCCCTAAACCCCAAGGTCTGAGTTCCAGCACCGTTCCAGACCCCATCTCCGAAGCCGAACTGGCCCAGATCGCCGATGAATCGAGCCAGGCCGAGCGCCGCGCCGCCGACGCCGAACGCGAACTGATCGAGTGGAAAAAGGTGCGCTTTATGCAGGAGCGCGTGGGCGACGAATTCGCGGCGCTGGTGCTCAATCCCGCGAAGTACGGCCTCTTCGTCGAGCTCACCGAACTTTTTGTCGAGGGTCTCGTCCCCATCGACTCTCTGCGCTCCGACCGTTTCATTTGGCGCGAGAACACGCACGAAATCGTGGGCGAGCGAACCGGCCGCCGCTTCCGCGTCGGCGATTGCGTCCAAGTCATCCTCGATCGCGTGCTCGCGCAGGAGCGCAAGCTGCAGTTTGCGCTCGTCGAAGAAGAATTGAAGCTAACGGGCGGCGCCAGGCCTCAGCCGGCGTCAAAGTCAAAGAAGCAGAGACGCAGGGAAGGGGCCTCGCCGCCTGCGAAGCACGCCGGGCGGAGGAGGAAAAAAGCGCGCAGGCGCTGAGGGCCAAGCGAGCGCCGGCCCCCCATCGCCATGCTTTCTCTCTCTACGCGCCGGCTGTCTTTTCCGCAAACCCGCCAATGAACGGCAGCTTGAACCGCTTGCCCTGGTAGGCATTGACAATGCACAGAATCACCACGGCGAGCCAGAAAAGGTTCACGACGGGCCACAGAAACACGCCGAGAAACATGGCGGGCATGAGCAAAGTGGCAATCCCCAGCAGCATGCCAAACGCAATGTCAATCACGATGGCGGCAAGGCAGAGGAAAATGCATTGAAAAGAGTGGAACCTCACATAGGAGTTCTTATTGAACGGTTCGATCAGCAGAAAGACGATCGCCGGGATGACCGTCAGGTAGGCGATGGCTCCGGCGGCGTTGTCGGAGAGTCCGGAAGTCGCGGTTGCGTTCGAATCTGCCATACTGGCTCCTCTCAGGTGAGAAAGAAGTTTCGGAAGGGGATTGCCGCTTCACTCCAGCGCCGGGTCCGCACAAAGGGGAATTGCGGGGCTGCGGCCGGCGCGCGAAGCTGGGTTGGAATAGAACAAACCTCCTCGCCCGTGGTTGTCAAGAGAAAACTCGGCTTAGCGCGCGGCGGCGTCCCGCCGCTCCGGTCCACTACAATGACTTGTGGGAGCATCGGGAATGGCGCACACCGTCTTTTGCGTTCGTTATAAGAAGGAGATGGAGGGCCTCGACGAGCCGCCCTTCGACTCGGAGTTCGGCCAGAAAATCTATAAAAACGTCTCCAAGGCGGCCTGGGACGAGTGGGTGAATCGCCAGAAGATGCTGCTGAACGAGTACCGCCTGCAGCCCTGGACGCCGCAGGCGCAGCAGTTCCTGGTCGAGCAGATGGAGCAGTTTTTCTTTGGCGAAGGCTCCGCCCTGCCCTCCGAGTACGTGCCCCCCGCCGGGCATTGAAACGGTGTCACTCGCGGCTATACTTTGCGGAATAGCGCCGTGCCCCAAACATCGGGAATCTCGATGAGCCGCTCCGGCTTGCCGGCCAGAAACTCGTGTGCGGCGCGGGAAATTGCACGATCCGACTCCGGGTTGTTGTAATCGTGCATGAAAAAATAGGCTCCTTGAACCAGCCGTGAATAGAAGAATCGGAATGCATCCACCGCTGAGGTGTACAAATCGAAATCCAACAGCACAAGGGCAAAGCGTTCTGTTTCTAAGCCTGCGGCTGTATTCGGAAAATATCCGGCCCGGAAAATCACGTTCCGTGTATCGCCTATGTATTCGGCCACACTCTGCTGCGAAGTGTCCTTGAATCGATCGTCCCGTTTCAACTCCAGTGCTGCGGCAGGAAAACCTTCGAAGGTATCGAAAAGATAGAGCGGGCGATTGGGCGCCTGCCCATGCATAAACTTGCTGGTTTGGCCCTGATGCACGCCGAGTTCGGCGAATGCGCCTTCGATGCCTTCTGTTTCGAGGCGTTGAATGGCGAGCGCGAGTGTCGCATAGCGCACGTCATCGCGGAAACCGGCAAAGGATTTTGCAACCTTCGCAGAATACGTCGGGAACAACATTGGCGGATTCAGGGCTTTCTGGGCTTCTGCGCGAAATCGATCCTTCACCCAAGATGGCGTCAATTGCCGAACCAGCAGCATGGGATCCATTGCAAGGCTCCATGGGGAGGCTTGAGACTTTCTTGGTTCCAGTGTACGGTTCTCGCCGCGCGATGCGAGAGAGTGAACCCGTTGCGACTTGCCGGGTCGAAAGAGAGCCGAATCTGCGTGCCTCGCCGGCTCGCGGGACGAAGAGAGCCCTCAGCCGCGGTGAGACGAAGCGGCGCACGCGCCGCGAATTCCGGGAAATTTGTTGCAACTATTGCGTCTGCCCGCTGTCGTTGTTCACCATCAGGCTCGAGACGTTCACCGGCTCGAAGTCGGAGAGCGTCAGGCTGGTCAGGCACTCGAGATCGGCGTCGTTCCAGCGCGCGTCGGGCGTGCCGATCAGCCCGCCGCTGTCGCCGTTGTCGGCGAGGATGATTCCGTAGTTGCGGAAGCCGGTGATGATGATTGCGGCCTGCGGGCTGGACGCGGCGCACGACGGCGTGGGCACGGAGGCCATCAGCCGGTAGATTTCGCCGGCCGGACCGGTCATGGTGCAGCTGGCCGGCGGAGTGGCTTCGGAAATCTCGCTTTCCACCGGAATTGCGTTGCCGTTTTGCGTGCAGCTTCCGTAGCCTGCTGTCTCCGTCGCCGGCCATACCCAGTAATTCAGCATGTGGTTCACGGTGAAGCGAATGGGGTGCTGCACCGTTCCGTTTGGCGTTGTCGGAGTCCCCGTGCCGATCACCTCATCCGCGTTCGCCAGAAGGGGAGAGATGGGAAGCCCGGCGGCGTCGGCGGTTCCACTAACCGGGGAGGAACCGTTGCCCTGGGGAGTGAGTTGGTCGCTATCCACGTTGGGCCAAAGCGCATTCGACGAGTCGGTCCAGGGGCCGCCTTGATAGATTCCCTGCCACATTTCGTAGAGCGCCGGATCGTATCCTCCGCCCGCCTCGAGATAGACCAGCACGTGCCGGTCGCCCGTCGAGTTGCTGGTGCCTTCCACGGGCGCATACGGCGGAATCGGTCCGGAGCTAAAGTACGACTGATAATGCGTAACGTTGGGAGTGAAGCTGACACTCACATCCGGCTGGTTATATGGAACTTCGATCGCCGGAATCCCATTCGGGAAGTTCGCATAAGCGTCACCGCCGAAGAACGGCTTGATGGTTTCCGGCTGATACGCGCTGTAAATGGGCGCGGCGGGTGAAGTATCCACCGGCAGTCCCGTCGATGCCGCATCCACGCGATGATGGAAGATCGAGTCCGAGGGGAAGATATTCGCCATGAAAGCATTGCTGCCGTCGATGGCGAAACTGATCTGCTGCGTGGCCTGCGCGCTCGCGGAGTCCGTCACGACAATCTCAGGCACGTAGGTTCCCTGCCCGCCGATGATCGCGCTGGTAATCGCCCCGGTCGATGGATCCAGCGACAGCCCTTCCGGCAGCGGCGGATAGTTGCTGCTGGTGCTCAGGCTGAAGGTGTACGGCGGCGTGCCTCCCGTGGCAGTAATCGTGCATCCGGCATAGCCGGAGTTCTGCGTGCCGCCCGGGCATGTCGTGGTGGTAATCGTCAGTTGCCCGCCCGCTGCGGCGACGACGACCTTCGCCGTCGTAGTGCTTTGTCCGGTGGCATTGGTCGCCGTCAGCGTATAGGTTGTCGTCGCCGTGGGGCTCACCGTCGTTGACCCGCTCGCCGCAGCCGACGTAAACGTTCCCGGCGTGATCGCGATGCTCGTAGCTCCCGAGGTCGACCAGCTCAGCGTGCTGCTCGATCCGGAATTGATGCTGGTGGGATTTGCGGCGAACGAGTTGATCACCGGCAGCGCCGACGCGGAGACGGTCACGGTCGCCGAAGCCGTTACCGAGCCGGCAGCGTTCGTCGCGGTCAGAACATAGGTGGTGGTCGCCTCCGGGCTCACCGTCGTCGAGCCGTCCGCGGAGGTGGGTGTAATGCTTCCCGGGCTGATCGCCCAGCTCGTCGCGCCCGATGTGTCCCAGCTCAACGTGCTGGTTCCGCCCAGCGAAATTCCCGTCGGGTTCGCCGTGAAGGAGCTAATCGTGGGCGGGCTCGGCTGCGTCACCGTCACCGTCACGGTTGCCGTCGCGGAGCCGGCGCTGTTGGTAGCCGTCAGCGTGTACGTGGTGGTTGCGGTTGGGCTCAGCGTCGCCGAGCCGCTCGCCGAGGTCGACGAAAAGTTTCCCGGCGAGACGCTCACGCTGGTGGCGCCCGATGTCACCCAGCTCAGCGTGGTGCTCGCGCCCGCGGTGATCGAGGCCGGGTTCGCCGAAAACGACGAAATCGCCGGCGCAGGAGTCTGATGGATGGCCGCAACCGGCGCCGTGCAGCCCACGAGCAATGCTGCGGCCACTAACAGCAGCACCGCGACGATAATCTCGATCTGCGACAGGCTCATCTCGACCGCGCTTCCCGAGTTGACGTATGCCCAGGCGGCTGCCTTCGCGTCGACGCGGCGATTCTGCGATCCACAGCCACTGGCCTTTGCCGCTGAGGCGGGACCAAGACGGAGCCGGCGGCCTCTCTCGGACTCCGGCGGCGCATTCCTGCCCGGGAAGCGCTCGAAAGCCCCGGAAACCATTCCGCGATTTCGCCCCGTCGAATTCATGCGCAATCCTTCCGCCTCCCAAACTTGGAGATCGGCTGACATCGCGATTGCTTGAAACGCCTGCATCGGGGGAAATGGAAAAATCTTGCCGCAGGTTTCGCTGCTCAAGCCGTAATTCTTGCGGCGATTCGGAGCAGCCAAAGCGGAAATCTCAATTCGGCTGCTGCGAGGGTTGCCAGAACTCCATTATTGCGCAAGTCATGCCGCTGGCAATCTGGGACGATTCTTCGTTCGCCGCGCGCTCTCCCATCATCGCGCTCCTAAATCGCTTTTGGGTACATGACAAAAGTCACTGCGGCCGGCGACCGGGTATCCTCTGCACGCTCCGCTGCGCGGCAGGCCGGAGAAGATCTAATCCTTGCAGGATTTCAATGATCGGCGGGTACCCCGTCGGTGTGAATGTTGTCTCAGAACTCTCTTACAGATTTGCCGATCGGCCATGGGTGATGTTCGGGAGGCGAGCTACTGTCGCCCGATGAGATCCTGCGGTCACGAACAACGCAAGGCTGCGTACGTTTCCCCGAGGGAAACGGGAACGAGAGCGCGTCCGAGGGATGTCCGCGCGGTGCCGGAGACCAGCTTGGCGAGCGGGATGCGGTGCTGCGCGAGACGGTAAAGAACGTATCCGACGGAGAAATGGGCTCGGCGGCGGCCAAAGCGGATCACCTGAAAGCCGCATTTCTCCGCGCAGAGCCTCAAACTCGGGCGATGAAAGTAGTTCAGGTGCTCGGGCAGAAGCAAGGGCCAACGGCGGCCCAGCAAACGGGCTTCGAGACTATCGAGATCAGGAACATTGAGGAACAAATGGCCGCCAGGTTTCAGCAGGCCGCGGCATCGCTTCAGGAAGTTCATCGGGTCGACGACGTGTTCCAACACATCCCAAAGCGTGACGACGTCGAAATGGTCTGTGCCGAAGTCAACCTCCTCGAGGATCACCGGAAGAACGGTGCCGCGGCTGCCGATACGTTCGACAGCCTGCGCGAAAAGGGTCTGGGACGGTTCGAGGCCTGTGACGCGCCACCCTGCATCGAGGGCCGTGGATAGAAACAGGCCTGAGGCGCAGCCAACATCGAGAAGCTCGCCGGCGCTCTTGCGCTGCAGAGCTTCGCTCACGATGCGCAGGTGCCGCGAGGCAGTTCGGGTGCGGCCACGCAACTCCGCCTGATACACGGCGGGGTCCATACTGCGATAGAGATCAGCTAACTGCTGCTGATTGGAGCGGTCCTCGCGGAACGCGAAGCCGCAGGCGCGGCAGCGCAGGATGGTGCCCGGAGAAAGTTGGGTGCGCGATGAGCCCATTTTCGTCACGTCGAGAGCGTTATCGGCGTCCTGGAGATACACGCCAACATTGGCGCTGCTGCAGATGAGGCACTGCGGCATCAGGCACGCTCCCCGACCCGCGCCGGCTTTTCGCGACCGCGCCATGCCTGAACGACCACCTGGGCCAGCGCCTTGACATAGCCTGACGCGACTTTGCGGATGCGGAACGAAGAAACACCCATGTCGACGGTGCGGTCGATCCAGGAGATAGGAACTTCGCAGATGTCGTAGCCGCAGAGCAGGGGTTTGAGACCGGTTTCGGCATTGGCGGCAAATCCCGGCTGGTCGATCTGAAGAGTCTTGACAATCTCCGCGCGGTACAGCTTCAGGTTGTTGGAGATGTCGCGCACATGTCCGGGCAGGAGCGAATTTGCGATCAGATGGAAGGCGCGGTTGCAGACGATCTTGGTGAAGGGGTAGTTGATGAGAAGCGATTCATTCGAAAATCGGCTTCCAATGGCCCCGTCGTGGCCGCGAGCAATCGCGTCGAAGAGGTCGCGGAACTCGGGCAAGATCTGGACGAAATCGCAATCCATGGTGAGCACGTAGCGGCCACTGGCCGCGGCGAAACCATCGCGCAGCGCCAAGCCGACACCGTTGGGCGGCGTGCGATCGATCAACTTAATACGCGGCTCCGCGACAGCAATCTGCCGAGTGACCTCAGCGGTACGGTCGCGGCTGTTGTCGTTTACGATGAGGATCTCGTGGACGTAAGGACCGTAAAAGCGCAGGATTGCCTCGGTGAGCGGGCCGATGTTCATCTCTTCGTTGTGGCAGGGAATGACGAAGGAGGTCGATCCGAAGAGAGACTTATGCTCGGCCAAATGCGCGCGGGGCCGCCGGGCTTCTTCGTCACCGGGTTTCCTGGCCCAGATATATAGGGTGCCGCACAGATCCCGCGTGACGGGAGCGTGCTCCAGAACAAACGCGAGAGACTTTAGCAGCCGCAGTAAGAAGTGAGGAGTACGAGGATGGACGATATCGTAGGGGATGATATCGATGCTGACGAATCCCTGCTGGGAAGCGACCTTCATGAGAATGTACTTGCGCAAACCGACCTGGCATTCGGCGTTCCCGGCCCAGCGGCCAAACCCGCGTATGCACGACTTCAGAAGCACCTGAGGATTCCAGTAATTGGCTTCGAAGAAGAGGATTTGCCCGCCAGGCTTGAGAAGGCGATGGATGGCCCGGAGGTTCTCGGCGTAAAGATCGTGACAAAGGATGCCGGTACCGATGACGTAATCAAAGCTTTCCTCGGGTAACTCGGTGCGCACGTCCTGTATGTGAACGAACTCGACATTCGGGAGTTTCCTCGCCGACTGAAAGAAGCACTCGTTGAAGACTGCAGCAGTAATGGGGTTCTGCCTGCGCAAGACGGACGTAAGAAATTCGGTCCAGAGCCCTGTGCCCGCCCCCAGCTCGAGGATCTTCTCACCCGGAAGAATATGAAAGGAGTGGCGCACGGCCAGCGCGCGCCAGTGAAGCTTGAAGGGCGAAGTGCCGGGATAGCGAAGCCAGTAACCTTCGCGCCCCCGTTCCATCTGCTGGAGATTTGACTCGAGAGACATCGCAGTGCGTTCCCGCCGATCTGCGCCTCTTCTGGACGAGTGAATTCGATTTGCCTCGATGCTAATTCTACCCCGTTGAAAGAGATGCTGTACGCTATCTCCCGCGATCCGGTTTAATCAAAGTTGGTCCTTCAATTCTGACGGGCCGCGCCGGCTTCAATCCACGGAGAGTCTCGCTGCGGCTCTACGAAAATCGCGTAACCGCCCTCCCGGCGGACCTCGCGCATCTCGAAGAGAATGTAATGCGCCAGCGGTCTCCCAACGAGATCTTGATTGGTGGAGCCCCGAAAGTGCGCCAGATCTTCGTTGTACACGACACAAGATCGAGGATTCCTTTCGAGATCGTCGAGGACCTGCTGTTCTTGCTCAGGACTGAATGCTCTCATCCAGGCCGTCATGTTCAGCCCATCCGGGGTCGGGATGCCTGACCAAAAATTCAAGCTGCCCATCCCGGGCATCGTGAAAAGAGCGGAGCAATTCGCTCTGATGTCTGCGGCGAGAGATTCATATCGATCCTCCAGGTCCCTGGGAAGATGTAAAGACGCCGAACCCGGCAGCGATGACGGGGGGGTCGCATAGTGTCCGGGCCAGGCCCCCATCAGGAGCATAAGGCTCGCTAAGCCGAGGGCCAAAAACCCGCCAATCAATGACTCCTGACGATGAGCATTGGTTCCAAACTCATCCGTGACCCGGCGCACCAGAATGGACAAACCGCCAATGCCATCGTGAACACAGATGAATGCCCAAAGCAACAACGGCGTCAAGGCGATACTGAGCTGGCTGGCGGCGACGGGATAGGCCTGAAGCAACTGCGTTGCCGCGAGGCTGGTAACAAACAAGCGAGGGAACATATCGGCCGACCGCCATGAGGCGCCCTTCGCCGGGATCAGGCCCAGCGGGAGCAACGCCGCAAGAAAGACCACAGATTGAATATGCGAAACCCGCACCAACAAAACCCAGGTAAAAGCTATCAGCAGCACAATCGTGCACAATCCAATCACGCACCGCAGTGCGTTGACTAAGTCGGTGCGTGCTTGCCATCGATCCCGGAACCGGTAAAGAGCCGCTATGCATGCAGACGCCGGCAACGCAACGAATAACGCTTTCATTGGTATCCGAAGAGGAACCTCGAATACTCGGGGGTGTCGAAGAGGAGCCCAAAGAACACCCTCCGCGAGTGTATGAAGCGACATTCCCTCGCGGAGCGTTTCGCCCACAATCAGCGCCGCGGCCGAAAGCGCGCCCGCAGCCATCCAGAGAGCACCGCGCACCGGGGCCGGAGCGGGCGGTGTCGCGAGGAAGGCTACGATCAGGGTCGAAACACCGCATGAAATGGCCAGGAGGCAAAAGCCGAGGGCCCAGCCAGGAACATCCTGCCGCATTAGCACAAAAGGGCCGGCTGCCGCGAAGGCGAGCAAAAGGCCTGCTCCCAAATTCCTGATGCGGCCAGGCGGGAACTGGCACACCAGCGTTTGCAAAACCGCCACGAAATAAAACACGCCGACATTGATTTTGATAAAGAACAATGCCGTCCCCAGCAGGCCAAGCAGGAACAGATTCGCCGGGCGGCGAGATAGGGCGGCGCAGCATCCCAGCAGAAGAAGCGGCAAGATAAGCTGCTGTGGGTGGCCGGGCTCGTGCGCCAGGATAGCGGCGAAGATTGTGACAGCCAAACCCGCAGCGGACGCCAGGAGTGTGTTCTTGGAAATCCGAAATACGAAGGTTCCGCCGAGGGCCGCCGACACAAGCCAGCAAATCAGCGTCACAAGGCGTCCGGCATCATGAGTTACAGGTAGGTGCAAGAGCCAGAAAAGAAATCGTTCGATGAAGAAATTGCAAGGACCGTACTCGCTGAATACCTCCGTATACAGATGTCCGCCCGCAAAGTAGTGCGAGAACGAAAGAAGCATGTAGCCTTCGTCGTCGTAGGCGGCGTAGGCGATGGCGAGAACATAGCGCCCGAAGGTCAACGCCAGCAGAAAAGCAGGAACGACGATGGCCGCCCGCAAAACTGCAGTGCGCACGCTCCTGCCTGAGGACTGAATCGGATTGCCGGGCATCCGCGAGATTCTCTCAACCGAGAATAGCATTGGTCCGGGAGGTCGACGGGAGCTGGAGTTGCAAGGTGGACGAATCGCGCCGGTATTTGGCTGCGGTGCAGGAAGTGCCCTGCTCGCAGTTTTAGAGCAGAACCACAATTGGTGTGTCCCAGCAGGGGCTAAAGCCCAAATGAAGTTCATGGGCGCGTCTTCGGCCCGAGACCCAGAGGGTACCCCGTCGTGCCCTTGTTACAAAGCTCCAACCGGTATACAGCCACTCTGGTTTTGCTCTAGTTGCCGCTGAAGGTCTACGGGCTGGTGGATAGGAATCCCCCGTTCACGACCAAACAACTCGAAGCTCTGGTCACTCCGGACATCTTCGAGGTAATCGACTGGCCGGGAATCTTCGCTGTGAGGCCCACCCCGTTGAAAGATGCCCTGTACGCGACCTCCCGCGATCCGGTTTAATCAAAGTTGGTCCTTCAATTCTGACGGGCCGCGCCGGCTTCAATCCACGGGGAATTTCGCTGCGGCTCTACGAAAATCGCGTAGCCGTCTTCGCGGTGGACTTCGCGCATATCGAAGAGAATGTAATGCGCCAGCGGTATCGCAACGAGATCTTGATGGGTCGAGCCCCAAAAGTGCGCCAAACCTTCGTTGTACACGACGCAAGATTGAGGATCACTTTTGAGAAGGCCAAGGATCTGCTGTTCTTGCTCGGGACTGAATGCTCTCATCCAGGCCGTCATGTTCAGCCCATTCGGGGCCGGGACGCCTGACCAGAAGTTCAGGCTGCCCATCCCGGGCATGGTGAAGAGAGCGGAGCAATTCGCTCTGATGTCTGCGGCGAGAGCTTCATATCGATCCTCCAGCTCCCTGGGAAGATGTAAAGACGCCGAACCCGGCAGCGATGAGGGAGGGGTGGCGAAACGCCCGGGCCAGGCGCCCAACAAGAGCATAAGGCCTGCCAAGCCGAGGGCCACGAGCCCGCCAACAAATGATTCTTGA
>Ga0187784_10001602_pt1 | contig 17976 bp, 12 predicted proteins | sample 1015_SJ02_MP15_2_FD_132964 | JGI IMG/M metagenome (GOLD analysis project Ga0187784, IMG submission 132964) | Tropical peat soil microbial communities from peatlands in Department of Meta, Colombia - 1015_SJ02_MP15_20_MG | ecosystem: Environmental > Terrestrial > Soil > Wetlands > Peat | place...
CGTTCGTGGTGCTGACCTTTTTGGCATTCGGTGGCCAGCCCACCGCCGTCACCGCGCTGATCGGGACGAGCGCGATCGTGCTGTGGGGAGGGATGGCTGCCGCAGTGTCGCCCATGATGCAATCCGCCGCGATGCGCAATGGGATCGACGACCCCGATGGGGCGTCGGGGCTGTACGTGACGGCGTTTCAGGTGGGCATCATGGCGGGCTCGCTGGCGGGTGGACTGTTGTATGAGCGCAGTGTTGCGCTGATGCTCACGGCCTCAGCGGGGCTGATGGGCCTCGCCCTGGTCGGCATTGCCGCCAACCGGCAGATGCTGGACGTTGCGCCGGCGAACACACGCGATTCTTAGATCAGCAGGTCAGCCGGGCAATCGGGCCACTCGTCGGACTGCCCGCCGACAGCCGTGACGGTTGCTGGCCCATTCGCTGTGCCACACTGAGTCGAGGACGTGACTGGAAGGGATGCTTATGTCGGGCTGGACGAGAGTAACTCTCTTCGCCACTCTGAACGCAGCCGCGCTGGCCGCTTCGTTGGTACTTGGCATGGGCCCGGCGCTGGCGGATCCGGATCCGGCTGCCGGCGATCCGGGCGTGGTTGCCGCCCCGCCTGGCCCGCCCTCGCCACCGCCTGACCCTTTGGCCGCGCCGCCTCCGCCTGACCCGCCGGCGCCACCGCCGCTGCCGGGGCTGCCGGCTACGGCGGCACAACCGGTGGCGTCGGGCCCCGCCGCCGGGCAAGATCCAACGCCGTTCACCGGCACGGCGCCGTTCGGAACGCCGAGGTTCCTCCCGGTGAGCGGCTCGACGGTGGGGGTGGCCCAGCCGATCATCATCAATTTCCCGGGGCGCGTTGACGACGCCGGCGCGACCGAAAGTGCTGTTCACGTTTCGTCGATCCCGCCCGTCCCGGGCAAGTTTTATTGGATGACCCCGACCCAGCTGCGCTGGCGCCCGGTGAGCTTCTGGCCCGCCAACACCACGGTGAACGTCGATGCGGGCGGCACCAAGTCCAGCTTCCGAACAGGGGATACGCTGCTGGCGACCGCCGATGACGCCACACACCAACTGACCGTCGTTCGCAACGGCGTCGTGGAGAAGACCTTCCCGATGTCGATGGGCATGGCAGCCGGCGGCCACCAAACCGCTAACGGCACCTACTACGTCCAGGAGAAGATGCCGTCGGTGGTGATGGATTCCTCGACGTATGGGGTTCCGGTCAACTCAACCTACGGCTACAAAGTGACAGTGGTCGATGCCGTCCGGTTCGACAACAGCGGCAACTTCGTGCACAGCGCGCCGTGGTCGGTTGACGATCAGGGCAAGCGCGACGTCAGCCACGGCTGCATCAACATCAGCCCCACCAACGCGAAGTGGTTCTTCGACAACTTCGGTGCCGGTGATCCCATTGTCGTGAAAAACTCCGTCGGCACCTACACCAAGAACGACGGCTCCAACGACTGGCAGAACTAGCTCCCGACTCGCTCGGATCTAGGCGAGGGCGTTCGCCGGCCTGGGGATTATGTATATCATCATACATAGCAAGGCGGCCCCAGAGGAGCATCGATGCGTAGTCCACGCGAGCGGATGGTGGTCTCGGCCGCGTTATTGATCAGGGAGCGGGGCGCGCATGCCACCGCCATCTCGGACGTTCTGCAGCACAGCGGCGCGCCGCGGGGGTCGGCCTATCACTACTTCCCGGGTGGACGTAGCCAATTGCTATGCGAGGCGGTCGACTACGCCGGCGAGTATGTCGCCGCCATCATCGCCGAGGCAAAGGGAGGCCTCCAGCTGCTGGACACGCTGGTCGAGCAGTATCGCCAGCAGTTGCTCGACAGTGATTACCGCGCCGGCTGTCCCATCGCGGCGGTTTCGGTCGAAGCGGGGTTCGACAGGGTCGTAGAGCAGGACCGTGAGCGGATGGCCTCGGTCATCGAGCGCGCGGCGGCGGTATTCGATCGTTGGACCGATCTGATCGCGCAGCGCTTCATTTCCGATGGCATAGCGGCGGACCAGGCCAACGAATTGGCGGTGTTGGCGACCACTGCGCTCGAGGGCGCGATCCTGCTGGCCAGGGTGCGACGTGACCTGACGCCGCTCGAGCTCGTCCATCGCCAGCTGCGCAACCTGCTGTCGGCCGCCTTGCCGGAAAGGAGTTCCCGCAGTGACCAGTGAATGGAAGTCCACCGCGTGCATTCTCTGCGAATGCAACTGCGGCGTCGTCGTCCAGGTCGAAGATCGCCGATTGGCCCGGATCCGGGGCGACAAGGCGCATCCGGCATCGCAGGGTTACACCTGTAACAAAGCATTGCAGCTGGACCATTACCAGAACAGCCGCGCTCGGCTGACCTCTCCGCTGCGCCGCCGCGCCGACGGCAGCTACGAAGAGATCGACTGGGACACCGCGATTGTCGAGATCGCCGAAGGGTTCAAGCACATCCGCGACACATACGGCGGAGACAAAATCTTCTACTATGGCGGCGGCGGGCAGGGCAATCACCTGGGCGGTGCTTACAGCGGCGCATTCCTGAAGGCCCTGGGATCGCGCTACCGGTCAAATGCGCTGGCGCAGGAGAAAACCGGCGAAGCCTGGATCGATGGTCAGCTGTACGGCGGTCACACCAGAGGCGAATTCGAGCATGCCGAAGTGGCGGTGTTTGTCGGGAAGAATCCGTGGATGTCACAAAGTTTTCCCCGAGCTCGGGTAGTGCTTAACGAGATCGCCAAAGATCCGGCCCGGTCGATGGTCGTCATCGATCCCGTTGTCACCGACACCGCCAAGATGTCCGACTTCCATCTACGGGTGCGGCCCGGAACCGATGCCTGGTGCCTGGCCGCGCTGGCTGCCGTTATCGTCCAGGAGAACCATTGCGATAAAGCGTTTCTCGCCGAACACGTGCGCGGCACCGACACCATCCGCGCTGCGATGCACGAAGTCGCGGTAGCCGACTACGCGGAGCGTTGCGGCGTCGACGAGGAGTTGCTGCGTGCGGCAGCGCGGCGCATCGGCACCGCCGCCAGCGTCTCGGTGTTCGAGGACCTCGGAGTGCAGCAGGCGCCCAATAGCACGCTGTGCTCGTACCTGAACAAACTGCTCTGGATCTTCACCGGCAACTTCGCGAAAAAGGGTGGCCAGCATCTGCATTCGTCGTTCGCGCCGCTGTTTGGCCAGTTCTCCGGTCGAACGCCGGTCACCGGTGCTCCCATTATCGCGGGCTTGGTGCCATCCAACGCCGTGCCAGAGGAAATCCTGACCGACCACCCGGACCGCTTCCGGGCCATGATCGTCGAAAGCAGCAATCCCGCTCATTCGCTGGCCAACTCGGCTGCGTGCAGTGATGCCTTCCAAGCGCTGGACCTGATGGTGGTCATCGACGTCGCGATGACCGAGACCGCCAGACTGGCTCATTACGTACTTCCGGCGGCCTCCCAATTCGAGAAGCCGGAAGCCACCTTCTTCAACCTGGAGTTCCCACACAACACTTTCCAGTTGCGCCGGCCATTGCTGGAGCCCTTGCCGGGAACGCTGCCCGAGCCGGAGATCTGGGCACGGCTGGTGCGTGCCCTGGGAGTAGTGGACGACGCGGATCTGCGGCCGCTCCACGACGCCGCTCGGCGCGGTCGCCAAGCTTATACCGAAGCGTTTCTCGCCGCTGTGGGAACCAATCCTGCTGTGGCAAAGACGGTTCCGTACGTGCTCTACGAAACACTCGGGCCGACGCTGCCGGACGGACTACGTGGTGCGGCAGCCCTGTGGGGACTCGCCCAGAAGACCGCGCTGAGCTATCCCGACGCCGTGCGGCGCGCCGGTCACGACGACGGCAACGCGCTGTTCGACGCCATCCTCGACAACCCTTCGGGAGTGACGTTCACTGTCCATAACTACGAGGACGACTTCGCTTTGATCACTCACTCCGATCGCAAGATCTCCTTGGAAATCCCGGAAATGCTCGACGAGCTGAGGGCGCTGACCCGAACACCACCCCTGCTTACCACACCGGAGTTTCCTATTGTGCTGTCGGCAGGCGAGCGCCGTGCCTACACTGCCAACGACATCTTCCGCGACCCGTCCTGGCGCAAACGCGACGCCGACGGGGCACTGCGCGTCAGCGTCGAGGATGCCCAGGCCCTCGGACTGGTCGACGGATGCCGAGCCCGCATCAGCACCGCGGCCGGCAGCGCCGAAGCCACCGTCGAAATCACCGAAACCATGCTTGCCGGACACGCGGCCCTGCCCAACGGTTTTGGGCTCGATTATGTCGACGATGACGGGCATGCCTGCACGCCTGGCGTCGCCCCGAACGTGCTCACCTCGACGGGATGGCGCGACCCCTACGCCGGCACACCCTGGCACAAGCACGTACCCGCCCGCATCGAACCGGTGCCGGCACCCGCCGCAATTAGTTCCAGATCTTGACCCGGCTCTGCGGCTCCAGGAACAGCGCATCGCCTTCGGCGACGTCGAAGGCGTCGTAAAACGCATTCATGTTGCGGATGACGCCGTTGCAGCGGAATTCCGGCGGAGAGTGCGGATCCACAGCCAACCGCCGAACCGCCTCCGGGTCACGCGATTTGGTCCGCCACACCTGAGCCCAGCCATAGAACACACGCTGTATCCCGGTGAGGCCGTCGATGACGGGAGCCGGCCGGCCGTTGAGCGACAGCTGGTAGGCCAGTAGTGCGATGGACAACCCGCCCAGGTCGCCGATGTTTTCACCGACGGTGAAGGCACCGTTCACGTGCTGGCCCGCGTCGAGTGCCCTGGGCGTGTACGCGTCGTATTGCGCGATCAGGGCTTTCGTCCGGACGCCGAATTCGCTACGGTCGGCCTCGGTCCACCAGTCGACCAGATTGCCGTCGCCGTCGTACTTGGCGCCCTGGTCGTCGAAGCCGTGCCCGATCTCGTGTCCGATCACCGCCCCGATTCCGCCGTAGTTGGCGGCGTCGTCGGCCTCAGCGTCGAAGAACGGCGGCTGTAAAATTGCTGCCGGGAACACGATTTCGTTCATCCCGGGGTTGTAGTAGGCGTTGACGGTCTGCGGTGTCATGAACCATTCGTCGCGGTCCACCGGCCCGCCGAGCTTGGCCACCTCGCGGTCGTGGTTGACGACATACCCGCGCTGGTAGTTGCCGTAGAGGTCGTTGCGGTCGATCAGCAGCGTGGAGTAGTCACGCCACTTCGCCGGGTAGCCGACCTTGGCGGTGAACTTGCTCAGCTTGGTCAGCGCCCGCTCTCGAGTCTGCGGCGTCATCCAGTCCAGATCGCTAATGCTGAGCCGGTACGCCGTTTGCAAGTTGTCCACCAAGGTGTCGATTCGGGCCTTGGCGTCCGGGGGGAAATACCGCTGCACATAAAGCTTTCCGACGGCATCGCCCATCAGGCTCTCCACCAGAGACACCGCCCGCTTCCACCGGTCCCGGATCTGTTCCGCGCCGGTTAGCAATCGGCCGTAGAAGTCGAAGTCGACAGCGACCAACTCGTCGGTCAGCCAGGGAGCGCGGGCGCGGATCAATCGCCAACGTGCCCAGGACTTCCAGTCTTCGAAACCTTCGCTGTCCCATAGGGCGGCAAAAGCAGTGAGGTAGTCGGGTTGGCGCACAACGAGTTCGGCGAAGGTCTGTGGTGTGCTGCCCAGCGCGGTCACCCAGCCGGTCCAGTCGAAGCCCTTGCCTTCACGCTGTAGGTCTGCAAAGGTGCGCAGGTTGTAGGTGAGATCGGCGTCGCGGCGCTTGACCACATCCCAGTGTGCGGCGGCCAGTTTCGTCTCCAGCGCCACGATGCGGGCCGCTGTCTCGACGTGGACTCCGGGATCTTCGGGGCGTTCGCCCCGATACACCAGGCTGAACATCCGCGCGATGTGTCCCGGGTATGCGGCCAGCACTTCGGCGTGCTGCTCGTCGCGAAAATACGATTCGTCGGGCAACCCGATGCCGGATTGCGTGAAGTGGACCAGGTAACGGGCCGAGTCTTTGGCATCGGTGTCCACATACATTGCGACGCCGCCACCCACCCCGGTGCGCTGCAGGGCGCCCACCACCGCGGCCAATGCGTCGGCGTCGACGGCGTCGTCGATGGTGGCCAGCTCGTCATGCAGTGGTTGCAGGCCCCTGCGCTCAACAGCATCCTCGTCAAGGAAGCTGGCGTAGAGGTCGCCGATGCGTTGCTGGTCGGTGCCCATCGCCGCGCCGCTTTCACTGGTTTCGATGATCAGGTCGCGCACCTGCTCTTCGGCACGGTCGACCAGGTGACGGAACGCGCCGTCGGTCGCCCGGTCGGCCGGTATGTCGTATTCGGCCAGCCAGCGGCCGTTGACGTGACCGAACAGGTCGTCTTGGGGGCGGGTGTTGGCATCGACATAGCTCAGGTCGATGCCAGAGCGGAGGGCCTCTAGTGTCACCCCGCCATCCTTCCATCTTTCTCGGGTGCGACGATCGGGCCATGTCCGACGGCGAGCGAACCGAGGCCCCCACCCGAGAAAGTCCCGCCGACCCCGACGACGACTCCGGGCCCGACGTTGACGAACCCGCGGGCGGCGCGATTTTCTCCCATTACGGCATCGCGTCGGCCGTCCTCGGCGTGCTGTCGGTGGCCGCGGTCGTGCTTGGTGTCATCATCTGGTCCGCGCACCGCGACGAGGCGGCCGAACGCAGCTACCTGACCCGTGTCATGCAGACCGCCGCCGACTGGACGGGTGTGCTGATCAACATGAACAGCGGCAACATCGACGCCAGCTTGCAGCGGCTGCACGAAGGCACGGTCGGAGAACTCAACACCGACTTCGATGCGGCCGTACAGCCTTACCGGCAGGTCGTGGAGAAGCTGCAGTCCAAGAGCGCCGGGCAGATCGAGGCGGTAGCGATCGACACGGTGCATCGCGATCTGGACACCCAGCCCGGTGTTTCCCGGCCCGTGGTCACCACCAAGTTGCCGCCGTTCGCGACCCGCACCGACTCGGTGATGCTGGTCGCGACGTCGGTCAGCGAGAACGTCGGCGGCAAGCCGCAGACGGTGCACTGGAACTTGCGACTCGATGTTTCGAACGTGGACGGCAAGCTGATGATCTCGGGCCTGGAATCGATCCGATGAGAAATATTTGGCGGCTGCTGGCGTTCGACATCGTGGCCCCGCTGGCCGCGATCGCCGCGTTACTGATGATCGGAGTCGTGCTCGACTGGCCGCTGTGGTGGGTGTCGGCGTTCTCGGTGCTGGTTCTGCTGATTTTGGAAGGCGTCGGCGTTAACTTCTGGCTGCTGCGCCGTGATTCGGTCAGCGTGGGTACCGACGATGACGCACCAGGGCTGCGATTGGCCGTTGTCTTCCTGTGCGCGGCGGCCCTGTCGGCGGCGGTGCTGACCGGATTCACGCATTGGACAAGGTCGGACCGCGACTTCACCAAGGACTCCCGAGAGGTGGTTCAGATCGCCACCAGGATGGCGGAGACGGTGGCCTCATTCACCCCGAGCGACCCGACGAGCTCCATCGACCGGGCCGCGGCGATGATGGTGCCGGAACAGGCCGGCGCGTTCAAAGAGCAATACGCAAAATCCAGCGCCGACCTGGCCCAACACAATGTCACCGCGCAGGCCGCCACGCTGGCGGCCGGAGTCGAGGCCATCGGTCCGTCGGCGGCCAGTGTGGCGGTGATCCTGCGGGTAACCCAGAACGCGCCGGGCCAACCGGCCAGTCAGGGAGCGCCCGCGCTGCGGGTGACGCTGACCAAGCGCAGCGCCGGCTGGCTGGTATCCGGTGTGCTGCCCATCAATTCCCGCTGACGGATCAGTTGGATTCGGCTGAAGGCGCGGACTTCACCTTGACGAACCGGTCCGACAATCGCCGCATCCGGATCATCAGCGAGGCCGACGGGCTGGTGTTGCCGTTCAGGTAGGAAGCCAGCTCCTCAGCAGGTACTCCGATGCGGGACGCGAATTCCTGTTGGCCCAGGCCCGACCGGTCGATCAGTAGCCGCACATGGCGGGCCACCTCGGCGCGTTCATTGGCCTCCAGGTGGGCGCGGGCGCGCTCCAGCACCTCCCATAGCGCCTTGGAAATGCCGTAGGGCCGGGTGTCCTCGAGGACTTCTTCGACCTGGCGGGCGGTCCGCCCGTACGGGTCGCGTTTCAGCGCGGCGGCGATGCGCTTCCAGGTACCGATGTCACCGCTTTGCAGAGCAGAACGGATCGCGGCCGTCGACCAGACCTCCACGGGCTGGTCGGGGTCGGCCCCGGGGCTGCGCTGCTGTGCAGCGGGCGGTCGCTGCGGCGGCGGTGCGGGGCGTCGGTCGGGTGCCAACGTCACCTCGCCTCCTCCAGCATCGCGACAGCCACGGACAGGCAGCGCTGCCTGATCTCCTCCCAGTCCGAGTTAGCGTCGGCTTCGGACCCCTGGTCGTCGTTGGAATCACAGGGATTCGGATCTGCGAGCCGACGGACCAACTGGGTGGCGATCCATTGTCGCCTGGGTGATTGACAACAGTAGTACCTGTCCATTCCGGCCAATACCACAGCGGCGGTTTGCGGCTCCAACGTGTCCACCATGTCAGCAAAGTCCGCGTAATCGCGGCGGCTGTTACGGCACATGATCAGGTAGCCCTTGAGACGCAACGTTTCCGCTCCGGTCGGGATCAGCAACCGGTCGCCGGTCGGCAATTGCACATGGGTGGTCTCCACCGGGCTGCGCCGCTCGTACTTCGGCTGGTCGGTGGTCTTGGCGCCGGTCTGCAGCGCGTCGATGGCGACTGACAGCCGCTCCCGCCACAGCGTCACCGGATGAACCGGCCGGTCGGTCCCGGCAATCGCTCGGGCGACGCCGTTGACCCGCTTCTTGGCCCCCAAATGGTCGTTGGTGTGACCGTTGTTGCTGGTCTTCGCGGCTGGGCTGCCCCCGGGTGTCGCGCGCTCATCGCTGATGTTCACCTGGTGGGGAATCTGTGCGGGACCCTGTCCCCGGCCTTGCTCCCGGCCCTGCCGAAGCCTGCCGTGTGTCTGTTTGCCGTTGCGCTCACAGCCGCTGAAGGCGAGTGGGTCGGCCACGCAGATGGCGTCAGGCGCCAAGTGCTTGAGCTTCGCGGCTGACTTGACCACCATCCGCAGGTCGGCGTTGGGCGCTGTCAGTGCCGAGATGTCGCCCGGGATGACCACGACGTCACCGAGGTCGACCTCAGGCAGCGGCTTGTCGAAGTCGACTGACGGCAAAACCCGGCGCAGCCACCGGGGCAGCCACCAGTTCCACTGGGCGAACATCGCCATCAGTGCCGGCACCAGAACGAGCCTCACGACCGTGGCGTCCACCGCGATGGCGACGGCGCAGGCCACGCCGATCTCGGCGACCAGCGGCATGCCGGCGAACGCGAAGCCGATGAACACCGCGATCATGATCAGGGCGGCGCTGGTGATGGTGCGGGCGCTGGTGCTCACTCCGTACGCGACCGCATCGCGGGTGTTTCCGGTATGCAGGAAGCGTTCCCGGATGCGGGCGAGTAGGAAGATCTCGTAGTCCATCGATAGCCCGAAGGTCATCGCCAGCACCAGCGGGGGAACGGTGCTGTCAATCGAGGTGATTTGGGCGAAGCCGAGATCCTTCAGCCAGCCCCACTGGAAGACCATCACCAGGCTGCCGTAAGCGGCGGCGACCGACAGCAACGTCATCAGCACGCCCTTGAACGCCAAGAACACCGAGTGGATCGAAACCAACAGCATTGCGAACGCGATTAACGCAACGAAGGCCAGCACCAGCGGTTCGGTCGCCGACACCCGGTCATCGAAATCCTTGATCAGCGCGGTCGGGCCGCCGACGTCGACTCGTGCCGTTCCCGCATCGGGGATCTTGGGCAGCTGGCTGCGCATCCAGCCGATGGTTTCCCGGGCATGCATGTCCTCGGGATCGACCGACAACACCGCGGACAGCAGAGCGCTGCCGTTGTCCTCGGCGAATTGAGGTGGTGTCACTGAGATGATGTTGGGCGCCTGCGTCATCCGCTGACGGATCGCGGCGACGGAGTGGGCATGTTCGGGGGAGGCCGCCCCGCCGTCGGGAAAGGTGATCAGCACCCGGATCGGGCCGAGCGCGCCGGGACCGAGAGCCTGGGCCGCCGCAGCCACCCCGGCCCGGATTTCGTGCGAAGAGTCGAACTGGCGCAGCAGGCTGTTGCCCAGCACCATCGATGACGCCGGCGCGGCCATGATGAGCAGGACCGTCGAGGCCGCCAGCGCCGAGATCCACGGCCGGCGCATCACCCATCCGATCCAGCGGTTCCAGAACCGAGATTGGGTGGTCTCGGGCCGGCGCGACCAGTGCAGCAAAGCCGACCTCTTGGCGGCTGCCCGGCCGAACGTCGCCAACAGCGCCGGTGTCAAAGTGGTTGATGTCAGCATCGCCACCGCGACGGCCATGATCGCTCCGGTAGCCATCGACTTCAGCGCCGGGGTGTTGATCACGTAAATCCCGGTGAGTGAGGCGATGACGGTCATCCCGGACAACACCACGGCCAGCCCGGACGTGGCCATCGCGGCGTCGACGGCTTCGCGCGGCTGGCGGCCGGCACGCAGTTCCTCGCGGAAGCGCATCAAAATGAACAGCGAGTAGTCCACGGCGAGCGCGATCCCGAACATCGACACGGTCGAGGTCACGAACACCGACATGGTCGTGTACGCCGACAGCAGATAGACCAGGCCCATGGTGACCACGACCGTGCAGATGCCGAGGGCAAGCGGGATCGCCGCGGCAGCCAGCGATCCGAATACTGCCAATAAGACGATCAGAATGATCGGCAGGTTCCAGCGTTCCGCGGCGGCGATGTCGTGCTTGGTGTTCGCCGCGGCAGCGGCGCTGAGTGCGCCCTGCCCGATGACGTAAAGCCGTACGCGGCCGTTCGCGGTCTGGCCGGGGTGATCGCCGTTGACGCCGACCTTTTGGCGTAGCTGCTTGGCGACGTCGCTGGTGCCGGCGTTGCGGGAGTCCAGCTGCAGGGAAATCACATACGGCCGGTCGGGTTGCGGTGGCCGCTGGGTGGGGTTGGGCGTCTCCGTTATGCCGGGGAACTGGCCGGCAATCCGTCTCAGCAGTGCGACTGCGTCGTTGATGTCCTGATAACTGGCGTCTGGCCGGGGCGCCGCCACCAGCGCCAGCGACGACGCGCCTTGGTCGTGGTACAGATCCTCGAGCTGATCGTGCACCACCAGCGACTGCGAGCCGGCCACTTCGAACCCACCGCCGGTGAGATTGCCGGACTGCGTCATCGCCAAATAGATCGCCGGCACCAATGCCAACAACCAGCCTGTGAAGACCAACCAGCGGTACCTACGCAGGCTGCGGCTTAGGCGCATCATTAACTGCTGGATTTCTTCACTCCCCGGTCTCGCGCAACGCGTGCAGGCGAGGATACCGCAGCAGCCTGTGGATTATGTCGGGTCATCTGCTTTGCTGAGCTGCGGCGACACCGATGTTGCCAAGACGCTGCCGAGTCGTTGTGAAGCGGTGATGTTGCGGGATTTGGGTCACATACCCGGTCCGGGGCTGGCGGCGTCGACGTCGGGGATGGCAGGATGCCCGGTGCGGGCCTCGGGCGTCCCGCGACCGGGGGAGTTAACCATGACGACAGGCACCGCGACCGTGCGCCGCAGAATTGTCGGGCTGATCGGCGCCGCGGTGCCCGGCGCTGCAATCGCGGTTCTGGCCGGTCCGCCGGCGACGGGCGCTTCCGACCCGTGCGCGGCCAGTGAAGTCGCCCGGACGATTGGTTCGGTCGCCAAGTCGATGGGTGACTACCTGGACTCCCACCCGGAGACCAACCAGACGATGACCACGCTGCTGCAGCAGCAAGCCGGGCCGCAATCGTTGACGTCGCTGAAGTCCTACTTCGAGTCCAATCCCAAGGTCGCCGGTGACATGACGTCGATTGCCCAGCCGCTGAGCAATCTGTCGATGCAGTGCAAGCTGCCGATCACGATCCCGCAGGCGATGGGCCTCATGCAGCAGGCGCAGGGCGCGGCGGGCGGGCTGCCCGCTAATGCCGCAGGCGCGCTGCCGTTGGGCGGCACCGCGGCCACTCCGCCCGCGGCCACCGGTCCGGTCCCGCCCGCAGCGACCAACCCGCTTCCGGGTCCGCTGCGGGGCAACTCCGTCGGTTAACCGTCGTTTTCCAGGTACCGCTCGGGCGGCGGTAAGGGACCCTGCAGGGCGGTCTCCGTCGGGTCGATAAGTGGGTCGTTGTGCCGGATGACAGGCAGCGGGCCGGTAACAGGGTCGTCGTCGTCCGAGTCGGCGGTGTTCTCGGTGCGGAATACGAAGAAGAACACCACCCAGCCGATGGCGGCGATCAGGAGCCAGCTGATCAGCCGGTAGATCAGCATCGCCGAGATGGCACTTGGCAACGACATGCCGCTGGAGACCAGGCCGGGCACCAGCACCGCCTCGACGACCAGCAACCCGCCCGGCATCAGCGGTATCGTGCCGACCGCGCGAGCGGCCGCATAAGCAACCGTCAACCCGGCTACCGACGCGTGGTCACCGGCTGCGTATGCGGCGAAGCCGAGGCAAGCCACATCGGCGATCCAGTTGAACAGCGACCAACTGAACGCCACGCCCAAGTCGCGCCGCCCTAAGCTCACCGACTCGAGCTGCATCAACGTTTCGCGCCACTTGTCCCGCCCGCTGTCGGCCGGCCTGCCGCGAATCGAGTTGACCCAGGACAAAACGCGGCAGCCAATCCCGTCGATCAGCTCCGGCCGCGACGCCACCGCCTGGGCCAGCAGTAATAATGCGACGAATCCGCCCAGTGTGAACAGCAACGAGAACGGGTTGTTCTTTGCACCCAGGAAAAAAGCTCCACCCAGGCCGAGCAGTGCCAACCCCACTGCCTGCAACACACCCGCCATCACCAGCTGCCACGACGCCACCACCGTCGAGGCACCCCAGAGGCGTTGCTGCCGGAGCAGAAAGGTAGCCGACAGCACCGGCCCGCCGGGCAGCGTTGTGCTCAGCGAGTTGGCTGCGTAAAAGGCGGCTTCCGACCGCAATTGCTTGACATGCACCCCGGCGGACCTCAGCAGGGTGCGCTGAATCTGGGCAAAGCTGTGCATCGACGCTGCCGCCGCCAGCACCGCGGCGAGCAACCACCACCAGTTGGCCTCGTACAAGCTCATCCACGCCTTGGCCAGCTGGTGCCAGCCCAGCGCGATCTCGACGGCGAGCACGATCGTGACGATGCCGAGGATCACCCATCGCACCCACCAGTACTTGCCACGCGGCGTCTCTTCGCGCGGGAAGTCCAGCCTGCGGGCGGGTGCGTCGTGCGACACGTCGTTTAGGGTAACCGCGCAGGTGGCGCGAGGATCGCGACCAGGCTCTGACTGTGTCGCCGTCGTAACCGGATCGTGCCAGCCGCAAGGAGGCGTGCGGAACCCTCAAACGGCGTTTCCGGCAGTCCTCAGTGCGGGATTGTGACAGTTAGGCTTGCCGGATGCCGGCAAACTCCGACGACGCTTCGGTCGAACCCCTGGTCCGGAAGACCGCGGCATGGGCGTGGCGTTTGCTCGTCATCCTGGCTGCGTTCGTCGCCTTGCTGTGGGTTCTCAAGAAGCTCGAAGTCATCGTGGTCCCGGTGCTGGTCGCGATGCTGCTGAGCGCCTTGCTGGTACCGGTGGTTGACTGGCTGGACCGGCGGCACCTGCCCCGCGGTGGCGCGGTGACGCTGGTCTTGCTGGGCGGACTGGCCGTTCTGGGCGGCATCCTGGCGTTCGTCGTCAACCAGTTCGTCGACGGCTTGCCCGATCTGACCGAGCAGGTGACGCGCAGCATCGAGTCGACCCGCAGGTGGCTGATCCACGGACCGGCGCATCTGCGCGGCGACCAGATCGACAAGGCGGGCAACGCCGCGATCGAGGCGCTGCACAACAATCAGGCGAAGCTGACCAGTGGCGCACTTTCCACTGCGGCCACCATCACCGAACTGGTCACGGCCGCGGTGTTGACGCTGTTCACCTTGATTTTCTTCCTCTACGGTGGCCGCAACATCTGGCGATACGTAGTCAGGATCTTTCCGGCCGATGTCCGCGACAGGGTGTTCGAAGCCGGCCATGCCGGATACGGGTCATTGATCGGGTATGTGCGGGCCACCTTCCTGGTGGCCCTGACCGACGCGGCCGGGGTCGGTACGGGTTTGGCCATCATGGGTATACCGCTGGCCCTGCCGCTGGCCTCCCTGGTGTTTCTGGGAGCCTTCATCCCGCTGGTCGGTGCCGTGATCGCCGGATTTCTGGCGGTCGTGGTGGCCCTGCTCGCGAAGGGGTTCGTCTACGCGCTGATCACGCTGGGTTTGCTGGTGGCGGTAAACCAACTCGAGGCTCACGTGCTGCAGCCGCTGGTGATGGGCCGGGCTGTCTCGATTCACCCGCTCGCGGTGGTGCTGGCTATCTCCGCCGGTGGCGTGCTGGCCGGGATCGTTGGCGCCCTATTGGCTGTGCCGACGGTCGCCTTCCTGAACAACGCGGTGCAGGTGCTGCTGGCCGCGGATCCCTCCGCTGAAGCCGACAAGCAGGCCAAAGAGGCCGAGGAGGGTGGAGACGACGGAGCCATTCTCCAAGCGGAGCCGGACACCGCCGAGGCTGGGACCGGCGAACATTGAGGCGGCTATAATCGTCCCTCGCGGCGCAGCAGGTCCTGTGCGGAGAGAGCCCCGGCGCCGCGGCGGCGCTGACGCGACGGGTCACCGTTTTCGCCTTGTCCGCGGGCGTTTAACTTCTCTGTGGCCGCCTCGGAGTCGGTTGCATCCGACCGCATGACCGGCAGAGCGGCGGTGGGATCGGCCGGGTCGATGTTGTCGTCGGCACGGTTAGCGGGGACCGGCATGGCCCGGGTCTGACCATCGGACGGTGTCGGAGGCGCGAAATTGGCTTGACCGCGCACCTCGGCCGGCTGTTCGTGGGCGGGAGTGGTCTGCTTGGCTGGCGCCGCGAGGCGCATCGTCGCCGCACTGGGCTCGGATGGTGCGGCTCCTCCTCGCGCCCTTTCGGCGCGCATCGTCGCCGCACTGGGCTCGGATGGTGCGGCTCCTCCTCGCGCCCTTTCGGCGCGCATCGTCGCCGCACTGTGCGCTGGCTCCTGGGCCGGCCGGGGCTCCGGCGGAGCGGCCGGGCCCGAACGCGCCAGCGGCGTCGGTTCCAGCGCGGCAGGATGCGTCGGGTCGTGCGATGTGCGTGAAGCCGCGGCAACCAGGCTGGCCGCTGCGACCGGAGGCCGCGCGGGCCGCCCGTTGAGGGCGGGCCGCTTGCGTTCGTCGGGCAGGTCGATGTCGCCCAGCCCGATCCGGTTCTGCAGGCGCCTCGCCCAGCGCGGCGCCCACCAGCAGTCGTCCCCGAGCAACTTCATCACCGACGGCACCAGGAACATCCGGACCACGGTTGCGTCCAGCAACAGTGCCGCCATCAGACCGAATGCCAGGTACTTCATCATCACCAGGTCGGAGAACACGAACGAACCGGCGACCACGGCGAGAACCAGCGCGGCCGCCGTGATGAGGCGGCCCGTGGTCGCCGTGCCGATCCGGACGGACTCCTGGGTCGACATGCCGTGTTCGCGTGCCTCCACCATCCGGGAGACCAGGAATACTTCGTAGTCGGTGGCCAAGCCGTAGCCCACCGCGACGACGAGAGCGATAATCACCACCATCAACGGCGTCGGCGTGAAGTTCAGCCACTTCGAGAAGTGCCCGTCGACGAAGATCCACGTCAGGATGCCCATCGTGGACCCGAGCGTCAGCGCGCTCATTACCGCGGCCTTGATCGGCAATACGAACGACCCGAACGCCAGGAACATCAACAGCATGGTGGTGGTAATCAGCACGACCACCATTAGCGGAGCCTTTGCAACCAGGCTGTGAATCGAATCCTGCTCGAGGGCCGGGGTGCCACCGACCGATACCGTGATGCCCTTTGGCGGCGTGATGTCTCGCAGTTCGCTGATCTTCTTCGCCGCGTCATTCGGGTTGATCAGTCCGTTCTGCAGGACCCGCACCGACGGATCCTTCGACGCACCAGGCGCGTAGCTGCGCTCCTGCCACATGTTGGCGGGGTTGTTGTCGGGGTCGCTGAACCCGCTGATCGCCATCGCCTTGCTGCGAATGTCGGCGATCTGCTGGTCGGTGAGGGGCTGGTGGTTTGTTGACCGGATCACCAGCGTCAGCGGATTGGTGCGGTACCCGGGGAAGAGTTGGTCGAAATGCTCCTGGGACTGGCGCACCGCGTTGTTGGGCGGCAGGTACTTCTCGCTCATGCCGCCGAATGACAGGTTGCCCAGCGGTATAACCAGCAGGATCATGCCGACGACGATCGGGATGGCGAACACCAGGGGCCGCTTCATCACGAAGTTGACGAGCTTGCCCCAGAATCCGGCCTCGACTTCTTCGCGGGTCTTGGTCTTCTGCAGGCGGTCTGCGAGCCAATTGAGGTAGCCGCGCGAAACCCACCAGTTACGCAGGAAGGGCACCCGGAACAGGGTCCGCACGCCGAGTGCGTCGACATTTTTGCCCAAGATCCCCAGGCACGCGGGCAGCAGCGTGATCGACAGCAGCGCCGCAAGTGTCACGGCCGCGATAAGGGCATAGGTCAGCGACTTCACAAAGCCCTGTGGCAACACCAGCAGGCTGGCCCCCGACGCGGCAATCAGCACCGCCGAGAATGTCACCGTGCGGCCCGCCGTCATCACTGTGCGTCGCACCGCGGCCTCGGTGTCGTAGCCTTCCGCGATCTCTTCCCGGAACCGGCTCACCACGAAGAGTCCGTAGTCCACGGCGATACCCAGTCCGATCAGCGAGACCACCGGTTGGGCGAAGAAGTGCACCGGTCCGAACACCGCGATCAGCCGCATAATGCCGAGTGCGCCGGCGATGCTCAGACCGCCCACCATCACTGGCAGGCAGGCCGCGATCACGCCGCCGAACACCAGGAACAACACCACCGCCACCATCGGCAGCGCCAGGACTTCCATCCGCCGTTGGTCAGTGGCGATGGTGCCGGTCAACGCGTTGGCGACCGGCTGGAGGCCGGCGAGCTGAACGGTGCCGCCGTCGAGCTTCTGCAGGTCGGGCGCGATGGTCTTGTAGTTGTTGAGGATGGTGTCGTCGTCGTCGCCTTTGAGCGGGATGGTGACGAACGTGTACTTCTTGTCCTGGGTAACCATGCCCTGGATGATCGGGCTGGTGGTATCGGGCGCCCTGAGGTAGCCGGCCCAGCCGACGACCTGGTCAGAGTGGTCCTGCTGGAACTTGTTGAGCTCATCGGTGATCTGCTTCGCCCACGCCGGGTCGTTGACGGCTTTGCCGCCCGGGGCCTTGAAGATCGCGACGATGTGCCCGGTCCGGTCCCGGCCGTAGACCTTGTCGCCGATGATCGAGGCCTTCACGGACTGACTGCCGTCGTCGTAGAAGCCGCTCTGCGTGACATGCTTTCCGAGGCTCAGCCCGAATGCGCCGCCGAGCAGGCACAGAGCCACCGTGACCGCGATCACGATGTACCGGTAGCGGTACACAGTTCGACCCCACCAGGCGAACACGTAAGCTCCTTACTGGATCGGTAGCGACCCGCGCATCGGTTATCCAGTGTCACACACGCGCGGTCAACAGCGCGGACAGCGGCCGGAAGGGCTGCAGCCACGCCCCGTGTTCGGGCAGCGAATCCAGGCCGATTCGCGGCAACGGCTCCCGGAAAACACCGGCGATGTCCTCCAGGTCGACGAAATCCAAGGTATCCGACGCTAGTGCCCAACTAGCGTGTTCACGAAATCCGATCACCTGAACAGGGATTCCGCCGCCTACCCCGGTGCGGGCGATCTCTTCCAGCGGTTGGCGAAACGCCTGACCGTCGGCGGAAGCCACGATCAGCGCCGCCAGCCCTTCTTGACGCCGCCGTTCGATGTGGGCGAGCATGTCGCGGTCAACGTCGCTGTCCTCGTCGATCTTCGGCTTGGCGAAGACCGCGAATCCC
>Ga0187784_10001603_pt1 | contig 17968 bp, 5 predicted proteins | sample 1015_SJ02_MP15_2_FD_132964 | JGI IMG/M metagenome (GOLD analysis project Ga0187784, IMG submission 132964) | Tropical peat soil microbial communities from peatlands in Department of Meta, Colombia - 1015_SJ02_MP15_20_MG | ecosystem: Environmental > Terrestrial > Soil > Wetlands > Peat | place...
CTACTACCTGATCTCCGGGACTCCCGCGAAATTCACCGTTGGGACGCTCACTTACACGCTGCGCACCGACGGGGTGGCGATCAACGCCAGCCCCGCCAAGACTTACATCGCCCCCACGGGCGCGCCGAGCCCCAACCAATTCACCTTCGGTACCCTCACGCTTTACTTTGGCCGGCCCACCGATGTGGCGGCGTTCGACGGCGCGCATTACTTCGCCATCTTCAACAACCAATTCACCGACACCAACACCGGCGCCACTTACACCCTGAGCGGCAACACCGCCGTCCATGCCGGCAACAGCTATGAGATTTACAGCAACCTGGGCCAGGGGGCCTATTTTGAAGTTCCCGGAGGCCCGACGTATTACGTCAACGTGGCCGTGGCGGACACCGGCACTCCCAGCGGAACCATCTACAACGTCTTTCCTGTTTCGGCGGGGCAATTCACCATTCCCCTCGTTTATACACTCGCGGTGACCGGAACCACGGTGACCGTCAACGCTTCCACCTACACGGGGGGAGCGACGGCCGTTCCCACCTTGACGGCGCTCGGCGGCTCGCTGACCGGCGGCTATTTCCAGGATCCTGTTACTAACATTACTTATACGTGCGTGGTCGATGCCGGAGTTGTAACATTCGTCGATTCCAATAACGTCGTCTACCCGTACCCGGCGCCCGGCTCGACCAACACCTTTGTGGCCTCGGTCGTAGTCGCGACCGCCGTGAACCTGGCCGTCGACAGCGAAGCCACCCCGGCAATCTATCCCATTCTCAACAACCAGTTCGACGTCGCGGCCACCACCTACACCGTCAACGTGCCGGTGGCCTACCAGAACGCCGCCGGCCCTTACTGGTCCATGATCAACGGCAGGTTTATCGTTCCCCGGACGGCGCCCATCTCGAACCTGGCCTACACCGTGAAAGGAGGCAACGTCATCAAAGGGTACGTCATCTCGGAGGATGACGAGTTCTCGGCCGATGGCAATGTGGTCTATACCGTGAACGCCGTTAACGTGGTGAAAGCCACGAACCAGGCGACGCTGGCCGGGACGGCGCCCAACCAGACCATCACTGCCGGATCACTGACCTACACGCTCAATTCCACCACTTCGCTCGCTTCGTTCCAACCCGCGGGGGTCGCTTACAACACCACGAGCAAGCAGTTCACCGTCTCTTACAACGGCGTCTCCGTGACCTATACGGTCGGCGCCACCTCGGTGACCGACAGCCGGCACCCCGTGAATACCTTCACCGCAACCGTCAGCGGCACGCAGTTGACCTTCACCGATACGGTCAGCGGCGTCACGTTCACGTTCAACGAAAGCGGCAACAATCCCATCACCGCGGAGTTCCCTTACACCAACCAGTTCTTCGTGGACGTGATCAGCGGAACCACCTATTACGTGGATACAACGGACAACCGGGTGGAGGTGATCTCCTATGTACCGGAGACCACGCAATACGCCTTCTCGCCGGCGGACGGCAACACTTACCTGATCCATTACAACAATGTAAACGTGGTGTTCCCGGTGGTGGCGGGGGCCAACGTGAATGTGGGCGTGGCGACGGTCGGCTCCGACATCTTGTCCGTCGACGTGGACCAGGTGGCGCCGGTCGGAGGCGGCCCTGCCATTCCGGTCAATCAGAATTCATTTGAAATCAATGGCAATCTCTACACGATTACGGGGACGCCGAAGGGAACCGACTACTCCGCCTGCCAGGTGGTGGGCGCGGGCGTGGCCCCCAAGCCTTTCCTTACCGCCAACACCTTCAAGCTGGCCGACCCCAGCGTGACTTACACGCTCGAACTGGACGCGAATAACCTGCCTGCGTCAGTGCTGGCCAGCTTCGCCGTCAAGCCCAGCCGCGATCTGGTTAATGTTAATGACTTTGTTTATGTCGTGACCTATAACACCGTCAGCACCGGGTCGCTCCTCGGCCAGGGCCAGGCCGCGATCGCCATCACCAATTCCGGCTTCAGTTTGACCAATCCGTTCGACTCGACGAAAGCGAAGTTCGTTTTTGACGATTTGAATATCTACGACGCAGGATCGGTCGTGGGGCAATTCACGGCGTACCTGGCCCCCACTTTCTTCCTCGGCGCCTCGACCTTCACGCTCAATACCACGACCCTGGTGTTGACGGACAACAACAAGCAGCCCTACCCGCTGCTGCCCAATCCCGCGATGTTCAGCATCAACGGGTTCAACTACGTCATCGACACCAACCGCGTGCCCCACGCCATTGTGGGCAACAATAACGTTTCGCCGCTGTCCACCGACGTGACCGTCCAGAGCGGCCGCCCCGTTCCCAATTCCACCTTTACGCTGAACGGCCAGATTTACGCTTACATAGAGGACTCGCTCGAGAACCTGCTGGTGATCACGGGGACCAAGAGTTACATGATCACGCAGCCCGGCCTGACGTTCAAACTGGACTCCAGCCTGGTCTTCACCTTGAGCACGACCCCGCCCGCGGCGGGGAACTACGCCGGCACCGTGGTTCCCATCGGCACGGTGACCGCCGGAACGCTGACCCTGAATCTCTATGGCGGCATTCCGGAATCAGGAAACGCGGATTACTTTGTTTACAAAAACGTGATGTACACGCTGGTGAAGTCCTCCGGAACCTATGTTTCCGCGCAGAAATCCTACACCGTGTACGCGGCGCAACCGGCCTCGACCCAGCAGCAACTGGCCGTTTTCAACCTGGCGGGCACCACTTACCTCGTGACCGACGGCAGCACTACGGGCGTGGGCACCGCGGCCGGGATCAACCCGGGCACGCTGTGGGCGAGGACCTCCATCTCCAACGTCGAGACTCAATTCGGGCTGGTCTACGGATTCGCCGCGCAGCCGACCAGCGTCTCGCAGTCGGGAACGGGGGTGTTTCAGTTCCAGGTTACCGGCGCCAGCGGCACCAGCACCCTCTACGACATAGTGTATACCTTGGGCAGCAATGCCAACGTGGTGAAGGTCGACGTCCCCTCGGCCCTGCCCACTTTTGTGCAGGCCTGGTCCTTCAACTTTGTGGAATCGTACCCCCTGACGTTTGAGACCGGCGGCTACAACGCCTTCAGCACCTTCGTTTCGGAAACCGAGCCGCCCAACGAAAGTTTTGGCGGAGCTTACCGGACTCCGGTGATCTCGACCGACGGCCAGCTTGACAACATGCTGGGCCCGCAAGGGGACTTCAGCCTGGAATTCTGGCACTCGCTCTCACTCACCCCCGTCTATGACTATCACCCGGTCACGTTCATGGCGAGCAGCAGCCAGCCGCTGGTATATTACGTCGACGTGGATTTCAAGGACGGCTCGGATATTTACGTCCGAATCAACAACACGGTGATGCACGCCACGTGTACGCCGCCGGTATTCTCCTCGCGCTGGCGGCACTTCGCTCTCACTTACGCGCAGCCCTACGTGATCATGTGCCAGGGAGCGGGCTTCGAGGTGCAACAGGCCTCGAACTTCGACTTCGACCGGGACTTCAGCATCGTCATGACATTTGCCGCGACCGACGTCAACACCGCCCAGGGGCTGCTGTACAAAGGAACCGGTTCCGACATAACTTCGCCTGAGTTGAGCATGTCATACCGCGTGGCGATCAGCGGCGGGGCCGTGACGCTCACGTTGACGGACGGCAATCAGCAGATCCAGGGCCCCTTCGTTGGCCCGGCCGTGCTCGAAACCAAGCAGTTCTACCGCGTGGTGATTGTCAAGCAAACCACCACGCCGGCCTCCAGTTCCGGCAACATCGATCCCTACCTCCCGCCGTTCAATGCCAGCGATCTGAAGTCCGCTTCCGCGAGCGGGGCGAATGTGACGGTGTCGTCGCTTCCGTCGTCCGGCGGAGCGATCTCCGTCTCCAAAATCGCCCCGCCCACCGCGGGGGCGACTCCCATGACGAATCTGCTCAACCAGGTTCAGGAACCCGCCACGCAGAGTTACACGGTTACCATCTCCGTACAACCCGTCAATGATGACGGGAGCTACGGTAAGTGGCATTCGGTTACGAGCCCGCCGACCGTGACCAACGGAACCGGGTTGACCCTCAACTCCACCGGTTCCGCGCATTTGCTCATCGGGTCGGCTTATGGCGACCAGACTGACCAGGGGCAGGCCATGCCTCTGGGCAGCTCGTCCAGCACCGGAAATATACGGGACCTGTACCTGTTCAACGGCGCCGTCAACTCGCAGGGGATGATCTCGAGCAGCGCCGGCGTGGGGTCAATCGACATTGCCGTGGCCTCCCAGGAGGACCTCATGCAGGCCGGCCTTGTAGGCTATTGGCAGGCGCAGTACGATCCGAACGGCGTGGTGAACAACCCTTACGACCAGACGGCCGTGGCCATCTCGACCAACACCGCCGAGGCCCGCCTCTTGCCGCTGACAGGTTACGAACTGGAGGGGACAAACCTTTACATCAACGGTTACAACATGCCCCTCACCCTCGTGACCAGCGGGTATCCCACCTCGATGGCCCCTTACTCTTCCGGCACGTCGCTGCTGAATTTTAATGCGGGCCCCTACAAGCTGGAGGAGATCAGCATGTGGAGCATGGCCCGCCAGCCGTACCAGGTGATCGACGACATGTTCGGGCGGCTGGTGCCGAGCAACGAGCCTTTCCTGGTCGTCTACCTGAGCGGATCGTTCCAGGTGCAAGCCTCGAGCGCGCCGGTCCTGCCGATGAACAAATACATCGACAGCATTGCGGTGAAGAACCTCGCCTCCCTCAACCTGGCTTTCAGCGCCGCCTCGCTGGACCTGATGGGCTGCCCCGCCGTGGTGTCGTGCGGCCCGCTGGTGGCGCCGAATTTGTATACGCCGCCCGGGGCCGCACTGACCGTGTGCGACACCGTGCCTTACCTCACCACCTACTCGGTCACCATCAACGGCGTAACGGGAAACCTGGCCGGCGAAATCAACGAAGCCTATGTTTACATCCGTAATAACATCCTGACCTTGTACGCGGGGAAGAAGGTGGGAGACCTTGTCCTGACCTGGGTGTCCCAGGAACAGGGCAACGTGCAACTGATCGGATACATCGAGGGCGCACCGCCCTGCCCCATGGCCAACCTGACCAACAAATCCTCCTATGCCGGCGCCACCTCTGTGTCCTTGACCGTTCCCACGTCCGTGACCATGAAATACCTGCACAGCGACGAACCCTCCGACGAGTGGAATTACAAGCTCAGCGGGAATTTCGGGGCCGACTTCGGCATCGGAACTACTTTCGCGCCTTTTGGATTCGGGCTGGATACGAAAAAGAAGGTCGTCTCCATCGAAGTGGAGGCCGGCGGCTCAGTCTCCTGGGCTACGTCAAACACGACCAACGGCAACGCGACGCAGTCCACCGCCTCCGACAAGCTCGATGAGTCCAACAAATATACCGTCAGGATGCAGGGAACGCTGGCGGACTATACCGGGGACCTGTTCATGGCCAGCTTGAACACCCTGACGACCCCCAGCAATACGCCCGGGAACCCGAGTTCCAAGACCGCCATCCTGCCCAATCCGAACCTGGGCGGTTTCACCACCTCCAATCCCCCCAGCCCGCTGCCCAAGACGGCTCCCACGGAGGAGAAATACGGGCAGCGCATTTATGTGCCTTCGCCTTACGGGTTGGCGTTTGTGACCTCCACGACCTTCGATGTTTATCAGGAGACGCTGCTTCAAACCAACACCGTCTACGGTTTCGTCCGCGTCCCGAACGCCGAGATTCCACGCGACCTGAATATCGTTTCCTTCCGCATGAGCAGCAAGTACCTGCGCCCGGGCTGCCTCGACGGCATGGTAGGCTACGTCTACAACCCAGCCAGCTTGCCTTCCGGAGCCCAGACCTACACCACCTCGACGGGGCAGATGCAGCCGCTCTACGACGGGAACTTCGCCCCGGGGCAGGTGGGGCACGACGCCAGTTACATGCGGGTGGTGGAGGCTTATCAAATCAAAAAGCAGATTGACCAACAGGCGTACAACGCGCTGGCGCTCTACCAGACCGCCTACAGCAAGCAGACCAGCCCGGACTCCAGCCTGACTCCGGGACTCGATTTCTACAACGAGTACATCTGGTCCTCGCGCGGCGGAACACAGGAAGTGAAGCATACCTATACGACCACGTTCGATCAGGTGCTTACGACCACGACCATCACCACGAAAGTGCAACAGTATATTTTCAACGCCAAACTCACCGGCTGGTTCTTCCTGGTCGGCGACGCATCGTTCAGCGGCACCCACACCTACAAGGACACGGTGAAGTACAGCTACAACACTACCGGGACCTCATCGTTCGACATCACCGCCTCCTTCGACGGCATCGAGAGCGACACGCAGATGCGTTACGCGTGCAACAACGACGCCCACTTCGTCATGAACTTCAACTCCACCTTCAATCCCAACAATCAGAGCGGCCTGAACCTGGTGATCGGTTCCGACGGCCTGGTTTACAACATCGTTCCCTCGGTCTCTTCCGGGGCCGGCCTGCCCGTGTCCGACAATATCGATACCGATTGGACCTATACGCAGCCGCAACCCTCTTACACCACGGGGAACGCCACCGGATTGACGGGGAACCTCGAACCGTACGACCGCCCAGGAAAGACCAGCATTTTCCGCACCTATGCGTTCTTCCTGCAGCCTACGCAGAATAATGCCGACGACTTCTGGAGCACCGTCATCGACCCGCTGTGGCTGGCCAACAGTCAGGACGCTGATGCCGCCGCCATGCGCTCGGCGATGGGCAACACTTCGGTTCCCTGGCGCTTGCTGTACCGGGTAACTTACTCGCAACGCTTCCTGCCGCCTGTCTCCACGGAAGCCGTCGTCATTCCCCAGATCACCCCGCTGATGGCGGTGCCGGTGCTGAACCCTGCTTCCGACTTTCTCTTCCAGAAAATCGGCACGCTTCCCCGCCCCGACCACAACCCTCTGAACGATATCGAGGCCAACGTCGTTCTCGCCGCGCCCACCGCGTCGGGGATCAGCGCGGGAACGGTTACCACCACCGGGCCGAATCCCGGGGTGGCGGTGGTTCCCAACAACGTCATACCTTTCGACCTGGTCAAGCCACCCGCCGGGCTCTTCGTGAACTGGGGCGACAGCAACAACGCCAAACTGCTCGCGCAGCTCATCACCTCGGCGCTCGGGCTCAGCACGGTTCCCATGTCGGCTGTGGCGCTGCCGGGGTCGACGCTGGTCAGCCAGGTGATGGACCCCGTCAGCGGCGGACCTCTCTACAGCGTCTACACCGACCCGAACGGCCTCACGGTGAACGTGCCGACCAACTTCGGCATCACTGTTTATCAGGATGTCAACTCTAATCCAATTCAGTATTACGACGGCAAGACCTACCACTCGCTCCAGGCCGACTACGTGGCCAGCCCCGACGGCACCATCATGTACTACATCCAGCCGCCGTCGACTTACGATCAATCCTCCTTCAATTTGCTGGGGGACTACGACCTGTTCGGCCATCCCGGAGACGAGTGGAGGTATTACCTGGTTTCGGGGATGAGCGGGAACATGACCGCGGAGCCGGCGGTTGCGGGCGAAGGACCATTCCTTACTTCCACCGGAGCGACCGCTTACACCGGCTTTACCATCGCTAGCGCGCAGCATGCCAAAGACGGGTCAAACCAGGTGCAGGGATACGTCCTGGTGCAGGGAATTCTTCAGTATCCTAACCTCAACACCAACGCTGAAACGTTCGCGGATGTGCTGGTCTACAAGGCGATGAGCCTGCTCGACACCTTCCCTGTCGGCGATCCAGGGGTCCTGATTTCGTTCCTCGCAGCCCAGTACCCCGGCGCCCCGTTTGTGGCCAATGCTGAAATCAACCTGGTGTTCGCGCGGAATATCGTGTCGTACTTCAATAATACGCAGAAGGCCCTGATGCCGCAGTAGAGGGGGAGGGCACGAGTCGATTTTCTTGACACGCTCAAAGGCCCTGTTTTGCTCTGCACATCTAAGAAATTGGGGCAGGCGTCCACATCAGCCTGCAAACAGGTAAACACGTGGTTTACTGACAGTAGCCAATTGACCACGGCGCTGCGCAAAAACGGTCGCTCAAAACACGGCACTTCGGCGACGCCTGGCAGCTATCCTTTTTAACCACCCAGCCTGTGGTGCATCTGTGACCGCGCAAAAGTGTTCCTACCCCTCGTTCCCTCGCCAATCATCGTCTCCCATCCCCTCGGTAGGATTGCAGCGTTGAATAGGGATCTCAGTCCGTGACTGCTGTTTTGGTCGCGTCCAGAAGGGGAAGGGCACTTCTCACGTTACGCCGTACGTTTATGTGCCGGGCCTGGCGGTGTCCTGGAGGTTAAAGATGAATCGGTCTTGCTGGACATTGTTTCGACAGCGGCGCGAACATCTTAGCATAGCCGACGTACCGTCAACTGACCACCCGGATATTGTCCGAGCGGCTATCCGGGAGTTGTCCCCTAGGTAGCGGCAACGCAATTAAAGGGGAGTATCCGCGGATTACTTGTGGGAAGGGCTCCCGACAGCTATCTTTTCTGGGTCGGCCGTTCTATTCCGCCCCGTGTCTCCAAACAAACTCGAGCTGGACGTATTTCCTGAAATGGCCAATTTGTGTCACTGCAATACAAAATTAATCTTGGTCGCACTGTATTGTTTTACGGCATAGCAGGCGCCTATAATCCGGCATGGCAATATCGGAGCACGAGCACCCGGGCTCGCTCGCGGACGACGAACTACTCGGCAACGTCGCGCAGGGCTGTGATGACTGTTTCGCGCTGTTGTTCCACCGTTATTGCCGCCAAGTCTATTCTGTCTCCTTTCGAATTCTTCGGAACAGAGCGGAAGCCGAGGATATTCTGCAAGAGGTTTTCCTTTCGATCTATCTTCAGACGGAACGATTCGATCCCACACGCGGGACACCCCGGAACTGGATTCTCCAATTTGCCTACTTCAAATCCCTGGTGCGGCGGAGATACCTGGGAATCCGCAATTTTTATGATCAAGTGGAAGTCTCCGAGGCCCGCGAATTCCGTGGTGGTCAGTCCTCCGACCCGCTGGGGATGACGCCCGCCGAACGAGCTCGTTACCTAGAAGCGGGGGTGTCGGGGTTGAACCACAAGCACCGCCAAGTTATAGAAATGGTCCACTTTGACGGCTACACTCTACAAGAAGTTTCGGAAGTTCTAAGAGAATCTTTGGCCAATACGAGAAATCACTATTATAGGGGTCTCAATGCACTCCGGGACCTTTTGGGTATACGCACGGCGCCGAAGAAGGCCAAGGCGAATCCGGTTTTGGAAAGGAACAACGTACCCCTGTGAATCAGCCCCACCCCAATAATGACTGGTACCACGAGCTCTGCGCTCTGGCGGCCATCGGCGAAGCGTCGCCTTCCGAGTTTGACGAATTGCAGCAGCACCTTGCTGAATGTGCCGACTGCCGAGAGTTGTACGCCGATTTTCGCCGCATTGCTTCCGACGATCTGGGCACGGTGGCCGTTCTGAAGCCGACCGAGCACTTCGACGAGCCCGCCGAGGCGCTGCATGAGGACGAGCTGCTTTCCAAGCTTTTCTCGCGCGCCGGCCAGGAACGCACCGAGAGGGCCGCTACGGCGTCGCGGCAGAGAGCGGTGACGGATTGCAGTTACATCCCGGAGCAAAATCGTACGTTTCGCCACGCCACCCTTCACCGCGGCTACCAACTCATGTCGTGGCTTCGCCAGCCGGCGCTTTCGCACGGCTCTCTCGCTGTGATTCTCTGTGCAGCCGCCGCCTTGGGCGCCTACCGGTTGAGGGAAATTCAGCTCCGGCCGAGCCTGGAAAACCTGTATTCACAGGTCCAAAGGTGGCAAACCCGTGCTCAGAGCACCGAAGCGCACAACGAATTCGTTTCTGCAACGCTGAAGCAGGCGCAGGCGGAGTGCGTGACCCTGCAGAAATCTCTCGCGGAGACCCAGGCAAAGTATACACAATTACTGGCCGTGCACGCATCCCTACAAGCGCAATTGACCGCGGAACGCGCCCAGCTTGACCAACAGTCGAGCGAGCTGCAGGGCGCCAAGAAAGCGAGTGTGGACAAGGACAGACAAATTACCGATCTGCAAGGCAGGGTGCAGGAGGCGCAATACCATGCCCAGTTGCAGCGCCAAATTGCCGAGGATTTGCGCAGCGGTCTCGATTCCGCCCAGCGCCAAGTGGCGGAGCTCGAGGCGCGCACGCCGGAAGATCAGGACTTCACCCACGCCGATGCCGAGCAGATCCTCGGCGCTCGCGATTTACACATCGTGGACGTTTATGACGTCGACTCCCACGGCAAGACCAAACGAACCTATGGCCGGATCTACTACGTGGAGAAGAAGCTGCTCATCTTCTATGCCTTCGACCTCCAAGGCAAGCGACACAACCGGGAAGCTGCGAGCTTTCAAGCCTGGGGGTATCGGGAGGCGAATGAAAGCCACCCCGAGAGCTTGGGACTTTTCCGTTTGGATGACCTTAGCACGAACCGCTGGGTTTTACGGGTGAGTGACCCGGGCGTACTTCAACACGTCGATACAGTCTTCGTTACCCTTGAGCCGACTGACGGAAGCCCCTTTCCGCGCGGGCACAAGCTTCTCTATGCCAACCTTGTCTCTCCGCCGAACCATCCGTGAAAAGGCCATCGTCGTCCCGGGCCTGAACGTCTTCTCCCTCGTGCCCTGTTTAACCGACTTTTCTCACCCTGCCGGTTCTCCGTAATTCGGAGGGCTTTGCCGTCACCGCTGAGACTTGGCGCACTGCCTCCTGATATTTAACCGAATGTTCACAGACCCGAGTGAGAACATCCTGGCCCTCCGCGACAACTAATCCATGAAGGCATGTCGCAACACCCCCGGCTCTTGATCGCTGGAAAGCTGACGGCGCCACGAGGGGCGACATGAGATGATCACCATCCGCCGCACTGGCCGGTGCGGCAACAGGAGGAGATATGAGAATTCCACGCCTTTGGCGTGTGATCGCCATTTTACTGTTTGTTCTGGCTGTTTTTAGTGGTGGGTCGCGCGCCCAAATGACCGACGCCACGATCAGCGGACAGGTAACTGACCCCCAGGGGAAAGTAGTGGCGGGGGTTTCGGTTGTGTTCACCAATATCAACACCGGTGTGCCTTACGCCACCCGGACGAATGACAGTGGTATCTACATTCTTCCCACTTTGCAGCCCGGCATCTACCGGGCCAACGTCACCAAGGACGGGTTTAAGAGCATCGTCAAGAGCGACATCGAGTTGCACGTCCAGGATCAGCTTTCCGTTAATTTCGCGCTCGTCCTTGGCTCCGTGTCGGAGACGGTTACGGTGTTAGGAGGTGCTCCCCTCACGAATACGGAGACCGGGACGGTATCCAGTGTGACGCTTCCCTCACAGTTGCAGGAAATGCCCCTCATCACTCGGCAACGAGGAGACCAGGGCCTATACGGATACGAACTCTATAACCCCGGTGTGAGCAACACGCTGTGTGCGGGATGCGGGATCGTGGCCAACGGAGACCGGAGCGGGGGCTTTCACGAGCAAGCCACTGTGGACGGCATCACCGTCATGTCCGGCGTCGATGGAGTAGGAGGAAGCACGGTGCAGACGGGCCTGGAAGCAACCGGGGAAGTGAGCGTGCAGCTTGCCAACGCCCCGGCCGAGTTCAGTCAGCCTCTCCAGATGACCATGGTGAGCAAATCGGGCACCAACCAGTTTCATGGCAGCGTGTTCGAGGACTACAACGGGAACGCTCTCAATACACGCAATTTTTTCACCAGCACCGTCCCCTTTCGCGTTTACAACGCCTTTGGAGCCAGCGTGGGGGGACCGATCATAAAGGACAAGACCTTTTTCTTCGGCAGCTATGAAGGCTCGCGGGAATCGACTGCGGTGATCGATACGCTGAACGTACCCTTGCCAGCATGGCGTACCGGTGATTTTGCGTCTCAATGTACCGCCGGGTTTGACGCTAACGGCATCTGCACGAACTCGAGCCAGCAAGTGGTAAACCCCTATACCGGCCAGCCTTTCCCCAACAATCAAATTCCCTCTGCCATGATCAGCAGCGTGTCACAAGATATTCAGTCACTCTACTTCCTCCAGCCCAATTACGGTCCTGCGGGCCTCACGACGGGCAACTATCGAAATCTATTTCACCCCGGAAACAACGGCACGACCATTTACGACCGATTTGACGCGCGCGTCGACCACAATTTCAGCTCCAAAGACACGCTCTTCGGCCACTTCGGTTATAACCGCATGCCCATTCATGCCTATATTTCTCATGCAATTCCACCGTTCGGATTTCGCACCTCCTTGCGCGTCGCAAATACCGGGGCGCTGGTGTGGACCCACACATTCAGCTCCAGCCTCTTAAACGAAGCTCGATTCGGTTATGCGCGAGACAACAATCAGATCAAAAGCCCGGTGGTCGGAAGCAAGATCATTCAGGAGTTGGGCATTGAGGGAGTACCCACCAGCGGCATCCCTACCTATCCTACCTTCCATGTGTCCGGGCTCACGTCGCCGGGGGTGGTGCCCAATTTCGGGGGCGTGACCACGAACTTCGAGGGCACCGAAGCTTTGAACTGGGTGCACGGATTGCACTCGATGAAGTTTGGGTTCGACGTCATTCGTGACCGCGACAGCTCCTTCTATTACGGAAACGACGTATACGGCACCTACAGCTTTACCAGCTACTTTACCGGGTTTGCTTACGCGGATTTTTTGTTGGGCCTTCCACGCTCGACCAGCAATGAGGTCCCCACGCCGCTCCCTCATTGGTTCGGCACGTGGTGGAGCGCTTACGCGCAGGACCGGTTCAAGGTGACGCACAACCTGACACTTGACTATGGGATTCGCTGGGAGGCGCAGGAGCCCTATTATGACAATCGTGGCACGCTCTACAATTTTGATCCGCAAACGGGTGCGCTGGTGGTTCCCGACCAAGGCTTGGCGCGCATCAATTCACAGTTTCCCACCAACATCGCAATCGTGACCGCCAGCCAAGCCGGTTTCCCGGCCAACACCCTTCTTGCCAGCCACTACGCCTACTTCTATCCCCGAGTCGGTTTTGCCTACCGGCCTTCTGGCAACGGTAGTACGGTGATCCGGGGGGCTTACGGAATCTACAGCTTGGCCACCTACGGTGGCGCGACCGGCTATTTGACGGGAGGTCCTTATTCCGGTGGCGTTTCTTACACCAATAACCTGGTGGGTACGGCTCCGCCCTACACCACGGTGTTCAGTTTTCCGGATCCCTTCCTGAATTCCGGCGCGACTCCGGCAGAATCGGTCGACGGAATCAACAAAAACTTAAGCCCAGGGTACACGCAACAATGGAATCTCACCGTGGAACGGGAGATCGCGCATTTTGCGCTAACGGCCAGTTATATCGGCACGCACACCGTTAACATTCCGTACTACCGAAACCTCGATCAGCCCATGCCTAGCATGTCGGCTTTCTCGTCTTCTGAACTTCCCTATCCCGATTATATTTATGTGCTGTGGGCCGATAACGGCGCGACGGACAAGTACAATGGCCTGCAACTCTCGGCGCGCAGGTCTTACGGTCGGAACTTGTTCGTGAACACGGGATTCACTTGGGCCAAGAACCTGACTGATCAACAAGACTCGACCTGCTTCGGCTGTGCCAATCCCATTCAAAATGCTTACAGCCGCGTCGCGGATTATGGCAACAACTCCACCTATCCGGCTAAAAGCTTTTTTGCTCAGCTCATTTACGCCCTTCCGGTGGGAAAAGGGCAGCATTTTCTGGGTAATGCCGGAAAGACCGTGGACCTGCTGGCGGGGGGATGGCGCATGGCCTGGGGCGTAGACGCTCACTCCGGCTTTTTCTTCACCCCCTCCTTTGACGCATTCGACACCTCCAATACCAACAATCCCGGCGGCCGGCCCGATGTCGTGGCGGGCGTAAGCCCTTATCCGGCCCAGCGAACTATGAGCCAATGGTTGAACTCGGCGGCCTTCAAGATTCCAGGCTGCCCAGACGCAACGCCACTGTGCTCGAATCCTGCCGACGTCGGACGCTTTGGCAATTCGGGCGTGAACACGCTCGAGGGACCGTCGCTGACCGATTTCGATCTCTCCCTTATGAAGGACTTTCATATCAACGAACGCTTCACCCTCCAGTTTCGTGCCTCGGCTACTAATGTTTTCAATCATCCCAACTTGGGATTACCGGACTCCGATATTAGCGACGGGCCGGGGAATTACGGAGCGATCAGCAGTACGGCGATGGACTTGCAGGGCCAGCAGTCGCGTTTCATCGACTTCATGCTGCGGGTGGTATTCTAATGGTCGTTGTGCGCGCCGGCGGTGCCGTGTGGGGAGGGCGCAGGGGTTGTGCCCTCCGCGCACGCCTCGGCTCCCCCCGAGGATAGGCAGGAAATTGTGCTCCGGTTTCCTTGCAGGTAGATCATGGGCCATGGAAGAATGCTTGCCGCGGCGGTATTTCTCGCCGCCTCTGCTGCCCGAATCGGCTTCGGCGCCTCGCCGGACAGCACCGTGGTCGGGCAAGTTATCGATGCTGACACCGGCCAGGTAATTCCCTGTACGGTCACGATCCGGATCCGTGCGGATGCTGCCGCCGGCAACAACCCTGACTTTCCCTTGAGATTCTATTCGGCGGGGCGGTTTGAGAAGAAGCTTCCGGCGGGAGCGACGACCATAACCGTGAGCCGAGGATTTGACTACCGGGTGGAGCAGCGCCAAGTCAACCTTCATTCTGGGGAAAGGCTGCAGCTTACCTTTCGGTTGCGCCACCAAGCGGATCTTCGCCGCCAAGGATGGTACGGCGGAGATAATCATGTCCACATGATTCACGGTCCGGCCGCACCGGCGTATCCCCTGGACTTTCCTTACGTGGCCCTGGCAGCAAGGTCCTCAGGGCTCGATTACATGTCCATTGCCCAGAATTGGAACCTCCCCGCGTCGGAGATCACTCCGAACCGCCTCAACGAATTGTGCCAACGCGCGAGCGCGCCGGATTTCCTTCTCACCTGGAATATGGAGGTGCCCAAGAACTATTGGCGGGGCGACGTTTCTCATTGCCTGGGCCATGCTTGGTTCCTGGGCTTGCAGGGTAATCCTCGCGGGGACCTCGATGCGATCCAAGTGCTGCTTCAGATGAGCGCCGGCGATTATGAGAGTGAAAAGGTTCCAACGCCGAATTTTGAATCTCAGGCGCTTATTCGCGCGCTGCAGGGAGTAGTAGCCTATACCCATCCCTGTCGTTGGTGGTGGGGAACGTGGGGTGGGAAGGGCATCTACCCGGGCGCGACAGCAAAGTTCGTTTCCAACCTGGCGCAGGAACTCCCTTACGATACGGTAGTGGGGCCTACCTACGACGCCATTGACATCCTGATGCAGGCTTGGGACCAGGAGAATTATCGGGATGCGCAACGGCTGTGGTTCATGTTGCTGAACAAAGGGTATCGAATCGCGGGCACGGCTTCAACCGATGCCGCGTTCGACCGCCGGGAGAGTGCGCTTCCAGGGGTCGTTCGAACCTACACCCTGGTGGGTGGTCCCCCGAGCATCGCTGCCATCGCTCAAAGCATGAAAGGCGGCCGAAACTTTGTGTCCAGCGGCCCCTTGCTTTTGCTCCAGATCGGAGGGCATTCGGTGGGATCCATCATCCCGATTCGCCAGCCTGCGGATTTTCGCGTGAACCTCCTTGCCTACCCCTCTGGGGGGATTCCGGGAGAGCGCTTGACCAGGGTGGAGTTGCTGCGCAACGGTGTCGTCATCAGACGTTTCGATGTCAGTAAGCGAGAAGTCAAGTTCGCCGCCGAATTCACCGTGCGCGAGGAAGGAACGGCATGGTACATTGCCCGCTGCTCCGGATCGAATGATCTGCAATCAGCCATCACCAATCCCATCTATTTTGAGGGCAAGGACTATGTTTCACCCCAACCTGCCTCGGCGCGGGTCACCGGAACCGTGAGGGATCTCGCCACTGGAAAGCCCTTGGAGGGTGAGTGTGAAATCTTTCGCATGGTGGGTCTGACACCATTCTTCCTTGCAAAGTCGCCCTTTAAAGAGGGGCAATTCACGTTTGAGGTCCCGGGAACCGCCCGCCTGCGAGTCCTCGTACCAGGCTTTCAGCCAATGACAAAAAGCGTGTTCATGGACTACGCACCCGTTTTGCAAATGACGTTGAATATGCGGGAGGCGGAGCTGACCGACTGGCGGACCTATGACGAAATTGCACTCCTTTTAAGGAATGTCACGCTGGATTTTCCCCTCTCCCGAGCGAACTAATCCATCACATCCGAACTAATTCCTGTGATATGAGTCCCAGAAGGCCAATTCTGCGTTTGCCCGCGATCAACGGTATGGTATTTTCACAACGCCATCCCAATAACAGGCGAATAATCCCCCATCTTTTTGCCTGCTGCCGTGGCGTCGTACTGGGTCACCGGTCGGATGACGCGCGATCCGGAAGTCAGGAGACCGACGACCTCCTGAGTGCGCCCAGTGTCCGTGTCGCCGACATAACCGGCCAATCTCTGCCCATTCTCAGGCGGTGCGGAGTTTACGGGTTTCTGCGACGATCTTTGTGAGGCGGTTGGAGAGCCGGTCGAGGCAACTGCGTGCAGCGCCTGTGGGCAGCGACCGTCGGAACATCTCCAGGGCATGTTGAGCGGTTTGTAAGGAATCGATAACTCCATCCAGACCAGTTCGAGTGAGGGCGAAAGACGTCTTCGGCTGGGGAACCAGATGGCGCGGCTTTGATCGAGCCTGTAGGAATTCCCGCTGGAGATCGTTCAATGCCACTTCGACATAGAGTATGGTCATCTCCGGAGAGGTGTGGCCGAGTAGTTTCATCAGAACAGGAAAGCTCACACCCGCGCGCAGCATCCCTGAGGCATAGGTGTGTCTGAATTGGTGTGGGACGATGCGTGTGGAGAGACCCAAGGCATGACAGACCTGATGCAGATAATCACGGAGTTGACGAACCAGGGCTTCCTTGGAGCTGGGACGGGCTAGGAGCCGGCCGTCAGGAGGCAGCGGATCGAGAGAGCGAAAGAATCGGAGGCGGTGGATGAGTTCAACCCCCAACCGATCCACCGGCACCATCCGTTCCGTTTTGAGTTTGCCGAGCGGCACGTGGACGGCCCATTGATCGGGGCCGGTGGAGCGGAGGCAATCGTAGGACAAGTCGACGCACTCCCCGATGCGCATACCGGTGTGGCGGATCAGCAAGAAGGCATTTCCACCCAGATCGTTGCGGTTAAGGAACTCTTGCTGAAGGAGCTGATCTTGCTCGGCCGTTAGGGGGCGTGGGAGTCTTTGCGGCAGGTGCGGGATGTCCTCACGACGGATCAGGTGTGCGAGCTGAGGAAGCTGGTGCGTCCATGCCAGCTCGGTGAAGGTGGCGCGGAGGTCGATCAGCAAGTTAACGTAGGACTCGGTTACGAGGGGCGGCGCTTGCGAGCGCAGGCGGGACATCCAACCGAGGAGGTGGGGCTCACGGCGCAGTTGATCGAGAGAGTCCACCGCAGGGTGAGCAGCCCCGAGATAGCTCAGGAAGTTGCGCACGGTTCCGCGGTAGTGGCGAAGGGTGTCAGGGCTGAGCGCCGCGCCCAGGGAATCGACGGAGCGGTCGAAGACGGCGGCCAGCGGATGTGGGAGCGGAGGGCGTCGGGTGCACTTCATGAGGGGAGCCTCGGAAGGGGACGAACTTGCTGCGCCACGGCGTGCGTATACTGCTGGTAGACGTCTTGCGGCGTGATCTGCACATAGCGCAAAGTAGTTTGGATGTCAGCATGCCCCATCAACTGCATCAGCGCGGGCAAACTGATTCCGGCGCGGACCATGTCCGACGCAAATGTATGGCGGAAGCGGTGCGGGTTGGCGAGCTTGATGCCGGTGGTTTGACGATGATAGCGGAACAAGGATCGTAATCCTGCCAGGGTCATGCGGGTTCCACGTGCGGGTCCCTTAAGTGAGAGGAAG
>Ga0187784_10001605_pt1 | contig 17933 bp, 15 predicted proteins | sample 1015_SJ02_MP15_2_FD_132964 | JGI IMG/M metagenome (GOLD analysis project Ga0187784, IMG submission 132964) | Tropical peat soil microbial communities from peatlands in Department of Meta, Colombia - 1015_SJ02_MP15_20_MG | ecosystem: Environmental > Terrestrial > Soil > Wetlands > Peat | place...
CGAGGTCGACCCCGAGACCCCCGGTCGCGCGGTCCACCGCGGCCCGCACGGCCTCCGGGTCCCGCGGGTCGAGCGTGACGTCGATCCCGCCCCGCTCGGCGGCGGCCCGCCGGAGGGGCGCGACCTCGGTCCCGCCGACCCAGGAGGCGCCCAGGGCACGGACGAGGCGCGCGTAGAGGAGCCCCACCGGTCCGAGCCCGAGCACGACCACGCGGGCGCGGTCGGGAAGCCCGACGCGCCGGATCGCCGTGAGCGCGCAGCCGGCGGGCTCGAGGAGGGCGCCCGTATCCCAGCCGACGGAGTCGTCGAGGCGGAGGACGGCGCTCCGCTCGACGTTCTCGCGCGGGACGCGGAACGTCTCCGCGAACCCGCCGGGGTCGAGGTTCGTCTTCGAGTAGGTCGGGCAGAACGTGTAGTCCCCGCGCGCGCAGACCTCGCAGGCGTAGCAGGGAACGTGGTGGTGGACGAACACGCGGTCGCCGGCCGAGAGCCCGGCGACGCCCGCGCCGACCTTCGCCACCCGGCCGACGGGCTCGTGCCCGAGGACCCCCGAGGTCCGGTAGTTCCCCCGGAGCTTCTCGAGGTCGGTCCCGCAGACCCCGCACGCCGCGAGGGTGACCGTCACCTCGCCCGGCCCCGGGGAGGGCTCGGGCCGCTCCTCGAGGACGACCGTTCCCGAGTCACCGAGCCGGCCGAACTTCATGCCGCCTTGCGGGCCGCCCCCAGCGCGGCCTCGAGGATATCCATCGCCTCGTCGATCTCCTCCCGTCGGACGATGAGCGGGGGGATGTAGCGGATCGAGGAGCGGCCGCACGGAAGGAGGATGAGCCCCCGCTGGTACGCCTCGACGATCACCTGGTCGCGGAACGCGACCGCCGGTTCCTTCGTCTTGCGGTCCTTCACGAACTCGGTCGCCGTCATCAGGCCGAGGCCGCGCACGTCCCCGATCTCCTCGAACTTCTTCTGGAGCTCGCGGAGCCGTCCGAGGAGGTAGTTCCCCTGGTCCCGGGCGTTGTCGAGGAGGTGCTCCTTCTCGATCACGTCGATGGTCGCCATGGACGCGGCGACCGCCACGAGGTTCCCGCCGAAGGTGTTCGAGTGCGCCCCGGGCGTGGTGAAGTCGAGCTCCTTGCGGAAGGCGATCGCGCCGAGCGGCAGGCCACCGCCGAGCGCCTTCGCCATGGTCGTGATGTCCGGCGTCACCCCGTGGTGCTCGATCGCGAACCACTTGCCGGTCCGGCCCATGCCCGCCTGGACCTCGTCATCGATGAGGAGGATCTTCTGCTCGTCCAGGATCGACTTGATCGCAACGTGCCAGCCCTTCGGGGGCACGACGTAGCCGCCTTCCCCCATCACCGGCTCGGCCAGGAACGCCGCGACGTCCTCGGGCGGGATGGACGTCTGGAAGTAGAGCTCCTTCAGGATCTTCGCGCAGTAGAGGTCGCAGCTCGGGTACTCGAGCTTGTACGGGCAGCGGTAGCAGTAGGGCGCCGGGATGTGGTGGCCCCCTCCGACGTACGCCCCGAAGCGGGCCCGCTGGACCGGTTTCGAGGTGGTCATCGTGAGCGAGCCCATCGACCGGCCATGGAACGCCCCGAGCAGTCCGACCACGATCGGCTTCTGGCGGTTCCACCGGGCCATCTTGAGCGCGGCCTCGGCGCTCTCCGTCCCGCTGTTCGTGAAGAAGACCTTCTTGTCGTACGAGCCCGGCGTGATCCGGACGAGCTTCTCGGCGAGGAGCGTCTGGTTCTCGTAGTAGAAGTCGGTCCCGGCGAAATGCGTCAGCTTCCCGACCTGCTCGCGGAGGGCGCGGACGACCTCGGGATGTGAGTAGCCGACCGCTTGGACGGCGACCCCGGAGGCGAAGTCGAGGAGCCGGTTCCCGTCCACGTCCGTGATCCAGACGCCGTCGCCGGACGCCGCGACGACCGGGGAGGTCTTCGTGCTCGTCATGAGGTAGCGCTTATCGCGCTCGACGACGCGCTTCGCGTTCGGCCCCGGGATGGGCGTCTTCAGGACGACCCCGCGCTTCGCCTTCCTCGAGGACGGCGCGGTCGGCGGCGGGACGATAGAAGGAGTGCTCTCGCTCATGGAACTCGCCGGCCCCGAGGCCGTAGGGAGGGTAAAATGCTCACGGTTCCCCGGGTTGACGACTCCTCTCCTCTGGAACGTTTCCTTTTATGCGGCACATCGGACTCGTTCGCCCGGAATGGTCCCTGCGGACGATAGGCCTCCGAGCTCGTTCGAGGCCGAGGTCGAAGAGATCCGCGAGGTCGTTCCGGCGCGCGCGGTGCTCACCGAACTGGCCCGCGGGTTCCTGCTCGTGCACGAGACCGACCGTGCGCAGGCGGTCCAGTTCGCCACGACGTTCCTCAAGGAGCGGGCCGGCCGCACGGTGCCCCCGCGCGTCGAGCCGGTCCCCCACGTCACGATGGCGCGCCTTTCGCTCGGCCGGTTCCCCCAGGGCGCCGTGGAGCGGCTCGACCCCCGGTAGTCCCTTCGTCGCGTACGCGGAGGTACGCACGGAGGTCGGCAGGGAAGCTACGCCGCGTCATGCATACCCGGATTCCGGAAGGGTCGCCGAAGAACGACCCGGGACAGACGAGCACCGATTCGCCGAGCGCCCGGTGCGCGAGCGACTCCCCGTCCTCTCGGGAGTCCGGACGGTCGAAGAAGAGCGGGGCCTGCGGAGCCCGAAAGCGGGGGAGCTCGGCGCGCGCGGCCGCGAGGTTGGCGCGGAGGATCTCCCGGACCCGCCGGCGCGTATTCTCCCGGTTATCGAGGGCCTGGAGCGCTCCGGCGACCGAGTAGGCGGAGAGCTCGTTCGTGACGAGGCCATGGAACCGCGCGAACTCGATCGCCCGCTCCTCGGGGGCGACGACCCACCCGAGGCGGAGGTCGTCCCCGCCGTAGAACTTCGTGACCGAGCCCGTGGCCCCCAGCCCGGGGCGGCCGGCACCGAGGACGGAGCGGGTGCCCGCGAACTCGCGGAACTCCTCGTCCACGAGCAGCGAGCGCGACTCTGCGGCCCACTCGGGGAGGCGCGACCGCTCCCACAAGTCGCCCTCGGGGTTTCGGGGTTGGGAGACGATCGCGAGCTCGGTTCGGGACGCGCTCTCCGTGACGCGGAACCCGGCCCACCGGGCCGTGTCGAAGAGCGGAGGGTATTCGGGATGGCAGACTCGAAACGCTCCCCGCGAAACTCCCTTGCGGGCGCGGGCGAGGAACAGGACGGCGAGCGCGTTCGCCGCGCTCGCGCCGGTGGTCAGGAACACTCGTCGCGGGTCGACCCCGAGGTCGTCCGCGATTCGCCGGCGGAGCTCGACGTCATCCGCCGCCCGGACCTCCGCGTTCGACGGTCGCGGGCCCGGGATCGAGCCGATCATCCCGCTCTTCGCGAGATTGTGACGGCAATCCGCGTGAGCGTCGATCCACTGCGCGAGCGGGAACGTCATTCAATCCGAGCTAGACCGGCCGGAATAAACGGTACCGGGCCCGTGCCCGGCGACGCGTGCCGCCGCCCGCGCACCCACATTCCACCGGTATTCCTGTGGACGGGAAGCCTCATGAATCGCCCGGCCGGGCTCGGAGACGCATGTCGCCTCCGAACGCGGCCGCGTCCGTCGTGGTGAGCCCGAACGGGCGCATCCTCTCCCTCTCCGCTGCCTGGTTCTCGGACGGAGCGCGTCGGCGCACCGAGGCCCGTCGGGCGGGCCGGTGCGTCGAGTGCGGACGGGAGCTCGGGAACCATCGAACGCCGTACTGTTCGCGGCGGTGCCAGTGGAAGTTCCACGGGCACTACTTCTGGGACTCGGCGCGCTCTTACGTGATGCTCCGCGACCGCTACACCTGTCAGGTCTGCCACGGGAAGCGCCGGGCCCGGCAGCTCGACGTCGACCACATCGTGGAGATCGCCGCCGGCGGGGCGGCGCTGGAGTACTCGAACCTGCAGACGATCTGTCGTGACTGCCATCGGGTGAAGACCCGGAGCTTCCTCGCGCAGCGGCGCACGCTCGACGCCATCGCCCCGTAGCGCCGGTGGCCGCGGTCCGCGCGAGCTCGACGGCCTACGCGGAGAGCGAACGCTCGAGCTCCTCGGTGGAGAACGTCAGGCCGGTGCCGGTGAGGTAGAGAAGCGCCGTCTCCCCCGAGCGAAGGAGCCCTCGCTCGAACAGTCTCGGGACGGCGGCGTATGGGGCGGCGGCCTCGGGGGAGACCGAGATCCCGTGTCGGCTCCCGAGATCCCGCATCCCTGCGACGATCTCCCGGTCCGAGACGGTGACCGCCCCACCCCGGCTTTCGCGGACCGCCTCGAGAATGCGCTCGGACGAGAACGGGGAAGGGACGAGGAGGCCGGGGGCGATTGTCTTCGGCTCCGTCCACGGGGTGATGCGGGGCGCTCCCTCCGCAAGGGCGCGGACCACGGGGGCGCAACCCTCGGGCTGCACGGCGATCAGTCTCGGAGTGCGGTCGAGGAGACCGAGCCCCCGGAGCTCGCGGAACGCCTTCGCCATGCCCACGAGCCCCGTGCCCCCGCCGGTGGGATAGACGATCGCGTCGGGGAGTCCCTCCGCGCCGCATTGTTCGACGATCTCGAACCCCATCGTTTTCTTCCCCTCCACCCGGTACGGCTCCCGCAGGGTCGACATGTCGAACGAACCCCGGCCCTTTTCCTGGGCCCGGGCCGCCTCGCCGGCCTCGCGGATCGTGCCCGGGACCTCGACAAGCTCGCCTCCGTAGGATCGGACCGCCCGCTTCATCGGAAGCGGGGTCCGCTCGGGAAGGTAAACGCGCGCCCGAAGCCCCGCACGCACCGAGTAGGCGGCGAGCGCAGCTCCCGCGTTCCCCGCGCTCGGCACGAACAACTCGCGCAACCCGAGCTCGCGTGCCCGGGAGACTGCGACGGCCATTCCGCGGGCCTTGAACGAGCCGGTGGGAATGACGCCATCGTCCTTCGCCAGTAGCCGGACGCCGGGAGCGTCGCGGAGCTCTCCGAGAGCGAGGATGGGCGTGCCCCCCTCACCGAGGGTCGTCACGTTTTCGCCGTCACGTACCGGGAGAAGCTCTCGGTACCTCCACAGCGTGGGCGAGCGGCGTGAGAGACCGCTCCACCAGCCCCGTCCATCGAAGTTCGCGGTGTCGTACACCGCGAGCAGGGTGTGTCCGCACGTCGGGCAGGTCCCGACCACACGGTCGGCCTCGACGGACGTGCAACAGGCCCGACACTCGAGCGATGCCAGTCGGGAGTCGGTTCTCATCGGTCGGTACCGGAAGGTCCGGGGACGAGCACCAGGGCCCCCTCGACCCGTCCGTCGCGCAGGCGAGAGAGGGCCTCGTTCGCTTCGGTCAGCGGGAGAGGCGTGGTCGTCGTGCGGATGGGGATCTTGGCGGCGAGCGGGAGAAACTCGTTCCCGTCCCGGCGGGTGAGGTTGGCGACCGACCGGACGCTCCGCTCTTTCCAGAGGAGCCGGTACGGGAACGACGGAATGTCGCTCATGTGGATCCCGGCACACACCACGACCCCTCCCGGAGCCGTTGCCTCGAGGGCGGTCGGGACGAGCGACCCGACCGGCGCGAAGAGGATGGCGGCGTCGAGCGCGTGGGGAGGCAGCTCGTTCGAACCCCCGACCCACTCCACGCCCAGGCTCCGGGCGAACTGCTGTCCCGCGGCGTCCCCCGGCCTCGTGAAGACATAGACCTCCCGACCGAAGTGGCGTGCGACCTGGGCCACGATGTGGGCCGAGGCGCCGAACCCGTAGAGGCCGAGGCGTTTCCCCTCTCCCGAGAGACGGAACGAACGGTAGCCGATCAGCCCTGCGCAAAGGAGCGGCGCGGCTGAGACGTCGTCGAACGAGGAAGGGATCGGGAAGCTGTACCGTGCGTCCGCGACCATCTGCTCGGCGTAGCCCCCGTCAATGTCGTACCCCGTGAACCGGGCCTGCTCGCAGAGGTTCTCGCGGCCGCTCCGACAGTAAGTGCACTCTCCGCACGTCCCGGCCAACCAGGGGACGCCGACGCGATCGCCGGTCGAGAGCCCCCGGACGGCCGCGCCGGTCTCGACGACGGTCGCGACCACCTCATGGCCCAGCACGAGGGGAAGCTTCGGATGCTCGAGCTCACCGTCCACGATGTGGAGGTCGGTCCGGCAGACGCCGCACGCCCGCACTTTGAGCCGGATCTCCTCGTTCCCGAGAGGGCGGAGGAGTTCGCTGTCCTCCCGGGCAAGGGGGGTGTGCGGAGATTGGAGTACCATCCGGAGCATGCTGCCTCGCTCGATCGGGTCGTTCGACGGCTCATCCGACGAGAGGCTTGAAATCTTGGAACCGAGACCGGCACGGGGCTCCCGGGTGCGTCCGCTAGCGCTCCGGGCGGATTGGCGAGGTAGTGGCCACCGCGGATCGGCCAGCTCGCTACTTGGCCGGCGGGATCGGGGCCGCGCAGGTCGAGCAGAATTTCGAGCCCGCCGCCACCTTCGCCTGGCACGCGGGGCAGACGAGCTTGCCGCGGGGCTGCCGGGGCAGGCGACGCGCGAGGATGACCGCGATCATGATCACGCCGATGGTGAGCGCGATGAGCAGGATGAACCCGACCACGGCCCCGATGAAAGCGAAGAACAGGACCGGGCCGAAGGCCGAGAGGTTGAACGGGTTCGAACCATTGCCGTTCGAGCTTCCGTTGTGGCCGTTCCCCTGTCCGTTCCCGCTTGACGACGTGACGGTCAGCTGTTGGGAATCCGACGTCTGGGTCCCGTTGTTGTCCGTGACCTGGACGCTCACCGAGTATTGACCGGGGCTGCTGATGCTGCACTGCCAGCTCGGTGTGTTTCCGGGGGAACAGCCACCGGGGAGGGGGCCCCACGAGTAGGAGTAGGGCTGCGCCCCACCGGAAACCTGGACGCTCACCGAGAATTGCGAGTTCTGAGAGACCGGGTTCGGGTTCACCACGAGGTTCGTGATCGTGAGAGGGGAGGAACCGCTCGTCCCGAGGCCGAACGTTGCCCCGTCCGTGGTTTTAGCCGTCCCACTTCTCCCGTCGTGCGCTGCTGTGACCGCTCCGACCAGGAGCAACGCCACAACGACGCCCACCCCCAACCGCATTCCGTATCCGCAGCGGCGGTCCGTTCCGTTCATCGCCGTCCTCTCGAAGATTTTTGCCGGAATTGACTATAAGGCCCCGTAGTCAACCCCACCCCACCCAACGGTGCCGAGATCCCCTAGCGACGGGGCACGAGGACGTCTGGCAGGGCCGGGGGAGGGGCGTGCGAAGCGCTGAAGAGGCCCCACTCCCCTGTTTACAGCGTGCCGTCGGACCCCGCCTCCGCGGTCCCCCCGTCCCCCCCCACTGCGCCTTCGTCGCCGCCGCGTCCGTGGACCGCGCGGGTCGGTGGAACGCCCGGACTCGTCGTCATTGTCGCCGTCGCTGCCTCGCTCATTCTCATAGTCGGGGTAGTGGCTTGGTCCGGTGCGGGCGGGAATTCCGGCACCAACTCCGGAGCGGGTCCGTATTCCTCCGCGAAAACGGTGGCTCAGGGAGTGTCGCCCCTCTCGTCGGGGAACTGGGTGCTCGCGGATGCGACTGGACTCGACCTGGCGAACTCCACAACGCTACCCCTGGACCTCTCGGGTCTCTCCGAAAACTGTACGGTGACCTCGCTTTCCGGGGTGCTACCGACCTCGATCGCGATTCCTGCGTTTGCCGGGAACCTGACAAGCGGTTTGGCCCCGGTGTGGGAGTTCGGTTACTTGCAGGCGGCGACGCACAGTCTCATCGCCGTGCTCGTTATCGACGGGAGCGTTTCTGTCGCGTTCCAGCTTTCCGGGCCGAAGTGCATCGCTACGAACTCGACGATCTTCGAAGGGATCCCGGGCGCCGCGGTGGACAGCCCGACCGCGGCTTCGGCTATCGACGCGGCCGGCGCCGGTGCGTTTCTCGCGGCCCATCGGACCGGTGTTTCCCTAGAGATGTCGCTTGTTCCGTTCGGGTTTTCCGGGAACGGAACCGGTCTATTCAACGCGGAGTGGATGTTCTACTACTCCACCTGCTCCGTCTTTGCCCCCCTCTCACAACCGCAGGGGGAGACGTTCTCGGCGGCCGTGAACGCCTCGAGCGGAGAGGTTGTTCCGAGCTCGGCGAATCAAGGGACCTGCGGAGCAAGCTCGCCGTTGCCGGGAATCGGGTCGGCGCTCACTTTCGGCCCGCCCACCTTCTACGTCGGTGGCGGAACCGGCGGGACGTTGGCCAGCGCAGGATGCACGACGGGGGACTACTGCTATTCGCTGCCGCTGGAGGCCGTCAGCGGAAACGTGACCCCGGCCGACTTCGACCTCGAGGTAATGGTCCAGAACACCTCGGGCGACACGCTCTATCCGGCGGTAGGTTTCGCGATCACCAACATTTCGGGAGAGGTCCTCGTCTACTCTTACGGCTCGACCGAGGCCGAGTGGACCAACGGGACCGGTACTCCGGGGGAATTGATGACGAGCGCGATGACCCTGACCCTCGACCTGGGTACCTCAGCGCCTCCGGGCGCCAACCTGTTCCTCTCCGTCACGGGGACCGGGCCCTACTCCGGGAGCGAACTGAGCGTAGGCCTCGATTGACCGGGCTCGCCGGGATACCGGAGTGGGCTCGGCCGGATTCGAACCGGCGGTCTTCGCTGTGTGAGAGCGACGTCGTAACCGCTGGACCACGAGCCCAACGCCGGGGCCGAAGGGCGGCCCTGCTTAAGGGATTCTATATCGGGAGCGCCAGCACGAGCGGAACGATCAGGCTCGCCGAAACCGTCAGGATGAGCCCGCTCGCGAGCGCCAGGCTTCCCGCATCCCGGTCCCCGTACCGGGTCACGAAGTAGAGCGTGGTGTCCATCGCGGTGGCGCCGCCCAGGGCCGCGAGCCCCTCCCCGCGCAGCCGCCGCCCGAGAATGGGCGAGAGCACCATCGTCAGGTTCTCGCGAAGGAAGTTCGTGAGGAACGCGAGGAGGCCAAGGAGGGCCCCCGCCCGGGCGAGCACGAGCGGGCCGGCCAAGGTGTACCAACCGAACGCGAGGGAGGTCCCGAGCGCCACCGGAAGGGATGTCGCGGAGACGAGGGCGAAGATGGCCCCGGCAACGAGGGCGCCCGCGACGGCCGCGGTCACGGGGGCCCACACGCTCCTCACGTTCGTCCAGTGGAGCGGGAGGTCGAATCCGACGAGCGCGAGCAGGGCGTAGAGGGCCCCGGTAATCCCGACCCCGGTCGGCAGCGGGACCACCCGCCCGATCCCGAACCCCACCAGGACGGCCCCGATGAGGAGGAAGCTCAACGGGAATCGTTCCTTTCCGTCCGGTTGGGGGGACGGTGCCGCGGACCGCGGCCGAAGCCGAGCGAAGAGCAGGGCGAGGGCCCCCGTGACCCCGAGCACGAGCAGCGCGAACCCGAGTGCGACGGGGATGACCTCGGCGAGGGGACCGAGGCCGACGTCGTTGAGGGACGCTCCCAGAAGTCCGACGAGCAGGACGATCGTGGCGATGGTCGCCCGCGTCACCCACGGGCTGCGCCAGCGGGTCAGGCGTCCGGCGAGGATCCCGGCGCCGAATGCGACGTAAAGGAACGGGTCGAACGACACGGCCCCGGCCTAGCCGGTCCACGGGGTGATCGAACCCCGTCGAAGGGGACCCGTCGGGAGCGCCACCGGCACCGTCTCATCGCGGGCCGCCCCGTAGCCGACGTACTGGATCGGGACGCCCGTCTCCTCGACGATCCGGTCGAGATACCGGCGGAGCGTCGACGGGAGGGCGCTCGCTCCTTCGCGCTTCACGCGGTCCTTGAGCCGCTGGTGGAACTCCGGCCACCCCGGGAGGCGTTCGTAGATGGGCCGGGCCTGCGCCAGGTCGTCCGCCTGCGAGGGAAGGACGTCCCGTACGGTCGAGCCGTCCGGCATCTCGTACTGCGTGCAGACCGGGACCTCCTCGAGGCCGCCGAGGACGTCGACCTTCGTGACCGCGAGGGAGGTGAATCCGTTGAGCCGCACCGTGTAGCGGAGGAGGACGAGGTCGAGCCAACCGCAGCGTCGCGCGCGACCCGTGGTCGCGCCGCGCTCCCCGCCGACCCGCCGCAGGAACTCCCCCTGCTCCGTCGTATCCTCGGTCGGGTAGGGCCCCGAGCCGACCCGGGTCGAGTACGCCTTCGTGACACCGATCACCTCGTCCACCTCGGTCGGAGGGATCCCGCTGCCGACGAGCGCCCCGGCGCTCGTCGGATGCGAGCTCGTCACGTACGGGTACGTCCCGAAGTCGGTGTCGAGGAGGGCGCTCTGGGCCCCCTCGAGCAGGATCGTTTCGCGGCGCTCGATGGCGTCCCAGAGCATCGGCTCCGTCGGTCGGATGAGCGGGGCGAGACGGCTGCCCGCGTCCGTCAGTCGGGATGCCAGCTCGTCGATCGGGGGCAGGTTCGTGAGGTGGGTCTTGGTCGCATAGAGCAGGTCGAGCGCCTCCCGCAGACGGGCCGGCCGCACGAGGTCGCCGAGACGGACCCCGAACCGACCGGATCGGTCCGCGTAGGCCGGACCGATGCCGGACTTCGTCGTACCGAGGACCGCACCGGGATGCAAGCGCGCCCGGAGGTCGTCCTGCCACGCGTCCTCGATCTCGTGCACCGGAAGGATGACGTGGGCCCGGTCGGAGAGAACGACCTGCCCTCGCAGGAGGCCCCGTCGCTCGAGGTCCTGGATCTCGGCCTCGAGCTTGGTCGGCTGGATGACCATCCCGGGACCGCTCACTCCGACGACCCCGTGCCGGAGCACTCCGCACGCAAGCTGGTGGAGGACGACGGGCCCCTCGGGAAGATGGATGGTGTGGCCGGCGTTCGGGCCCCCGCCCGTGCGGACGACGTAGCGGGCGGTCGCGGCGAGGTAATCGGTGATCTTCCCCTTCGCCTCGTCGCCGAACTGTGCGCCGACCACCACGCGGACGGTCGTCTCGTTCCCCTCCCGCGAAACGGAGCCGAGCGGGTTCTTGGCCATTGCGGCCCGCGTCGCGAAGGCGGCCAATGGGTCGGTACTCACCGTGACACGGCATAAGCCTAAGAGGCCGGGTCGCGGTTCGCTCGCAAATGGTAGCGCAGCGGACGCAGGAGGTCGAGATTTCGGGGATCCGGAAGATGTTCGAGGCGGCCCCGGCCCACTCGATCAACCTCGGTCTCGGGGAGCCGGACTTCAACCCGGCCCCGGAGGTGATCGAGGCGCTGTGCTCGGCCGTCCGGGGCGGCAAGAACCACTACGGCCCGTCCGCCGGGCTGCCCGAGCTCCGGGACAAGATCGCCGAGCGGTACCGCGAGCAGGACCCGGGGACGAGCCGGGACAATGTGATCGTCACCGCGGGGGGTTCCGAGGGACTCATGTCCGCGGCCCTCGCCTTCTACGACCCCGGGACCGAGGTCCTCGTCCCCAACCCGGGGTTCGTGCTCTACGCGCCGCACGCCAGGCTCGCCGGGGCCGTACCGGTGCCGTACAGCCTGCTCGCCGTCCGCAAGTACCTGCCGGATTTCGACGAGCTCGAACAGCTGGTGAGCCCCCGTACCCGGGCGATCGTCGTGAACAGCCCGTCCAACCCGACCGGGGCGGTGTTCCCGCGCGCCGTCGTCGACCGTCTGGTCGCTTTCGCCGACCACCACAACCTCACGATCATCTCGGACGAGGTCTACGAGGAGATCTACTACGACACGCCGGCGACGTCCTTCTGGGGCCGGAGCGACCGGGTCGTCATCGCGAACTCCTTCTCGAAGACGCTCGCGATGACCGGCTGGCGGATGGGGTTCCTGGTCGCGCCCCGGCCGCTCGCGATCGCGCTCAACAAGATCCACTACCACATCATGGCCTGCCCGTCGACGCCCGCCCAGGTCGCCGTGCTCGAGGGTCTCTCGAACGGTTCGGGGGCGCTTGACGCGATGGTGAAGGAGTTCCGCGCGCGCCGGGCGCTCGTGGTCCAGCTGCTCGGAAAGGTGCCGGGCCTCTCCCTCGTTCCTCCGTCGGGAGCGTTCTACGCCTTCCCCCGCTTCGAGTGGCCCCACACGGCGACCGAGGTCGCCCAGGCGCTGCTCGGTCGGGGCCTCATCACGACTCCAGGAGATGCGTTCGGGTCGCTCGGCGCGTCCCATCTGCGCCTGTCGTTCGCCGCGTCCCGCAAGAACATCCGGGACGGGCTCAAGATCCTGCGCGCGTACGCCGAGGAGACGGCCCGATCGTGATCGTCGGGGTGCTCGGCCGTCTGTTCCGCGCCGTCGGTCAGGTGCGCGGAGGCCCCGAGGGCGCGGACCTCGACCGCGTGGGGGCCGAGCTCGTCCGCCTCGAACGACGGCGCCGTCAGCGGCCGGTCACCTCGCGGTAGAGCGCGCGGTGGCGGTCGACCGTCACGGACCAGTCGAACTCGCGGACGCGCACCTTCGCGGCGGTCCGGAGCGTCTCCGTTCCGGAGCCGTCCTCGAGCACGGCGCGAAGGGCGTTTGATAGGGCCCGTGGGCTCCCGTACGGGACGAGGCGGCCGGCCCTTCCCCGGTCGAGCACCTCGGGAACGCCCCCGACGTCCGTCGCGACCACCGGGGTCCCGGCCGCCATCGCCTCGAGCAGGACGAGGCCGAACGCCTCCCACTCCGAGGGCAGGACGAGGGCGCGCGCACGGCGGATCACCCCTCGGTAGGCGGTCTCGTCCTCCACGTGGTCGAGGAACCGGACCGAGCCCGAAAGACCGAGCCGCGAGGCGAGCGCCTCCAGGCGCGCTCTCTCGCCCCAATCGCGTCCCATCACGACGATCGGTCGGCGGGAGGACGCGTCCAGGAGCGCGACCGCCTCCAGAAGGACCGAAAGACCCTTGTTGGGGGCCACCCGGCCCACGAAGAGGAAGTACTCGGGAGGCAGGTCGAGGCCGTCGGCGCGGTCGGCCCCGGGGTTCGACCACGCGGCGAGGTCGATCCCCGGGGCGATCGTGCGGAGCTTCTCGGCCGGCGCGAACTCCCGCACGAGCGCCGCCTCCCGCTCCGTCTGAACGACGAGGGCGCGGGCCGCGCGATAGGCGGTCATCCCGAAGAGGACATCCTGGAGACGGAGGAGACCGCGCTTGACCATCGGCTCCCGGCGGTCCGCCGGATGGTAATGGGTCGACACCACGAGGGGGATGCCGAGCCGGTCGGCGACCGCGGCCGCCTCGAGCACGTGGCCGTACCGGTGCGAGTGGGCGTGCAGGACGTCCGCGCCGCTGTCGGCGAGCGCGTCCACGAGACCGACCATCATCGGCATCGTGAGGCCCGGGATGAGCCGCTTGCGGATCGGGAACCAGTGCACCGGGACCCCGTCGACGGACCGGGGGAAATCCTTCCGGCGCTCCCAGCGGGCTTCGTCGAAGAGGTCGCTCGCGTACACCTCGACGTCCTCGCCGGCGGCGCGAAGACGCCGGGTCACCTCCCGAACGTTGGTCTCCACTCCTCCGGGGGCGTCGAACCGGAGCAGGACGTGGGCGATCCTCACCGCCGCGTGACCTCCCGGTAGACCGCGTCCACCCGGTCCGCGAGAGCGTCCCAGGTGTACCGGGGAACGACCCTGTCGCGGCCATACTCCCCGAGGCTGCGGGCGAGAACTCGGTCGTTCCACACCCGCGTGATCGCCTCGGAGAGCGCCGGGGGCGACCGGGGCGGCACGAGCAGGCCGGCCTTGCCGTCCTCGACGAACTCCGGGATCCCGCCGACGCGCGACGCGACGACCGGGGTCCCGGCCGCGAGCGACTCGAGGAGGACGAGTCCGAACGCCTCGTACTCGCTCGGAAGGACGGTGAGCCGGGCCTCGCGGTAGGCCTGCGACAGGACCGCGTCGTCGTCGATGTGGCCCAGCAAGTGCACTCGGCCGGTGAGCCCCAGCGCCGCGACGCGCGCGGTGAGGGGGGCCCGCACTCCGCCGTCCTCCCCGACCACGACGAGCCGGGCCGATGGGTCGGCCTGCGCGAGCGGGGCGAACGCTTCGGCGAGGTCGAGCAACCCCTTGTTCGAGGCGAGCCGACCGACGAAGAGGACGAACGGTCCGGGGATCCGGTACCGGTCGGTGAAGGAAAGGGTCCCGGGCGGAGGCGAGGGAAGCGGCCGGTACCCCGGGGGGACCACCTCGAGCGGTGGCAGCGGCAGGCCGAGCGACCGGAGGAGACGCTCCTCTTCGTGGGTCTGGACGATGATGCGGGCTGCGTCGCGCACGACGCTCCCGGCCAGTCGCCGGTCGTAGAAGCCGCGGATGCGACGTCGGAGCCAGCCGCCCTCGATCGACCAGATCGGGTGGAAATGGGCCGTGAGGAGGAAGGGAGTGCCGAACCGCCGGTGGTGCCGGTGCGCCGCCGCGACCTGGTGGGTCCCGTAGGTGTGGGCGTGGACGACGTCGGGCCGGTCCCGCGCGAGCGCCTCGGGGAGCCCGCGGAAGAACGTGTAGTGGAGCTCGCCCGGAAGCGACCAGACGGGAAGGCGGTGGACCGCGCCCCACGGGGTCCGTTCCTCGCGGGGCACGCTCGGGTCGAGCCGCTGCATCGCCGGAAATTCGCGGTAGAGCTCGCTCGTGTAGACGTCGACCGTGTGCCCCCGGACGTGGAGCCGCGGGGCGAGCTCCGCGACGTGCTGCTCGACGCCCCCGGGCCCGGGCGGAAAGCGGGTCGCGAGCTGGGCGACCTTCACGAGGAGAGCGTAGCCGTCCCCTTACTTGACGGTCGCCTCGTGCGAAGCGCGCGCGCCCGCCGGGACTAGGAGGGGAGCGTCCGCATCGAGGCGAGGCGCTGGGCGTACTTCTTGTAGACCTCGGTCGCGCGCGCGACCGACTCGACCTTCACGTACTCGTTCGCCTGGTGGGAGAGCTCCTCCTCCCCGGCGCCGAAGATCACGACCCGCGGGTTCACCTGTGTATAGTGGACCGCCTCGGAGGCGTGGACGAGGACGGTCGTCTCGGCCTGGGCGACGTCGCGGAGGAGGCGGAGGTGCTCGGAGTTCGGGTCGATCTGGACGGCGGGCATCGTGAGGATGCGACGCAGGGTGAACGGGGTCTTGATCCGGCGGAGATGCTCCTCGATCTCGTGATAGAGCTGGTCGGGCGTGTAGGGCGGCGGGAACCGGATGTCGACCTCGGAGGTGCACTTGTTGGGGACGACGTTGATGCGCGTGCCTCCGACGAACGTGCCGATATTGAGCGTCACCGTGCCGAGCTCGGGGTGGGCGATCCGCCCCTTGAACGACTCGAGGCCGCGGAGGATCCGCATCATCTTGCCGATGGCGTTCTCCCCGAGGTGGGGCATCGCGCCGTGCGCGGCCTTCCCCCGGGTCTCGATGGCGAGGTCGAGGACCCCCTTCTCCGCGTGGGCGACCCGTAGCCCGGTCGGCTCGCCGACCACGACGGCCTTCGCCCGCCGGAGCGGCAGCGTCTTCGCGAGCGCCATCGCTCCCTGCATGCTCGTCTCCTCGTCGGTCGTGAACGCGAGGACGACCGGGATCTTCCGCGCTACGAGGTCCTGCGCGGCGTCCAGCATCGCGACCACCGTCCCCTTCATGTCCGCGGCCCCTCGGCCGTACATCCGGCCCGACGCGAGCTGGCTCTGCGAGAAGCTCCAGTAGTCGCCGACCGGGGGCGTGTCGAGGTGCCCGGAGAGCACGACCCCTCCCTGCCCGAACTCGGCGAGGAGGGCGGGGGCCTGCGGGTCGCCGAAGAGCGTGTTGCGCATGTGGATCTGGTCGGTGAACGACTGGACGTAGTCGAGGACCTCTTGCTTGTCGGAGAACGGGTCGCTCGGGATCTTCACGAGCTCCGAGAGCATGTCCACCATCTGGCGCTTCATCGGAACAATGCCCTCCGGCCGGTGGGATGCGGGTTGGGTGACACGCTTTCTCCGGCAAGGAACTGGGGGAGTTAACCGTTCGCTTACGCCGGGCGCCGCGCCGAGATACGGTGGGTGCGCGCCAGCGCGCGGCCGAACCCCTCCGGCGAGCCGACGGAGAGCCACTCGCCCGCGCGGGGGGAGAGCACGAGGCTCGCGACCCGGCCGCCGTCCGCGAGGAGCGCCCGTATCCCGTCCGTGAGCTCGAGCTCCCTCGGGCGCGCGGTCCGCCGGACCTTCTCGAGGGCCGCGAAGATCGAGGGGTTGAACGCGTAGACCGCGGTCGCCGCCCAGTGGGTCCGCGGCCGCTCCGGCTTCTCGACCATGCCGCTCACGTCGAGGCGGCGCAGACCGTTCACGGAGGGGCCGGGACGGCCCTCGACCACTCCGTAACGTCGCGGGTCGGCGACCTTTCGGACGAGCAGGACGGCGTCCAGGTCGTCCCGTTCGAGGAGGTCGCCCATCGCGCGGAGGAGGCGGCCCCGTCGGGGCTCGAGCAGCACCGCGTCCCCGGCGTGGACGAAGAACCGCTGTCCGCCAACCGACGCCCTCGACCGGGCCACGGCGTCCCCGAACCCGGCGAGCCGGGGCTGGACGACGAACGTGATGCGGAGCCGGCCGAGCGTGTCGTAGAAGCGCCGGATCTCCCCGAGCCGCTCGCGGACCCGGCGGTGGCGGCGGAGGAACGACGGGTCGACCGAGAAGTAGTGGCGCACCGTCTCGGCGTCCCTGGGCTGGTGGACGATCGTCAGGTGGAACGCTCCGGAGGCGACGAGCGTCTCGACGACCAGATGGGCCACCGGCTTCAGCACCGGCCGCCCGTTCTCGCCCGCGTCGTAGAGCGGGAGGAACTCCTTGCGGAGACCCCGGCTCCAGGGAAGGACGCGGGTTCCCTCGCCCGCGAGGGTGACGACCGCCTCCATCGCGCCCTCAGGCCGGGGGTCCCTCGGAGGCCGGCTCGCCCGGGCCGACCGGGGGGTGCGACGGCGAGGGCGTGGCTCGCGCCTCGAGGGCCGGGCGGCTGTCGACCGACCGCCACTGGACGGTCGGAGCGACCACGTGGCGCTTCGCCTCGAGCCGGCGTCGGTAGTGCAGGAGGTCGCGGTAGATCTCGCGCACGACGTCCTCGAGGTGCCGGGTCCGCCGGTAGCCGAGGGCGGGCAGGTGTTCGTGGATCGGGTTGTAATAGTGCTGCTCGGCCTCGACACGCGGGTCGGGGGGATGGTCGATGACGGGGGAGAGCCCGAACTCCTTCGCGACCCGCGCGGCGATCTCGGCGAGCTCGTTCACCGAGTACGCCGCGTCGAACTGGTTGAACACCCGGTACTGGCCGGGCTCGGCCGGGTGCTCCACTGCGAGACGGAGCGACTGCATCGAGTCCTCGAGCGCGATGAACCCGCGACGCTGCTCGCCCTTCCCGTAGGCCGTGATCGGAAGGCCGAGGATCGCCTGGACGATGAACCGGTTGAGCGCGGTCCCCCAGGTCTCGTCGAAATCGAATCGGGTGAGCAGCCGGCGGTCCGTCATCTCGGGGGTCCGGATGCCGTAGATCACCCCTTGCATCACGTCGGTCGCGGAGAGCCCCCAGATCTTGGAGGCGAACATCACGTCGCCCGAGTCGAACACCTTGCTCCAGTGGTACCACGACCCGGCCTGGCGCGGGAACGGGACCCGGTCCTTGCGTCCGTGGAACTCCATCTCGAAGAACCCCTCGGGGATGTCGGTGTTGGGAGTCCCGTACTCCCCCATCGTCCCCATCTTCACGAGGTGGGTCGCCGGCGAGGCGTCGCGGATCGCATAGAGGAGGTGGAGGGTGCCCGTGAGGTTCTGAACCTGCGTCGCGACCGCGTGGTGGACATCGATCATCGAGTAGGGGGCGCTCCGCTGCTCCGCGAGGTGGACGACGGCATCCGGCTTCTCCCGGGCCAAGAGGTCGTGGACGAACGCGTACTCGCCGAGGTCGCCCCGGTAGAACCGTAGCTCCTTCCCGAGGAGCTCCCGGACCGCCTTCTGGCGGTTCGGGAACGACGGGATCGGGGTCGCGGACCAGGAACCGACCTCGCTGACCCGC
>Ga0187784_10001606_pt1 | contig 17932 bp, 13 predicted proteins | sample 1015_SJ02_MP15_2_FD_132964 | JGI IMG/M metagenome (GOLD analysis project Ga0187784, IMG submission 132964) | Tropical peat soil microbial communities from peatlands in Department of Meta, Colombia - 1015_SJ02_MP15_20_MG | ecosystem: Environmental > Terrestrial > Soil > Wetlands > Peat | place...
AAGTCGGGCGCTTCACTCTGACCCAGTTGCGAAAAATGATCCGGTCTAGGAAGATTCGCGACGCAAAAACCCTGGTGGGAATTATGTGGTTAACACTCAATGAGTTGTCTAGTCTGTAGTTAATAATACGCCGCCGAACGTTGAAGCCGCGGTTCACAAACCCGGGGGCGTTCAGGCCCGATGCGCTTTCAGACCTTGTTCGGCTCACTTCACCCAACGTCAAATTCGCCCGCAATCAACATTTCACTTGACAAGTATGCCCTCGATCGATATTTTAGGTTAAGGAGTCAGCGAGGTGTCCGCCAGATATGTGCGCGTAAGGGACAGCCGAGGTCCAGGGGGATTCTCGGCTTTTTCTATTTTAGGCAACATCATCCACGCGGTACCCGCAAAGACGAACTAAGGAGGGTGCAAGTGGCAAGACTTCAAGGGAAAGTAAAATGGTTTAACAACAGCAAGGGTTATGGCTTCATCGGCCAGGACGGCGGAGCTGATGTTTTCGTTCATTACTCGGCCATCCAGGGTGAGGGCTTTAAGACCTTGCAAGAAGGCGACACCGTTGAGTTTGAGATTATTCAGGGGCAAAAGGGACCTCAGGCCGACAAGGTTACGAAAGTCGGGTAAACAGCAGCATCCGTTCGTGCATTTCCTGGCCCAACCTTAGTGGTTGGGCCTTTCTATTTTCCCCTTCCGGCGCTCTGCAAGGCGACGGGGTGCCATCCGCGATTAGGTTTGCCAGGGTGAGGGTTGGCCTCACTCCAACTCCCTAACAAATGAAACTTAAAGGCCGCATTTTGCGTCTATGAATGCGTGCTTGATTTCAGCGCGGTGAAGCGGGACAATAGACAGTAACTGGGACAGTGGTTTGTGGAAGACTGCAAGATTTTGGCCGGGATATCCCTTTGTAGTCTGGCGGAAGGGTGTATCCCTAGCGCGTTCGGGCGCGGCCTTGGAGGTAAAATTAAATGCGTCGGGCAATTACGGCAATCACGGTGATAGGCTTACTGGCAATTGCAGCGTTTGCGCAGGAGAACGAGGAACCCTTGCTGCTACCGCACCGTAGCGGTCCGGGGCTGACTCGCCCGGTGTCTCCCAGGGGAAGCGTCACCGTCCCCGCGGAAACTCAGGTCAGCATTCAGATGCTTTCCGGCATCCACACCCAGGTCAACCACCCCAACGATCTAGTCACGGCGCGGGTTCTGAAACCGGTATATGTCGACGGACACGTCGCACTGCCCTCCGGCAGCATTCTCGACGGACGCATCACCATGATCCGCAAGTCCGGCCACGTTCACCGTCCCGCAGAGCTGCGCTTGCGCTTTGACGAGATCTTATTGCCGGACGGCCAGGCCGAGCCGATGGCGGGTGTCCTGGCAGTGCTCGAGAAGTCAAGCAATCCCGATTTGCACCTCGATGCCGAGGGCCACTTGACCGCCGGCCGCGCCCGTTCGTGGAAAACGCTTATAGGCGGGGCTGGACTGGGGAGTTTTGGCGCCATCAAAGCGGTGGCCACCGGCGCCGCAGCCGCTTCCGTGGGGCTCTCCGTCGCAGGCGCTGCGGCGGTCGGTTACGAGCTGATCTGGCCGAAAGGGCACGAGGTGAATCTGCCCCCCGAAACTCAATGCCTCGTACGCCTGAACTACCCGCTCACGGTTCGCGTCTCCTGGTAAACCGTCGGCCTCGGAACAATCCGCGCCCTTTCTCGACCGTTTTCCGGTCACCGTGCGGGGCTGCCTTGCACGCCCTTCAAATCTATGGACACCTTGATCTTTCATAATGGCCGTATCATCCCCCTGTCAGAAGGGCGTCTCTCTCCGGGTCAAATGGGGTTGCTGATGGGCTGGGGAGTCTTCACCACTCTGCGAGTGTACCAAGGGAATCCCTTCGCCTTCGACCGCCATTGGGCACGGATGTCACACGATGCGCGGCGGCTTGGCATGAGCCTTGACTACGAGCAAGAGGCCGTTCGCCAATCGGTGAGCAGCCTGGCGGAAGCTAACCATCGTGTGGAGGGCATGGCCCGGGTATCGTTTGTGAAAAACCGCGGCGGACTGTGGGCTGAGGCAGGCGACTCCCCCGAGACCGATCTCTTGATCTTCACGCGACAACTGGTGCAGTGGCCGGCAGTTCATCGGCTCAAGCTGCAGCAGCATGCCCTCTACTCTGCCACGCGGCTGGCGGGAGCCAAGATGCTATCCTGGGTTCAAAACGCCGCGCTGCTGGAGAAGGCCCATACGGAGGGATTTGACGATGTGCTGCTGCTCAACGAGAGCGGGCATCTTGCGGAATGTACCTCGGCGAATATCTTCCTGGTTCGCGAGAACCGGGTCCTGACTCCGCCGCTTGCTTCGGGCTGCTTGCCCGGCGTCACGCGCGACGTTCTGCGCGAAGTTGTGCCTCAAGCCGGCTTCGAACTCTGCGAGCAAAACCTGACACCGGACGACCTGGCTTCGGCGGCCGAAGTCTTCATCAGCTCCACGACCCGTGAGGTCGCTGCGGTGGGAAGCATTGACCCAAACTGGCGATTCGAAGCCCCGGGCAAGATAACCCTCACGCTTGAACGGTCCTTCAAGGACTACGTCCGATCGCACCTGAAATCCTGTTAGTGCTTAGTTGGACTGATAAGCGGATTTATTGACGGTCCTTGGAAGGGCAGGGCTTCAGCCCCGCCGACTCAGGGGGTTGGGCTGAAGGAGCCTTTAGGCCCTGAAGCAAGGGTTGCTTCAGGGGCTAAAGCCCCCGAATTCTTCCCGAAATTCGCGGCGGGGCTAAAGCCCCGCCCTTCCAGTCCCGAAGAAAAATACTCCTATTAATGCAACTAAGCACTGGGCTCTAGCATTGTCTTCGGAACCCACAATGGTCCCCCGCCTTCGCGGGGGTGACGACCCGAGTGTTTTTCGTTCCTTTGGGTGGGCCGTAGGCGCATGACCGCCCGAATGACACAGGGATTTTGGAAGCTTCGACTGGCTTGAAACTCCTTACATTCAGTGACAAGATTGTAGGGGCGGAAGGCTTTGCGACCACGCCCCTTGACGCAACGTGGAGACTCGTTAACGGGCCGGTCACCGTCTGGCATGGGTGCAATGCCCGGGCGAGCGCGATTGACTTCCCGCCACCCACACCGAATGCGCAATGATCCGAGCGAATTCTGAACACGATGTGTTGAGCGCGATTCCCTCGCCCTCGGCGCGTCTTTGGCTGGGCCTGGGCGTCACTCTCGCCGTCTTCCTGATTTTCGCCGGTTACACCATCCATAAAATCCGCTGGCTGGAAGATTTTCAAGTGAACGTCGTGCAGCAGAACCGCAAGGCTTCCCTACAGCTCTTGCGGCTGCAGGATGATACCTACCAGCTTGCCGTATCACTCCGCGATATGACTCTGCCGGAAAGCCGCTACCCAATCTTCTATTGGAAGGGCGAGTTCACGCGGGTGCATCAGGATATGGATGAGGCCCTGCGCCTGGAAGGGCAGTATGCCGCCCGTACTCCCGCCGGAGATGAAAAGCGCCGCCAGCTGCGCGACGTGTTAGACGATTTTTGGCTCAGCTCCGAGGAAGCTTTCCAACTGGCCGACCAGGGCCACGAGGAGACTGCCCGGTACATGATCCGGTCCCAGCTCGAAAGCAAACGGGAAAGCATCTCTTCGATCATCACCCGCTTGTTGGCGCTCAACGACCAGGCTCAGACCGAGGCTGGGGAGCAAGTCAGCCTGACCTATGGCAGTGTCAAGCGGGACATTCTTTGGTTGATAGGCGTCCTCTTCCTGGTGGCGCTGGGCACCGGGCTCTACACGCTGCAGGCGAATCGCAAGACGTTCGACCGCTTGCACCACCTCGCCGAGCGGCTGCAAACCCAGTCCGAAGAACTGCGCATGCTCTCCTGGAAATTGATTGACGTTCAGGAGAAGACGCTGCGGCAGGTGGCGCGCGACCTTCACGACGAATTCGGCCAGATCTTGACGGCCATCGGCGTCACCCTGGGCCGCGCCAGTCAGAAAGCGCTGGACAAAGACCCCGTGTTCGTCGAGGATGTGAAGTACGTCAAGAAAATCGTGGAAGACACGCTCCAGTCTGTTCGCTCCGAGTCGCAGACTTTTCGCCCGGCAATCCTGGACGATTTCGGACTGGCGCAGACGCTCGAGTGGTTTGTGGAGCAATTCTCGCGGCAGACGGGCGTTCTGGTACATTATAATGGCAAGCTATCGGACGGCTTTTTCCTGCCCGAAGATGCGATTCATCTGTATCGAATCGTTCAGGAAGCTTTGAACAACGTGGCCCGGCATTCCGGAGCCAAGGAAGCCTGGGTGACAGTGGAAGAGGCAGCGGGCACTCTGAGCCTGGAAATCCGGGACAACGGAACAGGCTTTGTGATCGGCCCGGAAAGCAACCGCGTGGCGGGCCAGGGAATAGGATTGATGGGCATGCGGGAAAGGGCCGAGCACCTGAAGGGCTCTTTCTCGATTCGCTCCTCCCCCAACAGGGGAACAGTGGTCAGGGTCACCGTTCCCCTCCAAAGGCCGTCGCTAAACCACGCCGTGCAAGAGGTGAGTTGAACCGTGACATCCCCCAGCAAGGATAAACAGATTCGAGTCCTGCTCGCCGAGGATCACACCCTGGTCAGGCAGGGATTCCGCCGCATCCTCGAGGATGATCCCCGGATCACCGTGGTGGGAGAAGCGCGTACCGGCATTGAGGCCATCGAGCAGTGCAAGGAGCTCAAACCGGACGTCGTGGTGATGGATCTCTCCATGCCGGAACTGGGCGGGCTCGAAGCCACCGCCGAAGTGCTCAAGGCCAACCCGCAGATCAAGATCGTCATTCTCAGCATGTATTCGAATGAAGCCTACGTGCGCAAAGCGTTCGAATTGGGCGCCAAAGGTTATATCCTGAAGAACGCCATCGAGGTCGATCTCACCCGCGCGGTCATGGCCCTTGCAGAGGGCCAGGCCTATTTCAGCCCCGGGGTTTCTCACATTGTCCTGGAAAGCATGAAGGCGGGCACCTTCCAAGGCACGAGCCAGGATCCGTACGAGAAGCTGACCCTGCGCGAGAAGGAAGTCCTACAGTTGATCGCTCAGGGAAAATCCAATAAGGAAATTGCTACGCTGCTTAATATCAGCGTTAATACGGTCGCCGTGCACCGCGCCCGCGTGATGGAGACTCTCAACCTCCACCGCACGGCGGAGCTGGTTCTGTTCGCGGTGAAGAAGGGCTTGATACAGCCGTGAGGTGGGCAGATGGGCAGGTGGGCAGATGGGCGGCTTCAGAAATTTCAGCCCTCTCACCGCTTATGTCGATACAGCCCTCTCCCTTAGGGAGAGGGTGTCCGAGGACGGCGCTTTCATCAGCCGTCGTCGGACGTGTGAGGGGTTTTTTCGAGACGTCGCTAGACAACCGAATTCAAAATTGCAAAAGCCAAAAGATCTACAATTCGAGATTTCCTAAATGGCAAACCATTTGCCATTTGAACCATTCTTGGGCTTGCCTTCGAAGGCCGGGAGTGACCCCTCACCCGTCGCGCTCCGGCTGACGAAAGCGCCAGAGCGCGACACCCTCTCCCCAGGGGAGAGGGCTGGCGGATCATAGTTACGGTCTGGTTACAGATTAAGTATTAGATCTTTTAGTATTTACAATATTCAATCACCTCTTCGCTTCCTACTGCCCCGTCGGCGCTGCCGCTGTTCCCGGAATATTCATGGCTTTGGTGACCTCACCCGTCTTGGCCTCCGATATTTCAACCTTGAACTTATCGAGGATGGTGCCTGTAGCTTGTGCGTACGTGGTTAGCGCCTTGGCATAGGCATCGCGCGCCTGGGCTTCCAGGCCTTCCTGGTTCGCAAGGTCCCTTTCCGCCTGGATGACAAGGAACGGCGTGGATTCGCCCAACTGGAATTTCTTTTGTTCTCCGTCCAAGGTCTCCTTGGAAAGCTCAGTCGCCTCCTTGGCGGCATCGATTTGGGCCTTGGCCTGGGTAACGGCAATCACCGCGTTGCGCACATCTTGCTGCGCCTGGTTTTTTTTCTGTTGCAATTGAACCCGGTACTGGCGTTCTTCGATGAGGGCTCTGGCGGCGTCAGCCTGGGCTTGACGGTTACGAATGGGGATCGAGAGGCTGACCCCGATAGAATAGTTGGGATACACGTTGCGGAAAGCCTGCGAGAGCGAATCGCCGACCCCTCCCGGCACATATCCGGTCACCCCAGTAGGACAGCCCGGCTCATAAAGCGGATTGCCTCCGCAAAGGAAATGCCCGGACAGGCCTGTCGGCATATAGGTGGCATAAACGCCCAAGCTCGGAAGCAGGGCGTTGCGGTCCCGCTGGATAACATATTCCTGGTTCCGCATGTTTAACTGGACCTGTTCGATCTCCGGCCGGTTCTTGGCCGCCAGGTTGAGCGCCTCTTCGAGCGTAGGAATGTCACTAGGGTTTGGCTCGGGCAGCTTATCCGTAGGTTCAATAGGTACGCTGGCCAGATCGCCCTCCACGTGTTTCGAAAGCTCGGTTTTCAGCTTTTCCTCTTGCTGCTGGTACTGCGTTTGCGCCTGAATGAGATACTGCTGGCGGGTGGCGACTTCTGACTTGGCGCGTGTGACCTCGATGGCGGCCAGGTTGCCGATTTCCACCTGGCGGGTGTTATTCCTCAGGTCCGCCTGCGCCCATTTAAGATATTCTTCCGCGACCCGGATGTTCTCCCGGTCGTAAAGGAGATCCCAATAGTCGTTTACGACTGTCGACAGGGTTGTCATGACGTTCTGCCGGAAGACAGAGTCGGAAATCTTGAGCTCGTTCCTCGCGATGCGCAAGTTTGCAGCGTTAGCGCGATAGCCAAAGCCGTTCAGGAGGTTTTGGTTCAAACTAATTCCAAAGTACGTAGGGATCTCAGGGTTGACTAGCGCCGTCAAGGCACTGGTGGTGATGCGATTTCCAAACAACCCGGCGACGATGCTGGTCCCTGTCATAAAACCCTGGCCGTAATAAGCCGAATAACCGCCAGTGTGCGTGTCTACAGAGGAAAGGCCGGTGAGGACGGTTGTTCCCAGGGGCGTAGCGGCCTGGTTCCAACCCGCAGAGAAACCGACAAAGGGATCGCAGCAGCCGGCAGAACCTAAGTCAATGGCGCCACCTCCGGAATACCCTGCCCCGCCCGCGCCGCTACCCGAGCCACCTGCTCCGCCACCCGAGGTCGAGCCGATGGCGCCCGAATACAGTGCCGTCGATATCGTCGCGCCTGACACGCCACGTGCCGCCGCGCCTGCCTTGGTGCGCAGATAATCCGTTTGCGCTTTCGGTATTTCGAAGCGCGCGTAGTCAATATCCAAATTGTTTTCGAGTGCTAGCGCTATGGCATCCTGCAGCGAGAGCCAGAGCTTGCCGTCGCGAAGCAGGTCTTTCAGCCGCGGAGAATTCGCCATTCCGGGTTGGGGAACCGGAAGGGTCATGAACGACTCAAAGATATTTGGAAATGAGTGAGTTCTCGTATAGTCGCGGGTCGTGACATTCGGGGCGAATGAAGAAGCGGGCTCGGCAGCCTGTTGACCGCAGACGGCCGTAGTTTGGACTAGCGTCGCCAACACCCCCATCCCTAAGATGAAGACCAGACTGCGGATTGATTGCATCTTCATAACAGTTTGCACTCCTTTCAGGCTTTAATCATCAATACGCTGGCAGCAGGCCAGAAGTTTCGTTCCTCAGTATATCCCACGCGCCCCCTCTGCCCGCCGCCTTGGAAGCCGGACTGCAAAGCGGCAGCTGGCGTTGCTGCACTTTAAGGCGGCAGCACCTCGAGTTCCGCTGCCACACTCCAAAACGCCGTCCTTTGTTTTCATAGACATTCTCGCGTTGTTCCCCCGTTTTTGGTGCGCGGCAACGAAGCTGGCGCCTCGGGAGCTCGACCGGGAAGCGCCGGCTGACGCTGCCGCACTCCAAAACGTTGTCGTTTGATTTCAGAGACATTCCCGGTTCGTTCGCTGATTTTTGGAGCGCCGGTCGCACTCTTCAAGCGTGTTGACCTGAGGGTCAGCGCTACTTCTTGCCTTCTCGACTTCTTGTCTCTTCAACTTCCTGACTCCCCGGCGCCTGCGGCCCCCACAGCAGGATACGCTAGCAGTCTAGCGTAGACACGGAGGCGCCCTGCCGGCTTTGCCAACGATGCCAGAGTTTCATGGATGCCTCCGCCAGCCTCTTCCTCGAACTGTGTTTGCGCCGAAGGCATCTTGGAGTGCGGTAGCGCCAGCTACCGCCTTCGGCTTGGAATGCAAGGCGGCAGCTTCGCTGCCGCACTCCAAAGCCCTGCGCGCATTTTCATGGTTCCTGGGTAGCCGTCAGCGGCCGGCACCCTCACTCTCGAAATGGCCGCGACCGCCCTGACACCTGACACCTATTCGTACCGCAGCGCCACCATGGGATCGACTTTCGTCGCCCGGCGCGCCGGCAGGTAGCAGGCCAGCAGCGCCACTGCAATCAGGATCGCCGACACACCGGCGAACGTGGCCGGATCGCTTGCCTTGAGGCCAAAAAGCAGGCTGGAGAGGAAGCGCGTGACGGCTACTCCACCGGCGATGCCCACCCCGACCCCGACCATCGTTACCCGAAGGCCCTGGATCGCGATGCGGCGCAATACGTCGGCCCGTCCCGCTCCCAACGCCATGCGAATGCCGATTTCCCGTGTGCGGCGAGCCACCTCATAAGAAAGCAGCCCATAGAGCCCAATGCAGGCAAGCAGCAGCGCCAGGCCGCCAAAACAGCTGCCCAGGCGCGCGATCAGACGCTCCTGACTCAGCAATTCGTCGATGCGCTGCGACTGTGTGCGGACGCCGAAAATGGGGAGGTTCGAATCCGCATCGCCCACGGTCCTGCGCACAACTGGGATCAGTGCGGCTGGACTCCACGCAGTGCGCAACTCGAAAGTCGCGCCGCCGCCCGTCACGGGGACGTATACGGTGGGGTGCACTTCGCGCCGCAAGCTCTCGTACTTCGTGTCGCCCGCCACGCCGATGATCTCCCAGAACTTGGTGATCTTCGGCTTTTCAGTTGCGTCGCCGCTTGTTCCGAAGCTGTCGCCTTCGGTCAACGTCTTTCCCAACGGGTTTTGATTCTCAAAATACGTGCGAACAAAGTTGGCATTCACGAGCACAGGGATCGGCGGAGCCGGCGTGGACGGAGATTTGGCTGCCGTTAAGACACCGGAGGGGCTGGCAGTTTGTTGCGGCGCTTCTTCGGCTGCGGCGGCTTGAGCCGCCTGCGTGAAGTCGGCGCTGGTAAAGGCTCGCCCTTCGAGAACCGGGATGCGCAGGGTCTTATAGAAATCCCGTCCCACTGCGAGCATGTCTATTTCCTGCGTCGATTTCTCCGCCTGTCCTTCCACGTGAAGATCGCTCGTCCAGAGACTCCCACTCAGCAGGGAGTCCGAGGAATAGCTTACGGAGATCACCCCGGGCAGCGCCGCGAGCCGCTCCCGCAAGTCGCGATATAAACCTTGAATCTTGGAGTCCGGGTACTTCTGGAGCGTGGGGTTGACGCTGAAGAGCAGGAGGTTGCGCGTGTCAAAACCCGGATTAATGCTCCGAAGATTCCGCAGTGTCCGCACCACCAAACCCGCCCCAACCAGCACCACGATCGAAAGCGCAACCTGAATAGCCACGAACGCGTTGCCGAGGTGGAACCTGCGGCCGAGGTGCATTTCGCCGCCTGGCAGTCCCGAGGTGCTCTCTCGGAGCGCCGGCGTCAGGTCCAGCCGGGTGCTGCGGAGCGCGGGCACCGCGCCAAAGAGGATTCCGGCAAAGAGTGAGATGGAAACGGTGAAAGCCAGAACGCGCCAGTCCGGCCCGACCACAAAACCATTGGTCAACACGAGGGCAGACAAGGCAGGCACGCCCCAAACCGCCAGGAGCACTCCGAGCCCGCCTCCGGCCAGCGATAGCATCAAGCTTTCCGTCAACAATTGCCGCACCATGCGCAAGCGTCCCGCGCCCAACGCCAAGCGCACGGCCACCTCCTTCTGCCGCACCGCAGCGCGCGAAAGCAGCAGGCCCGCAACGTTGGCGCAAGCAATCAGAAGGACAAGCCCGACTGCGGACATCAGAACATACAGCAGCATTGAAATCCTGCTCCGCGCCCCATTGAGGCCCGATTGCGCGGGCCTAAGATCGATGCTGGGATCATCCGCAGCCTTCGACCGCGGGTTTGGGCCATTCAGCATTTCGTTGCGAAACAGCAGGCTGGCCGCCGCTTGCGCGCTTTTGAGCGTCACTCCCGGTTCGAGGCGCGCCAAGATCACCAGCCACCAATTATCGAGGCTTCGCGCTTCGCGTCCGCCCATCCAGCGAATACTCAGCCGGGAATCCACGGAAAGTGGAAGGAACATGTCTTGCGTTTTCCCGGGTGTCAAGCTGGTAAAGTTGGGCTCCGTCACGCCGACAATCGTAAACGGGACGGAATTCAGCACGATGGTTCGACCGACAGCGGACCGGTCGCCGCCGAACGCGTCTTGCCAGAACGCATAGCTGAGGACAACAGCCGGCGGGGCGGAGGGCGAATCATCGGCCGGGCCCAGCGTGCGCCCCAGCAAGGCGTTCACGCCGAGTGTGGAAAAGTATTCCCCGGTTACAAGCTCGCCGCCTGCCATGCGGGCCGGCCCGTTGCCGCTGAGCACGAGCTGAGCGGGACCGGCAAACGCCGTGGCACTGGAAAATGCGTCCTTCGCTGAGTGAATCTGCTCGAAGAAAGGATAAGGCAACGAACAGCCCCCTGGGTTCTTTTCCCCGTTTTCGTTTCGGGCGCAATCGCCAAATGAGCCGGTGGAATTATGGCGAGGCGTCTTATGCGCCTTCCAGCGCATCACCACCAGCCTTGACTGGTCACGCACTGGCAGAGCCCGAAGCATGACGGCGTCAATCAAGCTGAAAATGGCAGTGTTGGCGCCGATGCCGAGCGCCAGCGTCAGCACCGCAACCGTTGTGAAACCTGGATTGGCGGCGAGCATGCGCAAGCCGTAGCGAAGGTCCTGGAGCAAAGTGCCCATGATCCACCTCAATAAGTTAGAAGCGCTCAGCCGTCGGCTATCAGCTTTCAGCAAGCAGCCCAACTAAGAACCTCCGGCTGAACGCCGACGGCTGCAGGCTGAGTGCTTCATTCGTGCCGCAGCGCCACAATCGCATCGACTCTGGCGGCGCGGAGCGCCGGAATGTAGCAGGCCAGCAGCGCAACTCCCGTGAGCAGTGCCGCTACGGCCGCGAACGTCAGGGGGTCGGTGGGACGCACTCCATACAGCAGGCTCGAGAGGAATCGCGTCATGCCGATCGCTCCGGGCAGACCCAATGCGATGCCCGCCAGGGTCAGCACGGAACCCTGTCCCACAACGAGCCGCAGGACATCCAGCTTTTGTGCCCCCAGCGCCATGCGAACGCCGATCTCGCGCGTGCGCCGGCCGACGAAGTACGATATGACGCCGTAAATCCCCACGCTGGCCAGGAGCAGAGCAATCGTCGCAAACGCCCCCAAGAGCATCATGGCGAAACGCCTGGCGGCGAGCGAGTCGGAGATGATATCGTCCATCGTTTCGAAGTCCCACAACACTCGGTCTTTGCTCAACTGGCCTGTCACGCGGCGAATTGCGTCCGGCAACCCGGCCGAGGCATTCCCCGACCGCACCACGACGCCGATTCCCGACACGGACAGCTTTAAGGGCACATCATTGAGTTGCATGAAAGACTGGTAGATCTGGGCGCGGAGCGGATTGGCCTCATCGGAATCAAGCCCCCACTGCTTCACGTGGGCGACCACACCGACGATCTCTGCGAGTTGATCGAAGTTATTCAAATGCAACCGCTTCCCTACCGGGTCCTGCCCGGGAAGAAACTTCTGTGCGAACACGTCATCGACGACAATGACAGGCGGCGAGTGCTCGTTGTCAAGCGCTGAGTAGAAGCGGCCGCGCTCGAGACGAATACCCATTGCCTTCAAGTAGCCCGGCTCGACAACGTACCTGAGACTCCAGTTCATCTCATTCAGGCTTTGCGGCTTGGGTTGGCCCTCAAACCAGAACTGCTCGTCATCCTCGTCGCTCAACGGAAATGCGCCCCAGTTGAGTGACACCGCTTGCATGCCGGGAATCGACTCGAGATTGCGATCGAGTTGGCGGCAGGCGGCGCGAACCTCTTCGGCGCTGGCGCTGTTCATCGAGGGAGGAAACGCGTAGCTGAAGGTCAAAACGTTGTGGGCATCAAATCCGGGATCGACGGTCCAAATCCGCGCCAGGGTGCGAAGGAGGAGGCCGGCGCCGATGAGCAGCACGAAGGCCATCGCCAATTCAACCACCACCAGGGCTCGCTGCAGGCGGGGGCGCGTACCACTCGAGCCGCGGCCGCCTCCTTTGAGCGTCGCGAACAAGTCGGGCCTCGAGACCTTCAGTGCCGGAACCAGCCCGAAGAGAATCCCGGCGATGAGCGAGACGGCGAAGGTAAAGACCAGGGCGCGGGCGTCGACGCTGACGTCCTGGGCGCGCGGCAGAGCTGTGGGCAGCAAGCCGAGCGCCCCTCGAGTGCCCCAGGAAGCCAGCAACAGTCCAAAGCCGCCTCCCGCCAGCGCCAGCAAGCCGGTCTCCGCCAGAAGCTGCCGGATAATTCGTCCCTGGCCTCCGCCCAGCGCCGCGCGGATGGCAAACTCCTGCACTCGCCCGGTGGAGCGTGCGAGCAGGAGGTTTGCCACATTGACGCAGGCAATCAAGAGCACCAGTCCAACCGCTCCCATCAGAACCAGCAACACCGGCCGGATGCTCCCCGCCACATGCTCTTTGAGCGGAATCAGCGTCGCGCTCAGGCCCTTGTCGGCATCCGGGTAAGCTTGGGCGAGGGTTCGCGTCACGAAGGCCATGTCAGCCCGGGCCTGTTCCAGCGTCACGCCGGGCTTGAGCCGGGCGACGCCGTGGATTCCTAGGCCGGCGGTGCGAACCGGGAGCTTGTTATTGTTCCACTGGCCAAGAGGCACGTACGCGTCCCGATCCAGCAGACCCGCCGAGACCGTCTCCACGTGGAAAGATGCCGGGATCACACCGATAACCGTGAAACCGCGTCCATCCAGGGTCAGCGTTCTACCCAGGATCTCCGGAGACGAGCCGAGCTTGCGCTGCCAGAAGCCCTCACTGATCAGCACAATGGGGGCCGCGCCAATCCGGTCTTCGCCTTCCCTGAAAGTACGGCCGAGAACCGGCCTAACGCCGAGCAAAGAGAAGAAATCGGCAGTGATGTACTCCGCCGCCACTCGCTGGGCTTCCCCCTTGCCTGTAAAGGTCATGGCAACGGGCCGGTAGACAGCCATGGAGCTGAAACTTCTGTTGTCCTTTTGCCAGTCGAAGAAATTCGGATAAGAGATCGATCCTCGCTCGAAGTTCGGCTTGCTGGCGTGGAGCGAAATGAGCTGGTCGGGCTGCGGAAAAGGCAAAGGGGCGAGGAGCACGCCGTTGACGACGGAGAACATCGCGGTGTTGGCACCGATGCCCAACGCCAGCGTGAGCACGGCCACGACCGTGAAGCCGGGATTCTTGGCCAGCATACGCAAGCCGTAGCGCAGGTCCTGGAACAGAGTGTTCATTGCCTTACGCCTCCACGCCCCGGAATGCGGCGCCGGAGTCTCACCCGCTGGCAGAGTTGACATCTTGATGCTAAGGCCGTATGATTTTGCGCATGAGGAGAACCACTTTGACGATTGACGATCAGCTCCTGCGCGAACTGAAAAAGAAGGCTTCCGAAGAGGGACGGACCCTGCAAGCAGTGACCAACGACCTTCTCCGCCGCTCCCTGACGCCGACCCCCACCAAGCCTTTCCGCTTGCGGCTTCGGGGATGGAAGGCGTCCGAACAGCCTGGGGTCGACCTGCTGGACCGTGACGCCTTGTTCGATCTTATGGACGGGCGTTAGCCCATGCAAGTGATAGACACCAACATTCTCATTCACGCAGAAGTCCAGTCGAGCGCGCGCCACCGCACAGCTCTTGGCGTTCTCCGGCGGTTGGCAGAGGGGGCGCTGCCCTGGGCCATCCCCTGGCCTTGCATTTACGAGTTCCTCAGAGTGGTCACCCATCCGCGAGTCTTTCATCCTCCTGTTCCCCTCAACATCGTGTTGGAGGATTTGAAACAAATCTTGGCTTCGCCCTCGCTGTTTCTGCTGGCCGAAACAGAACGCCACGCTTCGGTGCTCGAGCAAGTCCTCGGTCAGGCAGCCCCTACCGGAAATCTGATCCACGACGCTCATATTGTGGCTCTCTGCCTCGAGCACGGCGTAGTGGAGATCATCACGGGGGATCGCGACCTCAGCCGGTTTGGGGGAATGAAGATCATCAACCCATTTGCCCAAGCCAACGCGTGAGCGAACTGCACCTCAGCCTTTCCGCGGAAGTCCCAGCCGCTAGCCACTGGCTTCTAGCCACCGAAGTTCACGATGTGCTTCTTCTGTGCTTGCCATTCCTCGCTGGAAAAGATACGAGGCCCAACCTGAATAAGTCTGGGGAGCATGTTGAAGACGAAGACCGGCTCCCACTTGGCCCCGCTGCGCGTCCGCAGGCCGCTGCGATTCAACTCTTCGGCGATTTTAGAGAAAGGCAAATCTTGCACAATGCCGTCCAGCATGTGAATGAGAACCTGGGTCTCGGCGGGGTTTTCGACCAAGTGCAGGCAGTCATCCCCCACCCGCATCCCGTACGGCACCTCTTCACCGATCTGGCGGGGCGCCGTCTCGGCCTCTTCGACCTCGCGTTCCCACTCCACCGCCACCGGTTTCCATCCAGCCTCCGCTCTCAATTTGACGTATTCGGGCTCCAGCGGTTTGTTCAAAACTTCGCGAACACGCTCCAGCTTAGCCATGTTTCCTCCTTTCGAAAGCTGTCAGCCGCCAACTATTCTTTTCACCCCCAACGTACAATGCAGCGGACACCTATTCGTACCGCAGCGCCACCAGCGGATCAACACGAGTCGCTCGCCACGCGGGAACGTAACAGGCCAGCGTGGCAATTCCTGCAAAGAGCAGCAGCACAGCCGCGAGCGTTACCGGGTCCGCCGGCCGGACGCCATAAAGCAGGCTGGCCAGGAAACGTGTCAGCCCAAGCGCGGCCGCCAGGCCAACTGCGGCCCCGGCCGCCGCCATCACCATTCCATCCCACACAACGAGCCTTAGAATCTCGCGGCGTGGCGCGCCCAAGGCCATGCGCACGCCCAGTTCATGCGTGCGCCGGCTGACCGCGTAGGACATGACGCCGTAAATCCCCACCGCTGCCAACACCAAGGCAGTAAAAGCAAAAATGATCAGCAGCAGCATGGCAAAGCGCCGCTCGGTGAGCGAGTCCGAAATGATCTGCTCCATGGTCTGGACGCCGAAAATGGGCTGGTCCTCGGTTGGCCCCGCCACTTGCGCACGCACGGCGGAGACCACACTCAAGGAATCAGGGGCGGTGCGCACGACGAGCGTCAAGCCCGCCACGGCCCCTGACATGAACTTGTCGGGCACTTGCAGCACGGGAAAGTAGAATTCGTCGCGGATCTTGGCCGTGTCGTCGGCATCGAGGCCCCAATGCTTCACGTGGCCAGCGACACCCACAATCTGAACCGGCCCTATGAGCAGCAGGTTGATCTGCTTGCCGAGCGCGTCCTGGCCGGGGAATAGGTGCTTGGCCATGACCTCGTCGATCACCACCACTGGGGTCGAGGTCAGTGTGTCGTGTTCCGTGAAGAAGCGTCCTTCCTTTAGCGGAATGCCCATCACGTGGAGATAGTCGGAGGTCGTAATATAATTCAGCGCCGAAGACATCTGGTCCTGCGGCGGCTGAGGCCCTTTTCCCAACCAGAATCCAATTTCGCTGTCGTCGCCGCTGAGGGGAACAAGGTCTGTAATCGAAGCCGACTGGACACCCGGGATGCTCGCCACGCGATCGACCAACTGGCGGTAAGCCAGCCGTATGGCTGCCGGGCTAGCTATCACGCTGGGTGACATTGCCACGTGCGTGGTCAACACATTGTGGGGGTTAAAGCCGGTGTCAACCCGCCACAGCCGCCAAATGCTTTGAATCATCAACCCGGCGCCCGCAAGCAACACCACGGCTAAGCCCACCTCCACAACCACAAAAATCCCTTCCGCGCGGTGACGTCCCCCGCCGCTGCCCCGCGCGCCTTCCTTCAGGGACTCTTGCGGGTTCACTTGCGAGCTGTGGAAAGCTGGGGCGAGGCCGAACAGGACGCCGGTGAGAATCGAGAGCAACAGCGTGAAGAGCAACACATAGGGATCGAGTCTGATTTCCTGGGTGCGCGGCAAGGTGTCGGGGACCACCGCCAGGATGAGGCGCGTTCCCCAACTGGCGAGCAACAAACCCGCCAAGGCCGCGCCCAGGGCGAGCATTACGCTCTCCGTCAAAAGCTGGCGCACTACGCGCGGGCGGCCTGCGCCCAGCGCGGCGCGAATGGCAAACTCACGGCTGCGCGCGCTGGAGCGCGCCAGGAGCAGATTCGCGACGTTGGCGCAAGCGATGAGCAGCACGAATCCCACTGCGCCCAGCAGGAGCAGCAGTGTGGGCCGGATGGAGCCCACCATGTCGTCCTTCATCTTCATCACCGTCGCTCCCTCTCCCGCATTGGATTTTGGGTATTTCTCGGCCAGCGCGCGGGCAATGGAGGTCATCTCCGCCTGGGCGGTGGCCATGTTCACCCCGGACTTGAGCCGGCCCACCACGTGCAGCCCGGGATGGTTCTGCCGGTCATAAAGCACCACGGACCTCCATTGGCCCAAAGGAGCGTAGAGCTCCGCCTGCCCAGGGAACTGAAAGTCCGGGGGCAAGACGCCAACCACGGTGTAGGTCTTGGCATTCAGGGTCAGCGTTTTGCCAAGAATGTTCGGGTCGGCAGCGAATCGCCGTTTCCATAGGCCACCGGTGAGCATGACCACGCCGCCCGCGCCTTGCCGGTCCTCCTGAGGCAAGAAGTTGCGGCCCAGTAATGGATTCACACCTAGGACGGGCAGGAGGCTGGCGGAGATAACCTCCCCCCTGAGATGCTCCGGCTGGCCAGAACCAGTAAAGTTGAAGTCGTTCCCGCGGTAAGCGGCCATGCCCGTGAAAGAGCGATTCTCGCGCTGCCAGTCGAGAAAATCCGGGTAGGCGACGGAACTTTGGCCAAACTTCGCCGTCTCGTAGATCATCATCAGCCGCGTGGGCTCCGGGTAAGGCAAGGGCCGCAAGAGCACACCATTCACCACGCTGAAGATCGCCGTGTTGGCGCCGATGCCGAGCGCCAACGCCAGCATGGCCACGGCCGTGAAGCCAGGACTCCGGGCCAGCGTGCGCAAGCCATAACGCAAATCCTGGATAAGAGTTGTCATGAGTTCTGCTTTCTTGGAGTGCGGCAGCGCTAGCTGCCGCCTTTTAGCAGAAGAGCAGCCAGCAGCGCCGACCTTCCGGTCTGCAACTATCGTGCTGACCTAAAGGTTTGCGCTACCCACCCAAACAACGGCGGCAGCTGCGCTGCCGCACTCCAAACGGCAATCGTTCACTTAACCGCCACGACCACAAGGGTGGCATCGTCCTCGAAACTTCCGCCGCTGAATTTGGCCACCTCCGCCAGAATTCTTTCTTGCAACGCGCCCGCACTGAGGTGGCGGTTCTTCAACAGGACGGCAGCCAAACGTTCCTCGCCAAATTCTTCCCCGCTCGCACTGCCGACTTCCGTTACTCCATCCGTGAAAAGCACCAGCCGGTCGCCGGCGGCGAGCTGGACCTCGCCTCGTTCGTATTTCCAATCAGGGAACAGCCCCAAAGGAACGCCGCCCTCGCCCAGGCGCAGGCACGAGCCGTCCCGGCGCGCCAGCATTGGAGAATTATGCCCCGCATTAGTAAAGACCAGGCGGTTGCACGTGCTGTCAAGCAAGCCATAGAAGGCCGTAATGAATCTGTCCCGAGAA
>Ga0187784_10001607_pt1 | contig 17929 bp, 15 predicted proteins | sample 1015_SJ02_MP15_2_FD_132964 | JGI IMG/M metagenome (GOLD analysis project Ga0187784, IMG submission 132964) | Tropical peat soil microbial communities from peatlands in Department of Meta, Colombia - 1015_SJ02_MP15_20_MG | ecosystem: Environmental > Terrestrial > Soil > Wetlands > Peat | place...
ACGCTTGCGTTTGAGCCATCGGCTGGCTCTTTGCGCCACGACGTCGTCAACATATCCTTCATAACCCTCGTCGGTCTCGATCTTGCCGCGTGAGCCCGCTTGAATGCGCGGCCAGAAGTAGTCCGCCGCCGCTCCGGGAAAGCCGAAGTACTCGTCCCACTGCCGCTCTCCCAGCCGACCGACGTGCGCCTTCCCGAACAGCGCCACCTCGTAGCCCGCCTCCCGCAACAAATCGGTAAACATCGGGATGTCGGCAGGAATCGCGCGGCTACCCTTGTTGTCGAGGCACCCCGTCGTGTGGGAGTAGAGCCCGGTGAGCGCGGAAGAACGGGAAGGCAAGCAGAGGGCGTTCACCACGAACGAATTCTGAAACTGGATTCCCTCGCGCCCTATACGGTCAATGTTGGGGGTCTGGAGAATACTGTTGCCGTTCAGGCTGAGGGCGTCAGGACGGTGCCCGTCGGTAGTGATAAAGATGAAGTTTGGGCGGGGCGATTCCGCCACGGCTCCTGCAACATTCTGCGGTGAAGTGGACCCAAGTGCCAGCGTGCCCACGGCCCCGGCGCCGGCCTTCAAAAACGCCCGCCGGGATGATTTGCCTTCGTTGACGTCCATGCCTCCTCCAGTCATCCTGGCCCGCGCCGAGCCCCACACGGAGCAACCCCAGCCTTCAGCTTACAACATCAGGGCAAGTTCAGGAACTTGATTATCGGCAGAGCTGAAGGATTACCTCTCCGCTAAAGTCATCTCCCGTCATAGTGCCCGGGCAGGGACGGTCCGCGAGTGATAGAGCTTTGTGGGCAGGGGGGTATTCCGCAGGGGGTTGCCGCGGAGCAGGCTGCGTCTGGCACGGAACGTTGCGGCCAAAAAAAAGGGAACTTCTCAATTCGACGGCCCGTATGAATTGACATGATCCGACGGATGTTTCCAGTATTGCTCATTGCAGCCACTGCGTCGTGTCCGGCATTGGGTCAGGACAGACTTGCCATCGTGAACGTCACTATCGTTGACGCAACCGATCATCCGCCCCGCGCACATTCTACTGTTGTCGTGCAAGGTAATAAGATCGTGGCGATTACGCCCACGAGCAACAGACCACCGAGGGGCGCGAAGATCATAGACGGGACAGGGAAGTATCTGATACCTGGCCTCTGGAACAACGACCTGCATGGACCGGCATACGGCGATGCCAGGGAACTCCTGTTGTCGTTGGTTTCCTACGGCATTACCACCGTTCGTGACATGGGCGCACCCTTGGAAGACATTGTGAGGCTTCGAGCCGCCACGGCATCTGGAGAACTCGTCGGACCGCGGTTGTTCATCGCAGGTCCGCTCATGGAGGGGCCTGTTCCTGTGGAGATGGGGCTCATTGTCGACCTTTTCAGCGAAGTGCAGGCGCGCGACGAGGTCAGAATCTTGGAACAGCATCATGTCGACTATGTTGAGGTTGACACGAGCCTAACGCCGAAACTCTACTCCGCCATCGCAGACGAGGCGAGACGCCGCCATCTTCCTCTCGTCGGGCACATTCCGGCGACCGTTTCTGCTTGGGACATTGTGAAGGCCGATCAAACAAACGTGGAGCACTTAGGCGGCCGATATCTGAATGTCCTAATTTCTTGTTCGGGCGACGAGGCTTATTTCAACTTGGTAATATCCCGAACGTATGAGAATCTCCTCACTGCCCTACAGGAGAAGCGCCCACCCAAAGAGCCTCAGTTCAAAGCTGATTTCGACGAAGGGCTTCTCAACTCCTTTGACGAAGCCAAGGCCCACCGGCTCTTCGCGCTCTATGCCAAGGGTAAAGTCGCGCAGACGCCAACCCTCTATGTTCTCAAGACGCTTTGGGATACAAACAAGGACGATCAAAGGTTGAACGAGCGGGACATGGAATCCGGAAGGAAGATCTTTGCAAAGGATCTGGAAGTGGTACGGCAGATGAAGAGGGATGGCGTACCAATTCTTGCGGGGACCGACGGCCCTTATCAGCAGGGAGGCGAGGCGCTTCAAAGTGAGTTGGACCTCCTCGTAGATGCGGGGTTGACTCCATTGCAGGCTCTGCAGGCGGCCACTCGAGACGCGGCGGCAGCTATGGCGGTGACTAAAGACGTAGGGACCGTAGAGGTCGGCAAGACGGCGGATTTGGTCCTGCTAGAGGCGGATCCTCTCAAGAACATCTCCAACACACGGCAGATCAACGCGGTGGTTCTTCGGGGCCGATTGTTCTCAGAACATGAGCTCGCCACCATGAGGAGTCGCTGAGTCATTAAGTGGCTGCTGGCTAGCGCGCGCACTTAAAACTCAACCTCAGATTCACCTTCCACTTGACAAACCCCGTGGCCTGTGATAGCCTATCGTGGTGGTCTTGATATGGACACTTTGTCGAAAGCAAAGGCCGGGGTCACCCGATGGAGAGCGAAGAACCAAGTTATTGAAAACAAATGGGGTCTTTGCAGAATTGTGGAAACGAAGCTAAGAAGTAAATGGAAACAAAGAGGTTAAACGAGAAGGATGGGAATAGAGCTGGTAAGCCGCTGAAAAAAAATGACATGACTCTCTCAAAGGCCGCAAATTAACCGTGTCGCGCGCACAAATGTGCGCAAATCGGACCTCAAAAGGAGCAAAAACAACGCGTTTTCCGCAAAACGAACCGAGGCTCCGGGTGAACGGAAAAAGACACAAAGTCGGCTACACTAACCCTGGCTGGGACACGCAGGCGGCGGCCGGCGCATGGCTCGAGATGGTGACGTGGTAGCAATGTCTCATCAAACATCTGCCCGAGCGGAACTTCGGCTCAGTTCTCCGCGTAGTTTCCTACAAGGACAAACCGGACAGCGCGGAGGAGGAACCATGAGCAGTTGGGGACAGCATTTCCGGTTTGCCGGGCGTCAGTTAAGGAACAATCCTGGCTTTACCATCACGGTCATCATCACCCTGGCCCTGTCTGTGGGTGCCAACACTGCGATTTTCTCCCTAGTGAACGCGCTCTTGTTGAGGAGCCTGCCCTACGCGCACCCAGAGCGGATGGGCACGATTTACATGCGCGCGTCCGGTCCGCACAGTTTCGACGGGCGCGCCGGCATCGACGGCGAGAGGTGGGAATTGCTGCGCGACGGTGTGCCGGCGCTGGTCTCCGCCGTTTCGGGAGGAACCACGGGCCTCAACTTACAGGCCGGTTCGCACGTGCAGTACGTGCATGACGGGCGTGTCTCGGCCCACTACTTCGACGTGCTAGCTCTTCAGCCCATCATGGGGCGCAACTTCTCGGAAGACGAGGACCGGCCCAGCGGGCCCAAGGCCGCAATTCTCAGTTTCAACGTGTGGCACAATCTCCTGGGCGCCGACCCGACCATACTTGGCGAGGCCATCCTGCTGAGGAGCGAGCCTTACACGGTTATTGGCATCCTTCCGCAGGGCGCGACCATGCCCTTGAACGCCGATGTGTACACTTCTCTTCAGCCCAACCGCGAAGGCGAAGGGTCGGGAACGAACTTTGAGGCCATCACCCGGCTGCGCAATGGCGCGAGCTGGCAAGAGGCCGATGCCCAGATCAACCGCGCTTGGGCGCCGCTTGCCCAGCGCTTCGAAGCCCGAAACCCCGGTTCTCACATGACCTATTACTCTGTGCCGCTCCGGAAAGGCGAGACCGACTCGCTGCGCCCGCAGGTGCTGGCGCTGATGCTGGCCGCCGGCTTCATCCTGCTGATCGCTTGCGCGAATCTGGCCGGCCTGGCGCTGGTACGCATTCTGCGCCGCACCCCGGAAGTGGCCACACGGCTGGCGCTGGGGGCCTCAGGCTGGCAGATTCAAAAGCAATTCTGGATGGAAAACCTGCTCCTGGCCCTGGTGGGCGGGGCGGTTGCTATAGGCGTGGGTTTTATCGCCCTGCGCGGCCTGTTGCTGCTGTTGCCCGAACGCTTTCTCCCTGTCACGAGCGTGCCCCTCGACGGACGAGTGATGGCCGTTACGCTCGCGGTTTCGGTCTTCACCAGCGTGCTGTTCGGCATGCTCCCGGCGCTCGCCACGCGCAAAATCAACCTGCGCTCATCAATGGCCGGCCGCGGCGAAGCCAGAGTGGGCAGCGTGCGCCTGCGCCAAGCGCTAATTGCCGGCGAAGTCGCCCTTACCGTCGTACTGCTGGCCGCTTCCGGCCTTTTGATCCGCAGCCTGATTCACCTCGAGACGCTGCCGCCCGGGTTCAATCCCAACGGTGTAATGGTCGCCAAGGCCTCGCTTGACGACGCACGCTACCACGACCCAGCAGCCTTCCGAAAGCTCCTGGATGACAGCACAGCCGCCATGCGGCAGATTCCCGGGGTTGCGAATGCCGCAGTTGGACTGAGCCTGCCCTTCGAGCGCGCCATGAACGACCTGGTCACCCACAGCGACGGTAAAGAGGCCGGGCGCCAGGATGGGACCGACGTGGTCTACGTCACGCCCGGATATTTCGACACCTTGCAGATGCCGGTGCTTGCGGGCCGCACCTTTACCGATGCGGACGGCCCCAATGCGCAGCACGTGGCCGTTGTGAATCAAGCCTTCTCACGAAGATTCTACGGCGGCAGCAGTCCGGTGGGCCGCTATGTCGACAAAAACACGTTGATCGTGGGCGAGGTCGACGATGTCTCCGTCTCCTCGGGTCTGTACGAGGGTGCTCCGCTCATGAGCGAGCAGGCGATGTACATTCCGGCCTCGCAAGTCAATGCACAGTACCTCTCGCTGGTGCATGTGTGGTTTCAGCCAGATTGGGTGGTGCGCATGGCAGGCCCGGTGGGGGGATTGACGGCGGCGATGCAGCGCGCCCTCTCGAGCACCGATCCCAACCTGCCGGCTTCCGGTTTCTACAGCATGAAAGATCTCCTTGCACGGACGCTGGCAACGCAGCGGATCGAAGTGGCGCTGCTGGGCGCCATGGCGGCGCTGGCGCTGCTGCTGAGCGCGGTCGGCATCTTCGCACTGGTGGCTAACATGGTCGCGCAGCGGACACGCGAGATTGGCATCCGCATGGCTCTGGGGTCAACCCTCGGCCAAGCTATGTTCCAGATCGGCCGCTCCGGTGCTGCCGCTTCGCTATGCGGTGTTGTTTTAGGAATGGTTCTTTCCGTTGCAGCGCTGCGAGTGATGCGCAGCGTAATCTATGGCGTAGGCGTCTACGATGCGACAACCCTGGCCACCGTGGTGCTCACCCTTTTCCTGGTGACGCTCTTGGCCACCGCCCTGCCGACTCTGAAGATTGCCAAGATCGATCCGGCGCGTACCTTGCGCGAAGAGTAGGCCGATGGTTTGTTGTAAGCGCCACCAGCCGGAGGCAGTATGAATCGAACCACGCATGTTTTGCTCGTTCTTACGCTCGCGGCGTTTACGCCAACGGCCATCCCTAGCCGCGCTCAGGAATCGACGAGTGCGTGGGCTGCATTCGAGTACCTTATGGGCAACTGGGTGGGAGGAGGCGGAGGGCAACCAGGCCAAGGAACCGGCGAATTCTCATTTCTGCCGGATCTTCAGAACCACATTCTGGTCCGTAAGAATTTTGCCGCTTACCCGGCCACGAAAGACCGGCCGGCTTTCAGGCATGACGATCTGACGGTGATCTACAAGGATTCGGACAACGCGCCGCCCAGGGCTGTGTATTTTGACAGCGAAGGGCACGTAATCTACTACTCCGTTACGGTCTCCGCCGACCACAAAACGATTGAATTTGTGAGCGACGCGTCGTCTTCCAGGCCGAGGTACCGCTTGAGTTATTTCATAACGGGCGACGATGCACTGACCCTGAAATTCGAGATTGCACCTCCTGGCAAACCGGACTCATTCTCAACTTATATTGAAGCGAAAGCAAAGCGAAAGTAATGACGTCCGCAACGTCCGCTTGACAGAGCGGATATTTTCTGAGATTATCTAAATTCGATACCGAATCAGGGCATCGAAAACCAACATGGATGACAAAAGTCTTTATTCAGGGCTGATCCGTCTGCACATCCTCCACCACGCCGCCCAGAAGCCTCTCTACGGAATCTGGATCGCCGAGGAACTTGCCCGGCATGGGTACAAGCTCAGTGCGGGAACGCTTTATCCGATTTTGCACGGGCTGGAGCGCAAGGGCTATTTGCGCTCTCACGAGGAGCGCAATGGAAAGATTGCACGGCGGGTTTACGAAATGACGCCACTTGGCCGGAAAGCCCTGCGCACAGCCAGGAAACGCGTGCACGAACTTTTTGGAGAGATGTTCGGCGCCAAGAGTTGAAATCGAAACCAGCACTTTTTTCTGAGGTGAATACATCATGACCCGGCGACTCCTCGCGGAGTTATCCGCCTTGGTTTTGATATTGGTTGTGGGCCGAAGTCTCGGGGCTCAGGCAGGCGCGCCCCCCGCTCACGCCTTGACTCTCGAGGACGCGCTTGACTATGCCCTTCAGCACTATCCAGCGGTCCGCGCTTCGCTCGAACAAGCGGCCGCGGCGCGCGCCGGTATACCGCTGGCGCGTACCCAATATCTTCCTTATTTGAGCGGAGTCTACCAAGACGGCCGCGCAACCCAGAACCAAGTGGCCGGAATTTGGCTGCCTACTCCCGTTACGCCCACCGTCGAAGGGCCCGTCGGAGTGTCTTCCAGCGGACACAGCTATTGGAATAATCAAACCGCACTGCTTTTCTCTTGGGAGCCAATCGACTTCGGCCTACGCGCGGCTGTCGTGGGAGGGGCGAAATCCGCAGCCGACAAGTCGACCGCGGACCTAGGAGTGACGAAGCTCGAGGTAGCGACAGCGGTCGGCAACTCCTTCCTAGGCGCGCTCACGAGCCATCAGGCGGTGGTCGCAGCGCAGGCCGATGTAGAACGCTGGCAGGTTTTCGTCAAGTCCGTTCACACCCTGGTCGTTAACGAATTAAGGCCGGGCGCCGACGCCTCGCGCGCCGATGCTCAGCTCGCTCTCGCCAAGACTCAGTTGTATCAGGCGCAAGCCGGGGAACAAGCGGCCTTAGCCACGCTTGCGGCGCTTCTGGATATGGCCGGCCAGGAGGTCCAACTAGAGGCCGCGAACCTGCTTCAACTGCCCTCGGTGGACTCGTTGCCGCACGCAGCGCCGGCCGATAACCCCCTGGCACGGGATCAAATGGCGGCCACGCGGCAAGTGCAGGCTCAGGAAAAGGTGCTGAACCGGACTGACTATCCGCGGTTTTTTCTGGCAGCCGAGGCCTTCGGGCGAGGCAGCGAAATTCCGAATAACGGATCAATCGCCGGCCATTGGGACGGGCTGGCGCCCGGCCGGGGGAATTGGGTGACAGGGCTGACGATTACCTTCCCAAATGTCTTCGACTTCAGGGGGCTGAGCGCAGAGAAGCAGATCGCCAAAGCAAATGAACGATCGCAACGGGCGCTTTATGACAAGACAATTCAAGACGTGACCGGCCAGATCCAAGCGGCGCGCGCCAAACTGAAGAGTGCTCTGCTCGTGGCGCAACAAACGCCCATCGAGTTGGCGGCGGCGCGCCTGTCGGAGACTCAATCGCGTGCGCGCTACGCGGCGAGCCTGGCAACTCTGGTCGAAGTGGCGGACGCCGAGAGTCTTCTGGCTCAGGCGGAAATGGACGATGCGGTTGCCCGGCTGAACGTGTGGCACAGCCTCTTCAACCTGGCTTGCGTGCAGGGCGACCTGCAGCCATTCTTGAATGTGCTGCGCACTCCGGGCCCCTGACGGGCCTCGCCCGTATGAAGAATGAACGACCAAGACACGACGACACCAAGATGCACGCCAAGGTCTCTCTTGGCGCCCTGGCGCCTTGGCGGTGAAAGGGAGACTCCCTCATGTGGTTGATTCGCGCGGCATTGAGACGCCCAATTGCCACGTTAGTCGTGGTGGTCGGTATTGCCCTCTGCTCCATCCTGGCCGTCACGCGGATGCGCATCGATATCTTCCCCAACCTGAATTTTCCGGTGATCTACGTCGCGCAGCCCTACGGCGGGATGAGTCCGGCGCAGATGGAAGGCTACCTGATCTATTACTACGAATACCATTTCCTTTACATCAACGGGATTCAGAGCGTCGAGGACAAGTCCATTCAAGGCAATGGCATTTTGAAATTGACCTTCTATCCCGGCACGGACATGAGTCAAGCCTTGGCGCAGACGATCGCCTATGTGAATCGCGCTCGCTCCTTCATGCCGCCCGGAACAGTTGCGCCGTTTGTGATCCGCTTCGACGCTGGCACTGTGCCGGTTGGCTACATTGTGTTTTCCAGCGAGACTCGCACCCTCGGCCAAATCCAGGACCTGGCCCTTAACCGCGTGCGGCCGGCCTTTGCCACGCTTCCAGGCGTTACCTCGCCGCCACCCTTCGGCGGCAACCAGCGCACCATCGTCGTCACAGTGAATCCGGATCGCCTGCGATCCTACAACATGTCGCCCGACGAAGTCGTGCAGGCCATTAACAACGGCAACATTCTTCAGCCTGCCGGAAATGTGCGCACCGGCAGCCTGCTGCGCATCGCGCAGAGCGATGCTGTTACACCTAATATCCAAGCTCTCGCCGACCTCCCGCTCCGGACCGGCGCCGGCCCTACGGTCTATCTTCACGACGTCGGCATGATCCAGGACGGCACTGACATCCCCACAGGCTATGCGCTGGTGAACGGGCGCCGCGCGGTCTACATCCCCGTGACCAAGCGTCCCGACGCGTCGACAGTAACCGTAGTGAATGAAGTCAAGAAAAGTTTGCCGTATTTCCAGTCTCTGGTTCCAGACGATATTAAGGTCACGTACGAGCTGGACCAGTCTCGGTACGTCACCAGCGCGCTCAGTGCCGTGGTGCGGGAGGGACTGCTCGGAGCACTCCTGACGGGCCTTGTGGTTCTCTTATTTCTTGGCGACTGGAAGAGTTCGTTTATTGTCATGACCACTATCCCGTTTGCGCTTTTGACCTCGGTGGTGGCCTTATGGCTTACAGGCCAAACCATCAATGTTATGACACTGGGAGGGTTGGCTCTCGCCGTCGGTATTCTCGTCGACGAAGGCGTGGTCGAAATCGAGAACATCGATAGCACGCTTCAGCAGGGGCCAAACCTGCAACCCGCCCGCGGCGTCCTGCAAGCGACCCAGAGGACGGTCTTGGCCCGCTTTCTATCGATGCTTTCAGTGGTTGCGGTTTTCGTCCCCTCCTTTCTGATGTCCGGCGTCGCGCACAACCTTTTCGTGCCGCTTTCGCTGGCTGTGGCATTCGCAATGTTCGCTTCCTTCCTGCTCTCGAGCTCTTTGCTGCCTGTTTTATTCCTGTGGGTTCATCGGCACGTCGATCGCGGCCGAAAGGCTCTGATCGCCGGGCTATGGGATTTTGATAAGGCCCGAGATCGCTGGGGGGTGTTCCTCGCGCAGGTGGGGAAGCTTCGCTGGCTGGCAGTTGGAATTTACGCTGCCATTGTGCTTGCCGTTGTCCTCCTCCTAGGTCCGCGTCTCGCCCAGGAACTGTTCCCCAGTGTTGGCGCCACTCAGTTCCGCCTGCGTTTTGACGCCCCTACCGGCACACGAGCGGAGGACACCGAGCGCCTGGTGACGGGAGTGCTGGATGAAATCCGCCAGGCTGCCGGCCCGCAAAACGTGACTATCAGTTTGGGTTACGTGGGTACGCAGGGGGCAAGCTACCCGATCAACACAGTATTTTTGTGGACGAGTGGACCCCATGAAGCGGTCATCAACGTGGCCCTTCGACCCGAGGCTCGCATTGACATTGGCAGCCTGCAAGAAAGACTCCGCCATATTCTGCCGCCGAAATTCCCAGGATCGGCATTCTCCTTCGAGCCAGGGGACCTTGTGAGTCAGATTATGAACTTCGGCGCGCCTACCCCAGTCGAACTGGCCGTGGTTGGACCGAACTTGTCTGCCAGTCGCGAGTATACCGAGCGATTGCGAAATGAAATGAGTCAAATCACCGACCTGCGCGACTTGAAATACGAACTGCCCCTCGATTATCCCAGTGTAAATGTCAAGGTCAGCCGCGAACTGGCTGGGCAGTTCGGTGTAACCACAGCCCAGGTGGCTCGGTCACTCTCTGAGGCAACCTTTTCGAGCCGTTTCACCAGCCCAAATTACTGGGCCGATCCGAACACCGGCATCGCCTATCAACTACAAGTACAGTACCCCCAATCAAGAATCACCTCGCTCGAAGATGTCCAGAATATTCCGGTGATGCCAGGAGAATTCCAGCATCCGTTGATCGGCGACCTGGCCAAAGTCAATGACGGCACAATCATAGGCGAATACGACCGCCGCAACGGCTTTCGCATGTTGACGCTGTCAGCGAATATGGCAGGTCATGACTTGGGAAAGCTGGCGAAAAGCCTCGACGCCGCCCTTCGCCGCGCCGGCACGCCACCGCGCGGCACCACCGTTCACATGCGAGGCCAAATTGCGCCGATGCGCGAGACGTTCGCCAACCTTGCCGTTGGGGTGGGGTTGGCAGCGTTGGTTATCTTTCTACTGCTTGCTGCGAACTACCAGTCTCTGCGCCTCGCATTTGTTGTGCTGACGACTGCGCCCGCGACGATCGCTGGAGTGGTCGTGATGCTTATGGCCACCCACACCACGCTCAATATCGAGTCCTATATGGGGGCCATCATGGCCGTTGGCGTGGGTACGGCAAATGCCATCTTGCTCGTGACCTTTGCGGATCAGCACCGGAGAAGCGGCGCGTCATCGCTCGAATCCGGGATCGAGGGCGTGAGGGAACGAATGCGCCCCATCTTAATGACTAGCGCCGCGATGATTGCCGGAATGATCCCCATGGCGCTTGCAAACGAGGTCACGGGGCCTCTGGGCAAGGCGGTGATCGGCGGCCTCCTCGCCGCAACTCTGACCAATCTGACTGTGCTGCCCTTCGTATTCTCTGTAGTTCAGCAACGCGCCGCGACCGGCTCTCCCTCGCTCGACCCCGACGATCCGGAAAGCCGTTACGCGGGAGGCTAAGAGTAAGTTGGACCACTAAGATACCAACACACGAAGGAAGAAGGTAATGCCTATGCGGAAGAGGGTAGGACGCGCGTTTCGGGCTGAAATTGTCATCTTTTCTTGCTGTCTTGGCGCCTCCCTGGTGGCGTCGTCCTGCCGCCAGGACGCCAGCGGTACGGCTTCCGCCGCACCACAGACGACGCCACAGTTGGAAGTAACTACGGTGAAGCTCGAGAAACTGAACACGACTGAACGTTTGCCAGCCGAACTCGTGCCGTACGAACGCGTCGACGTCTTTGCCAAAGAGACCGGCTTTGTGAAGTCAATCGAGGTCGATCGCGGCTCCAAGGTAAAGCAAGGGGAACTCGTGGCTGAGCTTGAAGCCCCGGAATTGCTAGCTCAGCAAGCTCAAGCTAATGCCGTTTATGAGGGTGCCGAATCGCAGCTCGCTGCAGGGCAGGCCAAGCTAGCGGCTGACCACGCCACCTATCAGCACATGAGCGCTGCGGCCAAAGTGCCCGGCGTTGTGGCTGCCAACGACCTCGAGATCGCACAGAAGGCCGCACAAGCAGACGAAGCTAACGTCGCAGCCCTCCAGAAAACAGCACAAGCCGCTCAGGAGAATCTTCGGGCGGTGGCGCAGCTTCAATCCTACCTGAGAATCACCGCCCCGTTCGATGGCCAGGTGACCACTCGCTATGTTCACCCCGGCGCGCTGGTGGGTCCGGCGGGCGGCGCCGGTGCCTCGACCCCCATTGTGCAGATTCAAACGCTCATCCGGCACCGGTTGGTGGTCCCGGTTCCCGAGTACGACGTGGCCGGCATCCCGGAAGGAACTGAGGTGAGCTTCACTGTGCCATCCTACCCCGGACGAGTTTTTCAGGCCCCGATTGGCAGAGTTTCCCGCGCCGTGGACAACAGAACCCGCACCATGCCCGTTGAACTGGACGTCCGAGACCCGCAGGCAGAGCTCGCCCCAGGCACATTTTGCGAAGTTTCCTGGCCGGTGCGCCGCGATTACCCTACCCTGTTTGTCCCTGCTTCGTCCGTGGCTAGCGACCTGGAAAGGGCGTTTGTGATCCGGGTCAGCAATAATCATGTGGAATGGGTAGATGTGAAAACCGGAGCCAAGTCAGGCAACTTGCTCGAGGTCTTCGGCAATTTGAAAGAGGGCGACGAGGTGGCAATGCGGGGTACGGACCAAATCCGTCCCGGCACCATGGTCGCGTCTCGTTTGGTTGCCTCACCCTAACTTCTTGTGGAGATCGAGCCAATGTGGGAACCCCGGCTGATCTGGAAAGGCGATAACAGGCGTACGAACACTCTCTTCCAATTCTTGTTCAGGCCACCACGAGGTGCGGCAAGCGTAGCGCTGATTCGACTTGCCGTCGGCTTGATCTTTCTGACCCAGGGCATCCTCAAGTACATCGATCCTAAGATGGGCGTGGCCCGATTTGCACGGATTGGATTCCCGCATCCAAACTTTACAGCGCATTTCGTGGGCACGTTCGAGATCGTATGCGGCTTGTGTTTGTTGCTCGGGCTCTGGACAAGGGCCGCGGCCGTTCCGCTCCTGATTGTCATCTCAACCGCAATCGTCACCACCAAGGTTCCTGAATTGTTTCGGGCGGGCGAAGGATTCTGGTTCATGGTGAGCGATGCTCGTACCGATTTTGCCATGTTCTGTTCGCTCGTCTTTCTGATTCTCGAAGGCGGGGGAACGTGGTCTTTGGACGCCCGGAAAACGCCCACCGTCGGTTACGGAGAATCCCACTAGAAAGTCTCCGTGGTAATTCCGGCACGCTCGCCGCGAAGGGCCGATGCGCTAGCCTTGAAATATTCGTTATTTCCGGTATTATAAAACTATGGCAGCGCCGAACGACACTGACCAAGTCCTGCGTTACGCAGACATGTTCGCCGCGATGGGGGCCGAGCCGCGGCTTCGCATCATGCAGCTCCTGCTGACTGCTCATCCCCAAGGTTTGGTGGTGGGAGATATTCAGGACGAGCTCGGCATCCCGGCTTCCACGCTTTCCCATCATCTCGACAAACTGAAGAACGAGGAACTGGTCAACGTGCGGCGCGAGGGCACCTTCCTTTGGTATACGGCGAATACCGAGGCGCTCCAGGAACTTCTGAACTTTCTCTACGCGGAATGCTGCACCCGCAACAAAGCGGTTAAACCCGGCGACCTGGTGTTGATTGTCGAGGCGTCAAAAGGAAGTCAGGAAAGGAAGGGAAAATGAGCACAGACAACATCAAGGGAGCGGTGAAAGAGAAGTACAGACAGGCGGCCCTACGGGTCGTCCGGGGCCAGCGTTCGTGCTGTGGCCCAACCCCTCCAGGGGAGAGTCGTCCTGACCCTGTCACATCCAACTTGTATGACGGCAGCCAAACTAGCCAGCTTCCCGAAGAGGCCCTCCTGGCTTCGCTTGGGTGTGGAAACCCGACCGCGCTGGCCGAACTGAAGCCCGGGGAGACCGTGCTCGATCTCGGATCAGGCGGCGGTATTGACGTGTTGTTATCCGCCAAACGGGTCGGTCCGACCGGCAAAGCCTACGGCCTGGATATGACGGATGAGATGTTGGCCCTTGCGCGGGAGAATCAACGCAGGGCTGGAATTCCGAATGTGGAGTTCTTGAGGGGAGAAATGGAGAGCATCCCGCTGCCTGATGACACTGTCGACGTCATCATCTCGAATTGCGTCATCAACCTCGCTGCCGACAAGGACCAAGTGTTGAGGGAAGCTTTCCGTGTGCTTAAGCCGGGTGGACGGTTCGCAGTTTCCGACATCGTGGTGCGGGGCGAGGTCCCAACAGAGATTCGACGCAACGTGGAGCTGTGGGTGGGCTGCATGGCCGGGGCGCTGGAAGAGAGTGAATACCTCGCGAAACTTACGAAAGCAGGTTTTGAGGCAGTCAGCATCGAACCGACGCGAGTTTACCGAGTTGAAGATGGGCGCGAACTGCTGTCGAGCCAGGGAATCAACGTGGACGCCATTGCTCCGCTTGTGGATGGCAAGTTCATGAGCGGCTTCGTGCGAGCGCAAAAGCCCACGTCGTCGTCCTAACCTCTTTTCATCGCAGCTAGCAGGGAGAGTGGCACCCAGTGAGAGTCCTTATTCTTTGTACGGGAAACTCCGCTCGCAGTCAGATGGCTGAAGGGCTGCTGCGTCACGATGCCGGCGATGCCTGCGAGGTTTTCAGCGCCGGCACAAATCCGAACCAGGTGCGACCGGAGGCTATCGCCGTGATGCGTGAGGTGGGGATCGATATTTCAGGCCACCGCTCCAAATCTGTGGACGAGTTCGCCGGACAGGATTTCGACTATGTGATCACGGTTTGCGACAATGCTAAACAGACCTGCCCGGTCTTTTCCGCGAAGACAAAACACATTCATTGGAGCATCGAAGATCCCGCCGCGGTGCCTGGCTCAGAGGAGAAGAGGTTGAGCGTCTTCCGCCGCATCCGAGACCAGTTGCGAGCGCGGCTTCAGGGTTTTGTTCAAGGCGAAATCTGGCCGAGGCGAATAAGATGAAACTCTGCTTTTGCGCAATCGCACTTACGGCGGTGGCCCTGGGGCAAGTGCCTCATCAGCATCATCCCCCTTCGTCAGAGGAATATGCGAAGGTGCTCGAGGACCCATCGCGCGATGCCTGGCAGAAACCCCACGAAGTGGTGATGGCGCTGGACCTGAAGCCCACCGACACCGTGGCTGACATCGGAGCAGGCACTGGCTACTTCGCGCGCCGCTTCGCGTTGCACGCCAGCAAGGTCTACGCCGTCGATATCGACCAGAAGTTGTTGGCGATTGCGAGCAGCAAAGCGCCCGCGAATTTGCAGACGATTCTTGCCGCACCCGATGACCCGCGTCTTCCGCCGCGGTCAACGGACTTGATCTTCTTTTGCGATGTCGTTCACCATTTGGGGGACCGTCCGGTGTTCTATCGAAAACTTGCCAACGTGCTGAAACCGGGCGGGCGCATCGTCGTCATCGATTTCTACAAGAAACCGCTCCCGGTCGGACCACCGGAGGCGATGAAGCTTTCCGAAGACGAAGTTATTGCGGAATTTCAGGCGGCAGGTTTCGGCCTTCGCAAGCGCTTGGATATCCTGCCCTACCAGTATTTCCTGTTCTTCGCGCGACGCTAGCCAAGAAGGGCCGGCAGGTTGTTCACGGCCGACTCGGGCGCCTTAAAGGAGTGCAAGGTTGAAAGGCCGGCTAACTTTGTGGGCTGTGTTGCTTTTGGGGGTGATCGCTCCGGGAGTGTCGTCTCTTCGTGCGCAGGTCCAAGCGCCATACGCGCCGAGCCCCGTTATTCAAGGCGCGCTTTGGGATTTCAAAGACCTCATTCGAATGGCCAATACTCCCGGCAAGGGGGGCAGTGACCTTTGGCCCACCACATGGGCGGCAGACGGCGATGTTTATACGGGCTGGGGTGACGGGGGCGGCTTCAGCGGGGCGAGTGATGACACCGGTCGCGTCAGCCTTGGATTTGGCAGGCTGGTTGGAACACCACCCCATGTCAAAGGAGTGAACGTCTGGGGACACTACCCGGAATATGCGGAGCATCCCGCCACATTTTGCGGCAAGCCGGTCAGCATGTTTTCTGCGGGCGGCGTCCTGTATGTCTGGGTCAGTAGTTGGTTCAATGAGAGTAGTGCCAATTTTGTTCACTGCCCGCCGAACCCAAATCCGGCAGAACACAGGCTTGCATGGTCACACGACTTCGGCGCGACGTGGACGCTGTCGCCATGGAAGTTGGATCAGTTGTGGCACCATTTGGTTTGGGTGTGCTTCCTTAATTACGCAGCGAACAATGCCGGCGCAAGGGACCAGTACGTATATCAGTACTGGAGAATTGAGGGCGAGAACAACAACACCTACTTGGTCCGAACCCTACCAGCGGAACTAGAGAAGGACCCCGGAGTTTCGGGAGTGTACGAGTATTACGCCGGCCCTGGCCCGATTTGGTCGGTCGAACCCTCGATGGCCCGTCCGGTATTTGTTGATCCCAACGGACGGGGCATAACACACATAGTTCGCGATGCCGGTCTCAGACGCTTGATTGCTTCGGTTCAGGGCCGCACTGTTGGCGAAAGCGGGTTGTTTGACGCGCCGGAGCCGTGGGGACCTTGGACAACCATCGCGTATTATCAAGACTGGGGTGGGTATGGAGCACGCGAATCGCTCGGCATCGACTTCCCCACCAAATGGATAAGCGGGAACGGAACAACTCTGTGGGCTGTGTTTTCGGGCGGTCGACTTGGAGAAAGTGACGACGTACTCGATTCCTTCAGCCTCGTGAAGTTGACATTGCTCCTTCAAGACTAAGCTAGTAGAACATTTAACTCTCCAACAAGATAATACAGTGTCATAACTTATTTAGTTTATAGCCCGGTGCATTCATCCCCCTCTTATGACGTCAGAAAGGTCAACAAACCCTACGCCTGAAAGCTCCGCCCCGCATGACAGCTTGCAGAACCATCGATGGCCCCGTATTGTAACTTGATGGCCATCTCGACTTCGGTAGACGGCGTAGTCAGAACCAACGTCTATCAAGTTGAAGCCAGACTCTCTCAGGTAAGTGTCGCACAGACCGGCGATTGAGGCTGCCTTCCGCTCGTCCTCCGGGCGGATGGGAGAGTTCTGGGAATCGACTGGTACCGAGGGAAAACCCTTCTCCTCCGCTCCGGGCATCGGGATCCCTCCTCGTGCCGAACCTTCATATATCTAAATCGTACTCCTGGTAGCAGGATTTTCAACCCCCAACTCTGAATCGCGGAACATAATGTCTTAGTACACCAATCACAAGGATATGACTAGACAGATTCCAATAACATTACAAGGTCAGTGGCATTTGACGCGCCGGCAGAAAAGCGATGCGCTGAGATTTTTGTTGATCCACTACGGAGCTGCTCTCATGTCCGTCATTTAGCCTGGTTCCTTGGGGCGATCGCTGCTGCCCCTGTGCCTGTCACTGCAGCACGGGCGCATCGTCGTGGCACTCGAGCCAATCGCGCAGCGCCGTTACGACGCGGGGGTCGAGCTGCGTGCCCGAGCAACGGCCTAATTCGGTCAGCGCCTCACTAACGGTGCAAGGGCTCTTGTAATGGGAACCCCGAACCATGCAGTGGAAAGACTCCGCTACAGCTAAGATTCGCGCCCCGAGCGGGATCTCTTCACCCTGCAAGCGGTCCGGGTAACCACTGCCGTCGTACCGTTCATGGTGATGACGCACGATCCGAGCAATCCCTTTCTCTTTCAGGGTCTCCAAAATCTTCGAGCCCCAGACCGCATGGCTCTTCATTTTTTCGAATTCCTGCTCGGTTAGAACAGTAGGCTTACGAAGCACTTCCCCGGGTACATTGATTTTGCCGATATCATGAACGATAGCTGCCAGCGTGACGTCTTGAATCTCTGTCTCAGGTAAACCGACCTGAAGGGCGATCTTGCCCGCCCACCAGGAGACCTCCTCACAGTGGCCGCGCGTGTAAGGATCTTTGGCTTCAATCACGAAAGCGAGGGCCTCAATAGCGTCCAGAAGCGGCGTTGTCCTCTGCTCAAAGTCGCGCTGTAATGTGCGCAGTCCCGCATCCATTGCCATATATATGTTCCTCCCCCTGCCCTTGACCTTTGGGCGGGCAGCCCGTTCTTCCTGATCGGCTCTCGGCGTTCTATCCCGCCTGATCCCAGAACTACGTCTCCCCTTCGGGACCTTTGATCTCTACCCATGTTTTCGGCTGAACGAATGACAGAAGTGAGGGAAATAACTGACGGTCCTTCACGGGGCAGCGAAGACTGGAGTCGGATGGGCCGCCTTTGGCCAGCGAGGAATGAGCTAGTCGCCCACGGTCCCCACCTACTGGAGCGGACCAGAAAGCGAACAGAATTACGCGCCACCCAGCCTCTGCGGACTCCGTCTTCGTAGCCAGAATCCCAAACTGGGAGAGCGTGATGTTGCCGCACCGAGGGGAGCCGAACTGCTATCTG
>Ga0187784_10001608_pt1 | contig 17928 bp, 17 predicted proteins | sample 1015_SJ02_MP15_2_FD_132964 | JGI IMG/M metagenome (GOLD analysis project Ga0187784, IMG submission 132964) | Tropical peat soil microbial communities from peatlands in Department of Meta, Colombia - 1015_SJ02_MP15_20_MG | ecosystem: Environmental > Terrestrial > Soil > Wetlands > Peat | place...
AGCAGCACCGCGGTGTCGGGCATGGTGCTGCTCGCCATTGCGTGCAGCGGGATCGTGGTGTTGGCGAGGCCCGACTTCTGCAGATGGAACTTGGCCTTCTCGGGATCGTACGCGCGCTGCTTCAGGCTGGGGAAATAAAAGCGATTGGTCGGATCGATCGGCTGGTCGTTGGCGACGACGGCGTAGCCCTGGAAGATGGCGTTCTTCATCTGCTCGCGGTTCTGCAAGTACTTCAGCGCGAGCACCAGGTCCTGGTTGCGGCCGGGATCGGAATCCTGGCGGATCACGAGGTCGTTGTAGCCGCCGGCCTTGGTCTCGAACACCGCATAGCCGGGCGTTGCCTGCGCGCGCCGCGCGAGCCGCGGGCTGATCGCGGCGGCGATCTGCACGTCGCCCGCGAGCAGCGCGTTGAGCCGCGCGGTCTCGTCCGGAATGCCGAACAGCTCGATCCCGTCGAGATAGGGCTGGCCCGGCTTGAAATAGTCCGGATTGCGCACCGCAATCGACTTGATGCCGGGACTGAACTCCTGGCAGCGATACGGGCCGGTGCCGATCGCCGTCGCGAAGCTGGTCGTGCCGTTCTTGATAATGAGGAAATGCGGCGTGCCAAGCACCACCGGCAGATCGGCGTTGGGCGATTCGAGAGTGATCTTCACCTCGTGCTTGCCGCTCGCCACGATCTCCTTCATCGGCGCGGCCAGCGCCCTGGCGGCCGATCCGGTGGCGGGGTCCTTGTGCCGCGCCAGCGAATAGACCACGTCCTCGGCGGTCAGCGGCGCGCCATCGTGGAAAGTGATGTCGCGGCGCAGCTTGATCGTCCACACCGTGGCGCCCTGGTCCTCGATCGCTTCGGCGAGCTCGAGCTGCGGCGTCAGGCTCGCGTCGAGCCGCGTCAGCCCGTTGTAGAAGGTGAAGCAGCGGGTGTAGTCGGTCTGGTTGTTCTGCTTCGCAGGGTCGACGGTGTCGGCGGTCGAGGAGGTCTGCGAGGCGACCTTGATCCGCCCGCCGCGTTTCGGCGCCTGCGCAAGCGCGCGGCGCGTGTCGCCGATCAGCGCACCCGCGGTGACCGCCGACATGCCGGCGGCGCCGAGCCACCGCATCAACTCGCGCCGGCTTGCGCCCTGGCGCTGCGCTGTGGTGATCGCCGCTTCGTCGGCGGCGCGGATCAGCGGATGGCGTGGGGTCGTCATGCCTGCTCCTGTTTGGCCGAAGGACCGGAGCGACCGGGCTCCGCTTTGCCAGCATGGGCGGTGCGTCACACCCGCATCATCGGCGCTTTGGCGGCCGGACGCATCCCCGCAATTTCTGGGGTGGTCATACGCCCGGCGTATGGGGTGGGCGCCCGTTGGCCCGCCGCCGCGAGCTTGGGCTTCGCGCCGCAGTTTCGGGCAGACTGGCGGTTCGCCAGCACAATGCCATGGCCATACCGGCGGAAAGACTATACGCTGAGCGTATGGTCGCGCTGGCCCGCCTGGTTCCCTCGCTGCGCAGCCTCCTGATCTTCGAATCCGTGGCGCGATCAGGCAGCTGCAGCGCCGCGGCGCGCGAGTTCAACCTCACCCAGCCCTCGGCGAGCCGCAACATCGCGCAGCTCGAATCGCATCTCGGCCTGGCGTTGTTCACCCGCACCGCCGCCGGCATGTCGCTGACGCGCGAAGGGCAGATGCTGTACCAGGCGCTCGGCGACGGCTTCCATCGCGTCGAGGCCGCGCTGCAGGAGCTCACGGCCCTGCGCGATCGCAAGGACACGGTCGAGCTCTCGCTTTCGACCGCCTTCGTGACGCATTGGCTGGTGCCGCGCCTCTCGCGCTTCCATCAGGCCTTCCCGTCGGTCGACCTGCGCTTCCAGCTGATCCCCAGCAATTTGCGCGGCGGTCCGGGGCCGGTCGATCTCGCGATGCGCATGAAGGGCGAGCACGACGCCGACTATCACAGCTGGCACTTCGCACCGGAGCTGATCATCCCGGTCTGCAGCCCGAGCTATTTGACGCGGCACCAGCCGCTGCTCGGCCTTCCGGGCGAGTCGGGCCACACTCTGCTGCATCTCTCGGACGCGCATTTCGATCCGCAGACATTATGGGGCGCGACGAAAGCGCCGATCGCGCGCCAAGCGCTGCTCGAGTTCAACGACTACGCCGTGGTGCTGCAGGCGGCGCTGAACGGGGGCGGCGTCGCGCCCGGCTGGATCTCGGTGGTCTCGCGTCCGCTCGCCGAAGGCACGCTGGTGCCGGCCTCGCCGCTGCGCGTGCGCACCGGCAAGCATTTCCACCTGTTGGCCTCGCGCGGCAAGCCGCTGCGCGAGGTCGTCGTGGCGATCCGCGATTGGCTGCTCGACCAGATGCGCCAGGACATGGAGCGCGTGGCGGCGCTGATCGACCTCCCGGCGGAGAAAAGCGCAGCCGGTTAGTGAAGCGCTGCCGCCAACGCCGCATCGAGGATGCCAAGCGCGTCCTCGACGTCGACCTGCGACGTGACCAGTGGCGCGAGGAAGCGCACGACGTTGCGATGGACGCCGCACTTGATGACGAGCAGGCCACGCTCGCGCGCCTGATCGATCACGCGCTGGGCAGCATCGGGATCGGGCTTCTTGCTGCGCCGGTCGACCACGAGCTCGATCGCCTGCATCGCCCCGAGGCCGCGCACGTCTCCGATCGCCTCATGCTTCTGCTGCAGGCTGTCGAGCCCGGCGCGCAGCACCGCGCCGATCTGCCGGCCCTGCGCCAGCAGTCCGTCCTGCTCGAAAGCATCGAGCACGGCGAGCGCGGCCGCACAGGCGATGGCGTTGCCCCCATAGGTGCCGCCGAGCCCGCCCGCGGTCGGCGCATCCATGATCTCGGCGCGACCGACCACGCCCGACAGCGGGAAGCCGCCGGCGAGACTCTTCGCGACCGTGACGAGGTCGGGCGCGATGCCGGCGTGCTGGAAGCCGAACATCTCCCCGGTGCGGCCAAAGCCGGTCTGGATCTCGTCGAGGATCAACAGGATGCCGTTGCGCTGCGTGAGCTCGCGCAGTCGGCGCAGAAAATCCGCCGGCGCCGGGATGAAGCCGCCGTCGCCCTGCACGGGTTCGATCAGCACGGCGGCAACACGGTCTGCCACAATTGTGGTCGCGAACAGCTCCTCGAGCGCCGCGAGCGCGGCGTCCGAGGTCCAGTCGCGATAGGCATCGGGATAGGGCGTGTGATGGATGTCCGGCGCGAACGGCCCGAAGTTCTGGCGATAGGGCTGCGCGAAGCCGGTCAGGCTGACGCCGAGCAGCGTGCGCCCGTGAAAACCGCCGCGGAACGAGATGATGCCCGGTCGCCCGGTGTGGGCGCGCGCAATCTTCACGGCGTTCTCGACCGCCTCGGCGCCGGTCGTCAGGAAGATCGTCTTGTGCGGGCGGCCGTCGCCGACGAGCCGGTTGAGGCGCTCGGCGAGCTCGACATAGGGCGCGTAGCCGGCCACCTGGAAGCTCGCATGCGTCAGCTTGCCGAGCTGGCTCCTCACCGCCTCCACGACGCGCGGATGATTGTGCCCGACATTGAGCACGCCGATGCCGCCGACGAAGTCGAGATAGTGCCGTCCCTCGACATCCCAGACATGCGCGCCCTCGCCATGCTCGAGGAAGATCGGATGCGCGGTCAAAAGGCCGCGCGGGATATTCTCGTTGCGGGACGCGAGCAATTGCTGGTTGGTGCGGCGATTGCCGTGCATCGGCGGACCCTCCTTGCGACGCCGCGAGGCTAGCGCGGACACAAGAGCAAGAGTCACCGAGTTGCGCGCCGTCGCGCCACAAGTTCACTACCGCGCAGTCTCACGGCGCGCGAATTCACTGCGCAGCGGCATGAAATTGGTGCCCGACGCCGCGGCGCGGCCGGTAGTCTTGATCTTTTTCGGGATCAGCCGATCCCAATCCCAGCCGCGGAGAACGCCATGCCCGATCTCACCAAATTCACCACGCTGACCTTCGACTGCTATGGCACCCTGATCGACTGGGAGCGCGGCATTCTCGCCGAGTTGCGTCCATGGGCGGACCGCAACGGGCGCACGGATCTCGATGACAACGCCATCCTCGAAGCCTTCGGCACCACCGAGGCGGCGTGCGAGGCCGAAACGCCAGACAAGCTCTATCCGGAAATTCTGGCCGAGGCGCATCGCCGGCTGGCGACGCAATGGGGCATCAAGGCCAACCCCGACGCGGCGCGCGAGTTCGGCCAGTCGGTCGGGCGCTGGCCCGCCTTCGCGGACAGCGCGACCTCGTTGCAATATCTCAAGCGCTACTACAAGCTCGTGATCCTCTCGAATGTCGATCGCGCCTCGTTCGCGCGCAGCAACGAGAAGCTCGGCGTCGCCTTCGACCGCATCATCACGGCGCAGGATGTCGGCTCCTACAAGCCGGATCTTCGCAATTTCGAGTACGCGCTCGCCGACCTCGACCGCAGCCTGGGCACGCGCAAGGCCGACATCCTGCATACCGCGCAAAGCATCTTCCACGACGTGGTGCCGGCGCGCGCCGTCGGGCTCGCCACGATGTGGATCAACCGGCGCAAGGCCGTCGGCGGCTGGGGGGCCACGCCGGCGCCGCAGGCCAAGGGTGCCCCGACGATGCCCGACATGGAGGTCGGCAGCATGGCCGACCTCGTGGTCTTGCACCAAGCCCATCTTCGTGGCGAGTCTGCGTAACGCGCGGCGGACCGCGCCGACGACTGGACGGGAGCGGGCATGAAACGCAGTGGCGGCGGCACGATCCGGCTCGATCGGTTAGACCTGAAGATCCTCGCGACGCTGCAGAGCACGGGCCGGATCAGCAACCTCGAGCTGGCCGACACAGTCGGCCTGTCGGCCACGCCCTGCATGCAGCGCGTGCGGCGCATGGAGGCGGCCGGCTACATCAGCGGCTATGGCGCGCGCCTGGAGATCGACCGCATCTGCCGCAACGTCGTGGTGTTCACCGAGATCACGCTGCGCAACCACCGGCGCGAGGACTTCCTGAAGTTCGAGCGCGGCATCCAGGCGATCCCGCAGCTGCTCGACTGCTTCCTGGTGACCGGCGGCTACGACTATCTGGCGCAGTTCATCGCGCGCGACATCCACGACTACCAGACCACGGTCGAGGGCCTGCTCGATCGCGATCTCGGCGTCGAGAAATATTTCAGCTATGTCACCATCAAGCGGGTCAAGCGGAGCACGGGCTATCCGCTGACCGACCTGGTGGCAGAGCCCGCCGCATGAGATTTTCCGCATGACGTCGCCGGCGCGTTCGGACCGTGGCCTGCTCCTGGTGAAGTCCGGCGGGGCGGCTGCACTGCCGGAGTGGCAGGCGCACTTCGCCGCGTTCGCACCGGGTCTGCAAGTGCGTTACTGGGATGACCCGAACGTCGATCCCGATGCCGTGACCTACGCATTGGTCTGGGAGCCCGAACCCGGACGGCTCGCTCGCTATCGCGCCTTGCGCGTGATCTTCAGCTCGGCCGCCGGCGTCGATCACATCACGCGCGACCCCGACCTGCCGCGCGGCGTGCCGATCGTGCGGATGAAGAGCACGGAGACGGCCCAGACCGTCGGCGAGTATGTCTGCCTGGCGGCGCTGTCGATCCTGCGCGACACCAAGCGGCTCGCCGCCGCGCAGGCGGCGCGGCGCTGGGACACGTTCGAAGCGCCGCGCACGGCGCTCGACACGCGCGTCGGCGTCATGGGTCTTGGCAATGTCGGGCAGGTCGCCGTGCGGATGCTCGCCGCGCTCGGATTTCACCTTTCCGGATGGGCGCGAACACGCCGCGAGCTGCCGGGCGTCGAGGTTCATGCCGGCTCCGAAGAGCTCGCTCGCTTTCTCTCCGGCTGCGATATTCTCGTCGCCTTGCTGCCGGAGACGCCGCTGACGCGCGGCCTCATCGACCGCGACCGCATCCGGCGGCTTCCGCGCGGCGCGGGAATCGTCAATGCCGGGCGCGGCTCCCTCATTGTGATGCCCGACCTGATCGCGGCGCTCGACGAGGGCCACATCAGCGCGGCGGTCCTCGACGTGTTCGATCCCGAGCCGCTGCCGCCCGATCATCCGGCATGGCGGCATCCCGGCATCACCGTCACGTCGCATGTTGCGGGCTTTGCGTCGCGCCGCAGCCGCGCGCAGGCCGTCGCTGCGGCGCTTGCGGCTTACGAGGCCGGCTCGCCCTTGCCGAGCCTCTATCAGGCCGATCGAGGCTACTGAGCGCGCGCCCCGGACGCGCGCACGATCGGCGGCCAGAACTCGCGTTCCTGCCGGATGAATGCCGCGAACTTCGCCGGCGTGGAGTCGAGCATCGGCGGCATGCCGCTCTCGTCGAGGCGGGTGCCGATCGCCGGCCGGCGCGAGACTTTCGCAGGGCTCAGCCGGTTACCTGGAAATCCGCCCCGATCTCGCTCGGCTCGGCCGGCGTCACAGCGCCAGCGCGGCGTTGAACGAGGTATCGAAGAAGGCGCGCACGTCGAGCTTGCGCGCGACCACGCCCGACTCGGTCCAGAGGTCCGCGGTCTTCTGCTGGTCGGCGATGACCTGCTCATCGATCACCACCGGCTTGTAGCTCTCGGTCACGAATGTGTGCCTGGCGATGGCGGGATCCGCGCCGACGATCTGCGCCCAGGTGCGCGAGAACGAATCGACATTGTCGAGCGCCCATAGCCGCGCGGCCGCGAGCCGACGCACAAAGTCCGCCAGCGCCTCGCGTTTTGCGGCGATCGCCGCGAGCGTGGCGCTCTGGTAGCTGAGCCCGCTCAACAGCCCGCCGCCGTCGGCGATGACGCGGGCGCCGTCGACCAGCACGGCCTGCGATGTATAAATGCCCCAGGTCGACCAGGCGTCGACCGCGCCGCGCGCAAGCGCGATCTTGGCGTCGGACGGCAGCAGGAAGGCGATCCTCACATCGCTCACCGAAAGTCCGGCCGCCTTCAGCGCGGCCAGCACCAGATAGTGGCCGATCGAGCCGCGCCCGGTCCCGATCGTCTTGCCCTTGAGGTCGGCTGCGTTGCGCAATGCCGATTCCTTCGGGACGAGGATCGCGGTGGCGCGCGGATTGGCGCGGTTGGCGCCGATGATCCTGGCTGGCGTGCCGGCCGCAAACGCGAAGGTCGTCGGCGCATCGCCGGCAAATCCGCTGTCGATCGCGCCGGCATTGAGCGCCTCGAGCAGCGGCGCCGCCGCCGGGAACTGCTTCCATTCGACGCGGTACGCCAGCCCCTTGAGCGCGTCGGCGGCCTCCATCACCGCCTGCGCGCCGCCCTTCTGATCGCCGATCTTGAGCACCGTTTCGGCGCCCGCGGCGATCCGGAACGGCACGGCAGACAAGACCACAGCCGCGCCGGCATGCGCGAGGAAGCGTCGCCGCGTCGCGGAATGCCTTGGACGCGCCAGACGGTCGCGGGTGGGACTCATGGATGCGGTTCCTGTGTTTGGAGTTGAGCCGGTCAGTTCGCGGCCGCGCGAAGGGCGGCGAGACCCGCGGATTGCAGCACGCTGTCGCCCTGCGGCGAGTGAACGCGGCCGCACAGCACGTTGCGCAAATGGCGCTCCAACGGGTTGGCACGGCTGAGCGCCGGATTGCCGACAAGCGCCACCACCTTCTGCACGGCGGCGATCGCATTCTCGGTCACGAGATGCTTCACCAGCGCAGGTTCGCTCGCGCCGCGCACGACGGCGTAGTCCGTCTTCAGCGCCGCGTCCGTGAGCAGGGCCCCCGAGGCGCACAGCAGGCCTTCGATCTCGCCGACCGCGACCTGCATCCGCTCAAGCTGGGCGAGCGGCTTGCCGAGATTGCTCGGCTGCCGCGCATGCAAAAAGCGGACAAGCCAGTCGCGTGCCGCGTCGGCTATCCCAAGATAGATCGCCGACACCACCAGGGCGCTCCATGCCAAAGATGTCTGCGACGCGGCGCGCCACTCCTCGCTGGTGCGCAGGTCGACCGCGTAGGGCGAGGGGATCGCGACGTCCTCGAGCACGACGTCGTCGCTGCGCGTCGCGCGCATCCCGAGGTGGTCCCAGGTCTCCTCGATGCGAACGCCGCGCGCGGCGGCGGGCACGAGGAAATAGCCGACGCGCGGCGTATCTTCATCGGTGCGCGCATAGACCGAGAACCAGCGCAGCGCGAGCGCGCCGGTCGAATAGATCTTGCGCCCGGACAGGCGCCAGCCGTCCGCGCTGCGGCGCGCGATCGTGTCGGGCAAGCCGCCGCGATGCGGGGTTCCGAGCGCCGGCTCGACCCGCAGCGCGTTGATCAGGCCGCGCCCCTCGACCGCGTCGCGCGCGACCTGGCGGTAGACCGGATCGGGCCAGCGGCGCTCGCGTGCGATGTTGGCATGCTGCAGCCAGGTCATCGCGAGGATCAGGGTCGTGGCCGGATCGGCGGCACCAAGGCGGCGCGCGATCGCTGTCGTCTCCGTCACGCCCGCGCCGCGGCCTCCGAGCGCCACCGGCACGGTCAGCGCGAACAGGCCGGCTTCGGCCGCATCGCGCAGGCTCTCGCTCGGGATGGCGCCGACGCGGTCGTATTCGGCAGCGCGCGCCGCAAATGCCGCGGCGAGCGGCTCGATCGGATCGGTTGCGCGCGGCTCGTCGCGCACCGTCGCGCTGCTCGCAAGCGTTACCGCCACAGTCATCGCGCGCCCTCTCTTCCGTCTGCGCCGTCAGTGGAGCACCGCGCCTCGAGCGCGTGGAGGAATTCCGCCGGCATGCCGGTGAAATCGAGATGCACCGATGCGGCGAGCAGCTCCGCAAAGCTGAGCGCTCGCATCGGCGCTTCGCAATGCGCGCCTTCGTGCGGTCGCGCAGGTGCGTCGTATCCGGCGTTGGCCCAGGCCGTGACCGCCTCGAGCAATCCTCCGATCCTGCTGTTCGACATGTTTGTGCCTCCGATCAGGTCAGCGCGCATGTTTCATTTCTCACTCTTTGCTCGATAATAGTCGATAAATTCTATTGATTATTTGAGCCTACGCCGTAGCCTCGCGTTGTCAACTGCGCAACGCTTGAGGATCGCAACATGAGCGTCGAGTTCATCGGCTATATCGGCACGCGCCCCGCGTCCGAGATTCATCCGCCGCAAGGACCGGTCGTCGACCGCGCCTACATCGAGCGCAACGCGCGCGCGCATGAGGCCTCGGGCTTCGACCGCGCGCTCGTCGCGTTCCATTCGACCAGCCCGGAGAGCATTCTGATCGCGGGGCACGCCGCTTCGGTCACGCAGCGGCTCGGTCTGATGATCGCGCATCGGCCCGGCTTCACGGCGCCGACGCTTGCGGCGCGCCAGCTCGCGACGCTCGATCAGCTCACCGGCGGCCGCGTCGCGGTGCACATCATCACCGGCGGCGACGACGCCGAGCAGCGCCAGGACGGCGACTTCCTCGGCAAGGACGAGCGCTACGCGCGCACCGACGAGTACCTCGAGGTGGTGCGCAAGGTCTGGACCAGCGACAAGCCGTTCGACCATCAGGGCCGCTTCTACCGCTTCGAGCGCGCGTTCTCGGCGGTGAAGTCGGTGCGGCCGCCGCACATCCCGATCTATTTCGGCGGCGCGTCGGACGCCGCGATCGCGGTCGCCGGCAAGCATGCCGACATCTACGCGCTGTGGGGCGAGACGTATGCGCAGGTGCGCGAGCTCACCGCGCGCGTGCGCGCGGCGGCCGCCGCGCATGGCCGCCAGCTGCGCTTCAGTCTTTCATTGCGGCCGATCCTCGCCGACACCGAGCAGGCCGCCTGGGAGCGCGCGGAGGATATCCTGGCACGCGCCAAGGCGCTGCAGGAGCAGACCGGCTACAAGCGCGAAGCGCCGCCGGTCAATGTCGGCTCGTTGCGGCTGATCGAAGCAGCGCGCCAGGGGGCGCGCGTCGACAAGCGGCTGTGGACCGCGATCGCGGCGCTCACCGGAGCGAAGGGCAACTCGACCGCGCTGGTCGGCACGCCCGAGCAGGTCGCCGATGCGCTGCTCGACTATTACGACCTCGGCATCACGACCTTCCTGATCCGCGGCTTCGATCCGCTCGAGGACGCGATCGACTATGGCCGCAAGCTGATCCCGTTGACGCGCGCGCTGGTCGCCGAGCGCGCGCGGGCGGCGGCAACCGCGGCCGAATGATCCGTGATGCAGACCGCTCCATCGAAGGACATGCCATGAGCAATCTCAACGAATATCTCGAGCAGAAGCGCGGTGCGCTCGCCGAACGGCGCAAGGCGGCGAGCGGCGACAGCGCGATCGTCGCGCGCTCGGTGCGGGTCAAGGCGGAAGGACGCAGCGGCGTGCGCCGCATCCGCATCCGTGACTTCCAGATCGTGAGCGACAGCCCGCCCGATTTCGCCGGCTACGATCTCGGTCCCGGCTCGCCCGAAATCCTGCTCGGCGCGCTCGGGAGCTGCCTCACCCACACCTACCTGATCCAGGCGGCGGATCTCGGCGTGCCGCTCGATTCGCTCGAGGTCGAGGTGACCGCGAAGCTCGATCCGCGCGCCGGACTGATCGGGAAGGGGCATTCGATCTTTCCGGACGGGATTTCCTACACGGTGCAGATCGATTCGCCGGCGAGCACCGAAGCGACCGCGCGCCTGCGCGAGGCGGTGGAGCGCGCCTGTCCGGTACTGAATTTCCTGCAGGCGCCGCGCCCGATCAAGGGCGAGCTGCAGCATCGCGCCAGCGCGGGGACGAAGAACGGCAACGGCCGGCGCCGCAAGCAGGCGGCCTAGAGCACGCGCAAGCGGGCCATCAAGGGGAGCATCCCATGTCAAAGTCCAACCCCGATCGCGCGTCCGCCCGCACGGGCGCGCACAGCGATCTCTCGCGCCGCGCGACGCTCGGAGTCCTCGGAGCCGTCGCGCTGGCGCCGCTTGGCGGTTTCGGCGCGGCATATGCGTTGACGGGAACCGGCGCCGGTACCTCCCCGGCGGATACCGGCGAATTTCCCATCTGCCGCACGGCCGCGACCGAAACCGCCTCGTCGGGTCCGCCACGCGCGCTCAAGCTCGCCTGGAACGCGAGCGCGATCTGCACCTCCGCCGCGCCGGTCGCGAAGGAGCGCGGCTATTTTGCGGCGAGGAACCTGGAGGTGGAGTTCATCAATTTCGGCGGCTCGACCGAGCAACTGCTCGAGGCGATCGCGACCGGCAAGGCCGACGCCGGCATCGGCATGGCGCTGCGCTGGCTGAAGCCTCTCGAGCAGGGATTCGACGTGAAGATCACCGCCGGCATTCACGGCGGCTGCATGCGGCTGCTCGCCGGCAAGGACAGCGGCATCGCGCGGCTCGAGGATCTGCGCGGCAAGACCATCGCGATCAGCGACCAGGCGAGCCCGTCCAAGAACTTCTTCTCGATTGCGCTGACCAAGCGCGGCGTCGATCCGGTCAAGGACGTCGAATGGCGCCAGTACCCGATGGACCTGCTCGCGCTGGCGATCGAGAAGGGCGAAGCGCAGGCGCTCGCGGACGGGGATCCGCGGACCTGGCTGTGGCTGAAGAACGGCAAGCTCACCGAGGTCGCGACCAATCTGTCGGACGAATACGCGACGCGCACCTGTTGCGTGCTGGCGATCCGCGGCAGCCTGATCCGCGACGACCGCGCGGCTGCGACCGCGCTGACGCGGGCATTGCTCGAGGCCGGCGATCACGTCGCCCACAAGCCCGAGGATGCGGCTGCGGTATTCTCGGGCTATGGCGGGCAGGGCTCGGTCGACGAGCTTGCCGCGATGCTGCGCAGCCACACGCATCATGATCATCCGGTTGCGGGCGAGCTGAAGAAGCAGATCGCGCTTTACGCTGACGAGCTCAAGCTCGTGAAGGTAATCAAGCCTTCGACCGATACGGCGAAGTTTGCCGAGCGCGTCTATGCCGACGTGCTGAGCGAGGCTGCGAAAGGCTAGCAATGAGCACGTCAACCCTCGACGGCGCAGCGCCATCGGCGCTTCGCCTGTTGCCTTCCGGCGAAGCCGTTCGCTGGCTCGCCGGCGGCTTGCTCGCGAGCGCGGCATGGCTCGGCCTTTCGGCGCTCTTGCGCTTCTGGCCCGACAAGCCCGACGCCGATTGGGCCTATACCGGGCAACTCGCCGCCGTCGCGCTCGCATTCGCGCTCGCGCTGTTGCTTGCGACGGTCGCGTCGCCATGGCTGCTGCCGCTGCAGCGGGTGCGCCGCGTGGCGCCCTGGTTGACGCTGATCGCGCTGTTCCTTTCCGTTTGGGAGATCGCGACCGCCAAGCTCGCCCTGCTGCCGATGCCGTTCTTCCCGCCACCCCCTGCGCTGCTCGAAGTGCTGGTCGATGACTGGCCGCGGCTCGGTGAAAGCGTCCTCGCGTCGTTCCGGCTCCTCGCCGGCGGCTATCTGATCGGAGCCACCGTCGGCTTCACGGCCGGCGTCGCGATCGGCTGGTCGCGCGCGGTCGGCTACTGGATCCATCCGATCCTGCGCTTCATCGGGCCGTTGCCGGCGACCGCGTGGCTGCCGCTCGCGTTCTTCGTCTTTCCCTCAAGCTGGAGCGCGAGCACGTTCCTGATCGCGCTCGCGACCGGCTTCCCGGTCACCGTGCTGACCTGGTCCGGCGTCGCGAGCGTGAACAGCACCTATTATGACGTCGCGCGCACGGTCGGCGCGAGCCGGCGCTTCCTCGTGCGCAAGGTCGCGATCCCGGCCGCGATGCCTTACGTCTTCGTCGGCCTGTTCATGGGGCTCGGCAACTCGTTCGCGGTGCTGGTCGTCGCCGAGATGCTCGGCGTCAAGGCGGGACTGGGCTGGTATCTGCAATGGGCGCAGGGCTGGGCCGCCTATGCCAACATGTACGCGGCGCTGCTGATCATGGCGCTCGCCTGCTCCGGCCTGATCACGCTGCTGTTCCGGCTGCGCGATCGACTGCTCTCCTGGCAGAAGGGGCTGGTGCGATGGTAGCCGCAACCGCGCGCGTCATCGAGGATGCCGCCGTCGCCGCCGCGCCGCGTCGCGGCGCCGCGCTCGAGATCCACGACGTCAGCCACCAGTTCGCGCTCGATGGCGCCCCGCTGCCGGTGCTGGAGCGGTTGTCGCTCGACGTTGCGCCGGGCGAGTTCGTCGCGCTGCTCGGGCCGAGCGGCTGCGGCAAGTCGACCCTGCTGCGCCTCGTCGCCGGACTCGAGCCGCCGACCGCGGGGCGTCTTGCGGTCGACGGCGTGCCCATCGCCGGACCGGATCCCTCGCGCGTCGTCGTGTTCCAGGACCCGACGCTCTACCCCTGGCGCACCGTATGGAACAACGCGGCGCTCGGGCTCGAGGCGCGCGGCCTGCTGCGCAGCCGCCGCGGCCGCGTCGACGAAGCGTTGCGGCTGGTCGGCCTCTCCGGCTTCGCGAAAGCCTATCCGCATCAGCTCTCGGGCGGCATGGCGCAGCGCGCCGCGCTCGCGCGTGCGCTGGTCAACGATCCGAGCCTGCTGATCCTCGATGAGCCGCTCGGCAAGCTCGATTCGCTGACGCGCATCACCATGCAGGGCGAGCTCGTGGCGCTGTGGCAGCGCTCCGGCTTCACCACGCTCCTGGTCACGCATGACGTCGAGGAGGCGCTGTTCCTCGCGACCCGCGTCATCGTGCTGAGCGATCGTCCGGCGCGGATCAAGGCCGAGGTCGTGAACGAGCGGCCGTATCCGCGCCATCGTGGCGATCCGCACCTCGCGCGGCTCCGCCATGAGGTTCTCGCGCATCTGGGTCTCGACGCGACATGGTGACGGCACAGCATCGCGCACTACATGGGCATCATCGTTTTCCACTGAACGCAGGTCGTCATGAATGAAGCCGTCCGCCTGAACCGCAGATCCGACCAGCTGCTGTCGCCCTATCGGCTCGGCAAGCTCCAGCTGCCCAACCGCGTCGTGATGGCGCCGCTCACGCGCAATCGCGCGGCGCTCGGCAACGTGCCGACCTCACTGATGGCGACCTACTACGCGCAGCGCGCCGGCGCGGGCCTGTTGATATCCGAGGCCACGCAAGTGAGCCCGGACGGGCAAGGATATGAGGCGACTCCCGGCATTCACTCGCCCGAGCAGATCGAGGGCTGGCAAGATGTGACGCGCGCCGTGCACGCACGCGGCGGCCGCATCTTCCTGCAGCTCTGGCATGTCGGGCGCGTGTCGCATATCTCGCTGCAGCCGTTCGGGCGCGCGCCGATTGCGCCTTCGGCGATCCGGGCGAACACCAAGACGTTTATCGGCGGGGATTTCACGGAGGTGTCCGAGCCGCGCGCGCTGCGCCGCGACGAGATCCCCGGCATCATCGAGGTGTTCCGCCAGGGTGCGGTGAACGCGATCGACGCCGGATTCGACGGCGTCGAGCTGCACGGCGCGAACGGCTATCTGCTCGACCAGTTCCTGCGCGACGGCGCCAACCGGCGCGACGACGACTATGGCGGCTCGATCGAGAACCGCGCGCGGCTGCTGCTCGAGGTGCTCGCCGCCGTGATCGCCGAGGTCGGCACCGAGCGGGTCGGCATCCGCCTCTCCCCGGTGACGCCGTCGAACGACATCGCCGACAGCAATCCGCAGGCGCTGTTCGACTACCTGATCGGTCGAATCGACAGGCTGGCACCGGTCTACATTCACGTCATCGAGGGGGCGACTGGCGGCGCGCGCGATCACGCGCCGTTCGACTACGCCGGCCTGCGCAAGGCGTTTCGCGGCACCTACATTGCCAACAATGGCTACACGGCGCAGACCGCGCGCGCCGCGGTCGAGAGCGGCGCCGCCGATCTCGTCGCCTTCGGCAAGGCGTTCATCGCCAATCCCGATCTGGTCGAGCGTCTGCGCCTGAATGCGCCGCTCAACGCGCCCGACAAAGCGACGTTCTATGGCGGGGGCGCCAAGGGCTACACCGACTATCCGACGCTCGCCCCGCAGGAGACGTGATGGCCGCGGTTCTGATCATTCCCGGGCTCGGTGGGTCGCCGGAGCAGCACTGGCAGACCCATCTCGAGCGCGCGCGGCCGGGCGCGACGCGCGTCGAGCAGGAGGACTGGGACAATCCGCGCCTCTCCGCCTGGCTGGAGCGGGTTGCCGCCGCGGTCGCGCGTAATCCGGGCGCAATCCTGGTCGCGCACAGTCTTGGGTGTGCGCTGGTCGCGCATCTGGCGCAGCGCGAGCCGCGCCTGCCGATCGGAGCCGCGCTGCTGGTCGCGCCGGCCGACGTCGATTCCGCGCGTCACACGCCCGATTGCCTGCGCGGCTTCGCGCCGGTGCCGACGGCGCGGCTCCCGTTCCGCAGCGTTCTCGTCGGCAGCCGCAACGACCCCTACATGACCTTTGCGCGCGCACGCGCGCTCTCATTCGTCTGGGGCGCCTCCTTCGTCGACGCCGGGGCGGCCGGCCACATCAATATCGATTCCGGCTTCGGCCCGTGGCCGGAGGGGAACCGTCTGCTGGCGCAACTCGCGGCCGAGGACGGTGCGCGTCGCCCGGCGCCCTGGCGCGAAGGCTTTCCTCTCCCGGCGGCCGGTCGTGCAGAGGTCCCGCACCATGGTGGCGCGAACTTTGAAAGATCCATCCATTCAAATGTGCGCGGGGCGACGTAAATTAAAAGACGCACCTAGAGGGGTCAGGAACAGGATCAGCGAGGAGATGCTGTCATGAGCTTGCCCAATGCGACCAGGCGGCTTCCGTCGGTTGACGGAGAGCTGAACTATCTCAAGCCGACCGGCGTCAGGCCGCGCAACTACACCTACGATCCACCCGATGGCAGCCCGCGCAGCAATCTCGTGCCCGACCCGCACACGCTGCCGATCCAGGATGCCCGCAGCATCGCCGCCGATGTGTCCGTCGATGTCGAAGGCTTCGGCCTGGTGCAGCATCGCAGCGCGGTCCGCGATTTCTACAACGACGACGAGGTGGAGCGCGTCTACTACCCGGAAGCCGAGCGGCTGCTGCGCGACGTCACCGGCGCCAAGCGCGTCTTCGTGTTCGACCACACCGTGCGGCGGCGGGTGCCGGGCGCGGAGGACCGCAAGGCGGCAACGCGCCAACCGGTGGCGCGGGTACATGTCGATCACACGGCGAAGTCCGGACCGCAGCGCGTGCGCGATCTGTTGCCCGACGAGGCGGATGAGCTGCTGCGTGGCCGGGTGCAGATCATCAATCTGTGGCGACCGATCAAGGGCCCGCTGCGCGATGCGCCGCTGGCGGTCTGCGACGCGCGCAGCGTCGCGCCCGAGCAGCTCGTCGCCTCCGATCTGGTGTATCCAAATCGCGTCGGCGAAACCTACGCCGTCACGTTCGATCCGGCGCATCGCTGGTTTTATGTCCGCGACATGCAGCCGGACGAGGGGTTGCTGCTGAAGTGCTACGACTCCGAGACCGACGGGCGCGCACGCTTCGCGCCGCACAGCGCGTTCATCGACCCGACCACGCCGCCCGATGCGGCGCCGCGCGAAAGCATCGAGCTGCGTACGCTGGTGTTCGGATAGCGGCTTGTAGGGTGGGTTAGCCGTGCTGCCGCGAAGGCGGCGGCGCGGCGTAACCCACCGCTTCCGGATGAGACAACGGCGAAGCGGCGGATTACGCTTCGCTAATTCGCCCTACGCGCTGCGGGTTCGTCGCTGATCAAATGTGATACATCAGGGCGACGTTGCGGCCGTCGCCCATCGCCGCCATGTCGGCGACCGTCAACCGGTCGAGCACCTCGGCGATGGCGTCGCGCACGCGGGTCATCGTGATCCGCACCGTGCAGGTCCTGACATCATCGCAATCGTCGCACGGCCGATAGGCCTTGCGGCTCGCGCAGGCAATCGGCGCGATTGGGCCGTCGAGCGCGCGGATGACTGCGCCGACCTTGATCCGCGAAGGCGCGCGCGCCAGCCGATATCCACCGCCCGGACCCTTCTTCGTCTCCACGATCCCGGCGCCGCGCAGGTCGCCGAGAATGGCGTCGAGGAACTTCTTCGGGATGTTCTGCGCCTGCGCGATCTCGACGGCTTGCGTGGTTCGCTGCGCCTCGACGTTGGCAAGATGAACAACGGCCTTGAGGCCGTACTTTCCCTTCGCGGTGAGCATTTCCGTCCGTCGTCTCTTTTCCGGCCCGAACAGCTCGGCTGGTCGGATGCCGAATGATCTCTTTATAGAACAGCCGGGAGAAGATTTCTAGCGCCGCGGCGCGCGCGACCGAATGAATGTCGTTTTGTTCACCGAATACTTGATAAGACCGATGGACTAATCGCATCTTCTCCGCACCGCGCCGTCCCGCGCGAGAAGGATGCACGATGAGGCGTAGAGAGTTTCTCACATTGTCGCTGCTCGGCGCGCTGGCGACGGCGCGCGCGTACGCGCAGGCGGTGAGCACGAGGCCGAAGGAATTTCACGTCGGCTACCAGAAGAGCGGCGTGCTGGTGATCGCGCGCCAGCAGGGCGTGCTGGAGCGGCGCCTCGACCGCCTCGGCATTGCGGTCAAATGGATCGAGTTCACCTCCGGCCCGCCGCTGCTCGAAGCGATGAACGCCGGCAGCGTCGATCTCGGCGCGGTCGGAGATTCCCCACCGATCTTCGCGCAGGCAGCCGGCGCAGCGGTGGTCTACGTGGCGGGCGCCCCGACCAACAATGGCGAGGCCATTCTGGTCAAGCCGGACTCAGCCATCCGGTCGCTTGCCGATCTCAAGGGCAAGCGCGTCGCCTTCACCAAGGGATCGAGCGCGCACAACGTGGTGGTCGCGGCGCTTGAGAAAGCGGGACTGAGCTATGGCGACATCACGCCCACCTATCTGAGCCCGGCTGATGCGGGCGCGGCGTTCGCGCGCAACAGCGTCGACGCCTGGGCGGTGTGGGACCCGTTCTTCGCGATCGCCGAGAAACAGCAGGGTGCGCGCGTGCTGGCGAACGCCAGCGAGATAGCCCCGACCTATTCGTTCTATCTGGCAAACCGCGACTTTGCGGCGCGCTATCCCAAGATCGTCGGCGAGGTGCTCGCGGGATTGGCCGAGGCGGCGAGTTGGGCCGAGACCCAT